>ERZ826242.696-NODE-696-length-45427-cov-5.191396_pt1 | contig 45427 bp, 39 predicted proteins | sample MGYA00519871_ERZ826242 | MGnify/ENA primary metagenome ERZ826242 (study PRJEB31778, sample SAMEA3449226) | human gut metagenome | biome: human gut; feature: human-associated habitat; material: faeces | place: United Kingdom | collected 2010/2012 ... | reverse complement strand
CCATAACTCTCATAGCTCCGATTGGTGCGTATACGTTCATAGCACTCTGATAGAAGTAGCAGATAAATCCAACGATCAGAAGTACTGTATACTGTGAGTTTTTGAACAGTTTCAGAGGAATCAGCGGCTCTGCTGATTTTCCTTCAATTTTTACAAGTACAACTAATGCTACGATACCGATTACGAAACCTGCGATAATTGCCGGATTTCCCCATCCCATAGATGAACCGAAGTTCAGGGCAAGAAGGATACCTGCAAGTGCTACTACAAGTGCGATGATACCAGGAATGTCAATTGAAACTTTTCCTTCTCTCTTAACATTTGGCATATTCATACCAATCAGTACAACTCCAAGAATAAGTGGTACTGCCGGCATAAGGATAGCAACTTTTAAAAGTCCCATATCTGTCAGGATACCTGCGATAATACTTCCACCGAATCCTCCGACAGCGATTGCTGTTGCCAGCATACCCATTGCCTTTGGAACATCTTTTCTCTCATTGATCAGACCAGCAATGATGTATGGAGCTGCTGTAAATGCACCCTGTGCAAATCCGATTAAGAGACGAAGAATCATAAGTGGTACTAAGGAACGTACAAATGCAAATGCAATACCGCATACTGCGCAGATGATTCCAGGAATCACTACAATATTTCTACGTCCGATTAAGTCTCCAAGTTTTCCACCAATAGGAGTCATAATAGACACTCCCATTCCGGCAAAAATAGAGAACAGGGATACATATCCCATTGCGTTAACACTCTCCAGAATTGGAGATGTCAGTGTTGCAAATACAAGTCCATACATTGCTACGGAAAGCATCATGCAGATACATCCGATCTGAACCAAGTTTTTCTTTGCCTTCGGAAGCGGAATCGCAACCTGTGGCTGTGCCTGAGCCTGCTGTTCTTTACTCATATTCTTTTCCTCCTGTTGATATATATAAACATTTCCTTATAACTATATATTGCTTTGTGTTCGAGCAATTCCTCCCATTATCTCTCCTGTTATAAGATTACACATTTTATTGAAAATTTGTTATTTATATTAATATATATATTAACACAAAAATATAAGAAATGTAATTCTAAGTTAATAAAAATAGAAACAAAAAGAAGCTGAATTTCATCCAATGTCTTCACAAAATGACATCAGATAAGATCCAGCTTATTTTATTTCCATACATTCTACAATATGCTTATTTCATAAACAGATTCAACACTCCCGTCGACTGCAGGAACAGAATCACCATGATAACCGGCATAATATAACGTATCATCACATTATACAGTTTTTTACGCTTGAATTTTTCGCCATTCAGTTCCATTTCCTCTGCAATCCATGACGGCTTCATAACCCATCCGATCAAGATGGCTGATAACAGCGAGATGAATGGCATCATAAAACTGTTACTGATGTAATCCATGATATCCAGAAGCTGTCCGGTACTTCCGTTTGGCAGCTGCACTTCTACATAGAAAATGCTGTATCCAAGTGCGATCACTGCTGTTGCGATCAGGTAGATTACCGATAATACTCTGGTTGTCTTCTTTCTCTCTGTATGGAACAGTTCCATGCAGTTTGCAGTGATGGATTCCAGCACAGATATACAAGATGTCAGTGCCGCAAATCCGGCCAGTACGAAGAACAGGATTCCGATAATACGTCCAACTGCTCCCATACTATAGAATACTTTCGGCAATGATACAAACATCAGTCCCGGTCCTGCTGACATTCCGTCAAGGCCAGAGAACACGAATACCGCCGGAATAATCATAATACCAGCAAGGAATGCAACTCCTGTGTCCATAATCTCAATCTGTGACACTGCTTTATTCAGATCTACATCCTTCTTTACATAAGAACCATATGTAATCATGATTCCCATAGATACGCTCAGTGAAAAGAACAGCTGGCTCATTGCATCCAGCGTAATCTGAAGGAAACGTCCCACTGTGATTCCAGTAAGATCCGGCATCATATATACTTTCAGTCCCTGTAATCCTGTACGGACCGTTCCATCATCCAGTGTCGTCTTTAACGTCAGGGAAAAAATTGCAATACCAATTACCATCAACAGTAATACCGGCATAATGAACTTCGATACACGTTCAATTCCTTTTTCTACACCATTATATACGATCAGTGCAGTCAGGAACATAAAGATCAGTCCATACCACACAGAAGAAGGTGACGAAATAAATGATGTAAAGCAATTATCTGCTACTGCCTGTTTTCCCGAACTTGTAAGATAAATCACGATATATCTTAAAATCCATCCACCAATAACTGCATAATAAGTCATGATCAATACCGGAACCAGGAATGTGATCACTCCAAGAAACTTCCATTTTTTTCTCATTGATTCATACGCATAGATCGCACTTTTTCCAGTTTTACGACCTATTGCAATGTCTGTGGTCAGTAATACAAATCCAACAGTCAGTACTAATACCAAATATATGATCAGGAAAAGACCTCCTCCGTCTTTTGCTGCCAGATATGGGAAACGCCACAGATTTCCAACTCCGACTGCGCTTCCGGCTGCTGCAAACACAAAACCGATCTGACCACTAAAGCTATTTTTTTGTTTCATACTCTCATACCTCTCATTTTTTGTTGATACTTCACTATCTTACCACTAAACCGGTAAAAATAAAACAAAAAAAGCCATTTTTCACATCCCCCTGGCACTACCTCTACAGGCTCCAGTCTGTCACCTTAAGCTGCGTCTTTACCATATTGGCATAAATACCATTCTGTTTTTCCAGTTCTTCCGGCGTTCCACTTTCTGCTACCACGCCGTCTTTTAACACCACGATCTTGTCTGCATCTGCGACCGTCCGCATTCTGTGTGCAATGAGCATGACCGTCTTATTCTTAATCAGACGCGACAGGGATTCCTGAATCATCGTCTCATTGTCAACATCCAGAGATGCCGTTGCTTCATCCAGAAGGATGATTGGGGCATCTTTCAAGAATGCTCTTGCAATAGAAAGTCTCTGTCTTTCTCCTCCGGATAGCTCTGAGCCATTCTCACCGATCATCGTGTTCCATCCATCAGAAAGCTTTTCTGCGAATTCATCACAGTGAGCCAGACGGGCTGCTGCAAGAACCTCTTCATCCGTTGCATCTTTCTTTCCGATACGGATATTTTCCATAATTGTATTGTTGAACAGCGTTACATCCTGGAATACGATGGAATACAGTGACATCAACGTCTCCGGATCTACTTTTGAAATGTCCATTCCGCCGACTGTAATCGTTCCTTTATTGGCATCCCAGAATCTGGAAGCCAGTCTTGATACGGTTGTCTTTCCTCCTCCGGATGGTCCGATCAGCGCGGTAACTTCCCCCTGCTTTGCCGTAAATGTGACATCTTTTAATATCACATCTCCTGTATTATAAGAAAATCCAACATTCTGAAACTCAATATCATATCCCTCATTATCCAGGGTTGTTGTACCTTCCTGTACCTCATGCGACAGAATCTCATCCAGTCTTGCACTCTGCACATCCGAAGCAATGATCGCAGCCAGATTCTGTAACGATACCTGCATCGGATCATAGATTCTGGATACGACCAGTAGGAACATGAAGAAGGTAAGCACATCGATTTCTCCTTTGGCAAGCAAATGTCCACCCACCAGTGCTACCGTTGCGATTCCAAGCTTTAAGATCATCTGCGCACTTCCGACAAACACTGCCGTTCCAAGCTCTGTCACGATCGCATGTTTTTCCACATTTTTAATCTTCACATCCAGACCTTTCATGTACGCTTCTTCTGTATTATAAGCACGAAGGTCTCTGACACTTTCCAGACACTCCTGGATTCCGTCTGCACATGCCATCTTCAGTTCCATCTGTTTTTTATTCAGGCCTTTCTGCACTTTTCCTGAGCATCCGACAATGATAAAAGATATCGGGAGCACCCAGAGTGCCGCCAGCGCCATGCGCCAGTCGAAGAAGAACATTCCGACTGCCACCAGCGCGGTCGATATACACGCTCCCACCAGCTCCGGAATAAAGTGTGAAGTAGCCGTCTCCATCTGCGCACAGTCTGCCATGATCGTGCTCGTAAGATCAGACAGATCTTTTTTCCCAAAGAAGGATAATGGAATCTTACGAAGTTTTTCTGCAAGCGTCGTTCTTCGCACGCCACTCTCTACATAAGTAGATAAAAATGTTGCATTATACTGAACATAAGTACTGACAGCAATCAGAACCAACGTAATTACAACGTCTCCAATATAAAAGCCGCCTCTGCCTGCGAGGTTTCCTTCCATATAGTCTTTTACCAGAAGATACAGAAGCGCTACCGGAATCATCAACACCAGATCCGATACGGTAACCGATATGAAGGCTTTCATCATATCTGCAGCGCCCTGCTCTGAAAGGGCATATTTATGCATTAATTTTTCTTTCAGACTCATACTACACACCTACCTTCCAGCATACGGATTTGTTATATTCATTCCACATATGAGCATACATACCATCCGCCTGTTCCAGTTTCTCATGTTTTCCTGTCTGACAGATCTCCCCATCTTTCAGTACAAAGATTCTGTTCGCATTCTTAACAGACGACAATCTGTGTGCAATCATGATCACCGTCTTTCCTTCGGATAATCTGCTGAATGCTGCCTGCACCTTTGCTTCGTTATCCGGATCGGCAAATGCGGTCGCTTCATCTAATATCAGGATTGGTGTATTTTTAAGCATTGCCCTTGCAATGGAAATACGCTGTGCTTCCCCACCTGACAGGTATGTTCCCTTCGAACCGATCACCGTATCGATGCCATCCGGAAGTTTCTCGATGATATCTTCACACTGTGCATTCTTAAGCGCTTCCAGCACTTCCTCCCGTGTTGCATCCTTTTTGCCCATACGGACATTTTCAAAAATTGACATCTTCAAAAGCCTGCTGTCCTGGAAGACAAATGATACGGTATCCATCAGATCTTTCTGGCTGATGTTCCTAACATCCACGCCACCAATTTGAATTCTTCCTTCGGTTGGATCTGCAAATCTTGCGATCAGACGTGCAAGTGTTGTCTTACCTCCGCCAGACGGTCCTACAAATGCGACCTGTTCCCCGGCACCGATTCTCAGACTAATATCATGCAATGCATCTTTGGCTGCTCCTTTATAGCGGAATGATACATGTTCAAATGTAATCGAAGTGTCCACCGGTGTTTCTTTCTTTTCTGCTTCTTTTAATGGCTGTTTTTCTAAGATACTGTCAATTCTTGCCAGTGCATCTTCCACAACCATTGTATTTTCGCCTGCATACATCATCTTAGTCAGTGTTACCGTAATGATTGGTGTAATGATGATATAGAACAGAAGATTCAGCAAAAATGTAGTGTCTGCAGCACCGCTCTTTACATTTCCAAATAAATATGTCGCTGCAATCATAATCGCAAATATCGAGTTGATTGCAACCGTATATCCCATCATCGGAATTCTGAGTTCTTTCGTATATGCAATGGTCCATTTTTCATATTTTTTAATAGAATCCCGGAATCTCTTGAAAGAAAATACAGACTGCCCGAATGTCTTTACCACAGGTATTCCTCTGACATATTCTACTGCTTCACTTGACATCTCCTCCAATGCGTTCTGATACTCTTCCATCTTTCTTTTCATATTTTCGCCCATCATCATTCCCATCACGAGAAACGCAAGTACAACCGGAATCAGACACAGAAGCCCAAGCTTCCAGTCAAATACCAGAAGCAACAGTGACAGACCAACTGGTGTTGCGGATGCTACATATTTGTCCGGCAGCTGATGCGCTACGAATGTCTCTGTTGCCGCACTGGAATCATTTACAATCTTTCTTACTTTACCGCTTCCCTCATCGTCCATAAATCCAAGCGGAAGTGTCAGGATATGCCGCATCAGTCTGGAACGCATATTGGCCTGGATGCGGAATGCTGCCAGATGGGAACAGATCAGTCCTCCTATGTAAATTGCCATCGCAAGCAGTGCAAATCCCACCGCACTCCAGCCGTAAGATGACAGATTCTCAGCCTTGCCATAATCCGGTGCAACACGAAGCACTTCTTTTATCAGTCTCCATATAAAATAAAATGGAACAAGTGCGACGAATGCACTGATCGCCGCAAGAATCCACGAAGCGATTGCCAGATACTTGTAGTTTCCGGCAAACTCAAACAAACGCTGAATGGATGACGATTTTTTCTCTGTTTTTTTCGCCATAGAACTTCACTCCTTTTTCTCATTCATCCCAGAGCATGTCTGGAAACTCATTCCTGCACTCTGCATACTCTGGTTATAACGTATTATAACTGCTGTTACGATTAGTAAGTTGCAGGCATCTTTTGTAAGTTTCATCTAACTAGTAGCGAAAATAATCGGCTGCCCTTTCACAGCAGCCTTTTTCTATGATTCACAGCCCTCTTTATATATAATATCCCATCCGGCGCTATGATACTTTTCCAGCATTACCACATATTCCGCCGCCTCTTCTTTCGACATATCATGTCTTACCACTTCGAAAAAGCTTTCGAATAATGCCTTATTCATAATATGCATGAAGTTTTTCGTAACCGGCTTTCCTCCTTTGAAATGAAGTCCGGTTGCTTCCATGAACTTATATGTATATTCCGTCTCGATATCTACCAGATGCTCTACAAAGTTCTGGAACTTCGTCCCATATGAGCAGTTTACCAGAAGTTTGAATTCTTCAAAATGCTCATACATATATTCCACCAGCATCTCCATTCCCTGCTGGGCAAAATCATCTAACTGTTCTGCCTGCTTATCCGGATCTGTTGCGTGGAATCTCTCCTGCACGCTTACAAATTTCTCTGTAAATTCCCTTGCTGCCGGTTCTACAATCGCGGAAAATAACCCTTCTTTTCCACCATACCGGGAATAAATTGATCCCGTTGTCGTTCCAGCCTCTGCTGCAATCGTCCGAAGCGATGCATCCACATATCCTTTCTCCAGAAATTCTTTTTTTGCACATGTTTCTATCTTTTCAGAAACACCTTCTACTTGTTTAGACACTTGTACCTCCTAATTCGTAACAGTGTTATATAACACTGTTATAAGTATATTTTGTTGTATGCTTGATGTCAATATGGCGGGAAACAAATCTCGTCTATTGATACATTTTCTCATTTTATTCTTCAAAAAGCAATGTAATTAAGAACATATATGTGAGTTCTCTCCTGACCAAAAATCACAAAAGCTTTTGTAATTAAAGCTCCTGCAAATCACCGATTCCATCGCCCCGAATATACTATAAACCATAGAACATATTTCAACGGGAGGATCTTATGAAAAAGCATATCACCGCACTTCTTTTACTTCTTGCACTATCTGTTACTTCACTCTTTGCATGTACATCTGCTAATAAATCTGAATCTTCATCAGATAAAACAACGAAAACCTTAAAATCCACCAGCGATAAAAAACAAGAGCTGACTTCTGTCACATTAAACGAAGTGGCACACTCCATCTTCTATGCACCGATGTATGTGGCAATTGAAAAAGGATATTTTGCCAATGAAGGAATCGACCTTTCACTTGTGACCGGTTTTGGAGCCGACAAAACTATGACGGCTGTCCTCTCCGGAACTGCCGACATCGGATTCATGGGTTCGGAAGCTTCTATCTACACATATAATGAAGGCGCAAATGATTATGTCGTGAACTTCGCACAACTCACCCAGCGCGCCGGAAACTTCCTGGTTGCCAGGAATGATATCAATGATTTCAAATGGGAAGATTTGAAAGGTAAGAAAGTCATTGGCGGCAGAAAAGGCGGCATGCCAGAAATGGTATTTGAATACATCTTAAAGCAGAACGGCATTGATCCATCTGCTGATCTTAGCATTGATCAGAACATTGATTTTGGTTCTACTGCTGCTGCCTTCTCAGAAGACAAATCCGACTACGACTTCACGGTAGAATTTGAACCAGGCGCAACGAATCTTGAAAAGCAGGGGAAGGGCTATGTCGTAGCTTCTCTGGGAACCGACAGCGGCTATGTTCCATATACAGCATTTTCTGCAAAGAAAAGCTATATAAGCAAAAACCCATCCGTCATCCAGGGCTTTACCAATGCGCTTCAAAAAGGTATGGACTATGCGGCATCTCATACCCCAGAAGAAATCGCCCAGACAATCGCACCGCAGTTTAAGGAAACAACGCTTGATACCATCACCACCATTGTCTCCCGTTATTATGAACAGGATACCTGGAAAACAGATCTGATCTTCCAGAAAGACAGCTTTGAACTTCTGCAGGATATCTTAGAGGACGCCGGAGAGCTGGATGAACGTGCACCTTATCAGGATCTTGTGACTACAACATATGCCCAAAAAGCCGCACAAAAATAAACCTGTAAGATAATCCCGCTTCCTGCAAATACACACCAATCTACAGATCAACAACTCTTCATGAGTATTTTTGCAAAGGAAAGCTTAGTTTGATCTACAGGACAATAAAAAAGATTGCTGCGAAAACAACATTTTGCAACAATCTTTTTTATAATCCTAAATATGCAAGAGGATTTGCCAGTGGCAAATTCTTTTGTATATTCTGTTTCTTATTATCACATTATCCGTAGGATTCTAAAGTTCTATCTACTATGCCAGTCCCGCATCCAGCCGTTCCTTTACATACCCTCCGACTTTGTCTCTTGGCATCTCCAGAACCACTGCCAGTTCTCCATACAGGAACTTCTCTGCATTGGACATATACCGTTCATCTATATTAATCGTTTTCTTGCCTGCCAGAAGTCGCTTTTTATTCCTTCCGTATGAGGTTTTGATCAATGAGATCCATTCTTTGCACTGGTTGTGTAACAATGCATTTTTATACATTCCTTCGCGTTGCTTTTCATTTGTTACGCCGATTGTATCAATCTCCGGCATCTGTCTGATCAGACTTTCTGCTTCTTCTTTTGTAATCAGTTTTCTGATCTGATCCCGCTTGTTGTCGACTGGTGTATATACCGTTCCACCTGCATCATATACCGGTTTTAACGTATAATACTCTTTGTCCGAACTTCCCATGTCTATTTTTCCAATATTTACTACTTCGCAGACGCCCTCCTTATAATGCGCCACATAATCTCCAATCTTGAACATATTTGCCTCCTGTTCTGACTGCTTCCTCCTAAAGTGTGGCTGAAAACTTATTTTCTGTAATCTATATGCCCCACTTTAATACATGTTACCCGCAGAATCCTGTCACTCCAAAGGGAACCACCGCCTGACAGTCCCTTTCGGGCGCATTATAACTGATAAAGGCGCACAATCCGAATCTTATATCGAACTGCACGCCCATGTGTCTGTTATTATATTATGAAATTGATAAACGCGCTGACATAAACTCTTGATATACCTATTATATCACAATCATTTTACAGATGTAAGAGGAATTTTAATAACAATTATCAAAATCCGCCACTGTATCATACGGACATATCTTCAGTATTACCCAACGTGGAACTTTTTATGCATCTCTTCTTTGAATTCTTTTCTCTTGAACAAGATCAAGCCGATCAAAAATAAGAAACTACATCCGATACATACCACCGTTGGTGTTCTGTAACGGATCACCCCTGTCATTAACAAAATGAACGGAAGCACCATCGAATATACCGATGCCATTACATAATAGATCATGTATTCTCTTGGTGACAGGGAGCGTATCCTGGATATGATGAACATCGCCACCTGGATCAGCAGACAGATGTTCGGAATCCCTATATTCACAGACCATCCCCGCCATCCGGTTCCTGCATCCCACAGCACACAGATCCCCGACATGATCAGAAGCTGCCATGCCGCATTCTTAAGAAGATTGTACCGCTTTACATATCCTACCGCCATGATGAACCACATCGTCAGGCAGCCTGCTGCTACGAACACCGACCAGTGTACTCCCGGAGAGATGATAATATCCGTCATCATACTGATCACGATTGCAGCAATACAGCAAAATGAAAATATCTGTAATACTTTCTTACCTTCATAATTCGGCTTCACATGTTCCGGGAACTCCGGTTCCGGTACTGTGACCGTTGCTCCGAGTTCTTCCAGTATCCGGTAAAAATTCCGCTGTATATTCGTACTGTCATAGCGTGATGTAAAGCTTAAGGACAGCGTATCCCCAAAAGAGCATACGCACAATTCAGTACGGTTCGTACTTGTATATACCCCGAACCGTTCTATGTACCCGGCATATTCTTCCGGCATCTTTACAACACTCATATTCGAAAGTACTGCTGTTACTTCCTGTTCTGCCATCTTAGCGCCTGCACGGATACAACGGTTTTTCAGTTCCAACGGCGCCCATTTTAAGATTTTATGTTTTTCAATTGCGATCAGCTCATTCATCCTGCCCGCCATCTGTTCTTTGGAAAGATTCTCCTGAAAATATATCTTTACCGCTTCCAGAACATCCTCAAAAGAATCTTTTCCTTCCCCAAACTGATATCCAGGCTCTATATATCCGAAGAAATTCAGCATCGAATCCGATGGGAATATCTTCCTTAAATTCACCGGCACCATCAGGATCACCGGTTTCTTTTCCTGTATACGCGACATTTCCTCATGGATTGCACAGATAAATGCTGCCGTCAGAAGTACCGACATGGATACCCCTTTCTCCCTGGAAATCCCAAGCAATTCTTTCACGGATACCGTACTTTCATGAATCTTAAGTGCCTCATAACCTTTTCCGCTCTTTTTAATCTGAAATGCCTTAATCTTCTTCTTTTTCTTTCTTGGAAAATCCGGATCATAATATCTGCTGAAGCTGTCATCTTCCTGATCTTTCACTGTCAGATACTGATCCGACAGTTCTACTTTCGGTATTCCTTCTTCCTTATGAATCAGATACAGATAATTTTTCACCAGTTCTCTTAAAAATTCAGTTGCCCCGGTTCCATCCGTAAGTGCATGAAACACTTCAAAGTTAATCCTCGTCTTATAATATGTCACTTCGAATAACAGCATCTTTTTATCCCTGACATACAGACTGCTGCAAGGTTCCCTGTCTTCCTTTCTTACTACCGGACGCAGTTCGCTCTTTTCCAGGTAATGCCAGAAAAGGCCTTTTCTCATCACCGATAAAAATACCGGATATTTTTGTATCGTCTGGTCCAATGCTTCCTGCAGCACATCTTCTTTTACTTCTTCTTTCAGCACACAATAGAACCGGAAGACTCTGGTATCTTTCGGGCTGCTCGCTGCAGAGAATAATTTTGCAGCATTATCCAGACTTCTCCAGTAAGCACGTTTTTGCTCAAACACTGGTTTTTTCCTCCCCTTATTCTTCCATCAGAAACCGGTTAATGATTGCAAAGCTCTCCTGCACGTGATAATACTTTACCCCCAATGCAAAAAATCCATGTAACGCATCCTGGATCCTGTGGATTTCTACCCGGTTACCGGCTTTTGCTAACCGTCTTCCGTACTCCTCACCTTCATCTCTTAACGGATCACATTCTGCAGTCAGGATCAGTGTATCCGGCTGGTTACTGTAATCGGTCTCCATCAAAGGTGCAAGATATTTACTCCTTTTATCTTCCTCGGATGATGCATAAAAGTTAATATAATCCCGCATCTTACCGGCTGTCAAAAGATACTCTGTTCCATACCTTCTAACCGACAGATACGGTGAAGCCGGACTATAATCATTATTTACGGCCGGATAGATCAGTATCTGTCTCTTTGGAAGAAATTCTCCCTGGTCTCTTGCCATCAAAGATACTGCTGCTGCGAGATTGCCTCCCGCACTGTCGCCGATCAATGTAATCTTATCCGGATCCGTATCCAGAATAAAACGGTTCGTATAGATGGCCCGCGCTGCCGTATAACAGTCATAAAGCCCTATCGGAAATGGATATTCCGGTGCCAGTCTGTATTCCACCGACACCACAATATGATCTGTCGCAGATGCAAGCCGGGCACAGATTCTTTCATAATTATCAATACTTTCTGTTACCCATCCACCCCCATGGAAAAATAAAAATACCGGCATCCCCTCTTCCATCTTCTCTCCCGGAAGAAAGATTCTTACCGGTACCTGGTGATTTCCGTTATATATTTTATAATCGATCGTCTTGTGAAATATTTTCATCGGATCAATAGACTTCAGATTCGCCAGATGTCTGGACGCTTCCACTTCGATTCCATCGAAAGAAAGCGCCTTCAGCACCTTCCTCATCGATTTATTAATTGCCATACATTCTCCTCATTAACGTACTCCCGGAATCTTTTGTAGAAAAAAGATTCCGGAAATCTATCGTATTTATCTGATATGCTCTATCTGATATAGCCTTCTTCATATGCCTTTGCTTTATTGAATGCATACAGTTCTGCAAAGGTTGCCTCGCGATATGGATTTGCATAGAAGATTCCAACGATTCCACATGTAATTGCAGACAGGAATGCCCATCCGATAAACGAAAGATCCAGAATAAACGTATCCATCTTCTGTCCGTCCATCATTCGTTTGCTGATCTTAAATGCTTCTTTTCTGTCCATTCCCGGATTTTCTGCCAGAATATATGGAATCATCAGATATTCATAATGTTTGACAATTCCCGGAACTACCAGAAGCAACGTCCACAATGTAGTAAACAGATTTTTCAAAAACATAGTAAGCACGATGTTCACATACTGTCCGGATTTGAATCCGTCAAGCACGGTTCCTACGGAAGGTGACTCTGTCTTATTAAGTATAAAGAATTTCTTTCCCCCTACTTCGATCAGATTGCCCACAAAGATATCCAGTGCCCATATAACAATTGTCGAAAGCAAAACTACACTAAGAACCGCCAGTCCCATCGTAATACCCGGGATGGAAAATAGTGTATGTCCGGATGAATAACTGCCGGAATATCCCTGGTATCGTGCCTCACTTCCACTTCTGCTGCTTCCGATACCTGTAATTCCTGCAATAACTGCCATAATCACTGATACTGCAACGCATGACCAATAATTACGTTTGAATGCTACTTTCCCATTTTCTTTGAGTCTTTCTCTTGTCCAATTCATCTTTTTGTCCTCCTTATGCTTTTGCATTTTGAATTTTTTCATTCAAATCGTTCAGATATACCCATCTCTCCATCTTTTCATCAAGAACCTGTTCGGTCTCTTCTTTTTCCTTCATCAGTTCGCCAAGCTTTACGGAGTTGGTCGCATTGGCAGCCATCTGTTCATCCAGCTTTTCAAGCTTTTCTTCCAGCGTGGCAATGTCATCATCAATGGTTTCAAATTCACGCTGTTCTTTGAATGAGAATTTTAACTTCGGCTCTCTTTGCTTCCATGTATCCTTTGAAGAACTTCCTTCTGGCTTTGGTGCCATTTCTTTTTCCTGGTTATGGCCTTTTAACGGAACAGCACTATTTTCGCCTTCCAGTTCTTTACGGATCAGATAATCCGAATAACCTCCCTCGAACTGGCGGATTTTTCCTTCTCCTTCAAAAGAGAAGATTCTGCTTACAACACGGTCCAGAAAATATCTGTCATGCGATACCGTAATGATGATACCATCAAAATGATCCAGATAATCTTCCAGAATTGTAAGTGTCTGGATGTCCAGGTCATTTGTCGGCTCATCCAGGATCAGAACGTTTGGTGCACTCATCAGGACACGCATCAGATACAGCCTTCTTTTTTCTCCACCGGATAGTTTTTCTATTTTGGACCACTGCATGGCGCCATCGAATAAGAACCGTTCCAGCATCTGTGATGCCGTGATCTTTCCATCGGATGTCGTTACATACTCACCGACTTCTTTTACATAATCGATCACCTTCATGGAGGCATCCATATATTCATTCTCCTGGGAGAAATATCCGATTTTTATCGTCTGTCCGATTTCCATCGTGCCACTGTCTGGTTTTACAATTCCGTTAATAATCTTCAACAGTGTAGTCTTACCACATCCATTCGGACCAATGATTCCTATCCTGTCATTTTTCAGGAAAATGTAACTGTAGTCATCAATCAGCTTTTTACCGCCATAAGACTTGCAGATATTTTCAAGCTCTATCGTCTTATTACCCATACGGGATGCCACGGAATCCAGAATTACTCTCTTTTCTTCCTGAATGTCCTTTATCTCCTGCATCGCTTTAATCCGGTCAATGTGCGCTTTCTGCTTTGTACTTCTGGCTCTTGCACCACGTCCCAGCCATTCAAGCTCTGTACGGAGGAGACTTTTTCTCTTTCTCTCCGTTGCAAGCGCGATGTCCTGACGTTCTGCTTTTAATTTTACAAATTCCGAATAATTGCCCGGATAATTATATAATTTTCCCTGATCCACTTCTACAATTCTGGTCGCCACACGGTCCAGGAAATATCTGTCATGTGTCACCATAAGGATCGCTCCCCTGAACTGGATCAGATATTCCTCCAGCCACTCAGACATCGCATTATCAAGGTGGTTGGTCGGCTCATCCAGCACCAGAATATCCGCAGAAGTAAGAAGTGCATTGACCAGTGCGATTCTTTTCTTTTGTCCACCCGACATGTGTTCTACCTTTTCATCATAGTCATAGAATCCCAGCTGGTTTAGCATCGCTTTGGCATCTGCTTCTATCGTCCACTGATTCAGTTCATCTACATTATCTGCAACTGCTGCTTTCAGAACCGTTGTTCCTTCTTCAAATACAGGTGTCTGCGGAAGATAACAGATCTTCACCTGATTCCCCATGCTGATCTTGCCTTCATCATATGGCTCGATCCCTGCGGCAACCTTCAACAGAGTAGATTTACCCATTCCATTGATTCCGATCACACCGATCTTTTCATTCTCATTAATGCTAAATGCCACATCATCCAGAAGGACTCTGTCTGTATAGGCCTTTGTAATATGTTCCATCGTAAGTAAGTTCATACGTCCTCCTTGTTGTATCTGCATCGCTCACCATTATTACTTTCCTGCAGATACATTCGTATTCAGAAAAGAGACCGGAAATTCCGATCTCTTTTCGTTCTCCACTTTCTATTATATTTTACAGAAAGATATATTTCAATATAAATAATACCGCAAGTACATACATCAGTGCACTAATTTTCTTTTGCCTGTCCTGTCATCAGATTCAGAATCACATAAGAGATAACTCCCATAGAAATTCCCTCTGAGATACTGTAGAAGAATGGCATAGCCAGAATACAGATATAACATGGCAGTGCTTCTGAAAAGTCATCAAAGTCCAATTCCTACACTTACGGCTGACTTCAGGTTTGCAGGAATTGCAAAGGATATATGCCATTGTCATAAATGTAGTGATTCCTGCCATGACCTCTGTCCTGACATCTGTTCCGTTTTCACGGAGTTTGAATAATTTTTCCAACATGCTTCTTTTATTCTCCTTATACTCTCAAAGAATAAGATAACTACTACAATTACTGTATTTCTCTTATTTTTTTTCTTAAAGCAAGCACCTGGTTCGGTGCGACAGACAACTCATCGATCCCCATCTGAAGCAATGTCTCCGTCATATCCAGATCTGCTGCCAGATCACCGGTCAGACTGATCTTCTTTCCTTCCAGATGTACATTATTCGTGATGATCCGAATCATCTTTAACAATGCAGGATGATGTGGATTATAATAACGATTCAATTTTTCGTTGGTTCTGTCCATTCCAAGCGTAAGTTGTGTCAGATCATTCGTACCTATACTGAAAAAATCTACTTCTCTTGCAAGTTCTCCGCTGATCATAACAGCCGCCGGCGTCTCGATCATAACGCCTACCGGTATCTCCTCGTCAAATGGGATCCGTTCTGTCTTCAAGTCTTTTTTTACTTTTTCAAGAATCAGCTTTGCCTGCATGACTTCTTCTACCGAAGTGATCATCGGCAACAGGATCTGTACATTACCATGTGCCGATGCACGGAGGATCGCACGCAGCTGTGTCTTAAATATCTCTTCTTTATCAAGCGATACCCGGATTCCACGGTAACCGATCTCAGGATTGTCCTCTTCTCCAAGATCCAGGCATTCTGCTTTTTTCCCGCCTCCAAGATCCGCTGTTCTGATCACTACTTTTTTTGTTCCCATGGCTTCTGCGGCCAGACGGTACATCTGAAATTGCTGTTCTTCTGCCGGAAGTCTGGAACCATTGTCCCGGTAGAGGAATTCACTTCTGAACAGTCCGATTCCGCCGGCATCACATCTTAGTACATTCTCAATATCTTCTCTTGCCCCGATATTGGCGCAGACATCTACTCTTTGTCCACTCTGTGTGATATTTTCTTTTCCTTTTAAGCGTTCCAGATTCTGTACCTGTGTATGGTTCGCATCCTGAAGCTGTCTCATCTTCGTGATGGTTGTATAATCTGGTTCGATATAGATTTTTCCTTCAAATCCATCAATGATGATCGTCTTTCCTTCATATTCTTTTTTCAGGGATTCTTCAAGTCCGATCACCGCCGGAATCCCCTTGGTTCTTGCAAGGACTGCTGTGTGGGAATTAATCGTTCCATATTTTGTGACAAATCCAAGCACTTTAGTCTTATTCAGTTTTACAGTCTCACTTGGATACAGATCCCCGGACGCCAGGATAAACGGCTCATCCACCATCATACGGTCCTTCCATACCCTGGCAAGAATTCTAAGCATTCTTGCACTGACATCTTTTACATCTGGATCATGTCCCTGTATGTATGTTTTACTGCTCTTATTCGCACTTGCCAGTACATTCTCCATCGTACTTTTTACTGCATATTCTGCATTTAACTTGTGTTCTACTATAATATTCGTGATCTGCTGGATCATCTCCTGGTCTTCCAGGATCATCTGCTGCATCTCAAATATCGCTGCATTCGCCTCACCGACTTCTTTTTCTGCGTATTCATACAGATTCTTCAGTTCCTGAAGCGCTTTCTTCCTTGCTCTTTGAAAGCGCTGCACCTCTTTTTCTACGTCTTTTACATAGATTCTGCGAATCTCTTTTGTTTCCCGTTTATAAAAAGAAAGTCTTCCGATTGCAATTCCTTCTGATATTTTTTTTCCGGTCAGTGTAATCATAATTGTATTCCTTCAAATCTTTTATTCATCTTGCCATCTGCATGGCAATTAATACTTTACACGCTTGTCGTTCATTCGTCAAGCCTATTGATTTTTTGTATAAAAACACAAAACATTCCATAAATCCATTGACTGTTTTATCAATATATGCTAATCTGACAGCAGTGTAATTTATAGACTATCTTTATAGATTATCCTATACTTACATGATTTCAATAATTTTTATGGAGGTATAACAATGAAAGGTACTGTAAAATGGTTTAACAACCAAAAAGGCTACGGTTTCATTTCAGATGCTGAAGGGCATGATGTATTCGTACACTATTCAGGACTGAATATGGAAGGCTTCAAGACCCTTGAAGAAGGTCAGGAAGTAGAATACGATGTTACAGACGGCGCTAAAGGACCACAGGCAGTTAACGTAACAAAACTCTAATCAACACAATCGAATTTTGATGTACCTTTTATATATTAAAATATAGCTATTTCAGATTTGAATATTTAAAAGATTTATATATCATAACGAGAGAGAGATTGCAAAATCCGGGCAGCATACAGCTGTCCGGATTTTTGTTATACCAAAGTATGCAAGAGAAGCTGCCAGTGGCAGGTTCTCTGCATTTCTCAAAGAAGCCACAGGACAAAGCTTCATCGTACTTCTGAACTGTGACTTCTTTTTCATTTACTTTACGCCTGTGGTCTTGATACATTCAGCTGAAGATCCACGCCAAATGGATTAACTACAATTCCCGTAGTATCCGGAAGCAGAAGTTCCGGAATTCTTCCTGCATCTACAAGTCCCATAGTGAATTTTTTATCTTTGTTTTCATTCTGGAATTTCAGGAATTCCTGTACATCAGTGAAGACCGGCTGTAACACCTGTCCGTCTTTTTTGGTCAGAACCGGCATCTGCTTATCTTCCCCAACTGCTGTAATATATCTTCCCTTCTGGTAATGCGCCATCAGCTCTTCCTGTAACTCCTGCAAATCTTCTGTCATCTCCATATTTTTCTGAATTCTGACTTTCTGCATGAAATACATTGCAGTAAGCTGAAGCTCCGGATTTTCCACCGGTTCTTCTCCCGGCTTTGGAACCGGTCTTCTCACCAGTTCTCCTAACTGAACCGATATCTCTTCTTCTGTTCCCTTTCCGACTACCATACAGTTTACCCCGATTGGGAACAGACTGCTGTAGAAAGAAAGCATATATTTGTTTTCGATTTTAAATATCTTCAATGGCTGGTTCTCTTTGATATATTCCTGTCCCGCCTGCATTGCATCCTGTTCTGAAAAGAAGATAAATACTTCATCATCATAAGTCTCCGGATCACATACTACGAACGGAAGTCTGGTACAATCAGACATCAGTACATAGATTGCCTCAGATTCTCTCATCTTTTTTAAAATGTCACTCTTATCTGCGCTCATATCTTTCCTCTTTCCAAGTTATTGATTCGCACGGTATGCTTCGTCCGCACTATATACATCAAATCCGCTGCCTTTAAGAATATCGATCACTCTTCCGGGATCATCACTCTTTAATACTGCGGCAGCATCTTCACCATTGGCAAATGCATACATATACTCAATGTTCACTTCGCCTTCCACAATCTGATGCATTGCCTTACTCAATGAACCAGTTGCATGTGGCACACGCAGTGCCACTACGTCTGTCAGCATTGCTGTAATTCCAGCTTCCTTTAATGCCGCACGTCCCTTATGTGGGTCTGATACGATCATTCGGAGCATTCCATAATCCGATGTATCTGCAAGACTGAGTGCTACGATATTGACATCTTTTTTTGCCAGTACTTCCAGAACATCATCCAGACGTCCTTCTCTATTTTCCAAAAAAACCGATAACTGCTGTACGGTATTACTTACGCCCATGTTATTTCCTCCTGTTTATAAACCTCTATTGTCAATGACACGTTTTGCCTTACCTTCGCTTCTTTCGATAGTCTTAGGCTCTACCAGTTTGACTCTGACTGCAACACCAAGTGCCTGTTTTAAGACTGCTGCAACCTTATTCTTTAATTCATCCAGCTTACGGATCTCATCTGAGAAGTACTTTTCATCAACCTCTACCATAACGGTCAGTACATCCAAATTGTTCTCACGGTCAACGATCATCAGGTAATGTGGTGCAACTCCTCCACCGATAGAAAGCAGTGCTGTCTCAACCTGTGTTGGGAATACGTTGACTCCACGGATAACCTTCATATCATCTGTACGTCCTTTGAATTTGGAAATTCTAGGAAGCGTTCTTCCACATTCGCATGTAGAATGATCGATACTTGTAAGGTCTTTTGTTCTGTAACGAAGTAATGGCATACCTTCTTTTGCAAGAGTTGTAAATACCAGTTCTCCGATCTCACCATCTGCACAAGGACTGTTATCAGCCGGATTTAAGACTTCCGGATAGAAGTAATCTTCATATACATGCATACCTTTGTGGTGGATACACTCTAATGCCACACCCGGTCCTGTAACCTCACATAAGCCATAGATATCAAAACAGTTTACATTCAGAAGCTCCTCAATTTTAAGACGCATCTCTTCTGTCCATGGCTCTGCACCGTTGATACCGACTTTTAGCTGCAACTTATCTACAATTCCTGCTTCATTGGCAGCCTCAGCAAGATACAGCGCATAAGACGGAGTACATGCAAATGCTGTCGCACCAAAGTCTTCCATACACATCAGCTGTCTCTTAGTATTACCGGCTGACATCGGGATTGCCATTGCGCCAAGCTTTCTTGCACCAAAGTCAAGCCCCATTCCTCCTGTAAAGAGTCCATATCCATAGCAGATATGGATACGGTCCTCAGCAGTAAGGCCTGCCATGGTAAGTCCTCTTGCCACGCACTCTCCCCATACATCTACATCTTTCTGTGTATAAGAAGCAAGGGTAAGCTTTCCGGTTGTTCCTGATGTTCCCTGGACTCTAACAATTTTATCCTGCGGTACAGCCAGAAGACCAAATGGATAATTCGCTCTCAAATCTTCCTTTGTTGTAAATGGAAGCTTTCCGATATCTTCAATCCCCTTGATATCTCCAGGTTCTACACCTATCTCATCCATTTTTTTACGGTAAAATTCTACATGATCGTATACATTTTTCACCTGTTTTACCAGACGCTCGCTCTGAAGTGCTGTCATCTCGTCTCTGCTCATGCACTCAATCTTCGGGTCTCTGATCTTTTCTTTCCAGTCCTTTAATGCTACTCTTGCCATAACTTCCCATGTACCTCCTTATAAATGATAACCAACATCAAATGCCTGTTTATTAATCTCAATCGTCTTCTCTGGTACGGTCTTTTCAATCACCTCATACCACTGTTCTTTGGTAAAGTCCATATGCTGTGCTGCGATACCAAGAACGATTAAGTTAAATACTCTGGAATTGCCGAGTTTTTTGGCTTCTTCTGTTGCATTTACAGTATAGACTTTGTAGTCTTTGCTAAGTGTTCCGATAATGTCTTCCGGATACTGTGCTGCCCCAATTACAACAGGCATCGGATCGATTCTCCAGTCATTGATGATAAGTGCACCGTCCTTTTTCAGGAAATGTGCATATCTTAACGCTTCCAGACGTTCAAACGCAATAATAACATCTGCCTGTCCTTCCTCTACGATCGGTTCTGCTACCTTGTCACCATATCTTACAAATGTAACTACACTTCCTCCACGCTGAGCCATTCCATGTACTTCGGAAAGTTTTACGTCATAACCTGCGCCGGTGGCAAGTCCTCCCAAGATTCTGCTTGTAAGCAATGTTCCCTGTCCGCCGACTCCGACGATCATAATATTCTTTGTTGCCATTATCTGTCACCTTCCTTTACTAACTCAATCGCATCAAATTTACACAGACTTGCACACAGTCCACAGCCTGTACACATCGTATCATCGATTGAAACGGTTCCATCCGGATTCTTTGTCATTGCCGGACATCCCGGTTTCATACACATACCGCATTTTTTACACTTATCTGTATGTGTCTGATATAAAGGTTTCTTAGATTTGTCCAGAAGTACACATGGTGTCTTTGTAATGATTACGGATACTTCATCTTTAGCAATCTCTTCTTTGACTGCTTTTTCTACTGCCTGGATATCTCTTGCATTTACTTCTACTACGTTCTTTACGCCAATTGCACGACATAACGCCGGAATATCAATTGCATAAGTCGGATCTCCCTGCAGGGTCTTTCCTGTTGCCGCATGATCCTGATGTCCTGTCATACCTGTTGTAGAATTATCCAGGATCATAACTGTACCGGTTGCTTTATTATACATCATGTTCATCAGAGAGTTCACGCCTGTATGTAAGAATGTAGAATCACCGATTACTGCAACCCAGTTCTTGATATAGTCTTTTCCTTTTGCCTTTTCCATACCATGAAGGCTTGAGATACTTGCTCCCATACAGATTGTCGTATCTACTACACTAAGTGGTGCAACTGCTCCAAGTGTATAACATCCGATATCTCCTGCTGCATGAATGCCTAATTTTTTCAGTACATAATATACCCCTCTGTGTGGACATCCCGGACATAAGATCGGCGGTCTTCCAGGTGCTTCTGCAGGTTTTCTGATATCAAGATTTTCTTTTAAAATTGCTTCTCTGAGCATATTGGCGCTGTATTCGCCCTGTACGGTGAAGATTTCTTTTCCAATTGCCTTGATTCCCCATGATTTTACCTGTTCTTCAATCACCGGATCAAGCTCTTCTACAATGTATAATGTCTCTACTTTAGAAGCAAATTCTTCGATTAATTTTCTCGGAAGTGGATTTACCATTCCAAGCTTTAATACGGATGCTTCCGGAAGTGCTTCTTTTACATACTGATACGGGATTCCGCTTGTGATGACACCGATCTTTGTATCGTTCATCTCTACTTTATTGATCGGAAGTGTATTTGCCGCCTCAGCAAGCTCCAGATTGCGTTTTTCAATCTCGATATGGCGCAGCTTCGCATTCCCCGGCATCATAACATTTTTCCGGATATTCTTCTCATATGGTTTATCTTCGATTTCTTTTCGTTCGTTTAATTCTACTACCCCCTGAGAATGTGCAAGTCTCGTTGTTGTACGATAAACAAACGGGCGGTCAAACTGTTCACTTAAGTCAAATGCAATTTTGATGAATTCTTTTGCTTCTGCACTGTCGGAAGGTTCGATTACCGGAAGCTGTGCTGCACGTGCAACCATTCTTGTATCCTGCTCGTTTTGCGAACTGTAAAGTCCCGGATCATCTGCAACAACGATTACCAGTCCTCCATTCACTCCCATATAAGATACGGTATACGTAGGGTCTGCTGCCACATTAAATCCCACGTGTTTCATACAGGACATGGCACGGACACCGGATACGGATGCTCCGATTGCAACCTCTGTTGCTACTTTTTCATTTGGTGACCATTCACAGTACAAACTATCTTTATATTTTACCAGATTCTCACTGATCTCTGTACTTGGTGTTCCTGGATATGCTGCAGATACTTTTACTCCAGCTTCATATGCGCCTCTGGCAATTGCTTCATTACCAAGCATAATTACTTTTTCTGACATACTTCTTTTCCATCCTTTCGTATAAATGGCGTCCCAAACACGCCACTTTCTACTAGTATAGCACAATACTTTCGCAAGTTAAAGCATTGATTCGCGAAAAAATTGTTTTTTTATCCATGCTTTTTGCAACTATATTCATTAAGCTCCACCCGGATAATTGCCACTGCTTTCTCAAGTTTTGGATTTTTCTGGAACTCGTCAAAGTTTTTTCCTGTCTGATGACGCATGATAACATTCAATGCCTTTAACTTTTCTTTTGGATTATCAATAATACTTGCCGTTCCTTTTCCTATGATGCTGGCATAATAATAACTGTACTGGCATGCAAGCTTTCCTTCTGCCAGTTCATGCTTATAATCCAGTTCAATCCCTACGTTTGGATTCTTCCGGATCAGATCGATCTTCTTTCCTTCTCTGGCACCATGAAAATACAGGATTACTTTTCCTTCTTCTTTTACATAGCCATAATTCATCGGCACAATATACGGTCCGTCCTCATCCACAATCCCAATTCTGCACACCTTACAGTCATCAAAGATCTTCTGGATTTCTTCCTGATCGCTCACTTCTCTGTCTTTCCTTCTCATCTTCTTCCTCCTAATCTTACTCTTTAAATATAAATACCGGCATCGGTGGGCAGTTCTTCCGGTTATAATATTCATTAGCAATCACGGTATATTCCCTTGCCGGAAGTTCTTTTATATATTCCAGGATCTTTTCTTTTTCCTCAAATCCTGTATCACCGCCGCTGTATATGCATAGGCTCATCATTCCACCATGCTTTAATATCTTAAGTCCTTTTTCAACGGCTTCAAGGCTTGTCTGATACGTTGTAGCAAGATTATGGTCGCCTCCCGGCAGATACCCAAAGTTAAAGCAGATGACATCCGTAGATTCTGCTTCTGCGTACTGATCCATATGCTCATGACCATCAAGAATCAATTCCGCCCTGTCTTCTACCTGATGCTCTCTTAATCGCTGCGCTGTCGCATCCAGCGCTTCTTTTTGAATATCAAATGCCTTTACTTTTCCCTCTTTTCCGGCAAGCTCACACAGGAAAAGGGTATCATTTCCCTTTCCCATGGTCGCATCGATATAGAATCCGCCTTTCCTGGCCTGTGAACGGATCACTTCGTGACACCAGTAGGTGATCTGTGATTGTTTCATTCTTCCCATCGTTCTTTCCTGCTCTTATTTCTTTTATATGTGTAACTTTGTCCATTTTCCGAACACACGATGACTTAAAAGTCAAACAATGACAACTGGTTCGATGCCGGAAGATCGGATAAGATTCCAAGATCAACCATGTAGTCAATAACCGTCTTACTCGCCTTTGTTCTCTGTCTGAAATCATCCAGCGACAGATATGGCCCGTCCTTAGATGCTTCCGCAACAGCCTCCGCAGCCTTTTCACCCATTCCGTCTATACTTGATAACGGCGGCATAAGCTTACCATTTACAATCAGGAATTTGGTTGCCTGCGCCTTATAGATATCCAGTGGTTCAAATTCAAATCCTCTGGCATACATCTCCTGTACGATCTTCATATCCTTCATCGTATCCTGCTCTTTTTTACTAAGCGTTGCAGAGCGCTTGTTATAATCATCGATAAAATACTGCAGCTTTTCTTTTCCCTGACACATGATCTCATAGGAAAATGCATCCGCACGGATTCCAAAATATGCTCCGTAATACGCCAGTGGATAGTTAATCTTACAATATGCGATACGGTAAGCCATCATGACGTAAGCCGCCGCATGGGCCTTCGGGAACATGTACTTGATCTTTTCACAGGACCATACATACCAGTCCGGTACATTATGTTCTGCCATATCTTTTTTAAATTCCGGCCATTCCTTACATTTTCCTTTTGCAACGGTTCCTTTACGGACACGCTCCATGATCGTGAAGGATTCCTCACTGTCCATACCTTTATTGATCAGATAGGTCATGATATCATCTCGGGTACAGATTGCAGTCGAAATCGTGGCCTTCCCGCTCCGGATCAGTTCCTGCGCATTATTCAGCCATACGTCCGTTCCATGCGACAGTCCCGAGATACGGATCAGATCCGAGATGGTATTCGGCTTCGTATCAACAACCATCTGAATAACAAAATCCGTTCCAAACTCCGGAATACCAAGACAGCCAACCGGACAGCCGCCGATATCATCGGGCTTGATTCCAAGCGCAGACGTATCATGAAAGAGCGAAATAACCCCCGGATCATCCAGAGGGATCTTTGTTGCATCAAAGCGGTTATCCGTTTCATTGTATTCATTGTCCATGGCCGGGGAGCTGATATACTCTTCCAGTGTCTTGATCATGGTCGGATCATCATGTCCCAGAATATCAAGCTTTAACAGATTGTGGTCAATCGAGTGATAATCGAAATGCGTCGTTACAATATCCGTCGTCATATCATTTGCCGGATGCTGCACCGGAGTAAATGAGTTGATTTCTTCTCCGAGTGGAAGTACGATGATACCGCCCGGATGCTGGCCGGTACTTCTTCTGATACCGGTACATCCCTGTACGATACGATCGATCTCACATTTTCTCTTTCCCTGACCATGTTCTTCATAATAATTCTTTACATAACCAAATGCAGTCTTATCTGCCAGTGTACCTACGGTTCCGGCACGGAATGTCTGTCCTGCACCGAAGATAACCTCGGTATATTTGTGCGCATTACTCTGGTAATCCCCGGAGAAGTTAAGGTCGATATCCGGCTCTTTATTCCCTTTAAATCCAAGGAATGTCTCGAATGGAATATCGAATCCGTCCTTCGTAAGCTTCTCTCCGCAGACCGGACAGATACGGTCCGGCATATCCCATCCGCAGCCTCCGGCAAATTTCTTTACTTCTTCTGAATCAAAATCGCTGAAATGACACTTTTTGCAATAATAATGCGGACTCAGCGGATTTACTTCTGTGATTCCCGCCATCGTTGCAACGAACGAAGAACCTACGGAACCACGCGATCCTACCAGGTATCCGTCTTCTACGGATTTCCACACCAGCTTCTGGGCTATGATATACATTACGGCAAATCCATTGGATATGATGGAATTCAGTTCACGTTCCAGACGCTCTGTAACAATCTCCGGGAGGTCTTCCCCATACATCGAATGTGCTTTGTTATAACAGATATCTCTTAGCATCTTATCCGAATCCGGAATGACAGGCGGACACTTATCCGGTCGTACCGGTGTGATCTTTTCTGCCATTTCTGCAATCTTAACCGGGTTATCAATGACGATTTCTTTTGCCTTTGCCGAGCCCAGATATTCAAACTCTTCTAACATTTCATCCGTCGTACGAAGATACAACGGCGGCTGGCTGTCGGCATCTCCGAATCCTTTTCCTGCCATAATGATCCTCCGGTATACTTCATCTTCCGGATTCATAAAATGCACATCGCAGGTTCCGACTACCGGTTTATTGAACTGTTCTCCAAGTGCCACGATCTTGCGGTTGATCTCTTTTAAGTCCTCTTCACTTTGTACTTTTGTAATCTTCGGACTCTCAATCATGAACTGGTTATTTCCAAGTGGCTGTATCTCCAGATAATCATAGAAGTTTACAATTCTTGCAATCCGTTCTTCCGATTTTTCATTTAAAATTGCCTGATACAATTCGCCTGCCTCACAGGCACTTCCGACCAGAAGTCCCTCCCGGTATTTTGAGAGCTCACTCTTAGGAATTCTTGGCCGCCTTGCATAATATTTCAGATGTGACATCGAGATCAATGTATACAGATTCACCCTGCCCACCTCATTAAGTGCAAGGATGATGACGTGATACGATGGAAGCTTCCTTACTGCATCGGCATTATTTTCCCCGAATTGATTCAGTTTTGACAGATCATAGATGGCTCTGTCTTTTAACATCTCTATGAACTTTACGAATATTTCCGCTGTTGCCCCCGCATCATCTACCGCACGGTGATGATTTTCCAGGGAGATGTGTAACGCATTCGCCACAACATTTAATTTATATTTGGACAGCGTCGGAAGCAAAACTCTTGCCATGGCAACCGTATCCACGGATGTAAAATCCGGCTGTATATCCTGATATCTGCAATTTTGTTCGATAAAGCTTACATCAAAAGAAGCATTATGTGCAACCAGTACTGCGTCCCCAATAAACGCAAGAAACTGCGGAAGAATAGTCTCTATATCCGGTGCGTCCATAACCATCTGGTCTGTAATGCTGGTAAGCTGCGTGATCTTGAACGGAATCGGAATCTTCGGATTGACAAACGTACTGAATTTCTCCGTAATCTCGCCGTGTTCTACCTTTACAGCACCAATCTCTATGATCTTATCCTTAATCGGACTGAATCCTGTCGTCTCCAGGTCAAATACCACATATGTGTCATCTAATCCCTGACCTTTTTCATTGACGGCGATATCTGTAAGATCATCTACCAGATATCCTTCTACACCATAGATAACCTTGAACGGATCATCCTTATCCAGAGTCTCGATATAATGATTGGCATCTGTAAACGCCTGTACCACACCATGATCTGTGATCGCCATCGCCGGATGCCCCCAGTCATGCGCCTGTTTTAGAAGCGTCTTGACATCGGTTACCGCATCCATATCACTCATCTTGGTATGGCAATGAAGCTCGACTCTTTTTTCCGGCGCCGTGTCAACTCTGGATGAGGTGAAATCACTGATTTTCTTAATTCCTACCACCGACTGGATATTCAGTTCCGAATCGAATCTGTCAACCGTGGTTATCCCTTTGAGCTTTAAAAATGCTCCCGTCTTTACATCTCCTAAGATGTCTGCAAGCTGTTCATTCCTTACGAACATTTTAACCATGATCGAATCTGTGAAATCAGTAACCGCGAACATAATGATCGTCTTTTCATTCCGGATTTCTCTGGTCTCACAACTGATAACTTTCCCACGGATCGTGATCTCTCCCATCTCTCCAAGGACATTTTTAAGTTCGATCGTTTCGTCGTCAAAATCACGTCCGTAAATAAGATTTGGATCATCCGTCGCTTTTCTTGTAAAGGAATATCCACCTTTTCCAAACGATCCCTTGCCGAATGATTTTTTTCCGGATCCGCTGGATTCTTTTTTCTGGTTCTTGGAATCTCCTCCGGTTGTTCCGGCACTTTTTGCTGCTTTTTCTTCTTTTTTCTCTTCTTTTTGTTCTTTTTCCTGTGCTTTTTTTGCCCGTACTGCTGCGGACTGTTCCCTGATTGCTTCTACTTCCTGTTCAAGTTTTGCTTCGTTGTACTTAAGTTTACTGTCTTTCGCCTTTTTATACAGTACGCGTATCTCTACCGGCCTGTGAAACCGCTCGTCAAATACCTCTGTCAGATATGCGGACAACGCATCTTTTTTTCCCTGTGCCACAATCGTATCGGTAAGTGTCAGGCAGAGAATATTTCCATTTTCAAATTCATAACTGGCATTTTGCAGCATATTTCTCTCGACTACGCTTTTCTGATCCAGCTCTATGAGCATACTGTCATAATATTCATTCATCAGATTTTCCGGCGTATACTGCTCGGATAGTTCATACTGCTCTCTTACGTCTACCTGAATATGACTTCTTGCAAACAGCTGCTGCTTCAACATATGTTCCACTTCATAAATGTGTTTTTTCTGGATCAGATGCCTGCTGTACAGGCTGACCCTGATGAAATCCCTGGTGGAATTGGTCGATACTTTCGTAACTTCTACCCCCTGAAACATCATCTGAATCTCATCATTTACTTTTAATGTCGGAAATACTTCAAAAAACGGTTTACTCATTCCAGTGCAACAACTCCTGTCTTAATGTCTCCAGTAACTGATCTTCTTTTACTTTCTTTACAACTACACCTTTTTTGATCAAAAGACCTTCTCCGATTCCTCCGGCAATTCCGATATCTGCTTCTTTTGCTTCTCCCGGTCCGTTTACTACGCATCCCATAACAGCGACCTTGATATCTAACGGAATGTCTGCCACCATCGCTTCTACTTTATTGGCCAGTCCGATCAGATCGATCTTGGTTCTTCCACAGGTCGGGCAGGATACTACTTCAATGCCGCCTTTTCGAAGTCCCAGTGTTTTTAGGATCAGTTTTGCGGATTTGATCTCTTCTACAGGGTCTCCGGTTAAGGATACACGGATGGTATCCCCGATTCCCTGATTCAGGATCAGGCCAAGTCCGATCGATGATTTGATATTTCCAGCCAGCAGTGTTCCAGATTCTGTGATTCCTACATGTAATGGATATGGACACTGCGGTGCCAGTAATGCGTGCGCCTTTACACACATCATAACGTCCGAAGATTTGATACTGACTACCAGATTGTCATATCCCATCTCTTCAATCATATGTACCTTATCAAGTGCACTTTCTACCAATCCTTCTGCCGTAACTCCATGATACTTTTCTACCAGATGTTTTTCCAGTGATCCGCTGTTGACACCTACGCGGATCGGCACGTGATATTCTTTTGCTTTGTCAACCACTGCTTTCACTCTTTTTTCATCACCAATATTTCCCGGGTTGATCCGGATCTTGTCTGCCCCGTTTTCAATTGCAGCAATTGCAAGACGGTAATCAAAATGAATATCTGCTACCAGCGGGATATGTATCTGTTCTTTGATTTTTTTAATGCTTTCTGCTGCTTCCATTGTCGGCACCGCAACACGGATAATATCGCAACCGGCTTTTTCAAGCTTTAAGATCTGTTCTACACAGGCCTTGGTGTCTTCTGTCTTCGTATTGGTCATAGACTGGATTGCAATCTTCTCTCCCCCACCGATCCAGACATTTCCAATCTGTACTTTTTTTGTTTTTTCTCTGTATGTTGTCTGTTCTGGAATGTTGTTTTCTGTTGTTACATTTTCTTTTTCCATAACGTTTCCTCCATCTTATTATATTTTTCAAAAATTACAGACATCTGCAAAATCTGTCTTTTGCAGTATCAGCTTCTCTTGCATACTGGTATGAAAAAGCAGCTTTTTGTACAAATATCCGGATTTCGAACGTGCTTTGCGAATCCACTATTGTACAAAATGCTGCTCATCTTTTTGCACTCTGTCTCTATCTATTCTTTATTGAACATCATCTGTTCACCATACTCGCGTTCTGTCAATGTCAGCGTTCCATTATCGATACTATATTCAAATGTAGTTCCTATTGACTGCAATGCATTTTTTAATGTTTCACTTGTATACTGCCCATCTGACTGTTCTGCGATTTCCTGAATCTTTGTATCATCCTGCTGTATGGAAATCGTCTTTGATTCCTTATTCAGCGTATAGGTCATCGGAACTTCTGTATCCGTTCCCTCTCCGGATGCCGGAAGTGTTACCGTCATCTGCCCGTCACGCCTGATATCTATCTTCATGTTTCCATCTTCGTCTGCCCATTTTCCCTCCAGTGGATTACCGGTGAACATCTTGGTCAGAAGAAAAATTGCAATGATTACGATCAGGACAGATGTAACAGCAGTAACAATCATCCATATCTTACTTCTTTTTGCTTCATCATTATTTGCTATCATCTATCCAGCTCCCCCTTCTAGTCTTATGTATTATGTTTCCCTTTATCTTAAATTATATGTGCTTTTTGTATCCGTGTCAACGATACCAGATTGATTCGTTGCAGTTGACAGATACTCGGCAGACTTAAGTCTTTTATTCATCTATTTCCACCAGAAGATAGAATCCCCGGTCTGTCTGTTCGATCTTCTGGATCTTTCCTTTTCTAGATTTGATCCTCTGTCTTGTCCTGTAGATCCCGGACATCGCAATAGATGGCTCTACCAGATAGGTATACTGTCCGGTCACTGCACTTCTTTCGCTGATTTCTACTTCCTGTCCTTCGGTCACAAGGCCTTCCCTTTCCATCTTAAAGCGTTCCACACGCATATATTATCCGCCCTTTCTTAATATAGATTCCCTTCATCTCTGTCTTTTCCAGATTTGTGATTCATATAGCGTCACATTGTTCCATATACTTTACAAATTTCTTCTGATTTCCCTATATTTTGTGCCGTTTCGACACTTTCCCGACACATTTTGTTGAGTTTCGACACCTTTCATGTTCCATTTCTCGACAATTGGTAAAATATAGCAAATCATATGATATGTACGCTCAAAAGCCGTTTTTTCAAGAACTCCGGCAGTACATATACTCATACAGGAGGTATACTCATGTCATTTTCCGAAAAATTAAAAGCACTGCGGGAAGAAAATCATTATACACAGGAATTTGTTGCTTCCCGTCTGAATGTTGCCCGCTCAACGATCGCAGGTTACGAGACAAAAGACCGTCAGCCTTCCCATGAAAAGCTGACGATCCTCGCTGATCTCTTTCACGTTTCTGTAGATTATCTGCTGGATGATGACGTAATCGAAACTTCCCTTTCCGTCAATCATTTCCAACAGGACTATGAGCGTTATCTTATCTCACATTTCAAGCATTTATCTTCTCTTTCCAAAAAGGAATTACTTGATTTTCTCCAGTTTCTGGAACAAAGAGATAAAAGCAGCCGTAATCACACCACTTAGAGCGTGTCTTATGTTTATTCTTTTACAAAGCGGTGGTAAATATAATCATTTGCTTCTTTTTCCTGACTGTCATCAAGAGGTGTCAATGTTACTTCTCCATATTTTCTTTCCAGTGCCTTTTGTATCAGATAGTCACTGATCTGTGGATTTTTCGGAAGCAGTGGTCCGTGAAGATAAGTTCCGATCACATTTTTATATACAACGCCTTCGTAACCACTCTTCCCGTCATTACCGGATCCGTAAAGCACTTTTCCAAATGGTTTATTTCCATTCAGATATGTTCTTCCTCCATGATTTTCAAATCCTACTACCGGCATCTCTACCAGATCACTTTTCAGGACGATATTATCGATCAGACGTCCTTCTTCCTGTTCTGTATAGATATCTACCAGATTCAGTCCTTCGATCATGCCCGCATCTGTCTTATAATATTTTCCCAGAAGCTGATAACCGCCACAGACTGCGATCACTACGCCCCCGTCTTCTACATAATCTTTGAATTCCTTCTGAATATTCAGAAGACTTTTACATACGATTGCCTGTTCCCTGTCTGAACCACCGCCCAGAAGTACGATATCCAGCTTCGAAAAATCAATCTCATCCCCGGTGTTGAATTCTATCGTCTCCGCCTGAATTCCGCGCCAGAGACAGCGTTTCATCATGCAGGCGATATTACCTCTGTCACCGTAGAGATTCAAAAGATCCGGATACAGATGACCGATTGTTATTTTCATATCCTTTGTATCCATTATCTTTCTCCTTCCAGTTTTTTCAAAACATTTCTTGTACTGAATAATGCGGTGTAATTCACCAGTACATACAGGTTGCCACAGCCATTTTCCACTCTTTCACGGATTGCTTTTTCCACATCCGCTTCCAGCATGGACGGAATGTCTACATATTTCATTCTAAGACGCATATCCTGACAGCGGATACCGCTGACTGTGATGGAATTGACATTTGCACCTTTAAACCGGTCAAAATCAACGTCCCAGAGCCACGATACATCGGTACCATCCTGCGCATTATCATTGATCACTATAATAACATCTTTTGTTGTATCATCCTGCATAACCGCAGATATATTCTGGTTGAATCCGGCCGGATTCTTTGCAAGATTCAGGACAATCTTCGTTCCTTTTACCTCAAACTGCTCCATACGGCCGTTTTCCGGATTAAAATCCTTAAGCATGTCCTGAAAATGATCCAGCTTAAGGTTGCCGGTTCTTCCGGCTGCATATGCTGCCAGAATATTATATACATTATAAAATCCTTTATAATTTGCTTCCAGTCTTCTTCCTTCTACATTAAACGTAAGGTGATCTGCAACGGATACTTCTGATGCATCATACTGGATCTTTGGTCTCTTAAAATCGCAGCCCGTACATGCATAATCACCAAGCTGGCTGTAATGATAAAAGTTATACTTCAGCGGTGCCCCGCATTTTTTACAGAATCTTCCTTCTCTGATCTCATGAGAATCCTTGTCATCTACCACTTTCTCGCTGATTCCGTATGTGATATACGGATTGCCGCTTTCCATTGCCAGATAAGCTGACAAAGCATCATCCCCGTTCACGATTACTTTCATGTCCGGAGCACTTTTCATTACTTCTTTTAAGATATTCATTGTGATATCAATCTCACCGTACCGGTCCAGCTGATCTCTGAACAGGTTCGTAAGAACCATATAATCCGGTTTAAAATGTGGAAATACCCTTCTTGTGGATGCTTCATCAATCTCAATGCAGGCATAGTCTGCATCCAGATTACCGTTAAGTCCCGCTCCCAGTGCAAATGCTGCCACCACTCCGTTCAGCATATTGGAACCGGTATGGTTACAGATGACCTTATATCCTTCCTTTTCTATCGCTGCACATAACATATTATTGGTTGTGGTCTTTCCATTCGTTCCACATACAATGAAAATGTCCTTTCTGACCTGTCCTGCCAGATCATGCAGTATAGACGGATCTATCTTCAGTGCAATCTTTCCCGCCCAGGTTACTCCCTGGCGGTGAAAGATGTGTACACTTGCTTTTTCACTTATCTTGGCTGCCCATACGGCCAGCATTCTGCGTAAACTCATACTATTATCTATTCCTCGATCAGTTTCTTAATATTTTCCGGCTCAGGCATAGAACGGATCGCACCTTTTTTCATTGTGATCAGTGCTGCTCCTGCATTTGCATAAGTCAGAATCTCTTTTAATTTCTCTTCGTCCAGATTATCCAGACCATAAGTCAACACGCCGTTGATCGCACATCCACAGAATGTATCTCCTGCTCCTGTAGTCTCGATTGCTTTTACGGTAAATCCAGGCTGCTCAACGCGCATGTCTTTATAATATGCTCTGCTTCCTTCTTTTCCCATAGTTAAGAAGATCAGCGGAATCTGATATTTTTCCTGCAGATAATGGATTCCATCATCATAATCTTCCATACCGGATACGAACTGGATCTCATTATCAGAAATTTTCAGCACATCACAGTTCTGGAAGCCGTATTCCATCTGCTCTTTCGCATCGTCCAGTGAGCTCCAGAGCGGCGGACGTAAGTTTGGATCAAATGTGATCATACATCCTGCCTCTTTTGCAACTGCAAGTGCTTTCTTTGTCGCACTCTTTACCGGCTCATCTGTCATAGAAAGTGTTCCGAAGTGGAATACCTTTGACTGACGGATCAGATCATAATCTACTTCTTCTTCCTTCAGCATCATATCAGCTCCCGGTTTACGATAGAAAGAGAATTCTCTGTCCCCATCCGGAAATGTATGTACGAATGCCAGTGTTGTGTGGATATCCTGATCCAGTACAAGACCCTTTGTCTCAATACCAAGTGTATCAATGGTATCCTTTAATAATTTTCCGAACTGGTCTTCCCCAACCTTTCCGATAAATGCCGTCTTTCTTCCAAGCTTATTTAACATAGCTAGAACGTTACATGGTGCTCCACCCGGGCATGCTTCAAATAACTGGTTTCCCTGATCACTTTCTCCGTTCACTGCAAAGTCGATCAACATTTCTCCAAGTGCTGTTACATCATATATCTTTTCCATATACAATACTCCTTATCCTGATTCTAATATTTGTCTCATATTTTATCATAGAATTCACTATTTTTAAACCCACTAGCGTCTAAAGTGCATTTTATACAAATTTCACAGAAATTTCGTTATTTTTTTGTCACTTTGCCCATTTACGAATCCAGAAAAGATTGATAAAATAATAACAAATAATACAGATACCTGATGTATTATTTATCGTTGAATACAACGATTTCGCAGTTGTTCGTGTTTGGAAGTGATGACTTCCCGCGAACCCTCTCTTGATAGCGTTTTGTAAGAAAGTCACATGAGAAGTTTCCGCCAAAACTTTTCATGTGACTTTCTTCGTGTACAATACATCTACAGAACCTGCCACTGGCAGCTTCTTCCGAACGCATGTCGATAAAAACAGGATGGAAATGCTTCATCAAAAGCTTTCCATCCTGTATCTTTTATTCTTTATTTATCCCAGCAGGTGTACCCCGCCAAGAAGTACGTATGATATAAACCACATGATAACAGTCGCCATACAGATTCCGATAACAACAGCCGGAAATGCTTTTTTAAACTTCATTCCCAGAAGTGCTGCGATCAGAGATCCCGTCCACGCTCCTGTTCCTGGAAGCGGAATACCAACGAATAAAACCAGTCCCCAGAATTCATACTTTTCAATCTGGTCTTTTTTACTCATGGCTTTGTTCTCCAGCTTATCCACCAGTGGTTTGAACGTCTTCGTTCCTTTCATCCAGTTAAATATCGGTGTGATCAGAAGTAAAATAAATGGAACCGGAATAATATTTCCAATTATGCAAAGTGGAATTGCAGTCGATACCTTTACTCCAAGGATCGGTCCTGCAACCAAAAGCGCTCCACGAAGCTCCAGGATTGGGATCATGGAGATCAGAAATACAATCACTTCTTTGCTCACGCTTCCACTTAATGCATCAATAATTCCATGTATTAACGTATTGGTCATAAGAAACTCCTCTTATTTATTCATATATTTTTTCAGGAATGCGAACATCGCTTCCATTTCTTCTCTGGTTCCCACAGTGATACGCATATACTGCTCGATTCTCTCACTGCCCCAGAAGCGCACATAGATATCATTTTCTTTCAGTGCTTCAAATAATTCTTTCGCATCATATTCCGGGTGCATGGCAAAGATGAAGTTTGATCTGGAATCCAGACATCTGAATCCGAGATTTTTAAGTTCTTCTTTTGCCCACTCACGTGTCTCGATAATCTTATTCACACACTCTTCAAAATATGTCTTATCTTTGACCGCTTCCACACCACATACCAGAGATGTCTGGTTCATGGTATAAGAGTTGAACGAATATTTTGCATCATTTAAGTATTTGATCAGTACCGGATTACTGATTGCATACCCAATTCGCATCCCGGCCATGGATCTTGCTTTTGAAAATGTCTGTACGATGATCAGATTCTCATACTTATCGATCAGTTCCATTGCGGAACGTCCTGCAAAGTCCACATATGCCTCATCTACGATCACGATCACATCCTGATTATGTGCGATAATATCTTCCACATCTTCCAGATCTTCGTAAAGTCCTGTCGGAGCATTTGGATTTGGGAAGATTACCCCTCCATTTTCCTTGTAGTAATCTTCTTTTACGATCTTGAAGTTCTCATCTAACTTCTGGCATTCATATGGAATGCGGTACAGATCCGCCCATACTTTATAGAATGAATACGTAATATCCGGGAAAAAGATTGGTTTCTCTGAGTTAAAAAATGTCAGGAAACACATGGATAATACATCATCCGACCCGACTCCTACAAACACCTGATCCGGATTCACGTGATAAAAATCAGCCAGTGCATTTACCAGTGGTGCGGCTGTCGGATCCGGATACAGACGCAGACGGTCTGTATTCATCTCTTCCAGTGCTTTTGTCACACCCGGTGCCGGTGCATAAGGATTCTCGTTCGTATTTAATTTGATTACTTTGCGCTGTGGCTGTTCACCAGGTACATATGGTTCTACTTTTCGAATGTTTTTTTCAAATGCTTTCATGCTGCTCTCCTAGAAATATTCTTTCGCCAGTTCTTTGAATTTTGGAAGGGAATTGATAATCGTCTCATGTGATACGCAGTATGCAAGTCTTACATATCCAGGGCATGCAAATGAGCTTCCAGGTACGATCAGAATATTATATTTCTTTGCCGCTTCACAGAATGCCTTTTCATCCGCTACCGGAGATTTTACGAACAGGTAAAATGCTCCCTGTGGCTTAATGCACTCGAATCCACACGCTTTCAGTCCGTTATAGAGGTCTTCTCTGTTGCGGTCGTAGAAAGAAAGGTCTGTCTTTTCATTCAGGCACTTTTCTACTACTTTCTGCTGTAAAGTCGGTGCATTGACGAATCCCAGGATACGTGTTGCAACATTGGCTGCTGAAAGTACTTCTTCACTGTCTTTTAATTCATCCGGAATTACAAGATAACCGATACGTTCTCCCGGAAGGGACAGTGACTTGCTGTAGGAATATCCCACAACAGTGTTGTCATAATATTTTGTAAGATAAGGTACTTCTACTCCATCATAAGCCAGTTCACGGTATGGCTCATCTGAGATCAGAACGATGTCTGTTCCGAATTCTTTCTGTTTTGCTTCCATGATAGCAGCAAGTTTCTTGATTGTCTCTTCTGAATATACGACACCGGTCGGATTGTTCGGGTTGTTCACGATAACAGCCTTTGTCTTCGGTGTGATCTTCTGTTCGAACTCGTCCAGTTTTGGCTGGAAGTCTACGGTATTTGGTGAAATTTCTACCAGTACGCCATCGTAGTTATTCGTATAAGAACGGTACTCTCCAAAATATGGTGCAAATGCGATAACTTCATCTCCCGGATTGATCAGTGCTTTCAGGATTACATTCAGTCCACCGGCTGCACCAACTGTCATCACAATATTCTTTCCTTCAAAATGTGTATCAAAACGTTCATTTAAGGATTTTGCAACTGCCTCTCTTACGTCTGCATATCCGCAGTTACTGTTCGTGTATCCGTGAAGTGCGATTGGATCTGTCTCACTTACGATATCAATGATCGCTTTTTTTACAGCCTCAGGTGCCGGTACATTCGGATTACCAAGACTGAAGTCAAATACGTTCTCGGCCCCGTAGATTCCTGCAAGGCGGTTACCTTCCTCAAACATTGCACGGATAGCCGAACTGTTGGCTACCATATTTTTCATTTTATCCGCTATCATTTTTGTTGCTCCTTCCTTACTGCAAGTCTTTTGTCTTTCGGTCTTTTTTAAGATCTGTCTGCAGAATTCTTTTGTCTGATTCTTTTTATGTCAGATCTCTTTTTCAAAGTCCTTCTTACAAGCTTTCCTTTACTGTCACATCACCTTTTTCTACCATAAGCGCCGGACGGTATGATAATTTTGCTTTTCTAAGACCTTCTGCACCGGTGTCATCTTCCCGGTTGACATATTTATAGTTCATGCATTCATGCTCTACAAACTGCTGATTGATCATGGTGTATGCTCCCTGTACATCCGCATACGCCTTTTCAATATGCACAACATACGTATCTTCGCATATCGGCTCACCGATTGTAAATGCAACTACTTTCCCGTCGATTCTTAAAACTCCTCCGGTCAGGTGAAGCTCTTCGAACAGACGCAGGGAATTCAGTGCTACGCACATCTCTCCCCGTTTTTCGTCGTCATTTTCACAATCATTTTCTTCACGCCATTTGAGTGCCATCTGGAAACATTCTTCCAGGTTGTCTTTCGACATGCTCTCATAAGACCACCTGTCTTCAAACAGGCTTTTGAATTTATTGATATGGTTACGCTTTCCGTGCAGTTTCTTTCCGGAAAGTGTGGCTAGTTTTTCTGATTCATATACATAATCCGCTGAATCCCTGTCATATTCGATCTGGAATCTTCCCGGATACCACTCTTCAAGCTGCGCAAAGTATTCTGGCGTTACATTATACATAAGGAATGGTCTTCCCTTTTCTTTTGAATACTCCATCATCTCTTCCAGCGCATTCTTTACATCTTCCGGTTTGCCTGCCGGGTACGCAAAAGATACGTGATTCTCATCTTCACTTTTGAATACCAGTGCATTCTTTACAATTGCCCATTTTACCGGATACTGTCTGGACCAGAGATATACATTGGCAAATGTTCTCTCACAGCTTCTGCTTGTGTGATGTTCAAAATAATGTGAAATAATCTCCTGGTCTTCTAGTTCTGCACGTTTAAACTGTGTTGCTTCCATAATTTTATAATTACCTTCTTTAATTTTCCAGATTCTTACATTTCTTCGTTCATATTTGCAAGTTTTGCTGCCTGGTCAGCTGCGATACATGCATCAATGATCTCCTGGATATCTCCATTCATGATCTTATCCAGTTTGTATAATGTAAGTCCGATACGGTGGTCTGTCACACGTCCCTGTGGGAAGTTGTAAGTACGGATCTTTTCTGATCTGTCACCGGTACCGATCTGGCTCTTTCTCGCCTCTGCTTCTGCATCATGACGTTTCTGGCATTCCAGATCGTATAATTTTGCACGAAGTAATGCAAATGCTTTATCTTTATTCTGCAGCTGTGACTTTTCAGTCTGGCTGTAGATTACGATTCCTGTCGGATAGTGAGTCAGTCGTACAGCAGAGTCTGTTGTATTGACACACTGTCCACCGTTACCAGAAGCACGCATAACGTCGATACGGATATCTTTTTCATCAATCTGGATATCTACATCTTCTGCTTCCGGCATAACTGCTACTGTAATCGTAGAAGTATGGATACGTCCGCCTGATTCTGTCTCCGGCACTCTCTGTACACGGTGCACTCCGGATTCGTATTTCATCTTGGAATATGCTCCCTTACCGTCGATCATGAATGTTACATTCTTCATTCCGCCGATGCCGATTTCTTCACATTCCACCAGCTCTACTTTCCATCTCTGGCTTTCTGCATAGTGCATGTACATACGGTAGATCTCTGCTGCAAAAAGTGCAGCCTCATCTCCACCTGCACCTGCACGGATCTCGACGATAACGTTCTTCTCATCGTTAGGATCTTTTGGAAGAAGCAGGATCTTTAATTCCTGTTCCAGTTCTTCTACACGCTTTTTATTATCATTTAACTCTTCTTTTGCAAGCTCACGCATCTCTTCATCAGACTCTTCCTCTAACATCTCAAGGCTGTCCTCAATTGCCTGCTTGCATTCTTTGTATTCATTATACGCCTCTACAATCGGAGTCAGATCATTCTGCTCTTTCATAAGTTTGCGGAAGCGGTTCTGGTCATTTGCCACATCCGGTTCCTGAAGTTCGTTTAATATCTCATCCAGACGGATGCGCAGATCTTCTAATTTATCAAACATGGTATATCCTCCTTAACATTACTCTTTATTGTACCTTCCCATAACTACGCGGTCAAGTCCCGCCAAATCCTTTTTTACCTGGATTTCTTCATATCCCTGGTCTTCCATAAGCTTCGCCACATCTTTTCCCTGGTCGAATCCAATCTCAAACAACAGATATCCGCCTTTTTTTATATACTTTGTACTGTCTTTTACAATTCGGCGGTAAAAATAAAGTCCGTCTTCCTTCCCATCCAATGCAATCCACGGATCATGAAGTTTCACCTCATCTTCAAGCCGGCCGATTTCTTCTGTTCTTATATAAGGCGGGTTTGATACGATCATGTCATACATATCTTCTATCCGTTCAAACAGATCGCTCTTTACAAATGCTGCGCCAGCCTTCAGGTGGTCATTATTTTCTTCAGCAACCTTTAATGCTTCTTCTGAGATATCGCATCCGGTTCCTGTAAGATGTATTCCTTTTTTTTCAGCGAATTTCAATATACTTTCCACAATACATCCTGATCCCGTACACATATCCAGGATCTTCATCCCCGGCATAATCCGTTTAAGCGCCTCTTCGACCAAAACTTCCGTATCCTGCCTCGGAACCAGCACATGTTCATTGACCTTAAATGTCAGTCCCATAAATTCCTGTTCCCCGGTAATATGCTGAAGCGGGATCCTCTCAGCTCTCGTCTCAATATCTTTCTGATACCGTTCTACTATATTCTCTTCGATCATTCTGTCCGGATCTGCAAAGAACATTGCCCTGCTGATCCCTGTCTCGTATTCTAATAGGTACCACGCGTCCAGCTTCGCTTCTACAACTCCTGCTTTTTCAAGGCTTTCGATCCCATTCTGGTACAGATTACGAAGTGTGAAAGTTTTCCCGTTCATAGGCCCTCCAGTCAAATACAGCTTCTACTGCCTGTATCGCAACTTCTATCATATCATCATCTGGTTCACTGGTTGTCAGTTTCTGAATTGCAAGTCCCGGTTTACTGAGCAGGTTGATGACCGGATTGTCACTGCTGCCTGCAAGCTTCAGTATCTCATAAGAGATTCCCGCGATTACCGGGATTAACGCAATCCTTACTACAATTCTCATAAGAGGCGACTCTACCTGTATCACCAATAATAAAATAATACTGATTGCAAGCACAAAGAATAAAAAGCTTGTTCCGCATCTTTTATGCTGTCTTGAACTTTTTCTTACATTTTCAACGGTAAGCGGCAATCCATGCTCAATGCAGTTAATACATTTGTGCTCTGCACCATGATACATGAATGTTCTCTGGATATCCTTCATTCTGGAGATCAGTAAGATATAGATAATAAATATACCAATCCGCACAAATCCCTCCACTACCGTTCTGATATGGTAAGACGGAATTACCGGTTTCATAAGTGATGACAGGAAATACGGCAGCACCATAAAGATTGCAACAGCCGCAACAACGGAAAACAGAACCGTTCCTGCCATCATAAGATTTTCCTTTTTCTCCTGTCTGGCCTGTTCTTCTTCGGACATTTTCCCTGCGGCATTTCCTTCTTCCTCTTCATAAAAGCTTGCTGAGAATGTCAGTGTCTTAATTCCAAGAACCATAGAATCAATAAAATTAAAGACGCCTCTCACAAACGGAACCGTTGTCAGTCCTTTCCACTTGCCTGTCACACTGTGAAATTCGTCTTTCTGGACAAATATTTCACCGTCTGGTTTTCTGACTGCCACAGCATAGCTGTCTTTGTTCTTCATCATGATGCCCTCTAAGACCGCCTGCCCGCCGATATTTGATGATTTCATATATTCTCCTTATACTCTGTATGAAAAAAGGGTTGAGATTTAAAAAACCTCAACCCAATACTTGTAATCTTATTTGTCCATTCCGTATTTCTTATTGAACTTATCAACACGGCCACGAGCCTGAGTTGCTTTCTGCTGTCCTGTGTAGAATGGATGACACTTAGAACAGATCTCTACGTGGATTTCTTCATTTGTAGATCCTGTTACGAATGTATTACCACAGTTACAAGTTACAGTTGCCTGATAATAATTTGGATGTATTCCTTCTTTCATGATTTTCACCTCTTCTTTATTTTTTGACACGCACGTAAATGTGCAGTAAATTTCTTTTCATTTACACAGCTCGTTCATTGTAGCACAAGAATCGATTTTTGTCTAGATAAATTTTGTCTTTTTTACCATTTGTATCAATTCTTCGTTATTTTTGGTTCTTGAGAACATATTTAAGATGTTATCTACTGCCTCTTCCGGGCGCAGTCCATTGAGCGCTCTGCGCATATTGTCTACCGCTTCCTGTTCTTCTTTTGAAAGCAGCAGGTCTTCTCTTCTGGTTCCTGACTTCAGGATATCAATTGCCGGGAACATTCTCTTTTCTGAAAGCTTACGGTCGAGCACCAGTTCCATGTTACCGGTTCCTTTGAACTCTTCGTAAACTACGTCATCCATCTTACTTCCGGTATCTACAAGAGCCGTTGCAAGAATGGTCAAACTTCCGCCTTCTCTCATATTTCTCGCCGCACCAAAGAAACGCTTCGGCATATGAAGTGCAGCCGGATCAAGACCACCGGACAGCGTTCTTCCTGATGGCGGTACGGTAAGGTTATATGCTCTTGCAAGACGTGTGATACTGTCGATCAGGATCATTACATCTTTTTTATGCTCTACCAGTCGTTTTGCACGTTCGATCACCATCTCTGATACACGCTTATGATGCTCCGGGAGCTCATCAAATGTGGAATAGATAACTTCTACATTTGGTCCTTCGATCGATTCACGGATATCAGTTACTTCTTCCGGACGTTCATCGATCAGAAGGATCAGAAGGTGTACTTCCGGATTATTCTTCTGTACAGATAATGCCACCTGCTTCAGTAAGGTTGTCTTACCAGCTTTCGGAGGTGATACGATCATACCTCTTTGTCCTTTTCCGATTGGAGACATCAGATCCATAATACGCATGGCAGTGCTTGTCTTGCCACACTCAAGACTCAGTCTTTCATTCGGGAAGATCGGAGTCATATCTTCGAAATTCTTTCTGCGCATAGCCACCATCGGATCAATGTCATTAATCTTTGTCAGGTATAATAATGCACTGAATTTTTCCTGCTGGGTCTTAATTCTTGTATTTCCTTCCAGGATATCTCCAGTCTTCAGATTGAATCTGCGGATCTGCGACGGGGATACATACACGTCATTCTCACCTGGAAGATAATTTGCACTTCGGATAAATCCATATCCATCCTGCATAACTTCCAGAATTCCATGTGCTGTGATCCCACTGTCTAATTTGTCAATATCATGGACTTCTTTATCTCCTGTATTTGCAGACAGTTCTTTTACTGTTGCCTGGGTTGCTTTACTTTCTTTTTCGTCCTCTTCCAGCATACGCTCAATAAGCTCTGCCTTTTTCATGGTAGAAATCCCCTTAAGTTTTCTTGCTTTTGCAAGATCTTTCAGCGTTGCCAATGGAAGGGATTCATATTTTTCTCTCATCATAATACACCCAATCCTTTCACTTTTATTACAATATTATAAGTCTGGTCTGGTTTCTTTTTCTCTTTCCTCTTTTTTCTCTTTTATTATCATCACTATTTACTGGAAAATCACGTCAGAAATGACGATACTAATTGAAACAAGCTATATTATACTACATTATTGTTTTTTTTGAAAGGCTTTTTTCCTGTAATTGACTTGATTCCTTAGGAATGATATGATTAAAAAAGCAAAATTAATCTTATGAAAAGGTGGTATTCCCAATGACAAATAGTGAAAAAGCTCTGAAAATGCATGAAGAATGGCAGGGAAAAATCGAGACCTGTGCAAAGTCTCACGTAAAATCCCGTGAAGATCTGGCAATTGCCTATACTCCTGGTGTTGCAGAACCTTGTAAAGTAATTGCAAAAGATCCAGAAGCTGCCTATACCTATACAATCAAGTCCAACACCGTAGCAGTTGTCTCTGACGGCAGTGCTGTACTCGGTCTTGGAAATATTGGTGCTCTGGCTGCCATGCCTGTTATGGAAGGAAAAGCAGTTCTTTTTAAAGAATTCGGTGGTGTCAATGCCGTTCCGATCTGTCTTGATACACAGGACACAGAAGAGATCATCAAAACAGTAGTCAATATCGCTCCTGCATTCGGCGGTATCAATCTGGAAGACATCAGTGCACCTCGTTGTTTTGAAATCGAAGAACGCTTAAAAGAGCTTCTTGACATTCCTGTATTCCACGATGACCAGCACGGAACTGCGATCGTTGTACTTGCCGGAATCATCAATGCAATGAAAGTAACAGGAAAAGATAAGGAAACCGCCAAAGTTGTTGTAAACGGTGCCGGATCAGCCGGTGTTGCGATTACAAAGCTGCTTCTTACTTATGGATTCAAACATGTGACCATGTGTGATATCAACGGTATCATCGGCAAAGATTCCAAAGATCTGAACTGGATGCAGAAACGCATGGTAGAAGTAACTAATCTGGAACAGCAGACAGGAACTCTTGCCGACGCATTAAAAGGTGCTGACATCTTTGTCGGTGTTTCTGCCCCTAATATCGTTTCTCAGGAAATGGTTGCTTCTATGAATAAAGATGCCATTCTTTTTGCCATGGCTAATCCTGTTCCGGAGATCATGCCTGATCTTGCAAAAGCCGCTGGTGCAAAGGTCGTCGGCACAGGACGTTCTGACTTCCCAAACCAGGTAAACAACGTTGTAGCTTTCCCTGGTATCTTTAAAGGTGCACTGGAAGGACGTGCTACTGCGATCACGGAAGAAATGAAGCTTGCTACCGCCAAAGCCATCGCCGGACTTGTCCCTGAAGAAGAATTAAATGAAAATAATATTCTTCCGGAAGCTTTTGATCCTCGTGTTGCAGATGTTGTAAGCAAAGCCGTGAAAGAACTGATCTAATATGACCGTACGTTGGGGTGAAAAACGATATTATTCCCTGGATTATTATTTAAAAAATACTTACGGGGAAAAATTATATAAGATATCTCTGGATGGCGGTATGACCTGCCCAAACCGCGACGGAACACTCGGTCACCGTGGCTGCATCTTCTGCAGTCAGGGTGGTTCCGGTGACTTCGCCGCAAGCCGCAGGCTCTCTATCACTGAACAGATTGAATCCGGCAAGCAGCAGACCAGCCGTAAGCATTCCGGTTCTTCGTATATTGCCTATTTTCAGGCCTACACGAACACTTATGCACCGATAGAATATTTACGCCGCATCTTCACGGAAGCAATCCTGCACCCGGACATCCGCATACTTTCTATCGCCACCAGACCTGACTGTCTGAGTATGGAAATCCTCGATCTGTTAGAAGAGTTGAACCGCATCAAGCCTGTGTGGATTGAACTTGGTCTTCAGACGATCCATCCGGCTTCAGCCAGGTTCATCCGGCGCGGATATGACCTGCCCGTCTTTGAAAAGGCGGTAACAGATCTCCGCCTGCGGAATATCGACGTGATCGTCCATATGATCTTATGTCTTCCAGGTGAAACAACACAGGATATGCTTGCGACCATAGATTACCTGAACCGACAGGATATTCAGGGAATCAAATTACAGCTATTACACATTCTGAAAGGAACAGATCTTGCCGATATTTATCTTAACGATCCATTCTTCCTTCCGGATGCGCAGGAATATAATGCTCTGATCGGCGACTGCATCGCCCACTTAAGACCAGAGACCGTCATTCACCGTCTGACTGGTGACGGACCAAAAGATCTGCTGATTGCCGCAGATGGCGGTTTGGCACACCTCAGCGCCCGGGGTATCACACCGCACTTGCTTATGGGGGATCTGGATTCTCTTTCCGCCGACATACAACGTCCCGCGCAAACA
>ERZ826242.687-NODE-687-length-45821-cov-7.840187_pt1 | contig 45821 bp, 42 predicted proteins | sample MGYA00519871_ERZ826242 | MGnify/ENA primary metagenome ERZ826242 (study PRJEB31778, sample SAMEA3449226) | human gut metagenome | biome: human gut; feature: human-associated habitat; material: faeces | place: United Kingdom | collected 2010/2012 ... | reverse complement strand
CCAACATGGACGGTTATGCCGTGGCAGACCGCTATACCGCCGTCGCCACCTACACTGGCAGCGCCACCAGCAGCTATGTCAAGGGCTACACCGTCACGGCGGATTATACCGGAACCGTCAGCCGGATCGCCCTCAACCGTGTCCGCTATGTTGCCATTTTTGATGGAACGCCCATCCAGCCCGCAGAGCCTGTGAATGTGCCTTCCGCGGCATCCGCTTTCCGCTGGTCCTATGTGCTGATTCCCCTCGGAATTGTGGCTGCGGCAGGAGCCGGTGTCGGCGGTGCGCTGCTGGTGAAGCACAGAAAAGAAAACGCAGATGAGGAGGAAACGGAAGAATGAAGAAGATCATTACCCTTTGCCTGAGCCTTTGCCTGACAGCGACTCTGGCGGCTCCGGCGTATGCGCTGGAATACAGTATCGACGCGCCGGACGATTACGATTTCGGCAGGGACACCTCCATTGAAGTGATCCATACGGCAGATGGCGGTGCCATGCGCAACGAGGATGTGAGCAAGAACGCAGCCCTCATTCCGCCCGCCTTCGGCTCGGAGAGCATGAATGCGCTCCATACCGGCGAATACCTGACGCCAAATCTTGCGCCGCGCACCCTTCCCACGGCTGGCGCCGTGATCAGCGGCAGCGGCGATGTGGTTACCCCAGGGAGTACGGTAAGCGGCGGCAACGGCTATCAGCCCTCTGTGCTGTTCACGGAGGTGACGAGCGAGCTCTACTACAAAAACGGTTCCATCGGCAAGATCGAGATCCCCACGCTGGGTCTGAGCGTGAGGATCTATCAGGGAACGGACAGCAAGACGCTTGCCAAGGGTATCGGGCATTTCGAAGATACCTCCATCTGGGAAGGCAATGTCTGCCTCGCCGCCCACAACCGCGGCGCCAACAGCTACTTCGGGCAGATCCACACGCTGAACATCGGCGATAAAATCACCCTGACGACGAAGCTGGGGACGCGCACCTATCAGGTGACGGACGTCAGCAAGGTCAGCGAGACAGACCGCAACGGTCTTGCGGACTCCGGCGAGAATATGCTCACGCTTTACACCTGCGTCCGCAACCAGCGGGACCAGCGCTGGTGCGTGACCGCAGTGGAAACTTGATTTTTTCTCCGTTTTGCCGGATCGGTTCTGTTCGACTTCTGCCCATCGCCTGTGATATGGTGAAGCTGCGAGGAAGATTTCCACATACACATTTAGAATGGAGGTAGAACAATGAACAGATTGAAGAACATCGGGCTCGTCCTCTGCGGCCTTGCGCTGGGACTTTCGCTGAGTGCTCCTGCGGCGCAGGCGGTGGAATCGCTGAAAGCAACGCTTTCCACCAACCGCATCCTTGTAGACGGTCAGGAAGTCCGCCTGACGGCGTACAACATCAACGGCAACAATTACATTATGCTGCGCGACATCGGCAGAGCGGTCGGCTTCAATGTCTATTGGAACAGCGATGCCAAATGTGTACAGGTCGAATCGAAAAAGCCGTACACCGGCGAAGCGCCGGTAACGTCTGCGGAGGCAAAGCCCGTGGAGCAGCCTGCGCAGACAGATGTTGCCGCTGCAAAGCAGGACATCATTGACCGCGCCAATGCGCTGCGGCGCGCAAAAGGCGTTGCCGCGCTGCGCGTCAATGATAAACTCATGCAGGCGGCGCAGGTACGAGCCGACGAGATGGCTGTGAGCGGCGTCTACTCTCATACCAGACCGGATGGGCGCAAGAGCAACACTGTCACCGACAGCCAATACACTGGAGAAAATATTCACAGTATATCGGAACTGTACCTCAATCAACAGCAAAAAACGCTCTCCGAGGCGGTGGTCGAGCTGTGGTCCAACTCCAAGGCCCACGCGGACAACATGACAAGCTCCCGCTACGGTGAGATCGGCGTCGGACTGGCGCGGGGGGTTAACCAAAACGGCCTTGACTGCTGGTACTGCGTGCAGGTCTTCCTGCTGGACGGCTGTGAAGTCACTTGGGTGGATACGCCTGCAATGAAATGATATATCAGAGCTGTCAGAACAAAAACGTGGACATTCCGGCGTTTGTTGGGTATAATGAAATCAAAGGAGGAGTGCTTATGATTTATTCAATCTACGAAATTCAGCAGCGAATCGCGCCGGTGGCGAAGCAGTACGGTGTGAAAGCGGTATTCCTCTTTGGCTCTTACGCAAGAGGTGAAGCCCGTGAGGACAGCGATATCGACCTGCTGGTCGATACCAGCGGAACGAACCTGCGCAGTCTCCTCTCTTTGGGGGCTCTGTATTGCGACCTTGAAGCGGCGCTGCAAAAGCCGATCGATCTGATTACTGTCAGCGCGCTGGAACAACGTGCGCAAATGCCCAGCGAGGAAATGTTCCGTGAAACCGTGATGAAGGAGAAACTGAATGTATATGACGCAGCCTGACCGCCAGCGCATCCAGCATATCCGCGATTACTGCGAAGAGATCCGCAAGACCATCGAACGCTATGGAGAAGGCTTTGCGGTCTTTGATCAGGATGCAGATTATCAGCGTTCCATTGCATTTTCCATTTTGCAGATCGGTGAACTGAGCGGCGGATTATCCGAAGAATACCGCAAAGCGACCAGCAGCCGCGTGCAGTGGGGACCGATGAAGGGAATGCGAAATCTTGTCGCGCACAGCTACGGCAGTATGAACCGCGAGATCATTTGGGAGACCGCGGTCAATGACATTCCCACCCTGAAGCAGTTCTGCGAGGAGCAGCTTGCAGAAAACTGAAAATTAAACGATATACAAACAAAGCAGACCGAGTTTACTCGGCCTGCTTTTCTTTTACAAAAGGAGGAATAACCTTGAAAACGATTCGAACAAAAATCTTGTCATTATTGCTTGCACTGGTGACGATCTTGAGCCTGCTGCCGACTGCGGCCTTCGCTGCGTCGAAGACCGGCTCCGGCATCCAGATCACACAGAACCAGGCATATTGGAGCACGCGCCTGCTTGCCAACGGAACCCCGTACAGCTACCGCCCGCCGCTGGTGGACGGCAAGCTCGTGTACTGCATGGATAGCGGACTTGGCTATCATTACGCAACGCCTTCGTACCTCAATTCCTTTACTTGGACGTCCGGTACCGGCGCGGATGCAGATGCCGTATTGCAGTCGGCTGTCACGAACAGCGGCCTCAGCGAAATGGACGCCGCGACCGTTGAGAATGTCAAGTGGATGATGACCTATCTCAACGACTGCAAGGAATCCAACGTCGGCCAGCTTTTTATGGCGGTACAGACCTACGTTTGGGAGAACCAGTCCTATAAGGGCGAACCCGGCGGAGACGGCGACGCGGGCGGCTATGCCAACGCCGACACCTACGAGCTGTATCTGAGCCTTATCGACTCTCTTCTCGCAAAGAAAGCAGCTGAGGATGCCGAGTTCCAGCGTCAGATCGAGGAGTACGCTGCGCAGGGCATCGCTGCAACCATCGTGGAGGATGAGAGTGCAAGATGGGCGGTGTATGCGATCTCCAGCAACCGCAAAAATCAGTCATTCTTTAACTACTATGGACCGCGCAAGCTCGTGACGGGCGAGCCTGCGCCTGACCAGCCCGAGCAGCCTACGGGCGGCACGGGCAAGATCACGCTGAAGAAAACTGCCGGTGGAACCACAACTGGTCTCGCCGGCGCACGTTTCAGCATCTATTTTAACGGGCAGATCGTCGGCAGCGACGTGACGGACGGAAATGGTGAGATTCATATTGAGAACGTCGCCACCGGCCTTTGGACTTTTGTTGAAACGGCGGCCCCGTCCGGATACTGTGTTGATCCCACGCCCAAAAGCGTCTATGTAGATGTGTCCGAGGGCGACCGCGAATACTCCGTTGCGGCGATCAACTACGAAAAGCCCGATATGAAGATCATCAAGACCGATGCGCAGACCGGTGCGCCGATCCCCGGCACGGTGCTGTCCATTAAGTCTGTTACCGGCAGCTATTCCACCTCCGTCACGACTGGCACGGACGGTTCCGCAACGCTCTCGGCCATTCCTGCCGGTGTCTATGTTGTGCGTGAGGAATCCGTTCCCGAGCCGTACATCGTAACCAATACCGAGCAGACCGTGGCGCTGCGCCCCGGCAAAACCTCCGAGGTCACTTTCGTTGACTATGAAAAGCCCGGTCTTGAAATTGTCAAGAAGAACATCGCCACCGGAGAGCCTATCGAGGGCGTCACCTATCTCATTGAGCAGATCGACGGTAGCTTTTCTACCAGCGCCACCACCGATAACCATGGGCGCATTTTCCTTGAAAGCATCCCTGTGGGTAGCTACAAGGTCACGGAGAAGAATGTGCCTTCCCATGTCATTCTCTCTGAGATCCCCCAGGAGATCCATCTGGAAGCAGGCTGCCCCCGCACGGTGACCTTTTTCAACGCGGTCAAACCCTCCCTGACGATCCTAAAGCGCAACAGCATCACCGGTGATCCTCTCTCCAATGCCAAATTCCATATCTATTACGGCTCAGACAATACCACCACCGGCGAGATCAACGACCTCGGTGTATTCACAACGGCCTCCGATGGTAAAATCACCCTCACCGATGTAAACCGTGGCTGGTACAAGCTGGTGGAGGAGTCCGCTCCCAAGGGCTTCGGCATTCAGGGCAGCGGCGTGACAGAATTCTATCTGGAAGCAAACACCTCCAAGACCGTGACCGTGGACAATGTTCCTCACAGTGCCCTTGTCGTGTACAAATATGATGCCAAAACCGGAAAAGGACTGGAGGGCTGCCGATTTGAACTGAGATATCTCAGCGGCAATACCAGCGGCACTGGCGGTACGGTCATCGGGACCTATCTGACCGGCCCCAACGGAGCGTTCACCGTGACAAACCTTAAAAAAGGCACCTATGTCTGTCAGGAACTCGAAAGTGACGGAAATCACATCATCGACCGCGAACCCCAGACGGTGTGGATCTCCGGCGAGGATCAGGATGTGGTGACGCTCCGCTTCGGCAATGCCCCGCTGGGATCGCTCTTAATTACTAAACTGAGCGACGACAGCAAGCACGAGCCGCTCTCCGGCGTAGAGTTTCTTTTGACCGACAGCAGCGGCCATTATCTCGGCAACGACAACGGCCGCTTCACCACCAATGCCGCAGGCGAAATTCTGGTGGATGGTCTGGAACCCGGCATGACTGTCATTGCCCGTGAAGTCAGAGCAAAAACGGGCTACCTGTTGGATGACAGCCCCCAGCACGCGCTCATCAAGAGCGGCGAAACGGCGCATCTGCAGTTTTTGAACCAGCCTGCCGGAAATCTCATCATCCGCAAGGTCAGCTCCGGCCCCAACGGGGAGCCGCTGGAGGGCGTAGAGTTTAAGATCACCTACGCGGATGGCAGCTTTGTCCCAGACGCCAACGGCGAGCTGTCCAGCAACGGCATTTATTACACCAATAAATCCGGTGAGATCAGAATTTCTGGTATCGTTGGCACCGTGGTAGCAACGGAAACCAAGACGATTCCGGGCTTCACCATTGATGAAGCCACCCGCACACAGACGGTGGTAGTCAATCCCAACGACACGCAGACGCTGACCTTTTACAACAAACCCACTACAACATTGATTCTCCAGAAATACATTTCCGGCACGAAAAATGAGCCGCTTGCCGGGGTACAGTTCCTCGTGACGGACTCCTCCGGTGAGGTAGTCGGCCCCAACAACGGATACTATACCACCGACTCCGCAGGGCAGATCGTCATTGAGGGCCTGACCGACGGCATGACGATCACGGCAAAGGAAGTCAAGACGGTGGGTGGATTCGTGTTGGACGGGACGCCGCAGAGCATTAAGATCGACCAGAGCCAGTCTCCCCAGCGCATGACCTTCTGGAATGAGCGACAGGGCGCGCTCATTATCAACAAGCTGTCCTCTCTGGACCGCAAGACGCCGCTGGAGGGCGTTACCTTCAAAATCACTACGGCTACCGGCGAGTTCGTCCCCGACGAAAACGGAAAAATCAGCTCCAACGGTCTGTACTATACCGACGAAAACGGGCAGATCATTCTCAAGGGCGTCACCGGCACACTGGTGGTGACAGAGGAAAAATCCATCTCCGGTTACACCATCGACGAGAATACGCGCACGCAGACCGTGGTAGTCAACCCCAATGACACGCAGTCCCTCTATTTTTATAATGCTCCCATCGGCGGGCTGGAACTGGTGAAAGTGAATGCGGCGGACAAGACCCAGCGTATCCCCAACACCACCTTCGAGATCCGCCGTGTCAGCGATGGCGGTCTGGTGGACACCGTCACCACCGGAACGGACGGCCGCGTGTATGTGCCCTTGGCGAGCGGCAGCTACTACGCCGTGGAAACCGAGGCGGGCAAGGGCTTCCAGCTGGACAATACCCCCATCTATTTCGCCGTGGAGGATGGTAAAACCACGACCAAAACGGTGCCCAACAAAGCCATCTCCGGTATTCTGATCCACAAGGTCGATTCGGCCACCGGCGAGGGCATCTACGGTGTTTCCTTCATTCTCTATGACAGCGGCAATAATCCCATTGCGCAGGAAACCAGCGATGACCAAGGGTATGTCCGTTTTGAAAACCTGACCGCTGGTCGTTTTTATCTGTGTGAATTGGAAAATGAGGGCTATATCCCCGACACGCAGAAAAAGACCGTGTATGTAAGGTCCGGCGAAACCACAGAAATCGAGTGGAAGAATACCCCCATCACCGGTCAGATCCAAGTGACGAAGGTCAGCGCCGACTACAACTCTATGAACGGCTGGCCTGCCGGGACGCCCATCCCCAACACCGTCTTTGAAGTTTACAACGCCCGCACCAACCGTCTGGTGGATACGATCAAGACGGATAAAAACGGCTTGGCGGTGAGCAAACCTTTGCCGCTGGCGCGGTACAAGATCGTAGAATCCAAGGCGGCGGAATTTTACGGACTGGATAAGACACCCATCGAGGTGGAGATCGAGTATGCCGGTCAGATCGTCAAGGCAAGCATGACCAACAAGAGCCTGTACACGAATGTGTCGATCAAGAAAACCGGCTACGTGGAGGTCATGCCGGGGCAGCTTGTCCGCTACAACTTCACCGGTATTGCCAACAATTCCACCACGGCGCTGGAATCCTTCTACTGGCGCGATACCCTGCCCGTCAAGGCGGTGCGCCTTGAAAAGATTTACACCGGCACGTGGAATACCCCCGGCAACTATAAGATCGTCTACCGCACGAATCTCAGCGGGGATGTCTGGCGCACGCTGGCGGATAATCTGAGCACATCCAAAAACTATGTCTTGGATGCCTCTCCTGCGGCGCTGGGACTTGCTTCCAATGAGTATGTGACGGAGTTCATGGCGGCGTTCGGCATCGTACCTTCAAACTTCCGTCAGGTGGAGGCGCCCCGCGTAGACTGCAAGGTGCTTTCAAAGCTCACCGGCGGTACGCAGTTCGTCAACACGTCAGATGCAGGCGGCGTCTACAATGGGCAGTGGATCATGGCGACCTCCCGCTGGGTCACCCGTGTCTATGCCCCCAGCAAGCCCCTGCCTCGCACCGGTTATTAAGGACTAACAGCGGATGCCGCTCCGCAAGGGGCGGCATCCCCATTTTAAGGAGGTTGAGATTTCTTGAAATACAGAAAAATGATTATTCTGACATTGACACTTCTGCTTCTGACCTCTCTCTGCTGCACCTCGGCGCTCGCTGCGGGCGGGGATGTTGCGGGAGCGGTGGAGCAGACATGGACGGAGGCGGCCAAGCAGATCAAGAGCGTGGTGGAGAAGGTGGTGTTCCCCGCATTGGATATGATCCTCGCCATCGCATTCTTCGTGAAACTTGGCGGCGCGTACTTTGATTATCGCCAGAGAGGACAGTTTGAGTGGACCGGCCCCGCCATCCTCTTTGCCTGCCTGATTTTCAGCTTGATCGCGCCGAAATACATCTGGAACATCATTGGGATCTAATTCGTGAAGAAGTAATTTAAAAATCGAATCCGGACTCTCCTGCCAGAGGCAACGAATAAGACACAATGGTTGCTTTGCCGGCGAATGCTGTAGGCCTATAAAGTCACCTTATGCATCTCACAAAGATAGGCTTGCATAAAAGGTGTTATCTTGATATAATACTATCAAGAAATTGATAAGGAGGGCTTTCTATGCAAATCAGACCATCCTCTGCTCTGCGGAATGAGTACACGCAGATCTCCGAGCTGGCAAAGGCATCCGGTGAACCGATCTTCATCACGAACAAGGGTGAAGATGACGGTGTTTATATGAGCATGGCAGCATACGAGGAGCGGGAAAAAATGTTCCGACACCGCGACAAAATTTATGCTGCGGAACTCAGCAGATTGAGCGGAGAGCCTGTCTGCACGCCGGAGGAGCTTGACGAAAGAATGGAGGAGCTGTTCCGTGCCTACGAAAAGTAAACTGGTCTATCTTCCACCTGCTCAACACGACTTCGAGGAGATCGTAAAGTATCACATTACCGAGGCAGGAACTCCCTACGCGCAGAAAATCTACAGTACGATGAAAACGACCATTAACCGTCTGCGGGATTTCCCGCTGATGGGGCAAACGCATCCGGACCCAATCCTTGCGGCAAGCGGTTACCGTAAACTTGTGCTGACGAAGACTTATGTTGCCATCTACAAATTGATTGGGGACACCGTCTACGTTTATGCGATCGTCAATGGCACAACAGATTATCCGCGGCTGCTCAAGTAAGCGCTGCAGTCAGATGCAAAACAAAATACTCTATATGAAAGGCCGTCGCCCACCTGGGCGGCGGCTTTCTACATTTTCGGAGGTGAGCGAAGATATTTATTTGGGACTTTGTTGCCGCGACGGTCCTGGATCAGCTGGTGGACTGGATCTACGGGCAGATCGTGGGCTTTCTCGGCAATTTCTTTGCCCTCATGGGCAATATGGGCGTGGAACTTTTTGAACTGGAATGGGTCAGCGCCATCATTCTCTTTTTCTCCCGCCTTGCCTGGGCGCTGTTCGCCGTCAGCGTGGTGGTCTGCGCTTTTGAGTGCGGCATTGAATACTCTTCCGGCAGGGGCAATCTCCAGCAGTGCGGGATGAACATCATCAAGGGCTTTTTGGTGGTGAGTCTCTTCACCGTTGTCCCCGTCCGCCTCTATGCCTTATCGGTATCGCTGCAGGGAACCTTTTCCGCAGGACTCACCGGCTATGGACGGAGCATTGGTGAGGTGGGACAGGACATCATCACCGAACTCAGTGAGATACAGACACTTGCCGATGTAGTGAACAGTTCCCACTTTGGTCTCGGCATCATCACCAGCCCCATCATGCTTCTCTTTTGCGTGATACTTATGGGCTATGCGGTGCTGAAGGTGTTTTTTGCCAACCTGAAACGCGGGGGCATCCTGCTCATCCAGATCGCGGTGGGCAGCCTCTATATGTTCAGCGTTCCGCGTGGCTATCTGGATGGATTCATGGGCTGGATGCGGCAGGTCATCGGCTTGTGCCTGACTGCCTTCCTCCAGTCCACCATCCTCATTGCGGGACTTATGGTGTTCAAAGACCACGCGCTGATGGGCGTGGGGCTTATGCTCTCTGCCGGCGAAGTTCCCCGCATTGCCGGCAGCTTCGGCGTGGACACCACGACAAAGGCCAATATTACAAGCGCTGTCTATACGGCACAGTCCGCGGTGAATGTGACGAGGACCATCGCCGCAGCAATCAAATAAAAGGGTGTGTATGAAATGACACAGTCAATAAGGAAACTTACGATGGGGAGTCTGTTCGATGGCATCTCCGGCTTTCCTCTGGCTTCGGTGCGGTGCGGCATCGAGCCGATCTGGGCCAGTGAGATCGAACCGTTCCCCATACTGGTATCAAAAATACGTTTCCCACGCATGGAGCAGATGGGAGACATCACAAAACTGAACGGTGCATATCTGCCGCCTGTAGACATCATCTGCGGGGGCAGCCCGTGCCAGGACTCAGCGTGGCCGGAATGCGCGCCGGATTGAACGGTGCGCGTTCCGGCCTCTTTATGGAACAAATACGAATCATTCAGGAGATGCGAGATGCAGGCAGAAAATCTGGAAGGACAGGAGTCCATATTCGACCGAGATTCGGGATTTGGGAAAACGTCATCGGCGCTCTCTCAAGTGGGCGGGACGCTGAAACGGGTCAAAAAAAGCCTGGGGCGGATTTTCAAAAAGTCCTCGAAGCGTTCCTCCAAGTTGAAGAACCATACCTTCATGTTGTTAGACCTGAGACCGGGCGCTGGGAATATGCTGGGGGCATATTGGGAGTACGATCCTCCGTGGCTTGGATCGTTTGGGATGCTCAACACTTCGGAGTGCCCCAAAGACGTCGTCGAGTGTTCCTTGTGGCAGATTTTGCAGGCTACAGCGCCATTCCGATACTCGCTATCCCAGACAGCGTGCCTGGGTATCCTGCGCCGCGCAGCCTGCCGCGGCAAATCGCTGCCACCCTTATTGGAAGCAGCTTTGCGTATGCAGGCAGGGCTTGACCCGCCCGCGCCCATATCCGGCGAAGCGAAAGCCTACCATATCAATCAGCGCAATGAAGGCATTGACCTGGACGGCGTATCAGGCGCGTTGATGGCAACGCAGAACCTCCAAATGCAGACCTTTATTACAAATCCCGGCAGCAGTCAGAGTGGTCCGCAAAAGCAGATCGCATTCGCCGCCAACCAGCGGGACGAGGTGCGTGACCTGCATGATGTAGCAGGTGCGCTGCAGGCTCATCCGGGGATAAAGCAACAAACCTTTGTCGCTGGATTTTCCGCTGGAGCAGGTGCAAGCGCTGGAACCATCGGATATCAGGAAGGCGTATCGCCCACCCTGAAAGGCAGCCCCAGCGGAAACTGTATGCCCAGCATCCTCTGTATCAACGATCAGGGCGGGCAAATCATGGAGTGCAGCGAAAATATCACCGGCACCTTCCGGGCACAGGAGCATGGACATCAGCCTTTAGTGCTGCGTCCGGGAAAGCCTTTACTGTATGAAAACTATGGAATAGACAGCCGCTATACAGGCCCCCATAAGGTAGCACCAACGCTTTCAGCCAGAATGGGTACGGGCGGTTTGAACACCTCGCTTGTTCAACAGGTGCCGGAGGAAGTCATCTGTATTGCGGGCAACGCCATTGACCGGCAGCCACAAAACGGCGGCAACGGCTTCGGCTGGCAGCGGGACATTTCCTATACCCTGACCACCTCGGATCGCCACAGCGTCTATGCCCGCCAGCGGGTAGATCAGTTTAAGGATGATGATGTTGCCTCCACGGAGAGCGCGCGGCAGCACAAGGACGCTACAGACCTTGTCTGCCAGCCGCCCTCTACCTGGGATGCGGACTGCCGAAATCTCATTCGCCGCCTCACGCCTTTGGAGTGTGAACGGCTCCAGGGCTACCCGGACGGTTGGACCGATGTCCCCGGCGCTTCGGACTCCGCGCGCTACAAAGCCCTCGGCAACAGCGTTGCCATCCCCTGCGTGGAATACCTCATGCAGCGGGTGGCTATGGTCATTACGCTTGATTTGGAATGGGATTTTTAGTTGGCTTTGGTAATAGCTTTCGCACTTGCTTTCGGGTATCTTGGCTTTACCATTAAAAAGATTGGAGGAACTGCTATGGCAGAAAAAACGCGCAACCTCTGCGCGCAGATCCCCGTGGAGCTGCATGACAAGGTGCGGCAGCGTCAGGCGGAATCCGGCGAGACACTGAGCCGGTACATAACTGCGCTCATTACCAAATTTTATGAAATGGAGGAACGGCAGACGATGGAGAAGGAAGTAACAAGACCTGTCTGTGTGCAGGTGCCGGTAGAATTGTTCGAACAGTTCAAAGCGTATCTGAAACAGCATGGCATGACACAGAAGGACTTTGTCATCCACTGCATCCGGCAGGCGCTGGCGGAGGACACCGGCGCCGCCGAAGAATAAGAAATATATCGCGCGAACCGCTGCTGAGATTCTCGGCAGCGGTTTTGCTTTGGAGGAACAAAATGTTTATTTACCCTGAAAACCTGAAAGCCAAGCCCATGCTGTGGCTCTGGCTGCTGCGGGACATCGCCGTGATCGGCATCGGCGCTTTGCTCTCTGTGCTGGCGCTGACGCAGGGGCTTGGCATGGGACTGCTGGTGGTCACGGTGCTGTATGCCTTCCTCACCATTCAGGTGGATGGCAGCAGTATCTTAGATTTCCTGCGCCGTGCCGCCTGCTTTCTCTTTCTGCGGCAGCAATACTATGAATGGAGGCTGGACCCATGAATCGGAAACAGAAAAAGGAACTGCGCCAGCGGCAGTCGACCCGGCAGCTCATGGGGATCGTCCGCGTGACGCCCCACGGCATCGTGACAGATTCCGGCGAGCGAGTCTTCTTCCTGATCCAGCCGGACAACCTCTCTGTCCTGTCCCTGGAGGTCATCCGGGGCCGCGTCCGCTCCCTTACCATGCTTCTGAGCACACAGCCCTCACTGGAGATTTTGGCGCTGGACTCCCGTGAGTCCTTCCAGCGGAACAAGGAGTATTACCTGCGGCGACTGGAGGAGGAAACGGAGCCTGCCGTGCGGGAGCTGCTGGAACGGGACATGGCCCATCTGGACGCCATCCAGTTCTCCTCCGCCTCCTCCCGCAAATTTGTGCTGGTGCTCCCACTGGATGAAAAAGCCGGTGCGGACGAAAGCGCGCTGCGGCAGTTGGAGAAAGCCATCTGCGACCACGGGCTCCGCGTGCGTCTGGCGGAGGAGCAGGATGTGAAGCGCCTGTTGGCGATCTACTACCGGCAGGATCTCACCACGGAGGTCTTCCGTGATTTCGATGGAGAGGAGTATGTACATGGCTAAGAAGAAAGCAAAGAAGAAAAAGAAAGCGCCAGAGCAGATCCAGCGCCCCAAAGATTTTCTGGACATGATCGCGCCCGCAGCGGTGAAGTTCAACACAGAACACTTCATCCTCGGCAGCCGCTATCATACGGCAATAGCGCTGAAAAGCTACCCGCCCATGACGGATGAGCTGGCGCTGCTGCGGGGCCTTGGCGATATGGGCGGCGTCAACCTGCGCCTGACGGCACGGCAGGTCACGCCCGCCGAGGAGGACGCCATCCTCCACGCCGCCACCAACAAAAGCCGCATGGAGCGGAGCAACACCAATGATTACAAGCAAAGCGTCACGGCGGAGGCCAACCTGCGGGATATGGCGGAGCTGCTGGCGAAGCAGCGGCAGGAAAAGGAGCCGCTCATCCACTGCGGCGTGTATCTGGACATTGCCGCGGCGGATACGGAAAAGCTGCGCGCGGCGCGCGATACCGTATCCGCCCAACTGGTTCGCTCCCGCATGGGCGCCGATCCGCTGCTCCTGCGCCAGCGGGAGGGCTTTCTCTCCGCCAACCCCGCAGGCGGCAGCCAGCTTGCCAATTTTGCGGAGCGTGTCCTACCTGCCAGGAGCGTTGCCAATCTGTACCCCATGAACTATTCCGGCAAAACCGATCCCAAGGGCTTCTTCATTGGCCGGGACCGCTTCGGCTCCAACATCATCGTGGACTTCGACCGCCGTGCTTCTGACAAGACCAACGCCAGCGCCCTCATCCTCGGCAACACTGGGCAGGGCAAGAGTTATCTTCTGAAGCTCCTGCTCTGCAATGTGCGGGAGGCGGGCAAAAGCGTCATTTCATTGGACTCCGAGCACGAGATGGAGGACGAGTGCCGCGCCCTGGGCGGCTGCTTTCTGGACTACTTAAGCGGGCAGTACCGCATCAACCTGCTGGAGCCGCGCTGCTGGGACGATGGCAGCGGGCCGGAAGACCCGGACGCGCCGGACGCTTTCCGGGGGACGCTGCTCTCTCAGCACATCTCCTTCCTGCGGGATGTGTTCCGCGTCTACAAGGGCTTTGACACGCCCCACATCGACACGCTGGAACTGATGGTGGAGAGCCTGTATAAAAAGTGGAACATCACCGACCGCACGGACTTTGCCGGAATGCAGCCAACCGATTACCCCATTCTCTCTGACCTCTACGATACGATCCAGGATGCCTATGACAACTATGACGCCGCCGGTCTTTATCCGCGGGAAATGCTGCGGGATCTGCTGCTGGGGCTCCATTCCATGTGCCGCGGCGCGGATGCCAGGTTCTTCAATGGGCATACCAATATTGACCGCTCCAAATTCCTCGTTTTCTGCGTCAAGGGGCTGGATAACATGGCGGAAAATCTGCGGAACACCCTGCTGTTCAGCCTGCTGTCCTATATGTCGGATCAGCTTCTGACGCTGGGTAATTCCGTGGCGGCCATTGATGAGCTGTACCTGTGGCTGTCCGATCCCACCGTCATCACCTACATCCGCAACGCGCTTAAAAGAGTACGAAAAAAGGAATCCGCCCTGTTCCTTGCCAGCCAGAATCTGGAGGACTTCACCCAGCCGGGGATACGGGAGCTGACGCGCCCCCTCTTTTCCATCCCCGTCCATCAGTTCATCTTCAACGGCGGCAACGTGGATAAGAAGTTTTTCATGGATAACCTCCAGCTGGAGGAGTCCGAATATGCCCTGATCCGGGACCCGCAGCGCGGCTCCTGCCTCTACAAGTGCGGCAATGAACGCTATCTCTTGCAGGTGCAGGCCCCGGAGTACAAGCAGGCCATCTTCGGAACGGCAGGTGGACGGTAATGGCAGTACCCGTCGCGGCTCTGGCGAAGCTCACCGCTGCCGCTCTCTCGGATGAGGACACCCGGCGAAAGCTGGGCTGGATCGTGGCGGCGATCTGTTCACCGTTGATCCTGACGCTGGCGCTGGTCTGCTCTCTGCTCTCCGGCAGCGCGGAGCATAACAATTCCGCTGTTCTGCTGTGCTTCAACGGCGGCAGCATTCCGGACAAAACGCCTGCCGAATATGTCGCCTACATTGAAGATATGCGCCGCAGCTTTACGCTGCTGGACGACGCCATCGCCGCCGTCAATGACATGACGGAGAACAGCGACAGCCTTGACGGTATCCGCGTCAAGGCTGTTTTCTATGCCATTTTCTTTGGAGAGGACGCACCAAGCAAGAGAGCGCATAAGCAGTTCGTGGACTGCTTTGTGACCTATGAGGAACGCACCCGCACCGTCACCGATGAGGACGGGACAGAAACCGAGGAGAGCTACACCGTAGCCGTTCCCATTACGGATATGATGAAGGTCTACAGCAATATTGAAAACGTGCTCCATTTACAGATCTCCGAGGAGCAGAAGTCAAACGCCGACAGTGTGTACAATCTGGCGCGCTATGGCGTTGCCGGAGGTTCAGATGGCTGGATTCCCGGTGCAGATGTGCCGTTCATTGGAGCGGACGGTTTCTGTTCGCCCATCGGTTCAGGATGGGAGCGCCGTGTCACCTCTGAATTCGGCAACCGCATCGATCCCATCACCGGGAAGCGCAAGGGGCACACCGGCATGGACTTGGCTGTTCCCACCGGCACGCCCATCCGCGCCGCGCTGGGCGGAACAGTGACGGTCTCCAAGTACAACGCCGGAGGCTATGGCTACTATGTCATGATCGAGCACGGCAACGGTATTGCCACGCTGTATGGGCATTGCTCCAAACTGCTGGCAAGGGTGGGACAAACGGTGCAGGCGGGAGACATCATCGCCCTCTCCGGCAGCACCGGGCGCTCCACCGGTCCGCATCTCCATTTCGAAGTGCGCGTCAACGGGGAACGGACGAATCCAAGGGCATATCTGCCGAAAGGCTGAAAGGAAAAGATGATTATGAATACTGCAATAAAACCAATCACGCCGGAGCGTGAGCAGGAGCTGGTTGCGAAGCTCGTGGATTTTCTCAGCAGCCGCTATGACGCTGGGAATCTCTATGACATCCTGCGTCACGGGCTCGGCATGGATCACGGCGATATGGAGGCGCTGGGCTTCCAGCTCCGCGATTACTACGAGGAGGTCGAATAACATGGCATACCAAAAAGTCCCAAGACCGTCCACGGTCTATCATTTAACACAAAAAGGCAATCTCGACAGCATTCTGGACGATGGCACGATCCGCCGCTTCAACGATACGGAATGCTGGTTCTGTGAGAGCCTCGATAAGATGCGGGCATACATGGCACAGACGGTTCTCTGTGAAGGCAAGTCTTATTACGCCGTGGGCGGTCAGCTCTGCCGCTATCCCAAATTCGTGCCGGAGGATTATGTTCTCCTCAAACTCACGCCCCGTGGCTATGAGGATAACTGGTACCGCTGGAATCAGGAGATCCCTCCCGGCAGTTCCAGAGAACTGATGCAGGCAGCAAAAGAATTCTCCATGCTGAAAATCGGCTACCGCGGCGATATGGCGTTCAAGGAACCGGAGGTTATTGATGTGCCGAAATTTCTTTCCGGGGAGATTGTCAGCCATAAGGAACTGACCTCCAGTGAAATGTGGGGACTGATATTTGAGCGGACCGAGGCAGAGATGGCAGCCTATATGCGTGGGCTGGATCAGCTGGAACGGGATGAACTGATTCAGTCTGCAGCGGAGATATCAGCCATGCAAGTTTGCCGCGGCAGGCTGACGGTACAAGGGGAAAGCCTGCCCAGAGAGGAACTTCAATTTTTGCTGCAGGCGGAAAGACCTCTGGAGGTTCTCCGTGAGGCTTGGCTGGAGCATCAGAGCGTAGACGAGGGCGAAATCTTTTCCAGTCTGCTTTCCGGTCTGCGCGAAGAAACACAGACAATGGAATCCCCGACGATGCGGATGAAATAGGAACGGAGGAGCATACCAACCATGAAAAAGGAAACTGTCACGATCCCATTCGAGAGCGAGCAGCTTGCCGCTCTCGAATTTTCGCTCAAAAAGAAAAACACCAGCGTGCAGGCGCAGCTGGAGGAACTGCTCAAATGTCTCTACGAATCCGAGGTGCCGGAGCCGGTGCGGGAATATCTCGCCAGCCGCACAGCGCCTGCTGCCCGTCCCCGCCGTCCGGCAAGACCGGCGAAGCCGCAGCCGCGGGAGGAGCCTCCCTCCGCGGTGACGTCACCTGACGCTTCTGAAAAGGCTGGTGGTTGAGATGGCACGGCAGGAAAAAATCGTGCTATGGATCGACCGGCGCTGGTTGACCGCTATCGAAAAGCGCCTCAACGGTCAGACGCTGCAGGAGCACATGGAAGATGTGCTGGATGAGCTTTGCAATCAACTGCCGGAGCGGGAGTACACTCGGATCAGTAAAGCAATTCAGGCGGAAAGCACTGCCGCTCGTGAGCGGGAAGAAGCAGCGCAGACATGGTCTGCCTACCGTGTACTCGAAAACGGTGAGGAATGGTGCTTCAAAGTCGCGCCCGGTGAGGAACTGCTGAATGCCGCTGAAAGACTGAACCGTTACCTGAAAGAGCCTCCCGACACAGGCAGCAAATTCATTCGCCTTTTCTCCTGTGGGACGCTGCTCACATCGGAGGAATATCAGCAGATGATTGCGGAGCGCATGGAGAACACCGGCAAGGTGCGCGGCGTGTTTGAACTCGACTTTGACAAACGGGAGTTCTCTGCCGTTCACATCATGGATGGCTGGCAGACCTGGGCGATGCGGGATGTATCCGTGGCGGCGTACCATGCCACCCGGTCGCAATTCGCGTCGAGCGATGGTCAGTGGCGCAAGCTGCTGGATCATCTGAGCGGCAAAGAGATCACCTCGGCGGGACACCTCTCCGCGCGGAATTTTTCCTTCGGTGATGAGATCATCGAGTCGGACGGCAAGCTCAATTTTTATGTGCGGACGGAGTTTGATGTGGACACTGCCTTCGGCACCTTCGTCTGCACGGACAAAAACGATGACTGGCTCAACATCTATGCCAACTACGACATCGCGGAGGATAGACCCTGCGACACGCTGGAGCTGACGCTCTGCAAGGGTGACGGCTCCGAGGAGAGCTGGAGCTATCCGCTCAACGCAGCCGAGCAGGATGTCCTGCTGCGCAAGATGGAGGAATACTGTCAACAGCAGACCGGCATGAGTCTCCACGACTACGCGCAGCAATTCCGCGAGGAACCGGAACAGCGGCAGGGGCCGGTGATGAAGCTGTAGGTACAAACGCAGGCACAGCAAGGCTGAAGCACTCACGGCTGCGGAAACAACAGCGTCCAGGCTGCGCGTGCCTGCGGGCCCGCGGCGCCGATGAACTGCGTCAACCCGCCCTTGGCGGGCAGCCGCAGTTTGGCGGCTGTTATTCTGCTCCCGCGGTTTTTCTCCGTCCCGAATTTGAAAGTGTTTTGCGCAGATTTTTGTGCTTTCAAATGTGCCGCGCAGGGCGGCTCCCCGTTTCCCCGCACCGTTCGCCCTGTGTGCCGCTGTGTGCGCGTTTAAGGGCTGGGGTGGAGTGTGTACCCGCCAAAGCCCATTGAAGCGAGTGTTGCGGCGTTTGTGGGCGATGTGCGAAAAATCCGTGTGGATACGGCTTCGACGATGGAGAAATGAGCCTTTGGGGATGGTGTTTTTTTCTCCTGACCATACCCTGTTCCGGAGGTTTTTTCCCCTTATTTACCCGTTCGATTGTGGAACAAGATAAAGGGCCGCAGTCGCAAGCGCCCGCGGCCCGCCCACAAAGCCCCGCAGTGCGGGGCTTTTTCGCGCTTTCCAAAGCGCAGTCTATTTCAGCACATTTCAGAAAAACCGCAGTCTGGTTTCCAAAAAGGCACGGTGTTTCCGGCACTCGCGCCCCTTTTGACCGACGGCAGGGAAAGGAGAACACCGATGGAAGAAAAAGTGAAAAAGAAAACGACATTTTGGCTCCCGCCCGACATGATCGACCGCATGGACAGCTGGCTGAAAGCTGATAACTGCCGCAGCCGCAATGAATTTGTAGAAAAGGCCCTGCGGTTCTACATGGGCTATCTCGGCACGGAGGACAACACCGCCTACATCTCCCAAGCCATCCTCACCGCCATTCAGGGTACGCTGGACGACAACAACAACCGTCTGCGGACGATCCCCTTCAAGTGCGCGGTGGAGCTGAATATGCTCTGCCACACCATCGCCGCGCACTTCCGTACCGATCCCATCCACACGCGGGAGCTGCGGGCCTACGCGGTGGATGAGGTGAAGCGCACCAATGGTCAGGTGAGTTTTGAAAGCGCGGTGCGGAGCCAGCGGCGCATAGAGCCGGATGACGCATGGCCCGGATCGTACTGATCTCGCCCTACCTCAAGGGCGGACAGAATGCCGCGAAGCTGGCCCAGCGCACCCGCTACGTCGCCACCCGTCCCGGCGTGGAGCTGCTGGCGGATGAGCGCAGTACACTCCCCGCCACAAAAAAGCAGCGGGATTTTATCACGCGGCTGCTGAAGTCCTTCCCCTCCTGCTGGGAACTCATTGAGTACGAGGAATATCTGGATCACCCCACCCAGGGCAGCGCCTCCGCGTTCATCCAGCAGGTGCAGGAAGACTACATGGAGGCGTTGGAGCAAAAGGAAAATTTTATCGACTACATCTCCCACCGCCCCGGTGTCCAGAAGGACGGCGAGCATGGTCTGTGGGACGCCCACGGCAAGGTAAAAAATCTCGCGCGGGCGGTACGGGAGGTGGCGGAGCACACCGGAAATGTGTGGACGCCGGTGGTGGCGCTGCGCCGTGAGGACGCGGAGCGGCTTGGCTACGACAGCGCGGAAAACTGGCAGGCTCTGGTGAACGCCTCTATCTGTGACATCGCAAAGGCGTATAAGATCCGGCCGGAAAACCTGCGTTGGTATGCTGCGTTCCACCAGAAGCCAAATCAGGTGCATATCCACATGATTATCTTCTCCGCAGATCCAAAGGAGGGCTACCTCACCAAAGAGGGTATCCGGGAAATGAAATCCGTCTTCGCCAGGCGGATCTACCACGCGGATCGGATGCACATCTACCAGCAAAAGGATACCGCGCGGCAGGAGCTACAGGTGCAGACCCGCAAGGCAATGGTTGAATGCATCGCGCAGCTGGAGCATGGCCCAATGGATAATACGCGGCTGGAGCAGCTCACCGAGGAGTTGGCAGAGCGTCTGCTGGCAGTCAAGGGCCGAAAGGTCTACGGTTACCTGCCGCCAAGGGTCAAGGCCATCGTGGATGCCATCGTGGAGGAGCTGGCGAAGGACGAGCGGGTATCTGCCGCCTATGAAACATGGCAGACGCTCTACGAGCAGGTGTGTCTGGACTACGATCAGCGGCCGCCCAAGCGTCTCCCCCTCTCTCAGCAAAAGGAATTCCGGACGGTTCGCAACATGGTCATTCAGGAAACACTGCAATGGATAGCAGAGCGGCAGCGGTACGCGGATGTGCGGAGAACACCTTCCGCGCAGGAAGGACCTATCATCAAAAAGGATGCCGCAGAAGCCGCGCCAAAGAACTCTGAGGTCACGGCATCTCTCGCGTCGGCGCAGCCCAAATCTGACCGGGCGGCGAGTGCCGCACCAGAAGATTCCACCTCCGCTGATGCTGCCGCTTCTGATGGCACCACGCCGCCTGCGGTTGAAGATGCACCGGCTTTTTCTCAGCAGTCAGTTCACCCTGATCAGCAAAAAGAGAGTGCACCGGCAGGAGCGGATCACCATGTCCACACGGTGGGTGAAACCGTCGTGCGGATGCTGCACCACATGAGCAGGATCTTCGAGGACAACAGCAAGATCGACCAGATCCACCGCGGCTTGCAGATCGACCGCAAGCGCCGACAGGAATTGCAGCGCAAGCGGCTGGCGATGGGACATAAGCCGGACGACCATGAGGAGCAAACATTCAGATAAAAAATGCTGCCGCAATCAAAATTGCGGCAGCGTTTTTTGAAGTCAGATGTGCGTTTGCGTCGGAATGAATTCCAGCTTGAGTGCCATTCCCATGCCTGCGGCAAGACGCTTGAGCGTCCGCAGAGAGGGATTGGCCGTTCCGCTTTCCAGCCTGCTGATGTCAGCCTGTGTAATGCCGGTAATGTCGGAGAGCTGCTTTTGCGTCATGCCGTTTTCCTCACGGCCTTCTACAATGGCGCGCATGATCTGACGCTCCGGTTCCTGCGCATCCCACTCCGTGCGGAACGTAGGGTCCTGCATTCTTTCGTTCAAAGTCTCACGAAAATTCTTCCCCATAAATCATGCCTTCTTTTTTTGATTAAAGTCTGCGCGATACCGCTTGGCACATTCTATCTCGCGCGGTGGGGTTTTCATAGTCTTTTTTACAAAGCCATTGGTGAGGATTACTCTGCGTCCCACCACCGCACAGCCTATGCATTTGCCGCATTCTTATTTGCACCTCATCATATGTGATAAAACACATATTGTCAACAGAAAGAGCAACGATCTGAAAGGAAATATCATGAGCCAATTTATCTATTTCACGCCGGAGGAAAAGGCGCGGGCGCAAAACACGGATCTCGTGTCGCTGCTGCGCGCCCAGGGGGAGCGACCCGTGCGCTCCGGCCGGGAGTTCCGTACTCCCAACGATCCCAGCATCACCGTGCGGGGCAACAAATGGTTTGATCACTCCGCACGCGTCGGCGGCTATGCCGTCAGCTTCGTGCAACGTTATTATCGTCTCCCTTATCCGGAGGCGATTTTGCTTTTGCTGGGCAGGAAAAATGGCAAATCGTATGAGCAGGCGAAACCTGTGAAAGAGGCCCCAAAGCCTTTTGCCCTGCCGGAGCCTTACGGGACCATGCGCCGTATGTATGCCTACCTCATGCGTCAACGCCACATTGACCGGGAGGTCATTTCTGCTTTTGTACATGAAAAGCTGCTCTACGAGGACAGGCATCACAACTGCGTTTTCGTGGGGCTGGATGGCAGCGGCGAAGCAAAGCACGCCCACATCCGCAGTACCAACAGCGGGGGACGGGTGTTCCGCATGAACATTGAGAGCAGCGCCAGCGAGCACTGTTTTCATAAGAACGGCACAGACAAGTCCCTCTATGTGTTCGAGGCCCCCATTGACCTCCTGTCCCACATCACCCTCTACCCCTACGGCTGGCAGGAACACAGCTATGTTGCCTGCTGCGGAACCTCTATTCAGCCTGTGTTGGAGCGGCTGCGGCAGAATCCGAAACTGGACATGGTGTATCTGTGCCTCGACAACGATGACGCGGGCAACGATGCCTGCGACCGTATGACGGATACGCTGGAGGACATGGGCTTGGATGTAGAGCGTCTCTGCCCGGTGCGCAAGGACTGGAATGACGATCTCTGCGCCAAATTCGAGAGGAAGGAGAAAGACGCATGAACGAAAATGTATGGCCCCTGATTTTGCTTGGCGGCGGACTGCTGGCATTCTTGCTCATAGTATCCTTCCTCTCCAAGAATTATTCTCTCAACAACTTCAAGAACAAAACTGTCGGTGACGGTCAGCACGGCACGGCGCGTTGGGCAACCCCCAAGGAGATCCACACGACCTATCATGTAGTTCCGTTTCGCCCGCGCCGCTGGCGCAAGGGCGAAGATCTTCCTGCGGTGCAGGGCATCATCCTCGGCAGTATGGGCGGCAGAAAGCGCAGAGCCAAAAGAGGTGTGATTTCGCAAACTACTCACAAGCTGCTGGAGAGGCTCCGCCGTCCTACAGCGGGAAAAAAAGAACAGCGAAAGCCGAAGAAAAAGAAAACGGCAATTTCCAAAATCAAAAATGTCGTGGAAGATCAGCAGGATGTCCGCGCGCTGGTGGACAGCGATGATATCCATTGCCTTATGATCGGCGCTTCCGGCGTGGGCAAGACTGCGTACTTTTTATACGCGAATTTAGAGTACGCCAGCGCCAGCGGTATGAGCTATCTGGCGCTGGACACCAAGGGAGACTTGGCGCGCAACTACGGTGCCATCGCCTCCCGATACTATGGCTACAAGGTATCTGTCATCGACCTGCGCAACCCAACCCGCTCAGACGGTTTCAATTTCCTGACGCTGATGAATCACTACATGGATATTGCGCGCAAGCATCCGGAGAACCTCGCTGCCCGAGCGCGCGCAGAGAAATACGCCAAGATCCTCGCCAAGACCATTATCAACCCGGACGGCGACGCTGCCCAGTATGGTGAGAATGCTTTCTTCTACGACAGCGCTGAAGGTTTGCTGACTGCCATTGTGCTTCTGCTGGCGGAGTTCGCACCACCAAAGGATGGGGAGCCGGAGAAGCGGCACATCGTTTCAGCCTTCAAGCTGGTGCAGGATTTGCTGGCGGTGCCGAAGTCAAGAGGCAAGAATGGCTTTCAGCTGCTCATGGATGAACTGCCACCGGAGCATAAGGCCCGGTGGCTGGCAGGCGCCGCCCTCACCAGTGCGGATCAATCTATGGCTTCGGTCATGTCCACCGTCATGTCCCGCCTCAACGCCTTTCTGGATACGGAGCTGGAACAGGTCATCTGCTATGACAGCCCCATCAATGCCGAAATGTTTGCCTCGGAGAAGTGCGCCATCTTTCTGATTTTGCCGGAAGAAGATCCGGCAAAGAATTTCATCGCGGCGCTCATGATCCAAAATCTGTCCCGCGAATTGTTCTCCGTGGCGGATGAAACCGGCGGCAGACTCAAAAACCGCGTGGTGCTGTTTTGTGATGAGCTGGGAACCATGCCGCCCTTTGACATCCTGCCCCTATTCAGCGCAGGGCGCTCCCGCAGACTGACGCTGGTGCCCATTATCCAAAGCCTCGCCCAACTGGAAAAGAACTATGGTAAAGAAGGCGCGGAAATCATATGTGACAACTGCCAGGACACCATCTTCGGCGGCTTTGCACCGCAGAGCAAGACAGCGGAAGCTCTCTCCTCGGCGCTGGGCAGCCGGACGGTGCTATCCGGCTCTGTCAGCCAGGGCAAGGAGAGCAGCCAGTCCTTGCAGATGATGGAGCGTGCGCTCATGACGCCGGATGAATTGAAATCCATCCCCAAGGGAGAGTTTGTGGTGATGAAAACGGGAACGCATCCCATGCGCACCAAACTGCGCCTCTTTCTGGATTGGGGCATCACCTTTGATCCGGACGGCTATCGGATGCCGGAGCGGGCAGCCCGAAAGATCTCCTACGTAGACCAGGGCGAACTCGTCCGCAGCATCCATCGGAGTTGCACAAAGAGTCCCTATAACATGGAGGGAGGCAGATGAGTCAATTCAACTTTATTTACGCCGAGGAGCATCTGAGCCACCGGGAGAAGGCGGTCTATATCTACCTGCGGGACCGGGCGGACGCCTCCGGCGTCTGCTGGCCGGGGATCAAAACCATTGCCCGAGAATTGGGACTTTCGCCGCGGACTGTCCAGCGGGCACTGGCAGATCTGGAGCGCAGGAAGCTCATTGAGAAGCAGAACCGCCGCCGCTCCAACGGCAGCCTCACCAGCAATTTATATCGGCTGACAAAGCACAAAACGTCACAGCCTCCCGCCAAGGGGGGACTGTGACGTTTTCCCTTTCAAAATTCTGTCCATAGGGTAGCGTCACCATGGCGCATCCGGAAGAGCCTACTCTACCGGAGGATACAGGACAGAGAAAAAACAAGAATATGGAGGAACTTATGAAGATGATCGTTAGAAGAACAGCGCTGGCTGTCTGCACTCTTGTCCTGGCATTGATCCTGCCCACAGCCGCTTCTGCTGCCTGTGCAGGCTTTGATGACGTACCGGAAACTGCGGACTGCTATGAGAGCGTAATGTATCTTGCGGAGCATAAGATCACGCAAGGCACGGGGAACGGATGCTTCTCCCCGGATGCGCCGGTGACAACCAGTCAATGGTCTGTCATGCTCTGCCGCGCCTATGGTGTGGAAACCAACGGAAGCACGTGGAGCGAACTGAGGCAGAATGCTGTGGAGCAATCCTACCGGAAGGGCTGGCTGAACGAAACCGCACTCTCCGCGCCGCGCTCACCGATGTGTCGCAGCGTGCTGGTTGAGAGTGCTTTTGCCGCCGCGGATGTTCCGGTCTATGACAGCACGCTCTACGAGGGAGGGGCATCGCTCAGCACGGCTGACAACATCCTGCGCGTGGGGCGGGAGCTCGGGCTGTGCTCTGATGATGCGGATACCAATGCGCTCGTGACGCGCGGAGATGCGGCAATCATTCTTCATGTTGTCCTGACACAGAGCTTCCGCATTGAGGAACCGCCTGTACCGGTGACGTTGGTAAACGCGGCAGGCGTCAACATCAACGACTACCTGCTGGCGCTGCGGCAGGTGCCAGAGCCGGTGCTTGCCACCTTCAACGCCGCTGGCTGGACGTACCGTATCGACTTCGACTACATCAGCGAACTCAGCAAGCAGCTGAACATGAGCTGCATTGGAGCCACCAACTACAGACAGAAAACCATCTACGTCTCGGAGGCCAGCGCGACGCTCCATGAATTCGGACATTTCCTCGATTGGACGCTGGGATTCCCCGCAGAGCATGAACAACTCTTTCGTGCAGAAGCTGCCGCCGCGCCGCTGCGAGACTATGCCAAAACCAACGCCAGAGAATACTTCGCGGACTGCTTTGCCTACTGGGTGAAGTACGCAGGAAATACCAATGCTATATCGTTGCTGCAAGAATGCGCTCCGATGACGTATCGGTATATGGAAGATTTGATGAGGATAGCAAACCGACTCTAAAATACGTGTCAATAACAGATAGAATCCCAACTTACTTCGAGGCATTTATGGTTTAAACCATAAACGCAAATAATTCGGATTTCACTTGCTCACAATGTTTCCAAGATTCTATGCAGAAATCGTGCCTCATTATAGGACTTGCAGAGATAGGCAATGCCGTAACCGCTAACTTTTCCAGATCATGAAAAGAAGTATTACAGAGAAAAAAGGCTGTAAAAACAGGAACAGCCAGCCCGAAAGAATTTACGGACTGGCTGTATCAGCAGAGTAATGTAATTGTGGAGCTGACCGAGATATGAAAAGCTTGCTTTCGCGAAAATATGTGCTATCTGCGCTCTTGTTGCGTAAGCATCGAGGCTGGAATATTCGTCGCTCGAGACAATTCGATTTTTTACACAATAGTTCAGATAGGCATCATACCATTTACCACCATCTGATGTTGAAAAAGAGATTGTCTGGTTATTACATGTGGCATGGACAACAGCAGCCATCTTCTAAATCTTCGCCGCTTCGATAGCATGCCTGCAATTCAAGCGTCTTTTCATTTATACAGGCTACTGCATCTTTGCCTATCGAGCTATCATGCAAAAGAAGCCATATATGATCGTCTTGAGCTATCATATCTTTCACATAATATTACCATGCGTCGCTTTATCCGCGATACCCGCCGGAACCCAGCAAGCGCAGTTTTCCAAGCGATCTTAGCGGATAAGATCAAAGTCAAAACGTATTTGACCGATCGAGCGCAGACCGGTGATTACAAAACCAACCGGGAAAAGCGCTGGGAGGCGCATCCAAATTCTGTCCAGTATGCCTTGAGGAGAAGCTGCATGAAAATAGAAACAAAGCTTCTCTTACAGATCGCAACGTTCGATGGATGTGATACCGGACTGGTCCATAGCCTTCAAAGTGACGGATTGCTGCCAAGCACCTTCGATTACTGCAAGTGTCCTATAACCGGCGATGCCATCCAGTACGCCGAATTCGCAAACGATGCCCTGCATCCAGTCCATGGAAAATCCAAATTTCAGGTCGGTCACCTCAATCCCTTGAAAGCACTGGATCTAAACGGAGCAAACGGACACACCGCGGATAACATTAGCTGGATCTCTGAAAACGGCAACCGTATCCAGGGAAGCTTATCACTCGATGAGGTCGATGAATTATTAAAACGGATCTATAGAAACCGGCCCGAGCTACATACTTAACCGTTTAGGGGCGCAAACGTGCTGTTTCTTTTTATTTCAGCAGTTCCATGGTAGCTATAAGCCTCGGCGGCCGCACGATCGAAATCAAGGCGCTGGAGGGGTAAAAAACAAAACAACGGAGCGGGGCTGCGCCCCGCTCCGTTGCTGTGTTGGGTCAGTCGGTGGTGGTAGAGGTGTTGTGGATGAGGTACAGAGTACCCTGCACCTTTGTAGGTCTCAGTTCTTCATAAAAGAAAGTGTCTCCTTTTGGCGGAGTAAGCATATATCCATCTCCACAAAGGGAAGTCACTCTGCTACCTTGGTAAGTCCGAGAGCCTGTACCGGAACGATCGTCCCCAACCTTTTCCCCAATCGTATAGGTTTCTTTCTCCGAATCAATCTTGTAATATCTGTAAGCCCCTTTCGAGTAGGATTCGATGTTCACAGTTGAATCAATGATGGGATCAAGTCCGTACTCACCTTTAAGCGAAAATTCCTTTCCCACATAAATGTAATCTAACTCACCAAAAGCATCATGTTCAACTACCGTCACATCTTTTAGCTCATAGTAGTCAAAGAAGTTATCCATTGTAAGGTCCACCACTTGATAGCTTCCACTCCGGCGGTATTGCTCATCATCTTTTCTGCCTGAGCCATTATAAATAATATCACGATGGCTGTCATATATATAGACTTCTCCATCAACAGAGATGTTCAGGTATCTGTCTCCACCAGCCAGATATTCTGCCCTACGCTCGTTGCCGTTATAAATCAGCTTACCATTGGCAGAGATGCTCATTGTGGAGTCCTTATCTCCATTGATCAGTTCCCAGTCACCCGCAGCCTTGGCAAGAAGCTTGCGAATCGTACTGTCAACAGTCGGAGTGCCACTGAGTGTCACCTTATTGAGTACCAGATTTTTGGGTGCATTCCATGGAGTCGTTCCATTTTCCCCCTGCGTAACGGAAACAGTGAAGCTACCATCATCAGTAATCCTTGCCGTATACCCCCAAGCGGTGCCTGCACCGTTAGCGACCAAAAATGAAACTGAAAGCTTGCATCCCGCAAGCGCAGAATCGGTCGATCCTTCAATGTGCATCGTTGCCCTGTACGGAGCATACACCGTGTTGCTCTCCGTGCAGACCCACGCGTTGCTCTCGCCGGTATAGTTAGCCGTCAGCTCATAATACACCTTGTCAAAAGTGACCTCGTATTCCGCTCCGTTTGACACAACAGGCACCGTGAAGCTGCCGGTCGGCTGGACGAGGTAAAACTTTGTTCCCACATCATAGTCCGCGAAGGTCAGGCCGCTCAGGCTGCCGCCCGTGCCGACATTGCCCGCGTTGATGGTGCGGCCGCTGCTCAGTGCGATCATCAGATCGCCGTTTGCGTTCACGTAAGCGTCGGTGACGGAAACGCCATTCTTGCCGTCTTTACCGTCTTTACCATCCTTGCCGCTGCTGACGCTGCCCGCGTTGATCTTGCTGCCGTTTGCCAGCTCGAAGATCAGGTCGCCGTCTTCGTCAACATAGATGTTGTCAAAGCTGCCGCTTGCGGAAGATGTGACAGAAACCTTGCCGCCATCCCACTTCACATTCGCACCGAACGCCTCCAGCACCGCGCGGATGGGCAGATACGTGTGACCATCCTGCACGAGCGCCGCCGTGTCCATGGGCACGTTCTTCCCGTTGACCGTAATGTAGCTCTTGCCGATGGGCACGGTGACGGTGGTGCTGCCCTTCGTAATGATGGCCGTGCTGCTCATGCTGTCCCACTTCACGTCGCAGCCGTACTGTTCCATGACCACGCGAAGAGGAACTTGCGTTCTGCCGTTCGCATCGACAAACGGCTTGCCAGATTCCGAGGTGAATGCGACCTTCTTTCCGTCCAGTTCAATACTGACGTCGTTCTGCGCCGCAAAGGCGGTCACCGAAAGGCTCAGCAGCATTGCAAGGACAAGTGCAATGCTCAGTGCACGCTTTTTTACTTTTGCCATAAAAGCAACTCCCTTCCAAAATGTTCCCTCTTAGCGTAGCGCAGAAAACCGTCGAAAACAATAAGCTGAGAGCATAGTATCGGAGGAAAATTTTGGAGTGCACATTCGATGTATCAACGTTTTCAGAAGAGTTGTGCACATTTTTGTGCACACTTGGGGTTTTGCCGTAATTCAGCATCCCATGTCTCACTCTCAAAAGCCGTAAAAAAGCCTTGAAATCATACGATTTCAAGACTTTTAGCTGTCATGCCGTATCAGAATAGATTTCCCGTCTTCCGCAAGAAGAATCACTTGATTCTTCGTCGAATAACAATTGGAGCATATGCGATGCTTCCTTTCCGGCGGGCAACTGCTTACAATAGTCTTATTGCTTAAAAGGAGATGAGACTATGCCAAAAGAATATCCCGCTGAATTCAAGACCAAGATTATCAAGCGATACCAAAAGGGAGAATCCATTCAATCGCTCAGTCAGGAATTGCATATCGCGCAAAGCACACTCTACGACTGGAGAAGAGAATACTGTTCCATCAAAACAGCAAATCGTACCTACACGCCAAAAGAGTTCGACACCCTTTCAAGGCGGCTGGAAAAGTTGGAGCATGAACTGGAGATCATTCGGCTCGCTGGGTACATATCAAATATGCCCTTGCAGAAAAAGCTGGTCTTCTTGGAAAGCCTCTACCAAAAGCCGGGCAATCCGTATAGTGTCTACGAGCTCTGTGAAGCGTTGGATGTTGCCCGCGGAACCTTCTACAACCACATCTTCCGCCGAGCCGACCGCAGCAAGCGCGATCAAGATCAGGCGCGGCTTATGCGGCTGGTACAGCAGGTTTTTGATGACAGTGCCCAGCGATTCGGCGCCGAAAAAATTCGCATCGCTCTGACCGAAAGCGGCATCCGGGTCAGCACCAAACGCATCTCGGCGATCATGCAGGAACTTGATCTGCACAGCATCCGCCCAGACGCAAAAAAGCAATTCAAGAAGCGTCAACAGTACAAAAAGCAGAATCTACTGGAGCAGCAATTCACCGCGGAGCGTCCCAACCAAATCTGGGTAAGCGATATTACATACTTCAAAATCAACGACTACTGGCTCTACTTTTGCATGATCCTCGACCTTTTCTCCCGCAGGGTCATCGGCTATCGGGTGTCCCGCAACGCAAACACTCATCTGGTCACAAGCACCTTCCGGGACGCCTATCAAGCACGAGGCAATCCCATCGGGCTGACCTTTCACAGCGATCGCGGCGCACAGTATACCTCAGACACGCTTACGGAACTGCTGCAAAAATGCGGCGCGAAACAGTCCTTTTCCGCTACAGCACGGCCCCATAACAACGCGGTCGCCGAAGCGTTTTTTGCTTCCTTCAAAAAAGAGGAGGCGTACCGCAGGGAGTACACCTCGGAGCAAAGCTACCGCAAAAGCGTGGCGCAATATGTCCAATTCTATAATGAGCTGCGTCCCCATCGGACCTTAAAATACAAGACCCCACAGGCATTTGAGGAGGCGTACTGGGCGAGTTTATCGTAAAACTGTGTTCAAATAACGACTTTGCGTAAAAATATTCGTTTCACATTTTGAGAGTTTTCACCTTCACTCATAAGAAGGGGATAAGAAAAAAGCCTTGACTTCTCAAGGCTTTGTGGGCATGAAGAAGCCCGCTTTTCGATAAAAATGTTCGAAAAGCGGGCTTCATTCAGCATCGGGCGAAATATGAATTTGCAAATCAATGTGTACCGACGGGGTAGGAGAAGCGGCAACAGTAGGCATAATGGGAGCATTTGCATCAACGGCTGGCATAGGGGGTACAGAAACAGGATTGACACCATTATCAGCCAAAACACTTTTCTGCGGCTTATTTGTCTTGGCTTTTTTGGGGGCTGTCGTGGTCTTTGTAACATCAGCGTCTGCTTTAATTTGACCGCTTTTCAGCATAGAAAAGGTCGAGGTAATCTTGCCAGCGGCGTTGTCTCCTAAAGAGCAGGTGTCCATAAACCAAGATTTCGCAGTTGCATTGTCAACTTGCGTATCAGGAAAAAGATCGAGCAGCTCTTGAGGATAGATTTCAGCAATAATAGCGGAACATACGTCTGGGTATTTAGCATCACTTCTCCAGTCAGTTGCCCGCGGTTGCGGTTTTCCGTCCGCATCAATTATCCCCATTTGTCTAAGAGGAGCTAAAATGTTCCGCGCAGATTGATCAGAATTCAAACTAAGCAACGATTTCAAATAACTCACATTAACAACAGAGGGGATAGTTTTCTTAAACTGGTTGCGAAGCTGCCACCAGCTTTTTTCAGATATCATCGGATAAATTTGCTTGTCAGCCACATTTTTCACTCCTTAATCATGATTTTATTACATTATAACTCATGATTTGTCTTTTTTCAACCAGTTTTTCTCATGGTAGTAATCTGAGCAATTTGGTAAGAATCCTTTTCAAACTTCGGGACAAATTGTCCCATACCGCTTCCCCCAGACATGACTCTGGTGGTATATCCCCCGTCGCCGCATATCGTTCAGAACAGCCGGGAGCTGTCTGTCAAGGGTGCACAGCACCGCCGCTTTTGCGGTGGCTTGCCCTTGACTGGCGGCACCGGCTGTTCTATTTCCCGGCGGCGCGGCGGGGGTATATCCTCCAGAGCCGCATCCTTTCCCATGACTGGGAAAGGGCGGGGGATTGGGTTGAACATCAACGGAGGTTTACTTATGAACTTTACCAACAGTCCCTATGAGCGCATGATGAAAGAGATTCCGCATAAAGATATACCCGCTCCGCAGAAGGCACCGGAAGGAACGCCTTGTGCGGGGTGTCCTTATTGGCGGGAGATTGCTTGCGTTTTCTGTTATCAGGAACGCCTTAAAAAGCAGAGCTGATGTGTTGACATTTGGACTGAAAAAGGCCCTGTTTGCAAGGGTTTCCGGCAACGGTTTTGGTGGTGGTAATATGATTTCCTTACCCACCCTCAATTTCCCGAAATACTGCTAACACTCTCAACCTACTAACAGCGGGAAAGCGGAGGCGGCGTGTGGAAAATTCGTCATTAAAACTGCCCTATTCTCAAGGGCTTACAGATGCACTTTAGGAGTAGGCAATCCGATTTCCTTGTTCTCATGTTTTTTGCAAAATGCTTTCCACATCTGACGCACCGGGGAACGGTTTGTGCCGTCCCCCGGTTTTTCTCTTTGGGACACTTTGTCACAAAGTTAAGGCCCAGCGCATTAGCGTCGGGCCGCAGACAGAGGGCGCAGCACGCCACGACTTCGGGACGACCTGTCCCGAAGTCGCCGGGTTTGGGGAGGCTCCCCAACAAGCGTTTTTGCAGCCCTACGGGATGCAAAAATAGCAAGTGTGGCCACACTTGCCCTGCTTGCCGTTAGTGAAATCCCCATCCGTAGCCTTGCCTGTTGAATGGAAAGAAACTACAATATATGTAGTCCAAGAAACTGATAGCTAAAAATTCTGAAATACTTTAAGTGTTTTTACGAATTTCACCGTACTATATATGACCGGTTAATTCACATGGCAAGAGGTGAACTTTTTGAATGACGAGAGAACGATAACCGCAATCAAGAACCGAAACGAAGCCGCAATCAACGAAGTGATTACAAAGTACTCCAAACTGCTGTGGGCGGTTGCAGGCGCGGTTTTGAACAACATGGGATCAACTCAAGATGTCGAGGAGTGTGTTGCCGATACATTCATTTACTTATGGGAACATCCTGACAAATACGACCCCCAACGAGGGAAGTTAAAAACATGGCTTTCCATTGTTGCCAGAACACAAGCAGTAAACAGATGTCGGGAAATTTCAAAACGGAATACGATTTCGCTTGAGAATACCGATTTCATAGACCAGCTTGGTGTTGTCGATAACATCCTTGAAGCCGAAACCCGAAAGTTCCTGATTGCAGCAGTAAATGCCTTGGGTGAGCCAGATCGGGAAATCTTGATCCGCCGCTATTACTATGATCAAAAGCCAAAGGAAATTGCGCTTGCAATGGATATGAGCGTTAAGCAGGTTGATAACCGCCTATATCAAACAAAGTTGAAATTGCGCGAGTCGCTTTCAAACTAAACAAGGAGGCCAATATGGATTCTTTCAATAAAACGAATTTGCAGAATATAAAAGATATTTTCGAAGAAAAGACAGGCGTTGCGTTGGAAACTCGGCGCCGCCGTCAGCCCATCAGAGCAGCTATGCTTGTAGCTGCTGTATTGGTTTGTAGTCTCACCATGACGGCATTTGCTGTCAGCCTGTTTTCATCGTTATCCGGAGATGACCTTAGTCTGTCTGCCACCTATGAGGGTAATGGTATCGTGACTATTCAAGTGGCAAACAAATCCGACAAAGACCTAAGTTTCCAGCGACAGCTTAAACTTATGCGGTGGTCTACCGGAAAGGAAGTTGAGCCTGTTTCTGATACCATTGTTTTTGATGGAACAGAATTTGAAGCGCATACGAACGGCGTTATGACGGTAGACCTCTCCAAAGCATACGATATGGATTTTCTGGAGCAGCCGCTTGCCGATGATAACTATTACTTTGTGCTGACAAACAACAATTTTATGTTTGGGCAGGATTGGATGTGTTTTGTCACCTTTGCCGAGCCTATTAAAACAGTTGTCGATGACCCCATCCCTGTAACTCCCGTTGAAGCTGACAAAGAACTGGTAGCACAGATTATGGAAGAACTGCAGCCATACTTTGAAAATTATTATACCGATATTGCAGATCGGAGAAACCACGCTGACAACTACCTTGTAAAGTGCCAAGAACTACTTGCTACACTTGATCGGGATATTGTTGCCTCGGAGGCATCTCCCTTGGCTATTGACGGCCTAAATCCGGATGTTGTTTTTGATAAAACCGCTCCGTTGGAAACGCAGCATTGGCTCACAGGGCTACATGAACATACACTTGACGGTTATGGTATCCCCGTTGGCTCCGCAGAGGGTGAAAGCGCATTGGTTTTAAGTGCTTATGTACCCCAGCACAAAGGCGAGGTTGATGGTGGTGCAGAGGTTCCCTTGCTCTATTTCTTCACTTACAGTGTAGATGACATTCAGAGCCCGGAAGATTATGCCTTTATCCACGGTCAAATTATCACATTTGAGCAGCTGGAGCAGTACAAGGTTTACGAAGATGACCAGTATGTTTGCTACGAAGTAACCGATCTATTCTATACAAACCTCCGACAGCATGTCGAAAGCATTATCAGCCAGAGAAGTGATATCTATTTTGATGAACAGGTTTGGGAACGAGTGGAAAATATTTATACCTACTATAAGGACAGAGATGTTCTTGCTAGCCGTTTCTACTACAATGTACCTGTTGAATAATGATGGAATGGATCAACTGCCCTATTTGCAGGAGCAAAACACGGACAAAAATCCGCATTGATACTGTGCTCAAAAATTTTCCGCTATTTTGCCCAAAGTGTAAACAGGAGACGCTGATATGCGTTAACGAACTAAATATATCTGTTATCAAAGAGCCAGACGCATAGACGCAGAGCCGATAACCCGCAGCCTTTGGGCGCGAGTTATCGGCTCTTTTGTTTTCGGCGGCTGTCAATTAAAGCCGCCGCGTTATACGACGACTTTATAAGGAACACGGCGGTTCCCGAGGAGGGATCGTCGTGTTCATTTTGCTTTTTCACAGCACCCATGATTTGCACCAGCTAAAAAAAGCGTAGCTTCCCCTCCGGGTAAGTCAGACTTCGGATGTGAAATCTGCCAGTACACCAACTGCAACCATGTTTCGCGCGCCCGTACAGCGTCATGCTGTGCGGGCGTTTTTGTATGCCCGCACTTCGGGACAATTTGTCCCAAAGTGGCCTGCCCCGGCTGCCGATCTCCGCCGCCCCTCCGTTCAGATCGACTATCCACCCACAAAAAATCTGAACGGAGGAAAATATAATGACAACCATCAATCTGAAAGACTTTTATTCTTGGTATACCCATGATGAATATATCGAAGTTCCCGACGAGGTTGCAGAAGAGCTGAAGGCTGACAAGCGATACGAGGCCGCCTACCGCCGCCGTGTCACCCGCAACAAGGCACAGTATTCTCTGGACTGCGATGACGGCATCGAGTATTCCGCCTGTCTGCATGAGCCGTCCCCGGAGGAGCTGGTGCTGCGGGCAGAACGCTTTTTCTACCTCTGGAACGCATTGAACACCCTGCCCGAAATGCAGGGCCGCCGTGTGGAGGCCTGCGTCATTGATGACAAGAGCTATGCCGAGGTGGGCCGGACCGAGGGCGTACATAGCGGCTCGGTGCGCGGCTCCGTCCTGCGCGGCCTTGAGAGTATGAAGGAATATCTGAAAGAAAATTGGTAATTGGCATCCGGTTTTGCCTGTTTTCTGTCCTTGGTATATGAGGGATGAACTTTGGGACAAGTTGTCCCAAAGTCCCTTATGAGGGGGCCAAGGGGCGGTGCTGTGCGCCGCCCCTTGGTTTTTATCTATTTGTGCGAAAGGAGGCGTAATGCCGGAGCAGTACACCTATCAAGTGGGCAAAATCAACTTCATCGTTACCCCGGTCTATAAGGACAAGAGGTCGGGTGAAACGATGAAGGATATCCTCTTAAAGCTCATGCTGGCAGACTTGGAAAGCGGCGACATCCTTAACATCGGGGGTAAGCGGAGGTACAATATACTTGGAAATACTGATTGTCCGACACCCGGGGAAGGAGGATATTTTGAAACTATCGGATAATCACAAGTTTGGCACTGCTGCCCTCTACTGCCGACTGAGCCGTGACGATAATATGGACAGCGAGTCCAACAGCATCCAAAATCAGAGGAAGATACTCCAAAAGGCCGCCAAGGACAAAGGGTACACCGACACGGTTTTCTTTGTAGACGATGGCATCACAGGAACGACCATGAAGCGTCCCGGTTTTCAGAAAATGCTGACCGCAATCGAGGCAGGCTATATCTCGGCGGTGTTCGTCAAAGACCTGTCCAGGCTGGGGCGCAACTATATTGAAGTCGGCAAGCTGACCGAGGAATTTTTCCCGCTTCACGATATACGGCTGGTGGCCGTTTCCGACGGCGTAGACAGCGATGAAGGCGAGGATGATTTCACCCCGTTCAAAAATATTATGAACGAGTATTATGCGAAAGACATTTCCAAGAAGCGCCGGATCGTGAACAAGATGAAAGGAAATGCAGGCGTTCCGCTTTCTCCGCCGCCCTACGGTTACATCAAAAACCCGGACGATCCCCGCTTTTGGGTGATAGAGCAAGAAGCCGCCGAGGTGGTGCGCCGGATCTACCGTATGGCGCTGGAGGGGTACGGGCTGGCGGAAACGGCAGCACAGCTTGCCGCCGATGGCGTGGTCAATCCCACCTATTACTGGCGCAGCCGTGGGACAAGCCGGGGCGGATCGAAAAGCACCGTAGAGCCTACCAAATGGGGGCATACCACTGTCAAGAAGATCCTCACCTTGCAGGAATACTGCGGCGATGTCATCAACTTCAAAAGCTACTCCAAGTCCTACAAGATGAAAAAGCGGATCGAGAACCCGGAAGAGAACCGGGCGATCTTCCTCAATGTCCATGAGGCTATCATTGACCGCCAGACTTGGGAAAAGGTGCAGGCGCTCCAAAAAGGGACGCGCCGCAAAAAGCCCACGGTCACGCAGGAGCCCAGCGTATTCTCTGGCCTGCTGAAATGCCCGGAGTGCGGCGGCAACCTCAATTTCCACTTCAACCAGAACAACCACGACATCAAGTTTTTCAGTTGTCAAAATCGCAACTCCGGCTATCGCAAGTGCAGCAAGACGCACTATATCCGGCTGGACTTCTTGGAGCAGGTCGTTTTGTACGAGGTCAAGCGGCTTGCCTGCTTCGCCAGCGAATATGAAAATGACTTTATCAAGGCCATGATCGGACGCTCGGCAAAGGTAGCGGAAAACACCGCGCTCCGCAAGCAGCGGGAGCTGGACACTCTGACCGCCCGTGACCGGGAACTGGATATGCTCTTTGAACGGCTCTATGAGGACAATGTGGCGGGTAAGATCGACGATGCCCGGTTTGCCAAAATGTCCAAACGCTATGAACAGGAGCAGGGCGAGAACGCCAAGAAGATCAAGGCGCTGCGGCTGGAACTGAAAAAGGACGAGAGCAAGCGCATGGACATTGACGATTTTCTTGAAACGGTACGGCGATACACGGACGCGACCACCATTACAAAGCGCATGGTCGCAGAGCTGATCGACCACATTGAGGTGTACCACGCTGAAAAGCAGGACGGCGTTACCAATCAGCGTGTCGTGATCTACTACAACTGCATCGGCGCTTTCGATGTGCCGGATCGCCGGAAGATCCCGGAGGCCGACATTATCATGGAAACGAGAAAAGGCGTAGCACTCAGCTACGCCCCGGAACGCCTTGCAGTATGAACTTTTCAGGAAATAAAAAAGCAGAGTGTCCATTACAGGATACTCAGATCCTATAAGGACACTCTGCATGGTCCGAGTGGCGAGATTCGAACTCACGGCCTCATGGTCCCGAACCATGCGCGCTACCAACTGCGCTACACCCGGATATGAAATTGTGCGGCTCACGCCGCGAACAGTAGTATTATATGAGCTTCCCCCCATTCTGTCAAGAGGGAAATCCACATTTTTCAAAAAGCCCCGCGGCGCGCGGCCGCGAGGCTCTGGCGGGAGCATGTGAGGATCGAACTCACCCGAGAGGCTCTTCACCCCTCTCACCGGTTTTGAAGACCGGGGGGTACACCAGCACCCATCTACTCCCATGTGAGAGGCGACAAAAGCCGCCTCATTTTTCTATCTCGCCAAACTGCGCGCCCGGCCTGCGGACATCGCCCTCGCGGCGAAGAATCCCTCGCCGGTCGTAATACTCCAGCACCAGCAGCGCGTGGTCGCGCGAGGTGCCGAGCGCGTCACGGAATTCTCCCAGCGTGAGCGTGTCGTGCGTTTCGAACCACGCCTTCACCCTTGCGTCGACCACATCCAAAACGCTTTTTTCGACACAGAGCTCTGGCGTGAGCAGCACAAGCTCTCCGGTAGATAAAAGACTCTCAAGCACGCGCGCGCACTCCACGCGGTCTTTTTTGTCGAACAGCGCACAGAGCGCGTCCTGCTTTTTGCCAAGAATTCCCGCCGCGCGGCAGGTGCGCAGCAGCTCTTCCCGGATGGCGCTCTGCCGCTTGGTCAGATGCACGGAAAAGTCCGCAAGCGCGCAGTGCTCCGCCGTCAGCGTGAGTTTTCCCTCGCGCGCAAAGCAGGCGAGGATCGCGTCCGCATTTTCCCGTGCTTTGCCGCGCAGAAGCCGCTGCCGCGCCTCGGCAAGGCGCATGCCCGCGTGCAGCGGATGCTCGCGGTGGTACTTTGTCAGCATCGTCTCACAGTCTGTCCACAGCCTGTCCAGCGTCGACGATGTAAGATAGCGCGACGGCGCGATCTCGACGAGCTTTCCCCGCGCACAGAGCACGGCGAGCATTTCCACCAGTTTTTCTTCCGGTTCATCGAAGCACGCGGCAAGGTCCGCAAGCGTCATGCCATCCGCGCCGCGCTCGCCGACGCCCTGCACGAGCTTTGCCTCGTCCGATCCGCTCTCGCGCACGGCGAGCGAGGCGATCACGCGCGCGTCGTATCGCTTGTGCCGGTACGGATGCTCGTCCAGGATCATCCCGCCGCCAACAGTCTCGAGCGGCGAATAAAAGCGCACCACAAAGCGGTCGCCCTGCCGCGCGGCGAGCGCTTCGCTCAGCCGCAGCTGGGCATAGCAGCTCTCGCCCGGACGCAGCGCGTCGCGGTCCAGCAGCACCGCCTTTGCAAGGCGCACCGCCGCGCCGTGGTAGAGGTGCAGGCGCGAGCCGCTCTCGATGATCCGCTTAGAATCCGGCAGATTTTGCAGTTTCACGTCCAGCATCAGCGTCGGCTCCATCGAATCCGGCCTGCACAGCACATCGCCGCGGCTGATGCTCTCTTTTTTGATGCCCGCTAAGTTGACCGCCGCGCGCTGTCCGGCGTACACCGCCGACACGTCGCGCCCGTACACCTGCAAATTGCGCACGCGGCACTTATTCCCGAGCGGCATGAGCTGCGCCTCGTCGCCGACGGCGATGTGCCCGTCGATGAGCGTGCCGGTGACGATCGTGCCGAAGCCGTCGACGGAAAACACGCGGTCAATGGGCAGGCGGAACGGCGTGCGCGCGCTCTTTTCCTCCGCGTGCAGTGTCAAGTCGTGCAGTGCTTCGCGCAGTGCCTCAACGCCTTCGCCCGTGCGGACGGACGTGCGCAGGATCGGCTTATCCTCTAAAAACGTGCCCTTGACGCGGCTTTTGACGTCCTCTTCGAGCATGTTCAGCCAGTCCTCGTCGACTAAGTCGGTCTTTGTCAGCACGATGAGTCCGTCCTTCACACCGAGCAGCTGCAGGATGTCCAGATGCTCGACTGTCTGCGGCATAAAGCCCTCATCCGCCGCCACGACAAGCATCGCAAGGTCGACACCGCCCGCGCCGGCGAGCATGTTCTTGATGAACCTCTCGTGCCCCGGCACATCGACGATGCTCGCACAACTCCCGTCCGGAAAGTCGAGGCGCGCAAAGCCGAGGTCGATCGTGATGCCGCGCTTTTTCTCCTCGGCCAGCCGGTCGGTGTCCACGCCCGTGAGCGCCTTGACGAGCTCGGTCTTGCCGTGGTCGACATGACCCGCCATGCCGATGATAACATGCTTCATCGGATGGCCTCCGCAGCCGCCGCGGCGATCTCGGCAAAGTCTTCCTCTCGAATCGTGCGCACGCACAGCAAATACTGCCTGCGGTGGATACGCGCGACGATGGGCTTGGCGCGAAGGCGCAGCTTCTCTTCCAGTTCATCCACGCTGAGCCTCCCCGGCTCGATCGCGACGGCCCAGCCGGTGAGCTCCTGCGCCGGAGCGCTGCCGCCGCCGACAGCGTCGCCCGTCTTCACGAGCTGCGAGGCGACCCCTGCGCCGGCAAGCGCCTGTTGCAGACGCAGCGCCTTTTCGCGCAGCGCCTCTTCTCCTGCCGACAGCATGGCAAGCGTCGGGATCTCTCGCACGGCGATCTCGGCATCCAGATAGGCGCTGAGCGTCGCGTGCAGCGCGGCAAGCGTCATCTTGTCGAGCCGCAGCGCCCGCGCAAGCGGGTGCTTTTTGATCCGTTCGATGTACTCCCTTTTGCCGACGATCAGCCCCGCCTGCGGCCCGCCGAGCAGCTTGTCGCCCGAAAACGACGCAACGTCCACACCAGCGTGCAGACTTCTCTGCACCGTCGGCTCGCCGCGGATGCCAAACGGTTCGAGGTCGACGATTGCCCCGCTGCCGAGGTCTTCAACGAGCGGCAGGCCGTGCCCATGCGCGATCTCCGCCAGCTCCTCCCGCGGTACGGATTCGGTAAAGCCCACGATGCGGTAGTTGCTCGTATGCACCTTCAAAAGTGCTCTCGTCTGCTCGCCGATGGCGGCTTCATAGTCGCGCCGGTGCGTCTTGTTCGTCGCGCCGACCTCGCACAGCGTGCAGCCGCACTGCGTCACGATCTCCGGAATGCGGAATGAGCCGCCGATCTCGACGAGCTCGCCGCGCGAGGCGATGACCTCTCCCCCGCCCGCGAGCGCGGACAGGATGAGCAGCACCGCCGCGGCGTTGTTGTTCACGGCCATCGCCGCCTCCGCACCCGTCAGGCGGCACAAAAGCGCCTCCACGTGCTGATAGCGCGAGCCGCGGCAGCCGTTTTCCACATCGTATTCAAGCGTCGAATAATCTCTCGCCGCCTCTGCCGCGGCGTTCGCCGCGCGCTCGCTCAGGCAGGCGCGGCCAAGGTTCGTGTGCAGCGTCACGCCGGTCGCGTTGATGACCGGTCGCAGCGTCGGCAGCTGCTTTACCTCTGCACGTACCAGAATGCGCGCGCAGAGTATGCCTGTCTCCGGCAGCGCGGAAAGACCGCCGCGCACTTCGTCTCGCAGCGCGTCCAGCTCCTCGCGCACGCTCTCGCGCAGCAGCACCGGCGGCAGCGCCGACACCTTGAGCTCGTCCCGACCGAGCAGCTCGTCCACCCGTGGGATGGAACGAAACAGATTTTCTTCCACGCTTTTCCCTCCCCGCGCCCGACACGCAGTGCGTCGGGCGCCAGTTCTCCAGTTTGCCTTTACCCTATCAGAAAGGCCTTCGCCCGTCAAGAAAAACCAGAACCGTTCGCTGAATCAGCCATGCAGTTCTGGTTTTTCTATTGTTCACAAGAGCGCGGATCGTCCCGTGGCCGCAAATTTTCAATTCTTGAAAATTTCTGTCTCTTTGGGACAGCTTCCTGTCGGGGCGTGCCCGCCTCAAGCCCTGTTGGGATCAAGTACGGCAAACTGGAATTTATTTTTTACCACCAATAATTCCTGTAATTTTTAATATTGATACAACTATTAGAATCCATAAGAATTGACATAACCAATTTAAAATCTTAACTTCAATTTTCTTCTTCTGGATAAATTCAATACCCAGTTCGATAATCATAACACCTGCGAAAACAATAAGTGCCGTTGGAAGGAACCTCACTAATATCCATATTCCAGTCCATATTTCCATTGTAATATAACTCACTATCATTCCTCCATAAATTCCGATTTGTTGAGCCGAGTATACCATATTTCTCAACGAAAGAACATTCTTATATACGAGAACCTGACCGTTTTACTGCGTACAGAACCCCGATCTGCAAAAAGCCCCATGCGCGACACCTTGACGGCGCGAACATGGGGCTTGATATTTCCTTGACCTATCCGCTTTTTTATTTTACCGCGCTGAGCAATTTATCCTCTTTCCGCTTTTTGAGCATGATTGGCACGTCCATCAGCGCGAACACCGCCACGAGCAGCACGGGGAAGCCGATCCAGTGGTAGCCGACATGGTCGCGGAACCACGCGAGCGGATTGCCGTCCGGCGCGTACATCAGAAACATGAAATTCGTATCGAGCAGCAGGTTGACGCAATAAATCGGCACCGCCATCGCCAGCAGCAGCAAGAAGCACTTGCCCATGTACCTGACGCTCGGTCGGATATCACCGCCCGAAAACAGCATGATGGGATAGGCCGCAAGCAGAATGTGCACGCTCGTCGAATGCCAGAACATGAAGTTCGCCGCCGGAAGCGACGTCCACGTCGGGAACAGCAGTGCCGCCGTCGCCGCGGGGATACAGATAAAATAGAGGAAATTGTCGAGCAGCCTGCTCGGCTTCCATGCGTACAGCGCGATAAGGAAAATGTTGATCGAGCACAGGTGCAGCGGCAGATAGTCCCAGTTGAAATTCCCGCCGATCTGCAAACCGATCTGTTTGAACGCCTCGTCCGCGAGCAGGAGAACGGCAAAGAGCCCCCGCAGCTGCGCCCGCTTCTTCTCGTCCGCCGCCTTGTAGAGCTTGCAGCTCAGCGCGGCAAAGCCGATATACAGCGCAAGCGTCACCAGATGCCGCGCGCCGAAGAGCGAAAAGCCAAAGCCCTCGCCGATCGTATCCACCGTATCCCAAAAGTGCTCCACTTGATCCAGCCTCCGCAAATTTGTTGTCCCTGCCAGCATATCATATGGCGGCGAAAATACACCTGAAAATTTCTTTAAGATTTCAGTATCCCATCCGCGCTCCCAGCATCTCGCCGCTGCTGCCGCCGCGGTACACGCCGTTTTCGATCACGCGCTCGCCGAGCACGAATACCTCGTCAAAGCCTGTCGCAGGCAGGTTGGGGCGCGCGTAGGTACCGTGCTCGCGGACGTTTTCGGGCGAGAAGAGCAAAAGGTCCGCGTCCATGCCCGCCGCGATGACGCCCTTTTTCTCAAAGCCGAAGCGGCCCGCCGCATGCCCCGTCACCTTGTGCACAGCCTGCTCGAGCGTGAGCACGCGCTCCTGCACGACGTATTTTTCAATGAGCCGCGCGAATGTGCCGTACACGCGCGGGTGGACACGCCCGCCGCTGGGGTACGTCGCATCCGAAATGACGCCCGAGAACGGCGTGCGCAGGATATCTTTCACGTCTTCTTCGTCCGAGATGTAGTCGATCATCCCCGTATTGCACTGTTCCGCCGCCAGCAGGTCAAAGAGCGTATCGAACGGGTCTTTTTGAAGCGTCTGCGCGATCTCGGCGACGGATTTTCCCTCAAAGCGGCGGTATTCGTCCGTCCGGAGGCCGATGGCTACTACATTGTCAAAGCCGACGAGCAGCGTGATGTTCTCAAAGTCGCTGCCCGCCTCCATCCGCGCGCGCATTTCCTTTCGCGCAGCATCGTCGAGCAGGCGCTTAGTCAGCGCCTCCGTGCCGCCCTCCTGGAATTCCGGCGGCAGCACGTGGATAAGCTGTGTCGAACCCGCAGTGTAGGGGTACACGTCGCACATGACGTCAAGCCCATCCTGTCGCGCCCTTTCAATCAGCGAGAGCATCTCCGGCACGGCCTTTCGCGCGTTGCGCCCTCCGATGGCCTTGAGATGGCTGATCTCCAGCGGCGTTTGCAGCGCGCGGGCGACCTCGAGCATTTCGCGCAGCGCATCGACCACGCCGTCGCCCTCCTGACGCATATGGACGCAGATGGGCACGCCGCTCCGGTGCAGCGGCGCGAGCGCGCGGATGAGCCCGTCGGTCGAGTAAAAGATCTCCGGCGCGTAGCCAAGGCCGAGCGACACGCCGCACGCGCCGTCGGCGAGCGCCGCTTCCATGTGATAGTGCAGATCGCGCAGCTCGAGCGGTGACAAATCTCCCGTCGTGAAGCCCGCGGCAAGCGTGCGCAGCGTGCCCATGCCGATGAGTTCCGCGCACGAGAGCGGCAGTTCCCGCCCCTGCGCCGCCTTGAAATAGCTGTCAATGGACGCAAAGCGCAGCTCCGGCGGGATGTTCCCCGTGATGGGCGCGAGGTATTTCGCGCACTCGTCCGCGTGCGCGCCCGAGAGTGGCGCGAGCGACATGCCGCAGTTGCCGTTCACAAGCGTCGTGAGGCCCTGGCAGAGCTCCGCCTCGCCAAAGCCTTCGCGAAACAGCGCCGCGTCGGCGTGGCGGTGCATGTCGATAAAGCCCGGCGTCAGGACGCGGCTCGCGGCCTCGATGGTCTCGAACGCCTGCGCACCTGATAAATTTCCGACCGCTTCGATCATGCCGTCTAAAATGCCGACGTCCGCCGTGAACGCCGCCTTTCCCGTGCCGTCGACGATCTTCGCGCCGCGGATCAACGTATCCAGCATGTATATCACCTCTTTTTTGCAGTCTACCACACCCCACGCCTGCTTGGCAAGGTCATTTCCCCTTGCAATCTGCCGTGCCGCAGGGTATACTGTGGAAAACGCAAAAAAGGAGCGCTTCCATGAATAAGAAAGACCGCATCCACGACTGGCGCAAGCTCAAGTGGCCGTTTACCGTCACGTTTTTATATTACTCTCTCCTCTCGCTCTACACCGGCACCGCCGAGCAGAGCGAGCAGGGCTTTCTCGTCATGTTCCTCACGGTTTTGATCGTGGACGCCGTGGCGTATTTTTCCTACTGCTATTTCCTCTGCAAAAAAGAGGAGAACATGCAGAAGCTCTGGTTCGTCTTCATTCTGGCCTATGTGCTCATCTCCACACAGCAGCTCTCCATCCTCTGGCAGATGATGACGGCGCATGTGATCGGCGCGTAAGCGTATTTTTCTTCTAAATATCGTCTATTTGAACGTCCTTTCCACCGGGAAAGGACGTTTTCTTTCATTTTGTCTTCTGTGACATTTGCGCGCCACTGTTTGAAAATCGGATACGCGGCTCCTTTTGTCCATAGTTTTCGGCAGTTTCCTTTGTTAAGTTGGTGTTAACGAGGGGAGCGTCCCCTTCTCGCGCCGTGACCCAAAAAAGTTTACACCCTGCCCATTGAAAGCGCGGCGCTTCTTTGCTATGCTTTTCCTGCAAGCCCGCATTTTTCCGTGTGGGACAAGAAATGCTAAGTACAAAGGAGCTGATGACAGTGCCGATCCGTCCGCTTGTCGATCGCACTTATCTTGAACAGGTGCTGCTCTCCCGTTTTTCCCACGGTGAGGTACAGCAGTGGGTCCAGAAATACTTCCAGCCCTACCGTGAGCTGATGAGCTATTACCGCTGCGCGATCATGGAGGTCGAGACGAAGTTCAACGTGCTCAACGAGGAGCTCTCGCTGCAATACGACCGCAACCCCATCGAGACGATCAAGACCCGCCTCAAGTCCCCCGAGAGCATCATGGAAAAGCTCAGCCGCCGCGGCTATCCGCTCACGGTGGAGAGCATCGAGAAGAATCTGAACGACATCGCCGGCGTTCGCGTGATCTGCTCGCACCCTGCCGACATCTACAAACTCTCCGAGGCATTTTTGCGCCAGGACGACATCACACTCTTAGAGCGCAAGGACTACATCGCAAACCCTAAGCCCAACGGCTACCGCAGCCTCCATCTCATCGTCGAAACGCCCATCTTCCTGCATGACCAGAAGCGGCTCATGAAGGTCGAGGTGCAGTTCCGCACGATCTCGATGGATTGGTGGGCCAGCCTTGAGCATAAGATCCGCTACAAGAAAAATCTCCCCGAAATGGAATACGTGGAGCGCGAGCTCTATGAGTGCGCCGAGATCAGCGCACAGCTCGATGCGCGCATGGAAAAGCTCCAGAAAATCGCCGCACAGGCAACGGAGGGAAAGGATCGCGCCCTTTCCTCCTGAATTTTTAGGATGCCCGCACCGCGGGCAGGGAAAGGAATCGTGACACTATGAACGCAGCAGAAAAAATCGCCCACGCAGCAGAGCGCAAGGCCTTTGAGACCATGCTCGACTCCCTCATCAGAAAAAGCCAGACGAAGGACGTCTGCACCGTCGCAAACGACTTTGTCAACATGGTCCAGAAGATCCACTCCAGCGTCTGGACGCCGGAGACCTTCGAGATGCTGCACCAGATTGCAAACGACCCCGACAGCAAATGGGCACACTACGCCGAGCGCCTGCTGCGCGAGTGCGACCCCTACCTTCTCAGGACCTTCCTGACGGCCGCTGCCTATGAGGGCGGCTTCCGCGGCTTCCAGCAGGCGCGGACAAACTCCGAAAAGTATGACTGCAACATCCCGTGGATCGTCCTCATGGACCCGACGAGCGCCTGCAATATGC
>ERZ826242.684-NODE-684-length-45942-cov-13.179375_pt1 | contig 45942 bp, 49 predicted proteins | sample MGYA00519871_ERZ826242 | MGnify/ENA primary metagenome ERZ826242 (study PRJEB31778, sample SAMEA3449226) | human gut metagenome | biome: human gut; feature: human-associated habitat; material: faeces | place: United Kingdom | collected 2010/2012 ... | reverse complement strand
GTTAAAGTTGATGTTGTATTTGTTGGTTGTTCACTTACACTACTTAAGTATTCTACTTTTACTGTTAATATTTTAGTACTTCCAGCTGTTATCACATCACCTTTGGTCATTCCTGATGCAGTGAATTTAATGGCTGGATTATTTGTATCACTTAAAGTTATTTCATCTAACTTGGCATCTAAGCTTCCAGCATTACTTACGGTAATATCATACTCTATACTATCACCTGGAGTTTGTAAGCTTGTTTTAAAGGTTGCGCTCAATTCTTCAAAACTTGGATCGCCATTATTACTGGCAGTTCCAACAATATTCTTACTTGTTACGTTAGTTATCTTTACATTCCAGCTACTTGTTATATTACTTGTTCCTTGGATATTTAATACTGTTTGAAATGCGGCATAGCCTACTGCCATTAATAGAACTACTGCACACAAACTTCCTATTATTATATTTCTTTTTTTATTCTTACTCATATTATCTCTCCTACTTCTGCTATAGGCTTAGTTTTCCCTATTTTTTAACTTATATTCATTATACCCAATATCTCCGTTTTAGACAAGTTTTCTGAAAACCAATTTACATCAAATAGACAAAAAAAGAATAGAAAACTCTACTCTTAATCTTTTTTAATTATATCAATTGAATAATTAGAAAAATCTAAACCTTTTATGAAATTGATACAGTCTTCATAACTTAAATTTTTATATTTATCATAAAGGTCTGTATAAAATTTACCATATAAAAGTTCTTGATTGACAATTAAATTAGCAACCCCATTAACACTTTCTGTTGATAGTATTGCAGATTTAACCAAATTTTTTGCAATTAAGCTAAAGTCTTTTTCTGTAAAATCCTTTTGATTAATTAATTCATTAATTCTCTTTAAAATACTCTCATCATCTATAACTTCTGTATTAAAATATATAATAACATAATCCTCAACATTTTCAATGTAATATTCGATATGCTGTAATATGTTTTTATCGTGATGAACTTTATCATATAAAGAAGACATCTCGCTAAATAAAATATCTAAATAAATCAAAATATATAAATTTGTTAAAAATCTCTCGCGTTTGGAATTGGTGACTTTTACTTTATAATTGATAGTTATTATTTTATTAGTTATATCCATAGTTTCTACAGCTTCTTTTGCTGCAACTTCGTCTTTTTCATCATACTTTTTAATTTTAATATCCTCATTATCTAAAAAGTCTCTGGTCTGATAATAATCTTTAACAAATTCCAAGGCTTCTTTTGGATTAACATCACCTGTAACAACTAAATACATATTATCCGGATGATAAAAAGTATTATAACAATCATATAGCATTTCTGGTGTTAACTTACTAATTGAATCTACATAACCTGCGACTGGATATTTATGGGGATGCTTATTAAATAAGCTTTTACAAGCTAAAAAATACGCCATTTGTCCAGGATCATCAAAGCCAGCCTTAATTTCTTGTTCAATTATTCCTTGTTCATTTTCTACATTTTCTTTTGTAAAAAAAGGTGTGGTTATGCAATCAAGCAAAATTTTTAAATTTTCATAAAAATGTGATGCCCCTGTAAAATAATATCTTGTAACGTTTGATGAAGTATAAGCATTAGAAGAAGCACCATTATTAGAAAATAAAATCATCGGATCAATTCCATCTTCAGTTGCAAACATCTTGTGCTCTAAAAAGTGAGCTGTTCCTGGTGGAATTGTAATAAATTCGTCTTTACCACGAGGAACAAACTCTAATATATCATTACCATACTTAGTTACAATTGAAGCATGAGTATCGTGCTTTTCCATTGGACAAATATAAACCAAAAGACCATTATCCAATTTATCTTTATAAATATCTAAATCTAAACCATTAAGCTTGATCTTTTCCATTGTTTTCCCCCTTAAGCAAATAAATAACATCAAAATGAACCTTTTTAGATAAATTGACAATATCTTCTTTAGTAACTTTGCCTATCAATTCACGCCTTTTATCAATATCATCATTATCACTAAGCAACTCTGACGTTAAAGTATTCAAAATCGCCATTTGACTATCTTCAATTTCCACTAATGAATTTTCATAAATCTGTTTTACTTGTTTCATTGCATCTAAAGTAAAATCACCTTTGATCATCGATTCCATTTGCTCTTTAATCAGGGCGCAAGTCTTTTTAAAATCCTCAGCATCTATTCCTGCATATATAAAAGCCACGCTATATGGTATATTACGGATAGCCCCAATATAATAGCATAAAGAATTGTCTTCACGAACAACCTGATTTAATTTAGAGCTCCAGTTGCCACCTAAAATGCTTATATAAAATACTGAAACATATTTACGTTCAAAATCAGTTAAATCCGTAAACTTTAAACCAATAGCTAACTGACTCTGTCCTGTCTGTGCTGGTTCGATTACTTCTTTAATTTCTTCTCGCGCACTTTCATAAGAAATATAACGGTTTTTATGACCTTGTTTAAAATCACCTTTTACTGAAGACGCAATTATTTCTTTCATTTTTTCATTATCAAAATTACCAATCACAAAAATATCTAATGAATTTTCCGTAAATAAAGTCTGATAATATTTATATAAATCATGAGCTGTCATCTTAAGCGCTAAATCTATTGCCTCATCATTCCTAATTATATCATAATCATACACATCCATCTCTTCCCAAAGACGACTTTGGCTGTATGTTGTTGGATTGTCCTTAGCTGATTTAAGCGCTTCGACATAGTCGTGACGACAAATCTCAAATGTTTCTGCATCAAAGGCTTCTCCATCTAGTTTTGGATTATAAAGCATATCAAAAATAAATTTTATGCTTTTTTCATTCATCCCATGTTCAGTATAGTTTTCATTCGCAAATTGCCCATTAATTAAAAATGTTCTATCCTTGCCATAATTTAATGCCCTAATTGTCACTTTTGGATCATATATTTCAAGTCTTTGCCTATAATAATCATTTAGTTTTTCAAAACCAGCAGTTCCAGCTTCTAAAACATCTTTTAAAATTGATAAATAAACTACATCTTCCCTCGTATTTTCATGGCGAAAATAAGCAGATAACGAAATCGTTTTAAATTTATCAGTATTTATCAAGTATAAGTTGTAATTCCCCATATCGTATAATTTATAATCCATATTTCACCTCTTTTTATATTATGGCGTATTTTTAATTTTTATATCCCCTAATTAAATAATTACCTTAAAACTAAAAAGAATTATAATTCTTTAATAGTTTCAAGCGCCATTTCAATCGCTACTCTTAAACCTTTTTCACGCTCTACTGGCGATGCATGCACCTCTGTTCCAATAATATCTGTAACCGTAAGTACGCAAGCTGCCATTTTTCCAAATTTATTAGCTAAATAAAATAATGCATAACTTTCCATTTCGCCAACCATTGGATCTAATTCCTTAGGAAGCCTATCTAAAAACTTCCCTTCATCATCCATATAAGCATCAAAACATTCCGAACAAATAACATCGCCAACTTGAATAGGAATATTCATTGAAACAGCTTTAGTCGCTAATTTTTTATTAAGTTCTGAAGATGGATAAACAATATCTATATTCTTATTTCCCGACGTAATATCATAATTAGTTTCTGAATAACTACGGCCAGCTAAAACAATATCAAATAAATTCATCTTTGGATTATAAGTTCCGCAAGAACCAACCTTAATTATCGCTTTAACCCCATAATAATTAAAAAGTTCATGAGCGTAAATCCCCATACTTGGAATTCCCATTCCAGAAGCCATTACACTAACTCTTTCACCCTTATAATGACCTGTATAAACTGTATTTCCTCTTACTTCACTAACTATTTCATAGTCATCAAAATAATTTTCAACAATAAATTTTGAACGTAATGGATCTCCTGGCATTATAACTTTTTCGGCTATCTGCCCTTTTTCGGCTGAATTATGTGGTGTCATTTTCTCACTCCTTTTGAATTTTGATAATATTTTTCACTACTAAACAAACTAATTTTCTCTAAATGTTTTTCCATCCTATTTTGCAAAAAACGACTAGTTCCTGTTTGAATGTTGTTATGACTAGAGACCGGTCTAACTAAAATAGAATAAATTCCATACTCGTTGGCTCCTTTAATATCACTCATCATTTGGTCACCAACCATAGCCACCGATTCTTTATCACTATCTAAGATTTCTAAAGCTCTATCAAAAGCTGACGGAAGTGGTTTATGGGCATTAGCCAAATAACTGTCAGCTAATCCTAATTCTTCTGCTACTGGAGACACACGCTCTTCACCATTGTTAGACATTAAACATATACCTATCTGCTTTTTTCGTAAAAGTTCTATTCTAGTTATTAATTCTTCTGGAACCTTCACATCATCCACTGGTAGTAAAGTCCCATCGATATCCAAAATAAGATTTCTAATTCCCAGATTTAATAAAAAGTCCTCATCAATTGAATAAAAACTCTCCTGATACATTATAGGCAGTATTTTATCAATTTCTTTCCGATCACTTCGCATAACTCGCACGAAACACTTAAGCATTTCTACGTTTTTTCCCATATTAACATCACCTACTAAATTATAACATAATGAGCAAATCTCACAAAGTTTTCTTTCGTTTGCCTTTACGTTTTTTGCTTTTCTTTTTACGTTTTCTTAATATAACCAATACAACAATTAAAAATAAAATACCGATAACTATAAGCTTATATTCATCAAGAATTTTTAAAATTGAAATTTCTTGTTTATCATTTAATGTAATTTCTACACTTTTTATTTTTTCACTCTTATAATAAATATCTAAATTCCCAAGCTTAGTCCCTTTTTTCATGAAAGGTGTTACAGTTTTAATTCCCGAATAATCAAAATTTAAATCTTTTTTATCAAAATTATTTGGCAAATAAAGTTTTAAATTTTCATCTAAATAAAAATCCACTTTATTCCTTTTAGCATACTTAGTATCTAATGTTAAAATACTATCACTAGGGGTTAGAATATTTTGATAACTATAATTGGAAATAAAATATCCATAGATTGTTTTTGCATCCTCATAATTATGTGGACCTTTCTTATCATATGGAGCTCCTGTAGTTACTAATAAAAAATTCACTCCATCTTTTGAAGCTATACTTGCCAAACAAAGACCAGCTCCATCAGTTGTTCCAGTTTTCCCACCAAGCAAATAAGTTCCAACATTACTATTGTGACGAATTTTATTTTTTAAAGTTAACCTTCCATCCGAAGTTGTATAACTACTACTAGTAACAATCTTTTTGAAATCATCATTTTTTAAAGCGTACTCAAACATTAATGAAACATCTTTAACCGTCGAATAATTGTTTTCATCATCAAGCCCAATTGGGTTGGTAAAATGCGTTTCTTTTAAATTTAATTTCTTAGCTTTTTCATTCATAAGTTTTACAAAATTATCTTCAGTTCCACCAATAGAGCGCGCTAAAGCTTTAGCAGCATCCGCTCCTGATGGAAGTAATAAACCATAAAGCAAGTCACGATATGAAACCGTTTGACCAACTTTAAATCCTGCCGTAACTAAATTTTCTTCTAATAACCCTTTAAGGTCTTCACTGACTAAAGTCACCTTTTCATCTAGATTATCGATCTTATCGAGTGTAACTATTGCTGTCATGATTTTTGTTAAACTAGCAATTTGAACTCTTTCATTTTCATTTTTTTCATATAAAACTTTATCGTCATTCGTATTATATAAAATAGCATTAGTTGAATGAATATCTAATTCTAATGCTTGTACACTTGTTAATAAAAATAAAGATATAAATAAACATAAAATATATTTAAAACCTTTTTTCACTCTATCACCTACTATACAAGTATATCATGTTTAAAATATTATTTAAACCTTTATTATTTGATATCGAGTTTGAAATATTCTTTCATCACTTATGTATTCTAAAATAAATTTGTTTTCTCTTTTACATATAATTACTCCCACTGTTTTATCATTGCAAGATCCCTTAATATTTTTATCCACGTAATTTATATACTTAGTTACTTGTCCAATATACTCAGCTTGCATCTTTGTAACTTTAAGTTCAATAACTACAAAACAGTTGAATTTAAAATTAAAAAGCAATAAATCAATATAATGATAACTATCTCCTATTTTAATTTTAAATTCATTTCCCACATAAGTAAAACCAATTCCAAGTTCACTTAAAAAATCATCTAAATTTTCTAATATTAAACTCTTAAGTGTGTGTTCATTTACTACCACTGATGTTTTACTTTCTATTATAATTGGATTTTTTATTAAAGTATTTATTTTAGGTTCTTCAAGTTCCTCCTTATAACCAATTCTTTCATATTCATTAGATTTTATTTTTTTAGATAATTCTCTTACAGAAATACCTAGTTTTTTAATTAAGTATATATAATAACTTCGTTCACTTTCATCCGAAATAACTAATAGCTTATAAACATGACTCCATGTTAGCCCATCTAATTGGTGGGACAATGTCCCACCTTTATTAAATATCAAATAAAACTTTCGCATTCTTTTCAAATTGGATACATCATATCCTTTTCCTAACTCCTTAGTTAGCCTTTCCGAATATTCTTTAATTAACTTATTTCCATACTTAGCTCTATTTTCTCCCCCTTGAGCTTCAACCAATAACTTTCCCACCTCAAAATAAGTATTTAAATCACTCTTATTTTTAGAATAATCTTTGGCCCTTTTGTAGATTTCATTTTTAAGTAGCATTTCTTTTATTTCGCTATAATAACTAATACTACCACCTCCTACTATTATCATATGAGATAAAAGTCTTATTTCCTTCTTTCAAATAAAAAAGATATCTAAAACAGATATCCTTATAAGTATGGTTTTAAAAACTGACCTGTATAACTTTTATGTTCATTGACTAAATCTTCTGGTGTTCCGGCAAACACAATACTTCCACCTTGATCTCCACCTTCTGGACCTAAATCAATAATATAGTCAGCTACCTTAATAACATCTAAATTATGTTCAATAACTAAAACCGTATCACCATTATCTACTATTCTATTTAGAATAACTAACAATTTTTTAATATCATCGCTATGTAATCCAGTAGTTGGCTCATCTAAAATAAATAAACTTTTTCCAGTTGGTTTTTTCTGTAATTCTTTAGCAAGTTTTACCCTAGCTGCTTCACCACCTGATAAAGTTGGAGCACTTTGACCTAATTTAATATAAGAAAGTCCTACATCCAAAAGTACTTGTAATTTATTTTTAACCTTTGGAATGTTTTCAAAAAACTCCAAAGCCTCTTCTACTGTCATTTCTAAAACATCATAAATGTTTTTACCTTTATATTTAATTTGTAATGTTTCTGTATTATAACGTGTTCCATGACATACTTCACAAGGAACATATACATCCGGTAAAAAGTGCATTTCAATTTTTTTAACACCGTCACCCCAGCAAGCCTCACATCTTCCGCCTTTGACATTAAATGAGAATCTTCCTTTATCATATCCACGCATCTTTGCTTCCTTAGTCTCCGCAAACACATCACGAATATCGTCAAACACTCCAGCATAAGTTGCTGGATTAGATCTAGGCGTTCTCCCAATTGGTGCTTGTGAAATATCAACCACTTTATCAATGTTTTCTAAACCTTTAATAGTTTTATATTTCCCTGGCTTATTCTTTGAACGATATAAATTATTAGCGATCACCTTATATAAAATTTCATTAACTAAAGTACTTTTACCACTGCCACTTACTCCTGTTACACAAATAAATTTACCAAGTGGAAATTTAACATTTACATTTTGTAAATTATTTTCAGAAGCTCCTTTAATCTCTAAATACTTTTTATTCCCTTTTCTTCGTTTACTAGGAACTTCAATTTTTTCCTTACCAGATAAATATCTGCCAGTTAAACTATTAGGATTTTTCATAACTTCCTCTGGCGTTCCCTCAGCGACAATTTCACCGCCATGAACTCCGGCATTTGGGCCAATATCAACCAAATAATCAGCTTCCAGCATTGTATCTGTATCGTGCTCAACCACAATCAAAGTATTGCCTAAATCACGCATCTCTTTAAGTGAATCAATTAAGCGTTGATTATCTCTTTGATGAAGACCAATTGATGGTTCATCTAAAACATATAACACACCTGTTAATCTTGAACCAATCTGCGTAGCCAAACGAATACGCTGTGCTTCCCCACCTGATAACGTTCCAGCTTCGCGAGATAAAGTTAAATATTCAAGTCCTACATTAATCAAAAAGCTTAAACGTGAATTTATTTCTTTAATAATTAATTCTGAAATTTTTTGTTGTTCTAAAGTAAGTTTCAAAGTCTTAAAAAATTCAAAGATATCCTTAATACTCATCTGTGTTAATTCATAAATGTTTTTGCCACCAATTAATACAGCCAAAACACTATCATTAAGTCTTGAACCATGACATTTTGGACATTCAAGCTCTGTCATGTAATTCTCAATCCATTCACGAATCCAAGTACTCTTAGTTTCCATATAACGACGTTCTAAATTTGTAATAATCCCTTCATATAAACCTTTACTTGTTCTTGTATTACCATTTTTAGACGTATAATTAAAAGTTAAAACATCATTAGTCCCATATAAAACTATATCCAATTCCTTACGTGTTAAATTTTTAATTGGTTTATCCATATCAATTTTATAATATTCACAAGCTGTTTGTAAATTAGTAAAAGTAATATTACTATCATCACTATTATTAATAACTTTAATTGCCCCTTCATTAATACTTAAATCTTTATCCGGAAGTACTAAATCCTCATCTATTTTATATTTAATTCCTAAACCTTTACAATCAGGGCAAGCTCCCCATGGCGCATTAAAAGAAAACATTCTAGGTTCTAATTCAGGCAATGAAAAATCACAGTCAGGACAAGCGTAAGTCTCACTCATTAGTATTTTATCACCACCAACGATATCAATTAAAACTCGTCCCTTACCTAATTTAGTGGCAATCTCTACCGATTCAAATAATCTACTTCTAATTTCATCTTTAATTACTAGTCTATCGACAACAACTTCAATTGTATGTTTTTTATTTTTTTCTAAAATGATTTCCTCAGATAAATCATAATCTTTTTCATCGATAACTACTCTTGCATAGCCATCTTTACGTAAATCATCTAATAAATCTTTGTGGGTTCCCTTATCTAATGCTGCCACTGGTCCCAAAACCCTAATTTTAGTTCCATTATCCAAACGTAAAATATCATTAACCATCTCTTCAACACTTTGTGAAGAAATTGGCTTATGATGAATTGGACAATAAGGCGTACCAATACGCGCATATAAAAGTCTAAAATAATCATATATTTCTGTTACTGTTCCAACCGTACTTCGTGGATTTTTATGAGTAGTTTTTTGATCGATACTTATCGACGGACTTAACCCCTCAATACTATCTACTAATGGTTTTTCTGACCCACCCAAAAACTGACGTGCATAAGCACTTAAACTTTCAACATATCTTCTTTGACCTTCCGCATAAATCGTATCAAATGCCAGTGAACTTTTACCACTACCACTAACCCCTGTCATAACAATTAATTTATCCTTAGGTAAAGTAATATCTATATTTTTTAAATTATTTTCTCTCGCACCTTTTATTATAATTTCGTCCATTTTATTCCTCCTAATAATAAACATCTTTTTGACCATAGTGATAATAGTCAATATGCTTTTTTTTCATGAAATCATACCTTTTAAATGTTCCCTCTATTATTTCAGCTTCTTCATCAGTTATTTTGTAAGTACTCAAAAATCTTTCAAGTTTATATTCGCACAAGCCTTTAGCCATTTCAATAATTTCCACTCTTGGAACTATTCTTTTAATATATATATCACTACAGGCATATATATCATACTCACCAAAGTATTCATCTCCACCTTCGTCGCTAATTTTTCCATAACCAATAACTTCACAAAGAATAGGCTCTGGATCAGAATTTACAAATCTAAATGTAAATTCCGGACAAACACTAATATGAAAACCGCATCCACTTATCCCCGATTTTACTGGTCCATCAATATGATAATTTTGTCCAACGTCAAACTTAACACCGTGTTTGTTACAAAAATCATGTTCAAACGCTTTATACCCTTCAATATAATTTTTCACTGCAATCACCTAACACTTATTATAACATTCATGTCAAGTTAATATTTTAGCTATCTAATATTTTATCAAACGAACAAAAGTTTGTCAATATTTAAACTTCTTTTAAAGCTCATAAAAACATAATATATTTAAGGTGATACTATGACTTTTTATTCAATAAGACATTTATTAATTATTTTCTCCTTTTTAGTTATCCCCATTATTTGGGCTCTTAACCTTAAAAAAAATTATAAAATATTAAAATTCAGTCTAATAACATTACTTATCATCGAAATAATTAGAGTCATTTTCCTAATTATAACAAATAGTTTTGATATAAATAAAGATCTTTCCTTACAACTATGTTTTACATACCCTATTATCGGAATTATTTATCTTTTAAAACCTAAAAATTATGTATTAAGCTTTTTAGGCGCATTTGGAATTTTATATGGAACTGCAGCTATTATTATGACCAGCCCAAATCCATTTTTAAGTTTTAATGTATTAGAATGTTATATCTACCATAGCCTTTTAGTTTTCATTGGTACTTACGTTATCAAAAATTATAAACCTCCTTTTTCCTTCAAACCAATTTTAATAGTTTATCTTCAAATCATCATCGGTCTTCTAGCAAACATTATAATTAAAGATGGCGCTAATTATATATTTTTAAATTCCTTCCTATTTCCAAACTATCATTTACCATACGCTGTTAATATTGAAGTGTTTAACATTCCTCTTTTAAATGGATTTTCATTTAATGATATTTTAATTAGTGTAATTAATACACTAGGAATGTTTTGGTATATAATTTTCTTCATTATTGTTATTACTTTTTTCTCGAGTTTTTGGTTATATTTAATGACAAAAAAATAAAGTCAAAGCTTAATGCTCTAACTTTACTTTATTGTATAAGGATCAGAAGATGTTCCTGAACCTAATAATGAAATATCTGCCTTCAAATATACTACCGGATAAATCGGTTTACTATAATCACTAGGATCCACTGGAATTGGTGAATTTGCTTTAACCACAATGTCTGGATACCAAATATAGTAAGTTACCCAAGCTCTTGTATTCTTAGAAGAATTCATTATTGGCGTAATCGTCCACATGGATTTACCTAAATAATTATTATCAAAACATGTATTATATGAATCGACAACAGATTTAGGTCCCAAACAAGCTGAATCCATACTAGACTTCATATAATCACTTAAAGTAATCACGCCAACATTACCACTCCAAACTTTAGCTTTTTCAGCTGCCACAGCTTCACTAATAGTTGTACTACTATTACTAACGGCACCAACAGTAAAATCATGAGTAGTCATTTGTGCTACAGCAGTATCAGATAATGATGAATAGAAAGTATCATTTAAATATGTATTTAAAGCAGCTGGTTCAGACCAATTATCCGTATATCCCCATGACTGATCTTGACCAAATTGATCTGTTTTCATTATCTTTAAAGTACCATCAGCTTCAACAGCCACTATTCTCCATGAGTTACCATCAAATGTTATATAGTTATTTGGATTAGCTCCACGATACACATATCTTCCTTCTTCATATGTATCTGAATAAAGGCCTTCTCCTGTTGTAACTGCTGTAGCTATTAGTTTATCAGCTGCACTTTCTCCACTTGGAGTTATTCCTGTTGCTTGACTATAATCTAAATCTACTGTTAAAGTTGATGTTGTATTTGTTGGTTGTTCACTTACACTACTTAAGTATTCTACTTTTACTGTTAATACTTTAGTACTTCCAGCTGTTATTACATCACCTTTGGTCATTCCCGATGCAGTAAATTTGATTGCTGGATTATTTGTATCACTTAAAGTTATTTCATCTAACTTGGCATCCAAGCTTCCAGCATTACTTACGGTAATATCATACTCAATACTATCACCTGGTGCTTGTAAGCTTGTTTTAAAAGTTGCACTCAACTCTTCAAAACTTGGATCGCCATTATTACTTGCCGTTCCCTTTATGTTTTTACTTTCTACCTTTGTTATCTTTACATTCCAGCTACTTGTTATATTACTTGTTCCTTGAATATTTAATACTGTTTGAAAAGCGGCATATCCTACTACCATTAATAAAACTAACGCGCATAAACTTCCTATTACTATATTTCTTTGCTTCTCTCGGCTCATTATTTTTCCTCCCACTATACAAAACAACTAAACTTCCTTATTCTATCTTCTCTTTATTATATATGAAATTTCAAATTTAAACAAGACATTAATATTATTTTAAACAAAATAAAAAAAGAGAAATTAATCTCTTGGTTTAAATATAAGTGATAGATAAAAGGCTAATATAATTGCGGCACAAATACCTGCTGAAGTTAAATCAAATGTTCCTACAAGCAGTCCCATAATTCCGTCATTTTGATAGCCCATTATTGCTCCATGAGTAAGCATATGTCCAAAGCTTGTAATTGGCACAAGTGCTCCTCCACCAGCCCATAAAACTAGTTTGTCATAAATATCGAAAACATCTAAGAATGCCCCCAAAACTACAAAGATAACCGTAATATGACCTGGCGTTAATTTAGTATTATCCAAAATTAACTGTCCAAGCATACACACTAACCCGGCAAATAAAAATGCATTTAAATAAATCATCTTACCGCCTCCAAACTAATCGCATGCGCTACCGCTGGAATTGTTAACTTTTGATTAGCCATCGTCTGACTCATTAAAGCTCCAGTTGCTACCACTAAAACCTTTTTCAATTTCTTAGCTCGCATTTGATCCAAAATATATCCATATGTTACAAGTGGTGCACATGCCGGTCCACTAGCTCCAGCATACACTGGTTGTCTTTCTAAACTATATAACATCGTTCCTGTATCGTTATATTTATCTAAACTAATTCCATATTCAGTTTGCATATATTCTTTTAATATTTCCTTACCATAAATTCCTAGATCTCCAGTTAATACTAAATCATAATAATCAATATTTCTTCCAGTATCCATTAAATGTTTATAAATAGTATCAGCTGCAGCTGGTGCCATAACAGCCCCCATATTAAACACATCATTAATTTCTGAATCAACGACAGTTCCAATTGTCGCACTATCTACTTTGATATTACTTTTTTTAGAAGATAGTAATGCTACTGCACTACCAGTTGAAGTAAAAGTTGTCGTTTTTGGTTTAGGTCCTCCATACTCAACTGGATATCTAAATTGTTTTTCTGCACCATTGTTATGTGAAGAAGTTGCACATAACACCTTATCCGCCATCCCACCTTCAACTAAATTCGCACCAGTGGCCAAGCCTAAAGTACTAGTAGCACATGCTGCATAAACCCCCAGAAATGATGATGGCATATTAGCCGCAGCATAATTAGAAGCGGTTAACTGATTTAATAAATCTCCAGAAATAAACATATCAATATCAAAACGTGTCATTCCCGCTTTGCCAAGTAGAATATCCACTGCATCGCTAATTGATTTACTTTCTGCTTGTTCCCAAGTAGGTGCATTAAAATATAAGTCGTCATAGCTCCTGTCAAAATACTTGCTAAGTGGTCCTTTAGCTTCGTAGGGCCCGGTGACTGTTGCCGTTTCATTAAGATATACATTATTATATTTAAAAGTCACCTATATCACCCCCAAAACCATTCTAATTAAACTAAAGGTCCAAGCACTGACGACTCCAAATATGACCACCGCACCAGATAATTTAAGCATATTAGCGCCTATTCCAGTTACTAAACCTTCCTTACGATATTCTAACGCTGCACTCATTGTGGCATGGGCAAATCCTGTAATTGGAATAATCAATCCACATTTAGCGAAATTAACCCACTTATCAAAGAAGCCTAAACTTGTAAATAAACAGCTCAAGAATATAAGTGTTACCAACATACAAACTGTTGCTTCTTTTGACGGAATAGTTAAATAATAAGAATAAAAATCAATTAAACCTTGACCAACAATTCCCATAATTCCCCCAGTTATAAAAGCAATAATAGCATTGTATAAAACATCTTCTTTTGGTGTATGCTTATCCACCATACTTTTATATTTGTTCTTTTCCATAATATTCCTCCTACGTTTATTATGGAAATGAATTTATTTTTTTATACAAAAATAGTTGAACTAGTCAACTATTTCATCATATTTTTTACTGGCATAATCAAAATTTGCCTTATCCCAGAAATTATTGATATAACTATCTCGATCATTTTTATATTGTAAATAATAAGCATGTTCCCACAAATCAATTGTAAATAACGGTATTAAATTATAAGAAATAGGCGTTTCCTGATTTACTAAATTTACAATTGTTAAATCCCCACGACTATTACTAACTAAAAAAGTATACCCAGACCCAACTAAATGTTTAGCCCTATCAATAAAATCTTTACGAAAATTCTCAAAATTACCATATTGCGCATTTATTTTATATAGTAATTTCCCACTAGGGTCACTTTTTTTAGGGTTTAAACTATACCAATACAAATTATGATTTAATACCCCACCAGCATTGTATAAAATATCTCCACGAAGTGGTAAAGGAAATTCATCGATATGATTTGGAATTTCTTCCAAGCTATAATTACCTTTATAGTTAGACTTTTCTAACGCTGCATTCAATTTATTTACATAGCCTCTATGATGCTTGTCATAATGAATTGTCACTACTTCCTCATCAATATCTGGCTCTAACCCATTATATGGATACGGTAATGTCATTAAACTATACATATTATCCCCTCCAATAAATTATATTTGTTAAAAACAAAAAAAGAAGATATAAAATCTTCTTAAGCACATGTTGCACTTTTTGTATATACATATTTATATTTAGATCCATTCCAAGTAACTTTCACCGCTCCAGTAAAGTATTGAAAGTTCTCTTCAGCATCAGTACTTCCACTTCTATACTTTGGGTTTTCGATTGATTTGTTAGCTAGAAGTCCCTCTGTTTGTAATTTACTTACAGAAATGCATTTAGTAGCATTTGAAACCTGCGCGGGCAATTCTAAAGAATTATTGGACATATATGTCTTAGCCGAATCCTCAATTAACTCTATTTGCTCTTTATATGCTTTGTCCTTTGAATCATTAATTACTGTATTAATAGTTGGTACTGCAATTAATGCAATAATTCCAAGCAATGTAATAACCATAATTAATTCAATTAACGTAAATCCTTTTTTCATATGTTTCACCTATTTTAATTATAGGTAAATTTATAACAAAAGTCAATGAACACTTGATCTAAGTTTTGAAAGTACTCGTCCTTCACGTCTAGAAACATCAACCTGAGTTGTTCCAAGACTATCCGCAATTTGTGATTGTGTCATATCTTCATAATATCTACTGATCATAATCGTTCTTTCTGGCTCCCCTAGGCTTTCAAGTTCAGTCTTCAAATAAAGAAGATCGTCAATATCAACATCAGGACTACTTATTACTTCATGCATCATCATATTTGTATCACCTACATTATCATCAATGCTTTGCGTCCTAACCGATGAATTTAAAGCTTCGGCCAAATAATATTCATCAATATCCAAGTACTCACTAAGTTCTACATCTGTTGGTTCTCTCATAAGTGATTGGGATAGCATATCTCTTGCTTTTTCCACCGATCCCCTGAGCCTACTAATATCTCGACTAACCTTAACAGGTTTATCTTCTCTAACTAACGCCTTCATCTCACCAATAATATAAGAATAAATATAGGTTGAAAATTTTGCTCCCTTATTTGGATCATAATTTTGAGCCCCCTTCATAATTCCTATACATCCGGCTTGATATAAATCCTCTATACTTCCATAACCACTAAAGTAACTAGCTGTTTTGTATATTAATCCTTCGTTTTCTAAAATTGTTGCTGCTATGTCTGGCATATATCCTCCTATGAATTGATTAAATTAACAGCTGCAAGTTCATCACTAACTATCTTTACTCTTTCAAAAAGATAATTACTATCTTCAAGCAGCTTTTTATTATCACCAATACAAATGAGAGTTTGACCTTTGTTGTTTTTGCAAATTTTAAAACTATTAATTAAGGCGCTTTCCCCATATTTGTCCATATATTCCAAATCATTAATATTGAATACAATATTTTTAATTCCCACTCGTTTTAAAAACTTAACAACTTCGCTGTTAAGTTTAGAAGTATTACGCCGATCTAATTTCCCCTTAAGTCTTACAAACAGTATTCCTCTAATTGGTTGCATATCTATCTCTAACATATCCTCACCCTTTTTTACTTTAGCACATCATTTTTTTCTTTTATATAGTTTCGACAAAACTAGAATTATTATGCCGAAGACTATTAAAAAAGGCCCAATAAAATACCAAATAGGTACCTTTTCTTCGGCAATTTTTTCACTTTTTAAAGGACTATTAAGAACCTTATAAGAAGAATCATAATTATCTATAACTTCTGATTCTATAGCTCTATCTTCTAAAATACTAACCAAATTAGAAACCTTAGGCTCATAAGTCTCACTATTTGATAATAACTTATCATTAAAATCGATTTTATTGATAATGCTTCTCGTCCTTTTAGCATAATAATCCTTGTATTTTATTTCATCTTTGTATATATATTCGCCAGTTCCATTAACCAAATATTCCGGATAATATTCCTTTTCCATTTTATAGCTTTGATACATAATATCCCTATATCTATAAACATTAACTTTATCCACAAAGCTAATAAACTTGCTAGGCTCAAAATTTTCAAAAGAATAATAGTCATCATAACCTAAAGGCCTAAATGCATTACAATATAATACTGCTCCACTATTTCCTGGAATTGAGGAAGATATTTTTTGGTAAGTTTTACTATCCGAACCTAAAGAAAATTCAAAACTATAATTATCCGAAGAAAGACCTAACCCCTTAACCTTAATTTCCAAATCAGCAAGCCCAATCTTTCTTTGTAGTTTAAAGCCTACCGTATCACCACGCTTTATAAAAGGTAACTCATTTCCCAATTCGGTAATTTCATAATCAACATACTCACCCTTATATAAAAATATAAAATTATCCAAATAAATATCGCCATTAATAGCTGTTAATGTTATATAGTCAATTGGTCCTGCTGCCTTGTAATGATTAATCATCTTTGATTCGATTTCCCTTAATGGTGCCTCTAAAGGTTCCACTAAGCTATAATCACTATATTCACTATACACAAAATTGTCCTTATCTAAATATGGGTAATCAGCCCTAGATTCATCTTCCTTTAAATAAGGACCAATTACCTTATTCAGCTTATAAAATTGATATCTCCTTTCTATTTTAACATCCGTTAAATCATCATTTTCTATTACCTTATCAGTATAATCACTAAATTCTGAGTACCCACTATATTCCAAAGCTTGAACTCCAGTTATATAAAAACAAAGTAAAATACAAAACAATATTTTTTTCATACTCCTCTCCTTTCTACTTGTATCATACCTTGCGAATAAAAATTTTCCTTCTTTTTTTGAAAATTTATGAATTTTCCAAATTAAAGATATTTTTGCAAAAAAAAAAGCTAAATCCTAAGGTTTAGCTTTTGTATTTGGTGGGATTCTTTGTTTAAATAAAGTTAATACTTTTTCCTTTTTTTGACTTTTAATTTCAGGATCCGGCGTTATCCAAGTTTGAAGTTCAATGGCTGCCATTCTTACATTGTAATATTTTTCTTTTAATTCTTGAATTTCCTTTAATCTCTTAAGTATATCTAATTCAGACATCTAGCTTCTATCAGTTACTATAATTTGTCAAAAATTCATTCATATCAAAATATTCTGGTTTATAGTTGTTCTCTGGTAATTCTAATGGTTTGTTTTCTTTTACTGCTGCATCCATCCCGTCTACTGGTGTTTGGATTATTTTATCAACATTTGCAAATAAATTAGGTTTTCCATAAACATCTTTGATAATATTCAAATCCCTAGTTGCCATATAAATTTTCATATTATTACTACGCATATCAATCATAGAATTTAAACTAGTAATATAAGGAATAGTTTCAAGATTATCTAAAATAAAATTAAATTTAACTTTTTCAAACATTACTAAACTAAATATCTGTTCAATTAGTATATTCGCAATCGCATTAGTAACATTATTGTCTTCTCTAGCTATAACAAAAATTGCTGTTTTTTCTTTACCAACATTTACAATATCAAAATCAGTATGACTGAGTAAACTCATAAGTTTTTCGCGTAAACAATAAGGTTTAATCTTTTGCTTAGCCACTGACATAATACTTTCTCTAGTTTCATTAGGAGCATATAACGTTCCAGATGTACAAACATATATTGGATCATTAACTTCTAAACTTTCTAAATACTTATGACATTTATCATCACGACTAATTCCCGCAACATCAACAGCCACATTCAAACTACCAATATTAACTTTATCCTCTGGCGCTTCACGGAATAAAAGTAAACTTAAACCTGTAAATAAATCAGAGGTTGTATTTATCCAAAAAGGATCACCCTTATGATCATCTTTAACAATCTCATAAGTTACCTTTTCAAGCAATTCAAAAGCTTTATCCGTAGCACCTTTCTTATAATAATAAAGTGGCAAAGTATAAGGATTATATCCATGACTATGTTCAGGATCTTGTAAATTTACCACAACAACATTATAGCCATTATCTTTAAATTCTTGACTAAAACTCTCATAATATTCGCCCTTACTATCCAACATTAAAACATTTTCACCAGCTTTAATCATTCCCTCTACTTCATTAAACAAAACTCCCTTTGTCTTTAACGTGTCTGCTTTTCCATTCACTAAAATTGTTTTTCCCATTTTCTTTCCTCCTAATCTTTCTTAAGTACTTTAGTAGACTTACCTTCCTTTGGTTTTGAATCAAGGCCAAAACGCATTTTATCTAATTCTTTTATTTTATCGTCCAAATTATCTCTAGCCTGCATTAATTCTTCTTTTTTACTTAAAATTACACTTTCCGTGATATTATTAAGATTTTCTTTGATTTCTTCTAATGAGAATCCTAAATCTTTAAGTTTCATTATCAATTGAAATTCTTCTAGTCGTTTCTCGCTATAATACCGATACCCTGTAAATAAGTCAATATCATCAGGTTTAAATAAATCAATATTATCATAAAAGCGAAGTGTTCTTATAGATGCGCCTGATAACTTGGCAAATTCTCCAATTTTATACATTTTCGCCTCCCCTCACAATCATCATAACACTCTACTACTATAGAGAGTCAATACAAATTATAAAAATTATGTTATTTTAGCATTTTATTATATTTATCAATATCAATTGATTTTAGTATACCACTATTCTTAGTTATTAAAAATACTTTAACACTAAGTTTTAATATCATGTCTAAAACATTTTTATCTGCGTAACTATCAATTATTACCACCTCTTTAAAAGCATTGTTTAAAATATCAATTATTTTTAAATAAGCGTCATATATCTGCCCTTCAAAATATATTTCTTCAGTAAAAACTCATGGATTTTTATATTTACCGCCTCTAGTTTCAATTTTTTGGTCGAAAATTTCGACCAAAAGAGTTTTAGTTTCTTCATCAGTTAACCGTAAAGTTTAGCTAAATCACTATCCAACATTACTTGCTTTCCTCTTATCTCATATATCATACTTTCTATTTTGCTATCAACAATTTGCATCATATCATCTCTACTATAATCATACCCTACCAAACAAAAATTTCCTTCTTATAAAATAAAAGAACCAATGATTAAACCATTAGTTCTTTTATTTTACATATATTTCATTATTTGACCATCCAGGCAACGTTAAATACCAAACTCCAATATTCCCGTCTTCAGTTAAATAATAATATCTATTTTTATAATATGCATCAGTATTACCTTCACTATCAGTGTAAACTATTTGGTCACCTTTAACACTTTCGTAAGTTTCTTGATCTAAAGTTCCATTAACTGTTAGAATAGACTTTAAAACAGTATCTTCCGATATGCCATTTAATATCTGTTCATCTGTATAAAGTTTACCATCTTTTTTAGAAATAGTATAAGCCTCTGCTCTAGAACCACCACCGCCATTTACAAGCATTTCATTCTTAATAATTGCAATGGAAACATAATCGTCAGTTTCCGAAACCTTATAAGTCAAATAATTAAGTCTACCTAAACATTTTTCACTACCATCATTAGAAGTTACACTATAAGTGCCCATAGAATCATTCGAATTACATTTAAAAATCCCCGTTCCTGTCATTACTCTTTGACTTTTAACAAATAATTTTTCTATTTTATTATTTATTACTTTTGCATCATCACTGTCTATATTTAAAATAGCCTTTTTTAATACAATTTTATTGTCGCTATCTAAAAACTCTAAATCACTAATATCAGCATTAGTTTCCCCATAAACCCCCTTTACAGTCAATAGTGAATTATAGTCTTCATAATAAACATAATCTTTTGAATTATCAATTTTTATTGATTTTTCAGTAACTTCCTTTTTAGGCTCTTTAACATCTTTTTCTTTAGATATAAATTTATCATATACTATATATCCTCCTAAACCTAAAACTAATAAAAAAAGTATAACAACTAAAACTTTTATCCCTTTACCATTTTTCTTTTCCATTTTTATCTCCCTCTACTTTAATAAAATTATAACATTAAAAATCTTTGAGTGCAATGTCACCAATTTTTTAATGTAAATTAAACGCCAATACAAAATAAAAGAACCAATGGTTAATCCATTAGTTCTTGTTCTAAAGCCTCTAAAGGTTCATCTCTTAAAAGCTCATTTTCTAAACTGTAATCTACTTCACGATATTGTTTCGCACCTGTACCAGCAGGAATTAATTTACCAATGATAACATTTTCTTTTAATCCATTTAAGTAATCAACTTTTCCATGAACAGCGGCATCAGTTAAGATACGTGTTGTTTCTTGGAATGAAGCTGCTGACAAGAACGAATCAGTCTCAAGTGAAGCCTTAGTGATACCAAGTAATACTGGTTTACCAGTAGATGGTCTCTTACCTTCTAAAATTAAGCGTTTATTTTCATCAGTGAAATGATTAATATCCACCATTGTACCTGGTAAGAATAATGAATCACCTGAATCGATAATCTTAATTTTTGAAATCATACGTTTCGCAATAACTTCAACGTGCTTATCACTAACCTCAACACCTTGAGAACGATAAACTCTTTGAATTTCAAATAGAATATATTGTTGAACCGTAATTGGATCAGTAACCACTAATAATTCTTTAGGATTAACTGCTCCCTTAGTAAGCTTTTCACCAGCTTTAACTTCTTGACCAATTTCACAAGTAACATCAACACCATAGTTAGTTGAATGTTCTCTTGTTTCAACATCATTTTTAACATAGATTTTAAAGTGTCCACCTTCATCAACGATCTTAGTAACTACACCATTGATTTCTGAAATAGTTGCTTTACCTTTCGGATTACGTGCTTCGAAGATTTCTTGAACACGAGGAAGACCTTGTGTAATATCTTCTCCACCAGCAACTCCACCAGTATTGAAGTTTTTCATGGTAAGTTGGGTACCAGGTTCACCAATTGATTGAGCAGCCATAATACCAACAGCTTCCCCAATTTCAACTTCAAATCCCGTAGCTAAGTTACGACCATAACATTTTTTACAAACACCATGTTCAGTTCTACAAGTAAGAATACTTCTAATTGGAACCTTAGTAATTCCAGCCTTAACAATTTTTTCGGCAATTGCTTCAGTAATATAAGTATCTTTCTCATACATAACTTCTTTAGTTTCTGGATGAACAATTTTCTTATTTGTATATCTACCAGTAATACGCTCTTCTAAAGATTCAATTAGCGTACCATCAGTATTTAAAATCTTTTCCACAACTACGCCTTGGTCAGTTCCACAATCGTCTTCTTTAACAATAACGTCTTGTACTACATCAACCAAACGACGAGTTAAATATCCAGCATCCGCTGTCTTAAGGGCCGTATCAACCGCTCCTTTACGAGTACCATGGGTAGATGTAAAGAACTCAGATACCGTCACACCTTCACTGAATGATGAAAGGATAGGAATTTCAACATAGTCACCAGTTGGCTTGTTCATGATACCACGCATACCAGCTAATTGACCATATTCTTTAATAGATCCACGGGCCTTAGAATCAATCATCATACTGATTGAAGCCTCAGGATTATTCTTAAGCCAATTTTCCAAATCATCGTATACATCGTCTTTAGCTTTAAACCAAGTGTCGATAACACGATCATATCTTTCCTTATCAGTTATTAAACCACGTTTAAATTGTTTATTAATTGCGTCAACTTTCGCTTGCGCTTTTTCCACAACTTCCGGTTTAACTTTACTTTCTTCAACATCGGCAATTGAGAAACTAATACCAGATAAAGTTGAATATTTAAATCCTAAATCCTTAATCGCATCAAGCATCACTGAAGTTTCAGTTGTTTGATATCTCTTATAGATTTGAGCAATTAAGTTACCTAAAGCACTCTTGTTTAAAGCCTTAGTTACTGGCATATTCTTAATTTCTTCTGGAATGTTTTTACCTTTGTCGATAAAGTATTTAGCAGGTGTTACATTTTTAACATTCTCATCACTTCCATCATTAACATATTGGAAAGTATCTGGGAAAACATCATTAAAGATTAATTTACCAGGTGTTGTCACTAAATACTTATCCATGTATTTATCTGGGAAGATTTTATGTTTAAATGAGCTTACACGTAAAGCAATACGTGTATGAAGTGTAATTTCACCTCTTTGGTAAGCCATAATTGCATCATTGCTGTTCTTAAAGACTCTACCTTCGCCTTCTTCTCCTGCTTTTTCTAAAGTTAAATAATAGTTACCAAGTACCATATCTTGTGAAGGAGTTGTAATAGGTGCCCCGTTCTTAGGTGACAAGATATTATTAGCACCAAGCATCAATATTCTTGCTTCTGCTTGTGCTTCTTCACTAATTGGTACGTGAACTGCCATTTGGTCTCCATCGAAGTCCGCATTAAATGCTGTACACACAAGTGGATGAAGTCTAATAGCCTTACCATCAATTAACTTTGGCTCAAATGCTTGAATACCAAGTCTATGTAAGGTTGGTGCACGGTTAAGTAAAACTGGATGTTCTTTGATTTTTTCCTCAACAATATCCCATACTCTTTCATCCTGATTTTCAATCATTCTTTTAGCTGCTTTAATGTTACTAGCAATCTCTTTTGTTACTAGTCCATTAATAACGTGTGGTTTAAATAATTCTAAAGCCATCTCTTTTGGAATACCGCATTCGTACATCTTAAGTGATGGACCAACAACGATAACTGAACGCGCTGAATAGTCAACACGCTTACCAAGTAAGTTTTGACGAAAACGACCTTGTTTACCTTTAAGCATACTTGATAAAGATTTTAATGGTCTATTCCCTGGACCAGTAATATTTTTACCACGACGTCCATTATCAAATAACGCATCAACTGCTTCTTGAAGCATACGTTTTTCATTTTGAATAATGATTGATGGGGCGTTTAAATCAATTAACTTTTTAAGACGGTTATTACGATTAATAACACGACGATATAAATCATTTAAATCTGATGTTGCAAAACGTCCACCATCTAGTTGAATCATCGGACGAAGTTCAGGTGGAATAACTGGAAGTGCATCCAAAATCATCCACTCTGGCTTATTACCTGATTCTAAGAAAGCATCTAACACATCTAATCTTTTAATTAAACGAATACGTTTTTGACTAGTTGAATCTTTGATACCATCGATATCTTTTTTTATTTCTTCAACTTCTTTAGCTAGGTCTACTTGCTTTAAAAGCTCTTTAATAGCTTCCGCACCCATTCCTACTCTAAAAGTTGTTCCATATTTTTCCATATAAGCACGATATTCTTTATCACTTATAGTTTGCTTTTTCTCAAGTGGTGTTTCACCCGGATCTAAAACAACATAAGAAACAAAGTAAAGTACTTCTTCAAGTTCCCTAGGTGACATATCAAGTACAAGTCCCATACGTGAAGGAACACCTTTAAAGAACCAAATGTGAGACACTGGAGTAGCAAGCTCGATATGTCCCATACGTTCACGACGTACTTTCGCACGAGTTACCTCTACTCCACATCTATCACAAATAATATTTTTATATCTTAATCTTTTATATTTTCCGCAAGCACATTCGAAATCCTTAGTTGGACCGAATATTTTTTCGCAGAAAAGGCCATCACGTTCTGGTTTCAAGGTACGGTAGTTCATAGTTTCCGCTTTTTTAACCTCTCCGTAAGACCAAGAACGGATTTTTTCTGGTGAGGCAATGGCAATTCTTAAACCTTCAAAACTATTTGCGTCCATTATTTCTCATCCCCTTCCAGAATATCTTCTTCAGTTTCCTCTGAAGCCTCTAATTCATCAGCGAATATTTCTTCTTCTGACTCTTCATCTTCTAAATCATCTTCACCATCTAATTCTTCAGATAATGCATTATCTACAGGTTGCGCACTTTCTTTAGACTTCAAAATTTCGCTTTCTAAATCAGATTCTACAACATAGCTATCTTTTTCAGCTTCCTCTAATTCTTTAAGTTCAACAAATTCTCCGTCCTCATTAAGAACTGTAATGTCTAAACCTAAAGCTTGGAATTCTTTAATAACAACTCTGAATGACTCTGGTACACCTGATTTAGGTAATTCTTCACCCTTAACCAATGCTTCATATACCTTAACCCTACCAGTAACATCATCTGATTTAATAGTCATCATTTCTTGTAAGATATTAGCTGCTCCATACGCATATAAAGCCCAAACTTCCATCTCACCAAAACGTTGTCCACCAAATTGTGCTTTACCACCAAGTGGTTGTTGTGTAACTAATGAGTAAGGCCCTGTTGAACGTGCATGTAACTTATCGTCAACCATGTGGTCAAGTTTAACCATATACATAACTCCAACAGCTATACGGTGATCAAAAGGAATTCCAGTACGACCATCATATAAAGTCATTTTACCATCAGTTGGTAAATTAGCTTCATCTAAAGCATCGATAATTTCTTTACGTGTTGCACCATCAAATACTGGTGTTGCTACATGAACGTTAAGTCCTTTAGCTGCCATACCTAAGTGTAACTCTAAGATTTGTCCGATATTCATACGTGATGGAACTCCAAGTGGGTTAAGTAAAACATCAACCGTACGTCCATCTTCCATATAAGGCATATCTTCCTCTGGTAACACTAATGAAATAACACCTTTGTTACCATGACGTCCTGCCATCTTATCTCCGACAGAAATTTTACGTTTTTGAACGATATAAACTCTAATTTTCTTACTAACGCCAGCAGGTAATTCATCACCATTCTCCTTAGTTAAAATTTGAATGTCATGAACAATACCGCCACCACCGTGTTGAACTCTTAAAGATGTATCTCTAACTTCACGAGTTTTCTCACCAAAAATCGCATGTAATAATTTTTCTTCTGAAGTAAGTTCAGCCATACCTTTTGGTGTAACTTTACCTACTAAAATATCATCGTCTTTTACTTCTGTACCAATACGAATAATACCATTTTCATCTAAGTTCTTACGAGCTTCTTCACTAACGTTTGGAATATCGCGAGTAAACTCTTCTGCACCAAGTTTTGTATCACGGCATTCGATTTCATAGTCTTTAATATGAATTGAAGTATATGCATCATCCTTAACCAATCTTTCATTAAGAACAACCGCATCCTCATAATTGTATCCATCAAAGTTTACAAAAGCTACTGTAACATTCTTACCTAAAGCAAGCTCTCCTTGATCCGTACTTGGACCATCGGCAATAACCATACCCTTAGTAATTTTGTCACCCTTAGTAACAATTGGAATTTGATGGTAACAAGTACCCATATTACTCATTTCGAAACCATCTAAATAATAAGTATCAGTTCCTTTAGCAGTTTTAACGATAATTTTACAAGCATCAACATAATCTACTACGCCATCAGCCTTCGCTAAAATAACTGCACCTGAATCACGAGCGGCAATTGCCTCGATACCAGTACCGACTAAAGGTGCTTCAGCTTTTAATAATGGAATTGCTTGACGTTGCATGTTTGCTCCCATTAAGGCACGTTTTCCATCGTCGTGCTCAAGGAATGGAATACCACTAGTCGTAATTGAAATTACTTGTTGTGGACTAACATCCATATAATCGATTTGATCTTTTGAAACCATCATTGTATCAGTGTGATAACGTACAGTTTCACGATCGTTAAGAATATTGCCTTCCTCATCAACTTTAATTGTTGCTGGCGCAATATAATAATCTAATTCTTCATCAGCTGTCATATAATGAATTTCGTCAGTTAATTTACTATTTTCTACCTTACGATAAGGTGTCATAATAAATCCATATTCATTAACCTTTGCATAACTTGCAAGTGAAGTTATAAGTCCAATGTTTGGTCCTTCTGGAGATTCAACTGGACATAATCTACCATAATGTGATGGATTAACGTCACGAACTTCCATTCCGGCTCTATCACGAGAAAGTCCACCTGGTCCCAAAGAAGAAAGTCTTCTCTTGTTAGTAAGCTCTGCAATTGGATTAATTTGATCCATGAATTGTGAAAGTTGTGAGCTTCCAAAGAATTCTTTAATAGCCGCTGTAAGTGGACGAATATTAATTAAGCTTTTTGGTGTAACTTCATTAATATCTTGCGTACTCATACGGTCTCTAATCATTCTCTCAATTCTGCCAATACCAGTTCTGAATTGATTTTGTAAAAGTTCTCCAACTTGACGAACACGTCTGTTTGATAGATGGTCAATTTCATCAAAGTTTCCGATACCATCTAATAAATTTAAATAGTAAGATACTGAAGCATAAATATCAGAAATTGTTAAACGTTTAATATCAGTATTTTGATCATTACCAATAATTCTAACAACTTTGTCTTTATCATTCTTTGAATAAACCTTAATTACTTGAACTTCGTTATAAGTATCTAAATCAGAATTAATTAAAACTTCTCTTCTACCATAACCTGCTTGAAGGATAGGTTTTAAAGTTTCCAATAATTCTTTAGTAACTACGTCCCCATCTTTGGCAATAATTTTATTACCATCTTTAATATTTTCAGCTAATGTGCAACCTAATAAACGGTCAACCACACTTAACTTTTTATTAAATTTATAACGTCCAACTTTCGCTAAATCATAACGGAAAGCATCAAAGAATTTTGTGATTAATTGATTCTTCGCACTTTCTAAAGTTGAAGGTTCACCAGGACGTAATTTAGAATGGATATCAATTAATGCTTCATCAGTGTTTTTATTAGTGTCTTTTTCGATTGTCTTAATAACATAATCATCTTCACCAAATAAATCTACAATATCAGCATCGCTAGATAAACCAACCGCTCTAAGTAAAGTTGTAATTGGTACCTTACGAGTACGGTCAATTCTTACATAAATTACATCACGAGCATCAGTTTCATATTCAAGCCAAGTTCCTTTATTTGGAATAACTTGCGCTCCAACTGTAACCTTACCATTTTTCTTGTCTATTTCCTTACCAAAATAAACAGATGGTGATCTAACTAATTGAGATACGATTACTCTTTCAGCTCCATTGACAATAAATGATCCACTTTCGGTCATAATTGGCATGTCACCTAAATAAATTTCTTGTTCTTTAACTTCACCAGTTTCCACATTAAAAAGTCTAGCTTCAACTTTAAGTGGTGCGGCATAAGTTGCGTCTCTTTCCTTACACTGTTTAATTGTATATCTTGGTTCCTCAAAAGAGTATTCGCCAAATTCTAACGACAAATTACCAGTGAAACTCTCCACTGGAAAAATATCATCGAAAACTTCTTGAATACCTTCGGTTAAAAACCACTCATATGATGTTTTTTGGATGTCTAACAAATTTGTAAGTTCAATTGCATTTTTTGTTTTTGCGTAGTTTCTTCTTTCACGCTTGTCATTGATTTTTTGTATTGTATAAGCCAATATTTCACCCCTATAAACTAGTTTTTTGGATTTTTCATATACCGAAGAAAAGTATACGTCGCCAATTTATAATTATAAATACTTTTAAGCAAATTGTCAACGTTTTTTAGCCTTAATTACATAAAAACCCTTATTTTTTTCTACTACCTCGGTTTCATACTTTAAAGTAAGGTCCCTTACTAATGATTTGGCCCCTTGGTCTTTATTGACTACTAACCACAGTTCTCCTTCAGGTTTTAAATAGTCATAAGCCCCCATTAAAATCTCATAGAGTATCTTTTTGCCCACTCTTATTGGCGGGTTAGTTATAATAAAATCATATGTTTTTAAAACACCACTATAAATATTGCTTTTAAAAACATTTACTGTGACATTGTTTTCAATCGCATTTCGCCCAGCTAAACTTAAACTGCGTTCATTCACATCGATCATATCAACGTAAGCATCAGTATTCTTTGCTATGTAAATACCAATTGGTCCGTAGCCACATCCAAAATCTAAAACATCGCCTTGAATTCTTTCGATGTCTAAATTTTCTAAAAGCGTTCTCGTTCCAAAGTCCAGAGCCCTTTTAGAAAACACCCCATTATCGACATAAAAAGAATATGTATCGTTTCCGATTTTTGTTTTAATTATTTTTTCTTCACTTTTAACATAATCATTTGTAAAATAATGAGACATTTTTTCTCCTTTTAATAAACGGCTAAAGCCCGCACTTATTTCTAAATGCAGGCTTACCCCTTATTTTTATTTAATTATTGTAATTCAACAGTAGCGCCAGCTTCTTCGAATTTAGCTTTTAATTCATTAGCTTCATCAACACTAACGTTTTCTTTGATGTTTCCACCATTGTCAGCTAAATCTTTAGCTTCTTTAAGTCCTAAACCAGTGATGTCACGAACTAATTTGATAACTGGAATTTTGTTTCCACCAGCACTTGTAAGTACTACGTTAACTGTGCTTGGTCCAGCAGCTTCTTCGGCAGCAGGTGCAGCAGCAACAGCTACAGCGCTTGGATCAACACCAAATTCCTCCTTCATTGCATCTACTAATTCTTTAACTTCAAGAATAGTCATTTCTTTTAATCCACTGATAAATTCATCTTTTGTAAATTTTGCCATAATATTTCTCCTCCTTAATTATTTTCACTTTCTAAATTTTGACTATGTAAGTCTAAACAAATTGATAAATCTCTAACTGTACCCATAAGTCCAGAAGCAAGCATTGTAAGTAATCCTTCTCTTGATGGGATAGTTGATAATTCTTTTAATTTTGCTTCGTCTGCAATCTCGCCATCAACGATTCCGACTTTAAGAACTAAAGCTGGATGTTTTTTTGCAAAATCGCTAAGCGCTTTGATTGGTGCAACTGCATCAGTACCAAAAGCTACCGCCTTAGGTCCTTCAAGTTCAGCTGCTAAATCAATTTTTAATGAGTCTAAAGCTCTTCTAACTAAAGTATTTTTATAAACTTTAAATTCTGAATCGCTTTCTCTAAGAAGTCTTCTTAAAGCATTAGTTTCCATAGCTGTAAGTCCTTGGTATTCAAAGAATACAACAGAAGAAGCATTACTAGCTTTTTCGCTAATCTCATTGATGATTTCTTGTTTCTTATCTAAAATCTTTTGGTTAGCCATTTAGCACCTCCTCTTTATATTTTATAATTCCGTAAAAAAGCCCCATCATAGACAGGGCGAAAAGACTTAATTAAATAAGTTCCCTCGGTAGGAAATTAAGCATTAACTGCACCTACTGTCTACGGTATTATTTCAAAAACAAATTCATTATATCATAATGTAAATTATTTGTCAAAGCTATTAACATCAATTTTTATGCCAGGTCCCATTGTTGAAGCAATTGATATGTTTTTAACATATGTTCCTTTAACAACTGCAGGTTTTGACTTAATAATTAATGATACAAAGGCACTTAAATTTTCTAGTAAATCTTCTTCGCTAAAAGAAACTTTACCAATTAATACGTGTACATTACCATAAGAATCTGTACGGTATTCAACACGTCCCTTTTTAACTTCTTCAACCGCTTTAGCAGTATCTAAAGTAACAGTACCAGTTTTAGGATTAGGCATTAAACCTTTAGGCCCTAAAATACGACCAATTTTACCTAGCGCTGGCATCATATCAGGTGTTGCGATCATTACGTCGAAATCAAACCAATTTTCTTTTTGGATTTTATCAAGCATATCTGTGTCGCCAACGTAATCAGCGCCAGCATCTTTAGCTGCTTTTGCTGCTTCACCTTTAGCAATAACTAAAACTTTTTTAGTCTTACCAGTACCCTTAGGAAGAACTACAGCTCCTCTTAATTGTTGGTCAGCTTTTTTTGTATCTAAATTTAAACGCATTGCAAGTTCTACAGATGCATCGAAGCTAGCAATTGAAGTTTCTTTAACTAATTTAACTGCTTCTTCTTTAGTATATAATTTACCTTTTTCAACTTTTTCTAAAGCTTCTATATACTTTTTGCCTTTTTTCATTTTTTTCTTACCTCCTTATGTGGTTCAAGTGGAAATCAGTTTGCGGACTCCTCCCACATAGGTTAAACCTATGTTTAATTTAAATTATCTTTCTACTTTAATTCCCATATTTAAAGCTGTACCCTCAACAATTTTCATTGCTTCTTCTACTGTGTAACAGTTTAAATCTGGAAGTTTTGTTTCAGCAATTTCTTTTAATTGGTCTTCAGTAATAGTACCAACTGTATCGTTTTTACCATTAACTGCGCCCTTCTTTATTTTACAAGCCTTCTTTAATAAGAATGCAGCTGGTGGAGTTTTAATTACAAAATCGAAAGTTCTATCTTCATAAATAGAAATCTCAACTGGTAAAATGTCACCCATCTTATCTTTAGTTGCATCATTATATCTTGTACAGAATTCTTGTAAGTTAATTCCTGCTGGTCCTAAAACCGTTCCAACTGGTGGTGCCGGATTTGCCTGTCCTGCTGGAATTTGTAACTTAATTTTCTTTGAAATATTTGCCACGAAAAACACCTCCTAATATATTTTTCCGCGTTGTGGTATAAATGCTCCACGCTCCCACTTATATATCTATATTTAAAATAATATAGCCTTATAATAATATCACATTTTAAAACAAATGTAAACTTTTTCTTTTTATTTTAACTTCAGAATAAAACTTTCCTCATCTTTGATAAAGCCAGCCGAACAATAAATATGCCTTGCTATGTCACTATTAGTAGCTAAAACCATATAATCTAGATTTTTTTCTTTAGCAATTTCTATTACACGATCAATTACCTTTTGACAAAAACCCTGATTTCTATATTTTGGTTTTGTGTATACATTTGAAAGCAATCCCGAACACCTTATGTTTGGATTAATATCCCTCGGTAGATCGTCGTTGATTATTAATGTACTTACCGCAATAATTTCATCTGCAGTTTTATTATATGCAGCGACATTTATAATATTTTCTTTTTGAAACATCTTAATACAACTATTATAAATCAAAGTTTTACACTCTTCAGTTAATTCGTAATTATTTTTTTCATCTTCTTTATCAGCTCTCATCAAAGCCAATTCTTTAATTTTATCCAAATCATCACTGGATACTTCAATATATGTTACTTCCATATATTAAAACCTACGCTTTATTAATTTGAGACAATTCTAATTCAACAATTGTTTCTTGTCCAAACAAGTCTAAGGCAACTTCTAATTTAGCATTTTCTAAATCGATAGTTTTAACAGTACCATACATATTGGTAAATGGACCATCAACTACTTCAACTTTATCTCCAGCTGCAAGTTCATTGGCCATATCTAATCTACTCATACCCATTGTACCTAATATTCTGTCAACTTCTTGTGGTGTTAATGGGAAAGGCTTCGCACCTTTTCCTGAAGATCCGATAAATCCTGTCACCCCTGGTGTATTACGAACAATAAACCAAGCCTCATCAGTCATAATCATCTCTACTAATATATAACCTGGAAACATTTTTTTAACTTTTTCTTTGCCTTTATCATCAATTTCTTTTTGTTCTGGAACAACTACTCTTAAAATATAGTCTTCCATCCCCATTGAATTAGCACGCATTTCTAATTTTTCTTTAACCTTATTCTCATGCCCAGAATAAGTGTTTACAACATACCATTCTTTTTGCATTATTTAAGTCCCTCCGCTAATGATCTAGCTCCAGCAATAATAAAGTCTGAAGCAACAAAGAAAGCAGCAAAGACAATGATACAGGCAAGTACCGCTACTGAATATTTAATCATAACCTTTTTCTTTGGCCATCTAACACGGCTCATTTCTTTTTTAACACCGGCAAAAAATTTCTTTATTTTCTGCATATTCTCACCTACTTTTAATATTATGTTTTTTCCAAATAAAAAACACCTTTTTTGTGTCCAAATACATATTATCAAGTATTTAAACAAAAGTCAAGTGTTTTTATATAATCACTTAAATATTATTACCTGGATGTCTAACAACTAAAGGTCCAAAGCTTTTTTGTTTTTCTTGAGATGCCTCCTTTGGTTTTACTCCTTCACACAAACCTTCTACGGTTTCAAGGCCACCAGCTAAACGTAATTTTTCTTCCAAAAGTGCATTTTCTTGGCTTTCAATATCATTTAACTCAGCTTCCATTTGTCTTTTTTCGGTGGTTGCTAAATCTAATTCTTCCTCACTAGGTACCATCATTTCTTCTTTCTTAATGGCAATCAAACCAAGAATTTCTTTTTCTTTTTCATAAGCCTCAGTCAATTCATTTTGTTTCATTTGCAATTCTTTAGCTTTAATCTCTTTGGCTTTTAAAACAGAAATGGAATCTGCTTTTTTATTAAAAACATCCTCCAAAAACCCACAAAATACAAGTGTACCCCAATATGCACCCGCAAAACCAAAAACTGCTAATGCAGTAGAATATGATACAAGAAAACTAGAAACAAAAAACCCAACTTGAGCACTTAAAAACAGAGCAGCCACAATCGCAACCGAAGAAACTACGTCACGAAAATTAGAAAAAGATATATCGTAATCTCCTTTATCTACTTTCTTTACACCATTTTCTATATTAGTATTTAAATGAACCAGAACAGATTGTAATCTACTTTCGTCAAATTTTAATATACAAATTTGTTGTGCAACTTTTTTTCTATCATTTCTAATTTTCATAATTATTGAATCATTAGCCGCCATTTCCATTCGCTTCTGCATTTGCTCAACTTTTATAGATTGGCTAGCTAATTTATTTCGTAAGTCTCGTTTTTTAGCTCTAGTATTTTCTAAATCTCTACTTACTAAAGCTAATCTACCTTCTTTACCCTTTTTAACTTTCCTTAATCGTTCTAATGGAATACTTTCCTTTACTTCTACCATCTTTCTTCCCCCATTAAGCTAATTTTATCATTTTACACATAAAATTTCAAGAAAAAAAAAGAAAGCAAAATTTCTCTTATTTGGATTAGAAATAATGATAGTAGAATAAAAACCTACAACAACGTTGGTCTCCAAAACCAAATACCGAAGATCCAAATCCTACTATCCCTGCCAAATTATTATAAATTGCTTTTATCCCTTTACACTATTTAAAAATGTAATCTTCTTTTTAATTCCTCAATCACTAAATCACCAGCAAACACAAACATCGTCATTAAAGCTATTAAATTCAAAAAGAAACAAATCACCGATGGATAATAAACATTTACTATTCCAGTTAAACAAAATATGACTGGTATCAACCCTAAAATAATAGTTAATAAAAAGTAAAATATATATTCTGTAATATAAATTTTCATCACCTTAACAATAATCGCCATATCAATACTGCCAACTAAACAAATAATCGGAATAACATAAGTAATCGACCATCCATGCCTTCCTGTAAAATAGTCCCATAATAGCGACAATATCGAAATAACCACAACTTGCCATAAAATTGTTTTAGGCACGTTTCTATGCCTATTAATTGCTACTCTAAGAATCAATATCAAACATGCAAACCCTGCTACGACAAATATACTAAAATTAACTCCAGTTGGAACCATAACATCTATTAAAATACATATACTAGAAATCACCAACGAAATAAAAATTAACAATCTAAAAAATAAAGAATATTTTTTATAAATTGTTGGCACGTAAGGAAAAACATTGTCCGTTACTTCCCCCGCAACTAACCCCTGGCATAAAGGACATTTATCGTGTTTTCCAACAATTGATACTTTGCATTTATCACAATATTTCACCTTATCCCTCCTCAGTTAAATTAGTTGCAATCGTGACATTCAAACCAAGATCAGTTAAAATCCTAAAGAAATTGCACATAACATTCGTACTAACAAATGCTGATGTAAAACCGATTGTCAGTTCGTCATTATATGAGCATACACATAGTTGCTGCTTTAAAGTACTAGTAAAAACTGAAAAACGTTTAATGTATGGACTAAATTCTGAAGGTAATGATACCTTACCAATGTTTGACAAACAGCCAGTTATATTAAGTTCTGTTATATATGAACTTGTTTTTAAAATAATATTTTTAATAAATAATGGTACAAATTTAACAATAAAATTATGTTCTAAGGCCGCAAACTTATTCATCTGGCCTTCAATATACTCAGTTTCTAATTCCTTAGCAAGTTGATCCTTCACCGACGAAATAATATCCTTTAAATCATGAGAATTATCTTTAAATGAATAAGGAATATTAATTACACTAAAGAAATTCCTTGCAGTGGCTGATTCAAAGTATTTGCGCAAATTAACTGGAATAGTTACTACTACCGGTTTCTTTTGGTCCCTTAAACTCATGTCTTCATAAACCGCAAGCATATAAACAGCTGTTAAAAAGCTTGTCATTGTCGCATCATACTTATGTGCTACTTTTAATACCTCACTAGTTTTAAGATATCCCTCCATCACTCGAACATTACTATTAAGCCTTTCACCTTTAAACTGATAAGCAATCTTCGATGGTAAGGTTACTTTCTTTTTCTTCGAATCATAGTATTTATCAAAACTATCATCCGTCTTTTCCATATCAGTCGCATCGTATTCTAAAGTTGGAATCTTTTTACCTTTAAAATATTTATCCGTCAAATAAAAATGAACTAAAACCTTTAAAAATTCCATTGCTCCCGTTCCGTCAGTAATCGCATGATAAACTTCCAAGTTTATTCTTTTTTTAAAATATGATACTCTAAACAAAAGCGCTTTAGAATTATTATCATACAAAGCACTACATGGTGGTAAAACCTCTTCCGTAACTTTAGGTAACACTTCTGTCGTTTCCAAGAAATACCAAAATACACCTTGCTTTAAAACAACCTTAAACCCAGGGAATAAAACGATTGTTTTTTCTAAAGCTCCCTGTAGACATATAGGATCTACATTCTCATTAAGTTCACATGAAAAACGAAAAACTTTTGGATCTCTTTTTGTACTAGTTGGCGGAAATATTTTTGCTACATTGTCCAAACGAAACCATTTACTTTTTTGCATTACTTTCACCGCCTTTTAAAAATGTATTGATATATTTATAACTTTCTTCTAGGGGCCCAGGAATTAAAGAAAGTGAGAAAAAGCCATGAATTGTATCTTTAATTTCATGAATTTCCACTTTGTTGTGATAATCTCTAAGTCTATATCCATACGCTTCACCTTCATCACGTAAAGGATCGTGCTCAGCTGTAATAATTAAAGTATCTGGCTGATTAGATAGATCATCAGCTAATAATGGTGCGAAATAAGGACTATTAAAGTCTTCCTTATTTTGAATATAAAGTTCCATATATTCTCTTAATTTTTTAGCAGTTAAAACATAATCTTCGCCTTTTTCTCTAACTGAAATAAAAGGAGAATCTTTACTATGATCATTATAAGTCGCTGGATAAATCAATATTTGTCTTTGTGGATAAAATTCTTCCTTATCACGAGCCATCAACGATACTACTGCCGCTAGATTACCACCTGCTGAATCCCCAATTAACGTAATATTTTCTGAAGGGACTTTTAAAAGCGTATGATTTATAAATAAATCCTTAGCTACAGCGTAACAATCTTCAACCGCTGCTGGATATGGAAATTCTGGCGCCAAACGATAATCCACCGAAACTACCACATGATCAGTTTGTTTAGCTAAAGTAACGCATGTCTTATTATAACTATCTAAAGTCCCAGTTACCCAACCACCGCCATGAAAGAAAAGTAAAACTTTATCACTTTCCTTTTCTGGGAAAAAAACTCTAACTTTTATATTTTTTCCATCTACTGCAATTTCACTATCAACAGTTTTACTTAAAAACTGCAGATAAGGAAAATGAAAAATTTCTACAATTTTCCTTTGTAATTTATATGATTTAGTTAAATCAACATTTGCTGCCGAAATTACCTTTAATGCTTTTTTTACTATTTTTTTCATATTTTCACCATGTCTTAATTATATCACGTATTTATATAATCCCAAAAGAAAACATTTGTAATCTTGCAAATGTTTATAAATTTTTCAAAACTTCCATCTGTAATTCTTTCCCATTTAAAAGTTCTTCTCTATCAAGCTCAATTTCATCAGCTAAATGCCAAACTAAAAATTGATTCTGATAACCAGTTGCCCACATAATCTCTAGAAACTTTTGAGTTGCTTCAACTTTATTATAATTATATTTTCCTCTAAGTTTTTCTAAATAACCTCTAACAAATAAATATGAAGAAATATAGGCTATTTCAAATGAACAAGAACCATCTTTAATTTTATTACCATAAAAATCATTGTTTTTATCAAGTTCAATTAACTCATTAATAGTTAATATCTGATTTTCATCAAGCTCTTTAAGAAGCATTCTGTGTTCCTCAAATTTTTCTTCATATCCAAGTACATATAAAGGAAACGCTTCAGCAAAACCTTCACAAAAATAGCGACCCTTATTAAAAAACATACTCTGAATATTATGAGCAAGCTCATGAATATAATTAACTTTCCAAGAAATTGTTTTGGGAATTATCTTAAGCACATTTTCACTTATCCCATGCGCGGTTGAAAATCCATCAATGTCATAAGAAGGTACTGGACGCCCGCCACCACTAACATTATGTGGAAAATTTAATAATTCCATAAAAATTTCATTAGGAACCACATAAATATAAAAAATAGGATTAGCTCTTCCCGGGTATTTTATTTTAACACTTTCAATTTCCTTAACATATTCCTTTACACTTTCAATAGCTTCATCATATTCCCCATTTTCATAATTTTTAAATATTTCTTCAGACATTCTAATTTTCAAATTATCACTGACAACTACCAGTTTTGATGTTTTAACGTACTGCCCTAATTTATCTATCTTCATTTTATAAATCCTTACTTTCTAAATAAGTTCTAACTTTAGCTTTAATTCTCTGAAGCGCATTGTCAACTTTCTTAGGATCAACATCTAATACCTCCGCAATTTCCCTATAATTAAAACCACTTTTTTTCATGTCAAATACTTGCGATTCAAAATCGGTAAATTCCTGATTTAAACTATTGATAAGTTCTAATAAATTTTCATTATCGATGGCAATATCTTCTGGATTACTAGTTTTATCACCAATTATTTTATCTAAACTATTATTAAACTCCTCACTATCAATCGCTTCCATTGAAAGGGAATTATTTAAAATCTGATGTTTCAATCTACTAGCTGAAACAATCATACTAATCATTTTCGATTCAATACATTTTTTCGCATATGTAAAAAACAAAGTATCTTTATGTTCGCTATAAGTATTAATCGCCGTACTAAAACCAACCATTCCCTCTTGAACTAAATCGTTATAATCAAGTCCAATGTTTTGATTAGCATTATAAAGCTTTTTTGCTAAACTACTAATTAAAGGACGATATTTTTCAAAAAGAAAATCAGTTACCTCCTCATTATCAGCAACATAGCTAACCAATTCAAAATCATTTAAATCCTTATACTCCACGATTTCTCACCGCCTCATAAATAACTAAAGCCGCTGCCACTGAAGCATTCAAACTATTTACTTCACCTCGCATCGGAATTGACGCAATAAAGTCACAATTTTCTTCAGTTAATCTACTTAACCCTTTGCCTTCACTACCAATCACAATGACAATTTTTCCACTATAATCAATTTTCTTAAAATCAGTGCCTTCCATATCTGTGCCAATTACCCAGTAGCCTTTATCTTTTAATTCCTTTAAAGTATTAACAAGATTATTGACCATGGCAATCTTTACATTTTCAATAGCTCCAACACTAACTTTTATAACTGTGGCATTTACTCTAACTGATCTATCCTTAGGAATAATTAAACTTTTAATTCCAGCCGCTTCACAAGTTCGAATAATTGCTCCTAAATTATGAGGATCTTCCAAATGATCAAGCATAACAATTATTTCTTCCTCTAATACTTCATCAAGAGATGCATAATCATAATCAGGAACCTCTAAAATAATACCTTGATGATTACCACTTTGTAATCTATCTAAATCATATTTAGTTACATAATTTATCTTAATATTTTTACTAGATATTTTATTTAGTAAATTTTTATCATTAAATTTTTCATAAATAAAAGCTTGTTTAATTTTTTCACCTTTTAAAAGTGCTTCCTCCGCTACATTCTTACCATATATATACATTTAATCACCCTATTTCATATTCTAATAATTCACCATTATCAATATCTAAATCACATTTATCAAATCCTTGAAGATTCATTACAATCGCTCTTAAAGAATCTCGATGTGATACGATCAAAATATTTTTATCATGATATTTGTTCTTCATTTCTATCAAGAATTCTTTCGTTCTTTCTAAAAGTTCTAAAACTGGTTCCACTCCATTGTCAAAATCTAAATCACTTTCCAAATTCCAATAATCAACAGTTTCATAATAACTTACTGGTTTATTTACAAGCATGCCAAGACCTCGTTCTTCAAGTCGCTTATCAGTAATGATTTTTATATTTCTTCCTTTATTAACAATATCAGCGGTTTCCATAGTTCTCACAATTGGCGAAGAAATTATTAAATCAATATCAATATTATCAATTTGCTTTTTAGCTTCAAAAGCTTGGTTTATGCCATTTTCGTTGAGTGATATAGGTAAATCACCTTGAATTATCCCTTTATCATTATAATCTGTTTGACCATGTCTAAGCAAATATATTTTCATCTAATCACCTACTATATAATTCATAATTTCTAAAATGCGCTTCTTATCATCATTAATTTCTAAATAACCAATTAAAGCTTCTAAGCCTGTAGCCCTTTTATAAGTGACGATATCTGTATTTTTAGGACTACCATGACTCTTATGATTACGAGCTCTTTTAACCACTAAGATTTCTTCATCAGTTAAAAATTCATCATTAAACATTTTTTCTAAAAAATCACTTTGGGCTTTCGCACTTACATATTTAACACTCTCTTTTTGCAAATCATTTACTTTACAAATTCCCTTATCAAGCAAATACTTTCTAATATAAACTTCATAAATTGCATCACCTAAATAAGCTAAAGCTAACGAATTATCTACCATTATTTCCACAATACTCCTCAATCAATTTAATATCTTTAAAATCCTTTTTTCTTCCTAAACCATGTTTTAATTTTAAAACCGCTTCAATATTCTGAATAGGAATACCATCTATCACATCAACCTTTTCTCTGTCAAAATAATTCAAACCAAAATCGAATACATCAAAAGAATATACATTAAACACTTGTCCATCAACTTCACTCGTATAACTACATTCACAGTCATATTCTGTCAAAAGTCTCTCGTATAAATTCTTAGAAACTGCTAAATCAATATCGTTTGCCTTATCCTTAATCCCACAAGCTCCAGTCGATAAAACAATATATTCGTCTTTAGCAAAACCATATTTATTCAAAATATCAACAATTTCCGCCTTATTCATTGGTCCCACCTATAAATTCATCATACCTATCAAAAGTGATTGGCTTAATATAACCGTTTTTAATATCACTCATAATTAAGCTCATCACTTTATCATAATCGATTTCACCGCCTTTAATAAGACAACCACGGCGCCTACCAATTTCTTCAAGGTCACACAAAATATCGTCATTTAATTCTTCGAGATTATAGCGTTCTTTTAAAAGCTTTGGATAATATTTTTCTAAAGTTCTTAAAACATACTCCACAACTTCAAAAAGTGGCAATATCTCTTCTCTAATAGCAGTAAAAGACGCTAAATTAAAAGCATTAGCTTCTTCTAGTTTAGGCCATAAAATTCCAGGTGAATCTAAAAGTTCAATATCATCGTTCACCCTTATCCAGCTTAAGCTTTTCGTAACTCCCGGTTTATTACCAATATTAACAACCTTTTTGCCAGCCAAACGATTAATCAAAGTACTTTTACCAACATTTGGAATGCCGACAACTAATACTCTTATTTTACGTTTTAGCATTCCCTTATCAGTTCGCTTTTGATTAAAATCTTCCATAACCTGTTCGGTTAGCTCAATTAAAGGTTTTATATTAGTATTACCCTCTAAGTTCATTTTAATTACTTTATAACCCTTTTCCTCATAATATTTAACCCATTTATTGGTCTCTTCAAGATCGCATAAATCAATCTTACTTAAAATCATAATTTTAGGCTTATCTTTTGTATATTCCTCAATATCAATAATCTTTGATGAAAGAGGCATTCTAGCATCAACCACTTCATAAACCATATCAATTAAATTGATCTGTTCTTTAATCAATCTTTTTGTTTTAGCCATATGGCCTGGATACCAATTTATGTTTGTAGTATTTTGGCGATCGTTATTGTTCATCGTTATTTCCTCCTTGATTAACATGCTCGTTTTTATTTTCAATATATTCTAAGACGCTTCTATGCTGTTTTATTATTGATACAAAATTTGGCTTAAATTGATCTAAATAATCCATGATTAAATCTGCATATTCATCAATATTTTTATCATTAACTACATCTTTTAAATATTGAATAATTCCTTTTTTAGTATTTATTCTCTCTACATAAAAGGCCAATAAATTCGTTGATCCTATTTTTTCTTTTGCTGCTGAAACTATCGAGTATAAATTTTCCCTTGACATATCATACCTAGGTTTATACCCTCCAGCTCTGGAAAATAATATCAACATGCATCCAACAAAAAGTTTATCTGTTCCATTATTTGGAAATGTTTTGTCTGTAAACTCAATTAGACTTTCTATGTTACCCTTTTCATAGTCATCGTATAATTCCATTAAAATCCTGTTTATCATATTTTACCTACTTTATCTATATTGTTGTCTCTCTTATCCCTTAGTTAATTCATTTACTCAAGGAAATAATACCAAAATTCCTATATATCTATATCTGTATACTTTCCTTCATTTATAAGTCTTTTTATTTTAGCCATTTGCCTTTCCATTGAATCCATCAATTTTGAATCACATATTATTCTATCATAAGATAAAACAGTATTTTCAACATAATCGTAATAAAAATGAATATTATCGTTTTTTAAAACTTTAGTCCAATGTAAGATTATACGGGCTAAATGATACTCATGAGTTACTAACACAATATTAGTTGGTCTATCAACTAATTCTAAATTTAACATATTCATAATATTAATGTTGTTCTCCTCAGTTGTTTTTGACTCATTTTCAGTAATTATTTTACTATCATCTATTGAATTTCTTATTAAAAATTCTCTCATATATTCAGCTTCATTAAAATAACCTTTTTTCCCTATGCCACCAGTTACTACAACTTTATCAAACTTAATATTACTTAAAATATTGATTGCGTAATTCAAACGTTCATCCAATAATTGTTTTACAGAGCATCCATATATAATTACATAATCTGCATAATTATATTCTTCTTTTTTGACATTAAAGAAAATTTTCTTTATTAATTTTTCATCTAAATCATTTATATTTACTTCTGATAGTTTCATAATACACTCCTTTATTTAAATTATTTCAGTCCAAAAAATAACACGCTGTTTTCTTTATAAAAATATGTTTATCAATATTTAAAGTCTTTTTGTTAAAAGCACAACAACAAAATTCCATTTTATCGTAACAACTCATCTCTTTTAATTATAACAAAAAGTAGCTAAAGTAGCTACTTATTTATTTTGCCGAATGTGTCAAATGGAAAAATACTAAAATTAGTGGCTCCTTGGATTGTATCTTTACTAACTACCCCGATAATTCGACTATCTGTTGAATTATTACGATTATCTCCCATTACAAAATAGCAATCTTCTGGAACTTTATCTAATCCAATATCCTCTAATTTAAAATCAGCAGTATCAGAATTTCTAGAAAAATCTTCCTTAACATATTCACCATTAATATAAAGTTTATTATCTTTATATTCAACCGTGTCACCTGGAAGTCCAATTACCCTTTTTATAAGTTTATCATTATTGTATTTAAAGACAACAACATCAAATCTTTCAAAAGAATGATCATATTTTTTCAAAATTAAAATTTCATTGTCCTTAAGTGTTGGAACCATTGAAGTTCCTTCAACTTGAACTGGAGTTACAATAAATGTTCTAATTAAAACCACCACTAAAACAATTATAATGTATGGTAATAGCTCCTTAAAAATATTTTTCTTTTCCGCCTTTTTAGTCTCTTCCATATTCTTATCTCCTAGCAAAAATAAGGCATAAGCCTTATTTTCTTTCTTTAATTTTTGCTTGGCCTTTTAAGCTACGTAAATAATTTAATTTAGCTCTTCTAACTTTACCTTTTCTAACAACTACTACGCTGTCAACTTTAGGTGAGTTAAAAGGGAAAATTCTTTCAACACCAACACCACCAGAAATTTTTCTAACAGTGAAAGTTTTACTAACGCCACCACCTTGGATAGCCATTACGATACCTTCAAAAGCTTGAATTCTTTCACGTTTACCTTCAATAATTCTTACGTTTACTTTAACAGTATCACCAACACGGAATTCAGGTAAATCAGTTCTGATTTGACTCTTTGTAATTTGGTCAACTAAATTCATAGGTCACTCTCCTTTGTCTTATTCTGCGATCATAGATAAACAAATAATAACTTCTAGCGGATCACGACATAAAAGATTTTACCATATATTACAAGAATATGCAAGAAGATAGAAGAATTTTCTTCTATTTTATTATATAAGGATCTGTTTTTGTTCCAGAGCCTAACAAATGAATATCAGATTTCAAATAAAGAACAGGACGTATATAGTATAGTCTCCCCGCATACCAACCATCTGTATACTTTTCTTTATTTATCTTCAAAACATTTCTAACGCCACCTTCACTATCATGAATTACTGCATTAATCGTCCAATAAGTTTCAGATTCACTATATAAATAATTATCAATATAGCACTGTCTAAACGTAACATCAGAATAATATGAAAAACAATTTTCATTTAAACTTGCTTTAAAATAATCAGTCGCATTAATCAATCCAACATTTCCTTTCCAAATAACTAATTTTTCTGATTCCTCTTGAGTTTTTAATGTTTCAGTCTCTGCAGCAGAAAGCCCACCAACATGAAAAACGTGATTAACAATATACCTCTTTGACTCTGAAGAAAGGCCACTGTAATAGTCGCCATTTAAATAATCATTTATACTAGCATTTTTTACCACGGTACCAGAAAAATTACCATTTACATAATTATCAGAAATCATCCAGGCATTACATCCATAAGTCTCCCCAACCTGACAATATGTATTTTCACTGCTAGGGCGATTACCAATTTCATCCCAAGCCATACTGCCTAGCCCCTCATCCTTAATTATCTTAAGAGAACCATCAGCCTCAACAGCAACTATCCTCCATTCTTCGTTATTAAAAAATATATAATTATCCGGACTTCCACCACGATACACATAACGACTATTGTCATTAGGATCTTGATATAATCCATCGCCCATCGTCACAACACTATGTTTTAATTGCATAGCAGCAGTAGCTTCTTTTATATTTCCTTTAGTACTTATTGTTAAACTAGTACTAAAAGCCGCATAACCAACCGTCATAATTAATAATAGACAAATAGATAAACCTACTACCATTCTAACTTGTTTTCTATTCTTTCGTCGCCTTTTCATCTTATCAACTACTCCTCATACTATTATAATTACGTGAATATTTCAATTAAATTTTTACTTTTTTATATTTTATACCTAGTTTGATTATACCCCCCCCCCCCCCCCCCTATTGTCAATAATTTCAACTTGAATTTGTCATATTTTTTAGTTAATTATTTATTTAACTTCCCGATTTTTGTTGAACGGGAGCTTAATTTTGGAATTTCCTGGGGGAGGTATATAATAACTATTTGTAATTTGGCTTTTTAGAAAGGAGCTTTTATTTATGAAAGCTATAAAATACAAACATCTCTCTTTTGAAGACAGATGTGTTATCGAAGAATTTTTAAATAATCATTACAATTTTACCCAAATCGCCAATCGTATTAAAAAAGACAGAACTACTATCTCTAAAGATGTTAGAAAACACAGATTTTTACGTACTAACTCCTATTGTAATAATCAGCCTTGTTGTTTTGAAAATAAACCTCCTTATGTTTGTAATGGTTGTAATAAATTCAATTCTTGTCGCAATATTCGTTATTCTTATTCTCATGACGTTGCTTTTAACGAATACAATAAGCTTTTAATTAAATCTAGAAGTCATTTGAAAATCACTAATGAACAAATTGCTTCTATTAATGATGTTATCGCTCCTCTTATGGTTCATAAACATCATTCTGTTAATCATGTTTTTATTTCTCATCCTGACCTTTTACCTTTTTCTAAATCTACTTTTTATAAATATATTGATTTAGGTATCGTTAATGTTAAAAACATTGATTTACAAAGAAAGGTTAGATTTAGAATTAATAAGGAATATAACAATTCTGATGTTAGAACCAAATGTAATTCTAAAATTAAAGTTGGTCGTTTTTATTCCGATTTTAAAGATTATTTAGAGTATCACCCTAACTGTTCTATTGTTGAAATGGATACTGTTATTGGTACCAAAGGTGGCAAAGGCGGTAAATGTTTTCTTACTTTACTTTTTAGAAATTACAACTTTATGCTTATTTATTTACTCCCTTACAAACAGTCTATTTATGTTACTGAGGTTTTTAACTTTCTCAAATCTTTATTAGGTACTTCTGAATTTAAACGTTTATTTGAAGTTATCCTTACTGATAACGGTACTGAATTCTCTGATCCCGATTCTATTGAATTTGATTTTAACTCTGGTGAGAAAGTTTGTTCTTTATTTTATTGCGATCCTTCTTGTTCTTGGCAAAAAGGTTCTATTGAGAAAAATCATGAGTATATTAGATATATTTTACCCAAAGGTACTTCTTTTGCTTCTCTTTCTCAAGTTGATTGTTATTTAATTGCTTCCCACATTAATTCTACTCCTAGATTATCTTTAAATAACCTTTCTCCTTTTGATGCTTCTTTTACTTTTATTGGTGAAGATAATATTAATAAATTTCAAATTAAAAAAGTCAATAATGACGATATTGACCTTTCCATTAGATTATTAAATAAATAATCTAAACACACTTTAAATCCAAGCCAAATTACACCCTAAATATATCAAATATTAGCGGGACGTTACCTCTATCAAAAACAATTTTTTCGAACTTCCCGTCCTTTTGAATGCATTAATTTAACTTGAATTTTCTATATAGTACTACTTTTTTTACCTTTTGTCCACTTTTTAACCTTATTTTATGGGATGTTACTTCTATACATGCCACGCGACTATATCTCGGGACCTTATCTTTTTACTTAACGAAA
>ERZ826242.682-NODE-682-length-45984-cov-3.797274_pt1 | contig 45984 bp, 56 predicted proteins | sample MGYA00519871_ERZ826242 | MGnify/ENA primary metagenome ERZ826242 (study PRJEB31778, sample SAMEA3449226) | human gut metagenome | biome: human gut; feature: human-associated habitat; material: faeces | place: United Kingdom | collected 2010/2012 ... | reverse complement strand
AATTTGAAAAATCTCTTGACACGGTGCCTTGCGTTCAATAATATTGAAGCATACTTATTGAACGCAAGGAGCTGTATTAAATTGAATAATCAAATTTCTTTATTTTCCATGACGAACTCTTCGGACTTAGAAGTAGTTGAAATGAAATTCATAGATAGAAGGCTATCAAGTTCAAGGGAATTATTTTCTGGATTTAAATATCTACATGTATTAACTTTTTCGTACGATTTAGATTTTATAAACACTATTGCAAAAAATTTTGAAAACGTCGAAATTATTTTAGGCTGTGAAGCCTTGGTAAAGTTTGATCTCCAAACAGTAATGGCTTTTCAAACTCGCTCTTTGCAACTTATAAAAAAGCATCAAGAACTAATTGAAGGAGTAGCTTCGGGGAAAATTTTGTTTTGGATTACTAAAAATCTAATATCCCATCAAAAAGTTTTTATTTTGTCTAATGATGACGGAACTTCAAGAATAATCGTTGGTTCTGCAAATTTCTCTGGCCGCGCCTTTAACGGAAACCAAAGAGAAAACATTGGTTATTTCAATAATGATTCTCGGGCTTACGATTTCTATATGGAGGAATTTGAATTTGTAAGAGACTTTTGTTCTAATGAGATAGTTAAAGATGCACTTTATCTTGATAGCACTACCCCTGATAAAGAGCTCGAATCTCTCCCTATTATTGCAGAAGCAAAAATAAAAAATGGTGGGATAATCATGGATAACGATATTCCAGCCGAGAAACAGCAGTCCGTCGAATTCGCATATGATATTCATTCGCTATCAAACAAATATGCACCTTTATTGCCCCAGAAATCAGAAACTGGAACATTGAAACTGATGTCTCCTGTTAAAGTAACAGAGTTAATAAGAAAATATAAAAAATCTTTACACGAAGAAACGGAAAAAAGAAAACAATATCCCCAGTTTATAATTGATTATGAAACCGGCACGTTTACATTTAACGGTTCAAAAGTAAATACTGATAATATCGATTTGGAAAGTGTCTGCACCGATCTTCATAATCTTAATAATTACTTTTCTGGCTTTGATATGTTTATTGGAAACTATGACCAGTTAAAAGTTATTTATTTTCAGCTATTAAATTATATGTTCTTATCTCCATTTATAGCGCGTCTTCGTTATCAAGCTTCACTTACAAATTTTAGCCTAACCCTTTTTCCGTTTTATGCGGTTCTTAATGGTCCCAAGAGTGCTGGAAAATCTGCCTTTTTGAATACTGTACAAAGTATTATGTTTGGAAAAAAATTAGGCGGAATTTCTCCAGATGTTTTCACAAGAACAAAAATGTATGGCCTTCTCAGAGAATCTGCTGGAGTTCCTTTGCATATTGAAGACATTACTAAAAATCGCTTCCGTGATTATTGCGGAGAAATTGTTAAGTATGACAGCGATTTGATAAGCGAAAAAATATTAAATCATCCAACAGTCATAATGACATCTAACGATATTCAAACTATAAAACCAGAATACTCAAAAAGGATCTACTATTCGATTGTTGATGCCCAACTTACTAATGTCGTAGCTGCATCCCAACACAAAAAAATGGTCGAGTGCAGGAATAAAATCGGGACTTCTTTTTACAGAGAATATCTAAAAAGAATATATCCAAAAATAGTTGAAATGTTAAATGATATGGAAAACTACGTTTTCGATGAATCCTCCTCAATATGGGAACCGGATATATTTAATCTCTCAAGTAAAGTAATTATAAGTATTTATGAAGATTGCAAGATTCAAATACCGCCCTATGTTACTGAAGTTTCTTATGCAGATTATTTTGGTCATAACAGTCTTACTCAGAGTGTAAAGGAAAAAATTATCTTTGAATGGGCTCACAATCGCAAAGCTTTCAAGGTATTGCGCAAGCAAAATCGGCTTGAATACGTTGCTGGCGAAAAAGCATATGAAGCCGTTAATATATGTCAAGCATTACCGGAAGAACTTATACCTAAGCAATCCGGTGCAAAGGTAGTTCTCAAATTAGATTCTGCCGAAAAATTTTTCGGAATTCACTTTAAAAATAGATTGTTTTGATATATAATTAATCTCATTGAGTAAAGATTGCGAATTGTAATACATTCGATTCTCAAACTCTGCTTCTTTGAATGTTGAATAGGCTAACATTAAGTGAGGATATTATATTTTATGGTATATTATGCCTGTCCCTATGGTAATCGAAAGCCCCAAGAAATTCTAAATATGTTCGCTTCGTACCAGATTTCAATAGATGCTGTTATAATGGATTTATCGCCATCGCCTAAGCAAAAAGATGGCATACTCTCATCCCTTAAAAAGCGTCTTGTTAATGAACATGATGGTCTTACCGTCGATTCCTTGAGAAGTCTTGGAAAGACGAATAGGGAAATAGCAAAAGAACTTCAATGGATTGAAATGAACAATATACCCTTTTTTGTCTTAGATTTACCATCAACTTTTAATGATAAGGCAAAACCAATCGAAGTTCTTTCTGAGACTTATACTAAGTTAGCAGAATTTGAAGTTCAAAAAATCAGAGAGGGGCAAGCAAAAAGTAATAAACCTTTAGGACGATCTCGGATTCCATATCCGCCAAACTGGGATTTCGTATACAATAAATGGCTAAATAAAGAAATTACTATTCCAGAATTTATGAAATTAACGGGTCTAAAAAGAGGTACTTTATACAATCTTCTCAAGCAGAGCAAGCGTCAAGAATCAGAAGCCAACAGTTTAAAAAACTCCAATAATCATTCGGCCTAATAGAAAAACGCTATGTTCGTGTATTCAAGATGAACATCTCAAAGCCAAAGCAATGGGGGGCTTGTTTCATAGATCACAACCTACAAGCAGAACTTACGCTATCTTCCCTCAGCGTATAGGTTCGGGCGTGTCCCGCCCTACCGTATGTACATAGATCGCGCTAAACAGTGTACATGATTGCGTACATTATTCTTGACAAATCAAAAAGCGTACGCTATAATGTACATATAGGAGATGGTACTATGCTGAATACAAATATTACAAATTTCAGAAAAAATATTTTTAGCCTTTTGGAACAAACAATTAAATATAATGAACCGGTGAATATCAGCACAAAAGAGGGAAATGCAGTTATAATCAGCGAAGAAGAGTACAATGGGTTGATGGAAACGGTTTATCTTTCCTCTATTCCGGAGCAAAGAGAAAAAATCATTGAGGGCCTTCATACTCCTCTTGATGACTGCTTGCAGGAAAACGAGGTAGAGTGGTAATGTACACGATTGTTTACACCCGTAAAGCAGCATCAGATATACCAAAGTTAAAGGCAGCTAAACTGGATAGAAAAGCAAAAGCTTTAATAGAGGTTATTAAAAACAATCCCTATCAGACACCTCCGCCTTACGAAAAATTAGTAGGTGATCTTTATGGGGCCTATTCCAGACGTATTAACATCAAGCACAGGCTTGTATACGAGGTTTTGGAAGAAACTCATACTGTGAAAATTATTAGTCTATGGACACATTACGAATTTAGTTGACACTCCACCCCCCGCTTTAGCTGTGAGGAGTGTCAACTGTCCTATTTTGAGATTTAGCAAGAGCTACGTTATAATATACATGAAGGGAGGAATATACCATGACAGCAATCAATGCAACAAGCGCAAGGAAAAATCTCTATCAGCTTATTCAAGATGTAAACACCAATAGTACACCCATTACCATCACAAACAGCCGTGGTAAGAACGCCGTACTTCTCTCAGAGGATGACTGGAATGCCATACAGGAAACCGTCTACCTCAACTCCATTCCCGGCATGGTTGATAGTATTCTATCTGCCAACGGCGAATCACTTGAAGAAAGAACGGTCTATGACCCGGACGAGGAATGGTAATGTATCTTGTGACATTCTCCAAGCAAGCGGACAAAGACAAGAAGCTCTTGAAATCTGCTGGACTTGATAAAAAGGCAAAAGAACTGCTGAACGTCATATCCGGAAATCCATTCCAGAATCCCCCACCATACGAAAAGTCGGTAGGTAATCTCAGCCGCCACTATTCCCGTCGTGTTAATCTGCAACACAGAATCGTCTATACGGTCGAGGATAACACAACTAACCTCACGGATGCATCCGGCAATGTATACGAGGGAATTGTTTTCATCAAAAGAATGTGGACGCACTACGAATAAGTATGAGAAAGAGGCTGTATTTTGCTACAGCCTCTTTTCAGGTAGATAACTATACGATATTTCCTACAGCTTCTTACATATAATAAAAGAGGAAGACCGGGAAACCTCAAAATGCTCCCCAGTCTTCCTTTTTTATCCAAGCAAAGACACCTATCATTGATATATGCATCACTCAAGATAGATATACTGTCTTGCCGGATACTTTGTCACCGCCATTTTGTACGGCGCATTTTTGTCCAGTTCTTTTTCATCATCAATAAATCTCATTGGAAACGGCAGCTTCATCTCAATATCTTTTCCCGGCGCAGTGGATATAGATGATAAAATACTGTCTATCCGCTCATCTGTGTCCATCAGGAGCTGCTGATCTAAATAAGTGATATAGTCATTCTTCTTCCCGATCAGCGCCCAGTCACCGATCATTATTTTTCCCTCCTCGTTATTCTCATTCCGGATAGTCAGAGACACTTCCATGATATATCGAAACGAGTTTTCCTCATTGACCGATGAAGGATCCAGACCGTATTTTTCTAAATAGTCCTTTCTGTCAATAATCTCATGACCGGTGATCATCACGCTGTATCCATTTGTGTTTTCCTGATATGACCTGAAATAGCTTCCGCCTAAAGGAACCCATTCGTTTTGTGAATAGGTGTCAATAATCGGTTTCTCTGCGGCTGCATTGACACTGGTGATCCTTATTGCTGCCGCAAGCAGAACAGAAACAAGCAAAAAAATCAGCGCTGTTTTCCTTATAGATCGCATTTTACTTTTCATGGTCAACAATCCTGCCTTCCTCAATGAAGTAGATGTTGTCGGACAGCTCTTTGAGGATAGAGTAATCATGGCAAGTCAATACGATCAGCGCACCTCTCGCTTTTTCACGTTGTAATACCCGCTTTACCATATCTACGCCCTTACTATCCAGAGCGTTGGTCGGCTCATCAATGAGGATAATATCAGGATGCTCCATAACCGCCGCAGCGATGCCCAGCCTTTGCTTCATGCCAAGCGAAAAATACCTGTATTTTTTCTTTCCGGCATCCGAAAGCTCCACTTCATCCAGCAGTTCCAGAATCTCCTTATCAGACACAATATTTTTCACGGAAGCCATATACCGCAGATTATCATAAGCCGAATAGTTATCCAGGAACGCGGGACTGTCAATCAGCACACCGATACTCTCAGGAAAGTCCATATCTTTTTTCAGTTCACGATCATCTATGAACACCTTGCCCTCGGTCGGCCTTATAAGTCCGCAGATTACCCTCATAATCATCGTTTTTCCCGAACCGTTGATTCCTTTCAGGCCGGTAATGCTCCCGGACTCAAATTCAAGGGATACCTGATCGAGCACCTTTATCTTTTTAATCACCTTTGATACATTGTCAATCCGTATTTTCATGGCAGATCATGCCCCTTTCCTATTACACTTCATCACCTGTGCTTATTGATAATATCCGACTTTTTCAAATACAGGTAGCCGGTCAGCATACACACAACCGAAATCCAAGCTATGATGATAAGCTCCACCCAAGCAACCTGCCCGTTCGTGACAACCTCAATGCTTCTCGCAAACATACTGACGTTCGGGAACAGCAGAACATTCTGCATATAGGCGCTTGCCAGAAGAAAAGCCGTGCTGATTAAGTAGCTTGTCAACCTTGACGTTATCATAGAGGTAACAAGCTGGATCATGCAAAGACCAATTCCCACCGGTATGAGCATGGAAAGCGTCGGGAGGATGTTCCACGGAGGATTCTTGAGGAAATCAGGGGAACTGAAACGAAAATATGGATAATACGTTCCTATCTCAAAGCTCATCTCTGCACCCAAAAGGATCGACGTCAGAGAAAAACAAACGACTGCGACAACAAAATACAGGACAGCGGACACTGTTACCCATACGCATTTCGACAGCCACCAATAATGTATCTTGTTGGAAAGGATCATGATGTTTTTTCCGAATCCCATCAAATCCTCATACGGATACTGGAGGGTAATCAGCAGCAGAATCAGGTACATAAGAATCCATATACTCGGAAAGCTGAATTTAAACATGGAGTTTACAATATTGTTTGTCTCCATAATTTGAATCGGCGCATTTCCGGCGCTTGTCCCTCCGCAGAGAAAGCAGAGATAATCGCCCAGCGTAACCGTCGATGTGACTGGGCTGGGATTCATTCGCAGTGCAGCGTCAAAATCCAGAGATGCAAACACTGCCAAAAGTGAAAACAGAATTCCTGTAAACAGATATGTCTTCCACCTCTTTAGAATTCCGTTTTTTATATCGCAGCGAACTATATTAAAAAACATCATCATTCTTACCTCTAATCCATGTGATCGCCAAGCTGACTATAAACATCACAGCCAAAATTGCCGCAACAATATAGATATTGCTCGATACCCCTCCGCGCATAAAGTAGAAAGGCGAAAGCTCAAGGCTGATTCGATTTGAAAAAATCGTGTCAAAAAACGCTTTTTCAAAGAAAAGGAACAGGTACGGAACAATTATGATAACGAACTTATTCTGAATAAACAGGGAAAGGCACATGGACAGATCAGCCCACAGACCGCAGAAAATTCCCGGAATCAGCACAAAAATCATCATGAAAAGAAATGGATTTGAGTAGAAGATATTCGACAGATATCTTCCGTAATATTGGCCGGAATAAATCTGTTCCAGCGGATCAGGCGTATATGCCGGTATGTAGCAGGCCGTAATGATAATATTAATTACAAGGGGAATTACCGCCAGCAGGAAGCCGGAGCAAAACGTCACCAGATACTTTGCGAGGTAGTACCTTTGCTGACCTTTTTTCAGGGACATCTGCCGCAGATATCCGTTTCTGTTTTCATCCAAAAGAGAAAAACTGAACGGCAGTGCCGCCGCTAAAGGCAAAATGAAATAGAAAACAGTGGTAAACAGAAGATCGCCTACCAATGAGCCGATCCAGACATTATAGAGAGAGATTGCATAAGGACTGTTATCCTCAAAATAATACCCATTATCGGCTTTTGGAACAGCCGGATTAACCCCTCCCACGCTTCCAGCCAGACTAACTGACCTCGTCACAGCAACTGCCGAGGTTATCAAGGAAAGGAATGCCAGTACGATCCAAAAGGATTTTGTTCTGAACAGCTTTTCAAACTCTACTTTCAATACAGACAGCAATTATTCCGCCTCCTCAAGTTGATCCAGCCTGATTCCGAATCTATGATCCAAAGATGAAGTCTGTATTTCCAAATACAATTCATCAAGAGGAACATCATCCATCTTCACATAGTAGCACAAAGTCATTTCAACCGTTTCGCCCTCACCTATTTTATAATGGAAATAGTCATACGGTCCGTCAGAATGAGGATCAGCATAAGCCAAAGGCATCCCGCTGGCGACACGCCACTCACCTTCATTTTGCGATCTAAATTTTTCCGGACTGAATTCTTCTTTTGAGGACAAGACATACCCGTCTGAAAAAAACTCAGGCGGATCGGTAAGTGATTTCGCATGCACATTTTCTACCGTCAGCTTTACAACCATAGGTTTAAATGTCTCGTCATACGCAGAAAAATCATCAATAAAGTCATCATAGTTCAGTCCGGTTTCTTCTATCGTGTCGTAAATCACAGCGCTGCTGACAGTGAAGCACATCTCACCCTCCCACATAGCGAAGACCTCTGTACTCATGGGCGGCTTCTCTCCCTGTTCTCTGGGAGGAAGCGCAGTAACGCTGAGCTTCTCTCCCATATTTCTAATGATAGGAGACGATCCGTCATATATGCTCCCAGATCCCCATTCTTCCTGTATGGACTCCGCAGGAACTTCTTCATCTGAATCAGAAGTCTCTGTCTGTCTCTGCGAGCTTTGTTCCGCAGAACTGTCCGTATCATTCGAGGGGTCAGCAGTATACAGCTCCGGCTTCATCAGAAGCACTGCCATTACCACACTCAGCACAGTCACTAAAGCAACTGCAAGTATCAGAAATCTGTTCTTTTTCATAGCACTCGCCTTCCTTTCACACTATCACTGAAAGCAATATTTTGATATATGATTATTCCCGATTTCAGAATACACCACATCAGCCAATTTATCAATGATATTGCCGCACTTGCACAATTTTTTTGCATTTTAATATAAAGCAGCAGTGTCTGAGAACCTCTTTAAGACTCTCAGACACTGACATTACTTATCTTATTGAATAAACACTAAGCGAGCAACCGCACATATCAAAGAGAGCCTTTCACGATTTACCAGTTCAGTCTCTCCGAACCATCTTCAACGTAATCCTCGCTCCACGCGAGAGTTACATTACCCCACGAATAATGGCTTGACGGATAATATGTTCTCAAACCAGCCATAAGATTAGTTGCCGTCTTATTATGCTTTATCGTCTTGCCACCATAAGTGGTGATGAGGAAATACGACGAAGTTGCCGCTTGAGTTCCACCGTAAGGGGCAAGGGTTGTTTGAATATAGAACCCGTCCAACGGCATCGAATCGTTTTCTACACGAAAATAGGTTGGGGAGTTATTAGCTTTTCTCCACACGGTCGTTACCGAGGCATACCGCTGAGAACCTTCCCAAGAAAACGTGTGATAATGGTCATTGGTTGCTGCACTTGCCGGAATAGCCAAAACCGATACCAGCAATGCCACAACGCACAGCACCATCATGATTTTCCTAGACTTCTTCATAATCGTTACCTCCAAGCTTTTAATGTGCAAGCATATTTCTCTTCCTCACATATCACTCTTCTGTACATATGATTATGTTGTAAGCAGAAACACACTTTTCTTTCGATTAAACTTATCGCACATCGTACATTGGAATCCCTATACCTTTCTGAAAAAGCAAACGGTCGCAGACAAAGTGTTTATCCAACAAGAAGCTTTGGAAACTTCTTCAAACGTAGACATAGCAAATCCAATTTAACATACTATACCTATCTTTGTCCTAACAATACTACTTGTCCACACATTTGTCAATAGTATTTTTCTTTTTGTCAAAATTATTTTAGCTGTTATGTACCAAGCGATTGAATCTTGAAACATAAATCTGACTGCTCCCACGGGCAAGCCCGTGGGAGCAGTCAGAAACGATAGGCGGCAACCCTCTTTCAAAAAAGAGGGTGATTTCAAAAGAGGGTGATTTCTTTTGCTAACGCCTGATAAGGAAGCATTAAGTATAATGACTTATTGGGTGTTGCAAAGGTTGGTGACAAAAATACCGAAAAGATAACAATGGTGCTATGTCAAGATTTAGTACAGGTTAAAATGAGAAAATTCTCCCCATTTTAACCTGCCAGAAGCTCCGCCTTAGTGTGTGTTCTTTCATATACTCGTTCGAATTCGTCTGGTGACATAATCCAATAGATAGTATCACAAAGATTGTAAGCAGGTTGAAACAACATACAACATGGCAAATATGGAAGACGCATTACAAGGAACTTTCCCATTGTTACTGGAAGGAACACACCTTTTGGTCAGACGGATACTTTGCAGCATCCATAGGAGAAGTATCACAATCTACAATCGAGCATTATATTGAAAACCAAGGATAAAAAATAAAACCGACACTAAAGTGTCGGGGCTTCAACCGAATTGATGATTTGTGAAAAGGATAGATTTCTCAACTCTGCTCATAATAGGTATTACCGAAAGAACGCCGTAAGGCCCCTGCTTTTCCGAAATAGGGGATATGAGGTGTAGAGATATAAGGATTGCAAGAAGTTCCTATATCATGTATAATTGAAAAAGGTAGGATACACGTCGAACCTATACGCTTGGGGAGACCGTGTAAGTTCTGTTTGCAGGCTGTGATCTGCTGGAAGAGTAAATAGTCACTTAAGGAGGTAAATTCTATGCCCATAGACAAAATCGCATTAAAGAATTTTACTGTATTTGATCGCTTGGAACTCGAATTTTGCAGTGGAATCAATGTGCTCGTGGGTGTAAACGGAAAAGGTAAAACACATATTATGAAATTGCTATATAGTGCTTGCCAAGCCGTCGATCCCCGAGTTTCCTTTGCTCAAAAAATTGTTCGTTGCTTTTTGCCAGATGAACATAGAATTTCTCGATTAGTTCGCAGAAAACAGGGTAATAACGATGCAATCATTCGTGTTAGTGGCAGCTCCTTGGGAAGTGGTGAATCTAAAACAATTTCCGCAAAGTTTAATATTAAAACTAAAAAATGGGATGCAGATATAACTGGTGAAGATAGATGGGAAAAGCTTTTTCAAGATCTAACAAGCACATTTATTCCTGCAAAAGAAATTCTCTCTAACGCATACAATCTTAGTGCTGCCGTAGAAAAAAACAATGTTATCTTTGATGACACATATCTTGACATTGTTAATTCTGCCAAAATCGATATTTCTCTTGGGAAAAATGCAGCTTCAAAGCAGTCTATGCTAACTCAAATTGAACGCATTATTGAAGGAAAAGTTTTTTTTGATACACAAAAAGATGAATTTTATCTTAAGCATGGGAACTCTAAACTTGAATTCAATCTGGTTGCAGAAGGAATTCGGAAAATTGCGTTAATCTGGCAGCTTGCAAAAAATGGAACTCTCGAAAAAGGCTCTATTTTGTTTTGGGATGAACCGGAAGCAAACATAAATCCCACACATATTCCGATTATTGCTGACATGCTTCTTGCTCTACAACGCAGTGGCGTTCAAATATTTATCGCAACGCACGACTATATTTTGGCTAAATATATTGAAACACGTGCTCTCAAAACAGATAACGTTCAATATTTTTCCTTATATGACGGTAGCGATACTGTATGCTGCGATACAGCCTCTCAATTCAGTTCTTTGGAACACAATCCTATTGTAAGCGCATTTGATTCTCTTTTGGACGAGGTCTATAATAATAAGGTGAATGGCAATGAAGAGTAAAATATTTCAAGATGAAAACCATTGCTATCAGTTTGATTTTACGGATGCTATATGGGTAACAGATGAGCTGCACGATACTTTTCAAAAAAATAAAGCAAGTATTCTAAGTGATGTTGATTTTATTGCAGAGACCGAAAATGAGATTATACTGCTTGAATACAAAAATGCCAGTATATCTTCTGCCGTTAAGCCAGAACGTTTCGTCCCCTCAGATCAAAAAAGGCTTAACAAAATCGCATATAAGTATTATGATTCTTGGATTTTCCTAAAAGCCATAGGGAAAAACAAACCCATTCGATATATCTACATACTAGAATATCCAAAAGGGGATACTACTACAAGAAAAGCCATTCGCAATAAGATCATAGATCTGTTGCCGTTTGAACTTCAACGGCTTCCCTTAGTTAAACAAAAGCTAATTTTAGAATTTGAGGTGCTTTCCATAAATGAATGGAATTTAAACGAAAAATATAAAAATTTTCCTATAACCCCTGTCACGATGGAATAATATGATTTTTAATATATAAGGTACAATATGAGATACTCCTTTTATCCAAAAGCGCCGTAAAGCCCCTGCCTTTAGGTATGGGGATATAAGGCGGTGTAGGCGTTGCAAGAACGCCATATATCGTGTATAATGAAGAAAATGCAGGAGGTGAGAAAAGATGGAATACAGCTATAAATTCCGGCTATATCCGAACAGAGAGCAGGAAACTCAAATGCTCCGCACATTCGGATGCTGCCGGTTTGTATTCAATCACTATCTCGCCTACCGTAAAGATTTGTATGAGCAGTCCGGGAAAACCGCAAATTACTATGTGTGCGCGAATGACCTAACCGTTTTAAAGAAGCAGGAAGAGACATCATGGCTGCGGGAAGTAGACGCAACAGCGTTGCAGTCTTCTCTCCGTGATCTCGATGATGCGTATCAGAACTTCTTCCGGCGCGTAAAGCACGGAGAGAAGCCCGGTTTCCCACGCTTCAAAAGCAAGCACGACCACCGGCAAAGCTATAAAAGCAAGTGTGTAGGCACAAATATCAAGGTATTGGATAAAGCTATCCAGCTGCCGAAGCTTGGTGCAGTGAAATGCCGTATTTCTAAAGAGGTAAAAGGCAGAATTCTTTCTGCTACGGTATCCCGCAATCCAAGCGGTAAATACTTCGTATCTTTGTGCTGCACAGACGCAGAAGTGGCAGCTTTGCCCATGACCGGTTCTGTGATCGGAATTGACATGGGTATCAAAGACTTCGCTGTTTCATCGGACGGCATTGCTTATGAAAACCATAAGTACCTCGCAAAGAGCGAAAAGAAACTTGCCAAACTGCAAAGGCAGCTCTCTCGAAAAGCAAAAGGGAGCCGCAACAGAGATAAGGCACGTTTGCAGATTGCTCGACTGCATGAGCATATTTCAAACCAGCGCAAGGATATGCTCCATAAGCTTTCTGCACAGCTGCTCAAAGAAAACGACGTCATCTGTATTGAAGACTTAGCTCCAAAGAATATGGTAAAGAACCATAAGCTTGCAAAGTCCATACAGGACGCGAGCTGGAGCGAGTTCCGCAGACAGCTTGAATATAAAGCAGAGTGGTACGGCAAGAAGATCGTTGTAATCGATAGGTTCTTTCCTTCTTCTCAGCTCTGTTGTAATTGCCATGGCATATGGAGTGGCACGAAAGACCTCTCTGTAAGGAAATGGACGTGTCCGGTGTGCGGACATACACACGACCGGGACCGTAATGCAGCAATCAATATCTTAAACGAGGGATTGCGCCTACTGGCGTGATCTATATGCATACACGGTAGGGCGGGACACGCCCGAACCTATACGCTTGGGGAGACCGTGTAAGTCCTGCTTGCAGGCCGTGATCTACGAACCAAGAATCCCCCTGCTTTAGCTGTGGGGAGTGTCAAGTATGCATGGGGAGCCATTCGTACAGCTCAAATTCCCCAGAATGACCGTTCTGGGAAATTTGTTTTCTTGCACTTTCTCTGAAAGTATGTTATCATTTAATGGGAATTTTCATATTGGCTTAACGTGATTTCATTTTAGGCTGCTGTCGTCACAGGTATCTATCCAGCCATTTGCAAATGTAGTAGGCAAACACTTGCATATTCTTATAAAAATTCCCGCGTGCAAATTTTACCTGCACAAAGAAAGCACCCGGAGCTGCAACTCCGGGTGCTTTCTTTATGCTTCCGATGCGCGAGTGAAGCATTCATTTCGTTCGTCCCTATTATACCACATTCAACTGAAAATGCAAGGGTGCAATACCATCACACGTGGTTGATAAAATATAACATTGCAAGAGCCCTCCACATGGTCACGCTGTTTTTATCAAAAGAGCGCCGTAACGCTTCTGCTTTAGCTGTGGGGTGTGTCAACTCATTCGTATATAGAGTTAAATCGGAAATGATCGCTAAACTGTAAATTTAGGGTATCCTCTAAATTTGCAGTTTCTTTTTTACCTCAAGTGTAAATTTAAAGCCCAAAATCGCAATAATTTACAAGTCGTAAATCAAGTCTTGACTTCACTTTACAAATTGGTATACTATTGTATATAGAGAAAAAAGAGGTGAGTTTATGGGCGAGAGAATTGCCTATGTTCGTGTTTCGACTATCGAACAAAATGAAGCCCGGCAAGTTGAAGAACTGAAAAAACATGATATACAAAAATGGTTTATCGAAAAAGTGTCCGGCAAAAATACCGATAGGCCCGAACTTCAAAAAATGCTTGATTACATAAGAGAAGGCGATACTGTATACGTCCATGATCTATCTCGATTGTCTCGCAGCACCTCAGATTTATTAAAGCTCGTAGAGTTTTTCGCCAAGAAGAAAGTAGAACTTGTCTCCAACAAAGAAAACATTGATAGTTCAACTCCGACAGGAAAACTCATGCTCACGATGATTGCTGCCATCAATGAATTCGAACGGCAAAACCTATTAGAACGTCAGAGAGAAGGAATTGCGATTGCAAAAAAAGAGGGCAAATACAAAGGTCATTCGGTAAAGAAAATTGATCCTGATCTTTTTGATAAAACCTATGCTGAATATAAGGATAGAAAAATCAGCAAAGCAGAAATGGCCAGACGTCTTAAAATATCAAGGCCGACACTGTATAAGCTATTTGAAGATAAATGTTTACCTTGACACGCCCGAACCTATACGCTTGGGGAGATCGTGTAAGTCCTGCCTGCAGGCTGTGATTTGCAAACCACGAGTCTTCCTGCCTTTGCTGTAAGAAGTGTCAAAGAAATTGCAGCAACATAATTCTGAAACCGAAACTGCGATTGATAAGGCCAAAAGTTTTATGAGATGGTTGGACTGTAAAGGCAGGTGAAGGTATGTGTCTGATGAAAAGAAATCATTAGAGAGAAATGCATTGGATGCCTTTCTTCAAAGTAATCGTAAACTGAAAGGATATACGATTGACGATGGAGAACGACCAGATTTTGTTTTGATAAGGAATGGTCATAAGATTGGAATTGAACATTTTCGGGCAGATACCATCTTGAATGAACATACAGATTCTGAAAGTATGAAGTTTGATGGTCAACGAAAAAAGATGTACGAAAAGCATCATGCAAAGTTGTTGAATGATGAATTTGATGCGGATGCATCTGCAAAGGATATTGAAACTTCTATCAATAAAAGTTTAGATGCTGCATCAAAATTTGCTTATAAAGCGTTTATTAATAATCTGAAAGACGTTTTTGAACAGCACGCAGGTAAGGTGTCCGAATATAAAAAGAAATGTGATGAAGTTTGGTTTTTAATAGATATAGGCATTGAAAATGACCATTTCACGGCGGAATTTGATAATGGTGGATTGACAAAAATGAATGTATTACCTGTTACGAGTAATATGTTTAACATTTTTGATAAACACAAAGAGATAAGTCGTGTGATTGTTTGTTCTCGATGTTTAGGAAGATATAAAATTGTTTATGATTCCGGCAGTGGAAAGTATAGCTATAAGATTCGATCATTTACTTATACAGGAGCATTGATTCCGATCAGCAGACAAGTCAAACTTAATGTGAAGGATAACTATCCACGGTGAAGAGTACATAATTACGGACATTAAAATGCGAATGCTTCAGCCGCGCGAGCTATTTAACGCACAGGGTTTTCCAAGCGACTACATCATCGACCATGATGCTGATGGGCATCGGTATGCAAAGCTAACGGAGGCAGAAGATACAAACATAAAATAGCGAATTTAAAATTCTTTTTCTTGAAAAACAAGGATAAATGGGATATAATTATTTCGTGAATTACGAAATAATCTTGACTTTATAGTTATATGGAGGCTTGACATGATTATTATGAATCTTGAATTCAAGAACATTCTTGGCTTTCCTGAGTTTAAGATGAATTTTTCATACCCTAAAAAAATTGTCAACTCAACGATTGAAGGGGAATATCTATCTGAAAGAAAGAATTTCAGGTACAAAAAAGCAATCGTGTTAATGGGGGCCAATGCTACTGGAAAAACAAGCGTCGGAAAGATATTAAAAAATATTTTTTCTTTTATTAACACTGGAAATCCTGAGTATATTTTGCAGCTGCCGACAAAAGGAGAAACGGGAGAATTCAGCATTGATTTTGTAAATAAAGGATATGTATTACACAGATTGAACGTATCGATATTCACAAGAGAATCGCGTGTTCAGTTACACTGCTATCAGGCTTCTATTTCTGCGGATGATTCCTATGAAAAATGCGTAGCCAAATTACGAGATTGCACCGATTTCTTTAACCCTGACTTTACAGATATAACTCCAAAGCAAATAAAGGACAATTTTGGTGAGGTGAATTACCGTTTTGCATATCCAGAGATAGAGTCTTCTTTAAAAATCGATAAAATTGACAGGGATTGCTTATTATTAGCTTTGAAATCCGTACTTGGAACTTTAGACCCTACACTTACAGACATCTCATGTTCCTCAGAACTTCAAGATTCGTTTATTATACGAAGAAAAAATGAAGAGATCATTATTCAGAACGAGAAACTCTTAAACAAAGAGGTTCTCTCCAGTGGAACGATCGAAGGTATTGACGTAGCTATTTTTCTTGCATCAATGCTTTCAAAAAATGAAGTGAACAAATTCTATTATTGTGATGAGCATTTTTCCTATATTCAAAGTGATATTGAAAAAAGAATGTTTGGAATAATGGTTGGTTTGTTAAAAGATAAAGAGCAGCTTATCTTTACAACTCACAATACTGATATGCTGGATTTAAATATTCCGAAGCATTCGTTTGCCTTTTTGAAAAAAAGGGTAGATCAAGGTATATGCGAAGAAGTTTCGGTTATATATGCCTCGGATTTTCTCAAAAGAAACACCGATTCTATAAGAAGTGCTGTTGAAAATGATGTTTTCTCCACACTGCCCGACGACTCTTTGTTAGATGAGCTCGAATCAGGAGGACAGGATGGAGAATAAGTACATTTATTTCGTTGAGGGAAAATGCGAAGTCGCCTTGCTTGAGGCTCTTAAAGCAAACCCGCCTTTAATAAAATCCGGAAAAATCAGAAAGCTTAATTTAATACAAGAAAAAATATCCAATTCTGTGCTGATGGGAATTAGCAGCGGCACTAAAGTCGCTTTTGTTTTTGATACGGATGTGGCTTTTACGCGCCAACTAAAAAGTAATATAGAGTTAGTAAGACGTCACTGCAAGTTTTCAGAAATAATATATTTACCGCAAGTGAGAAATTTTGAGGATGAGTTGGTTCGATGCACGGATGTTTCGCGAGTAGAAGAACTAACACAAAGCGCCGGCAAAAAGGATTTCAAAAAAGACTTCTGCGGAAATAGAAATTGTAGGGCTTTGTTGGAACGGCATCATCTTAACATGGCCAAACTGTGGGTGACACAACCACCAAGTAACTTCGATTGTGATGTTGTCCTAAACGGAGAGAAAATAAAGGTCAAAAAGTAGTATGGTTTAAATTATACAAAAGAAGGATTTTGTATAATTTAGGGAATAATTTGATAAATTTGGAAGAACTTATAGCAATGATTAAACATGTAAACTTATCAAACTTTAAATTTGATATTGACTTTGAAGATCAGCGTATTCGTTGGGCTACATTCGACACGGTTAGTGAAATCTACTATAAAGCAAAAGCATCATCCTTGCTTCTGGACGTAATCCATATATATGCGTGGATTGACAGAATCACAAATTTATCAATTTTTTGATGTAAAAAAATTAAACCCCCGGAGGTGCAAGCTCCGGGGGTTTTCGTCTGCCCAAATGGACATCCTATCGTTTAGTTCATTGTATCACAGCGTGAATAGAAATTCAAGCCGTTGTTTCTCTTACACGTCTGAATTGCGAGAGCTGTGCTTCTGTGAGTTCCGGGCAGTCCGCGTCCGGCTCATCCGGGCGAGCTTCTAATACTTTCAGCATGGCAATTTGTGCATCGGTCAGAGGCTCGTTCATATCAATTTTCTTTTTCGTGGTCATGGTTTATTTCACTCTTTCTATACTGTTGTGCAAATTCGCGCACTGTTTTAATTGATTTTTGATTCACATAGCTTTTCAGTGCTTCAATTCTTTGCTCTACTGCATCGGAAATACAAACACAGCGTTCTGAATCAATATAAGGAGAACCCGACAAAACTTCGCATACCCGATTACCAAAGCGTTGCAATGCATCAAAATTGATCCAACTAAAATTTGAAACGAGCCTTAGTTGCTCATCTTGTGTTTCCTTGAATGGCTTTGCCGCCATTTTTGAAGATACCGGCTTAATCAATTTAGTCGGAGTATCACACCAAAGTGATGTCCCGGAATCGAAAATTGGTGCGGGACCAATCCATTCTAACGTATTCGCATTTCGTATTGCACCAAAATTATTGTAGTGACGATCCGTGTTAGCAAGCAAATAATCAACAACAATCATTCGATCTACTGCCTGCTGCACATCTGGGATTTCCATCATTTCGCAGCAGTTAAGATAGTGTTGATACGCTGTGAAATGATTAGCTTTCTTCTGTGACTTTATAATACGGTCGGCAGAAATCAATTCTGTGTCCGCATCGACAAAATCTTCACAAATACTGTAAGGACATTTATCTTGCATAATAAGGCTATAAGAAACATGAGGAATATTTAGCCTTTCCATCAGTTCCGTCGCAATAAGTTCGTTGTATGGCTCCTGTACTATGGTACCACTACCGGCTTTTATAAGGCAGCGTTTACCGTTGATAATCGTCCACTTTTTGCGCAGCCAACCATCTGAAGCATTATCCGGAGACAATAAGTTAATTTTATTGCTCGAACTGTGACCGCTGAAGAGAATATCACCTATATCGCGAGAAAAATCGTTTTCAAAGAAATTGATTTCTGCCCATTCTAAAGAGGATCCTTTTTCTTTGATCCAATATTGATCTGAAAGACTAAGTCCATAGCTTTTGTTCAGGAGCTCTTGTGTACTGTCAACACGTAAAGCTGCAAGTGCCTGTTGAATACCTTGACGGCTCGCCGGAATGGAACGGCCATACCACCAATTGTTGAGCGCCTTGCGGTCAATAACTTCATTTTTATAAGGAATACCAATCGGAATATGCTCCGCATTGTATACTTTTTTGATTTGATATATAGAACCAGTTGCATCGTCCAGTTCTATATCTACTACCGGTACTTCTTTGTGCATCAACGTGTATTGCACTGCATAATCCCCCTAACCCATCGCTTTTCTCACGAATTTTCTTCATCGTCTTGCTCGAGCGCCTGCATCATTTTTTCAACACTATCATAAGGGCCAAATATATTTTCTCCATTTTCAGCATCTTCCATAGCAGCGTAAGTTGTGGAGTTTGGTTCTTCTCCTGATTTACTCTTTTTAACGATATATTCAAGAGATGATTTGCAGAAAATAGATGCAGATAGCCACCCATCTCTCCCTTGCTCATCTTTTATATGTTCGAGCTGCTCGATGGCTTCTTGCAGTGCCGGAAGATCACCATGTTCGATTGGACGACCGAGAACGTGCTCCATCACAGCACCGATCTCAATCAGACGTTTGGTACGTACTTTGCGTTCTTTTTCACGTTCCCTATTTTGTAGACGGCGTTTTTCGGCTCTAATTGCATCGATTTTGATTTTTGCGGCAACTTCGCGCTGCTCGATTTGTTCAAAGCGATTAGCGTGTTCTTTTTTCACATACTCATCCCCTTTTTAGTTCTCCCGCTCCATATTCTTTTTTACGGAGGGTTTTCCGAACTCCCGCGTATAATCCGCAACCGACCTGACAGAGCGCTCTTCCTTACTGCATAAGAGATTTGTATACCAATGGCCTGTCTTTACATCGCTTACCAAGGCTCCTCTGTCCCCCTTAATATAAGCTTGAATCACGTCCACATTGCTTATTTCTCGGTCATCTGCGTTTTTATAGTTATCCGCAAAATCATCAAATTGTTCTGCGTATTGTACAACCTCTGGATGCTTATTGAAATAAGCAATCCATAAACCACAATATAAATCCTCTGCATCGCTTGCAGGAAGCGCATTTCCCGTGTAGGGATCAATTATATAGCTAAACGGTTTATCTTTTCCTGCCTTTTTCCCATCTGTGGTGCGTTTAGCATCTTGATACCACTCTTCAATACTCTTCTCTTTCCCATGAATCGTGACTTTTGCAAATAAAGTACAATATCTTCTATCACCTCGGATAGAACAGTCCAAGACCTTTCTTATCGATGTCGCGGCAGTTTTATCTTTATCGAGACGTCGCTTTATATTCTCATAGGTCTTCTCGTCTTTTTCTATTAGTATACTATCTCTATGTGTGTTTAGCGCAGCTTCTCCAAGTACACCACTCCCTGCGAATTGGTCTAATACTAATTCACCTTCTTGAGTCACAAATTCCAATATTTGTTCCAATAATTTCACCGGCTTTTCCGCCTGATGTATCTTATCTTTTTTTGCGAGAGGATCTACATCAAAAGCGGTAGGAAGCATACCGGCTGCGCCAGACATATAATGTTCAGTTTCAGGATTGGCTTTATTCTTTTTAGCATCAGGGCGAAGATTGCGAGCTTTTCCCTTCGTAAAAAAACAAACGTCTTCTGTGTTTTTTGACTTTCTTCCGGTATTCGCGACAAAATCGCCTTTTTTCCATGCTACTTTGGCATAGTAATCCAGACCGGCTTTTCTTGCATACTCTTTAACCTGATAGAGATATTGATAATTTTCTCCGTTTTCTTCTGGCAAAAACTCCACGAGAAAACATCCATGTTTCAAAACACGTTGTTTTTCAAAAAAATCTTTTCTGTATACTTAAATAGGCCGTAGTCCGCAAAATTACGGTTGCCGCCTTTGAGACTTGAATTTAATTGGTATGGATGATCTGTGATGATAGCATCAAGGGAATTGTCTTCAAAAATAGAGAGGTCACGGCCATCTCCGTTAATGAGTAAGCAGGTATTCTCATGCCCGGCATCGTCTTTTCGGGTCACTGTATATAAGCCTTTTCCAACACGTTCAAACAGCCCTTTATTGATGCCTTCATATATTCTTGCTCGAATACTGGGGGCGTTTACATCCCGTTTTTGATGTTCTAAAACCAATTCATTCGCTTCTTGAATCGTAAAATATTCGGCATCATTAAAGTAATCAAAAAGGGTAGTTTGTATGCCTTTCTGCTTCTCCATATGCCTTATCACTCTCGCTCCATACTATCTTTACTTTGCTGTTTATGCTGCTCTGCAAATTCAGCTACCGTCCGCACGGCACTGTTTTTAGCAAGGCAGTTTTCTAAAGGATCGTTTCCTACTTCAATCTGAATTGCTTTTTTCTGTTCTTCGGATCCCCTGTATTCAACAGTTTCAAGGCCGTCACATTCAAAGAAAGCCCATGCCCCTATTTCTTTAATATTTTCCGATAGTGTTACAGATTGAAGTCTTTGGCAACCGTTAAACATACCCGCCCCTATTTTTTCCAAATCAGCAGGCAATACCACATGTTCGATTGTTTTGCAGCCATTGAACACGCCTTCCCCTATTTTTAATTCATCAGGTAAAATCATATCGCCCGTTAAAGACCAGCACCCACTAAAAGCATGATCCCCAATTTCTTTGATGTCCTGCGGCAACACGATTGAGGTTAAGTTATGGCAAGATGAAAAAGCACTTGCGCCAATTTTTGTGATCGTGTCCGGCAGCACTACTTTTTCCAGTGTAGAATCTGTAAACGCGTGATCTCCTATCTCACGCACCTCATACCCTACACCCTCTAAAGAAATAAAAGTTCTCGGAATTCTAATTTCCTTTTCCCTTCCCACATAGCCTATCATTTCAAGATTATTTGCCTCAAGGGAAAAAGGCTTGTATTCCTTCATAGAGGCTAATTGCGAAAGATTTTCTTCCCGTCTACCTTCATTGACACAATCTCTGCAAGTCTTACCATGCAATTTGTTGCAGTAATCTTCCATAGTCAGAATCAACTTCATCTTTTCCGCGGCAAACAAAGGAATTTCTATTGAATTCTGCTTTTCACTTCCATTATCAATATACCAATATGTAGCTTTTAAGCTCACCGTGTTATTTACAACATTGTACGCCGGATAGAAGTTTATATTGTCCATTGGCTCAAGGTCTTCAAAATGTGTTTTTTCCGTTGCAAAGGCAACTGCTTCTTTCAGCCTATAAACAAGATCGTCAGTTGCCCACACATAGCCTTCAACGCCTTCGACACTGAAAAGTAGCTCATCGTCATAAACGAACTCCGAAATCTTCTTGGTAAAGCGATTGAAAATGTCATTAAAAAAGCTGTCCACGTTATATTCAAGAATTGCCATGATATTTCCTCCATATTGCAAATTTGATTGTTGCGTTCCCTCTATCATTGTACCGTTTTGCTTCTTGTTATACAAGAGTATTTTTTGAGGTGTCAATTTTTCGCTCACCTATAAAATTCAGTTATCTAATTTTTTGTATTCTTCTACAACCGGATCATCTGGCAAAGTACCGGGATTTAATGTTAATTCGATTTTGGTATTACCCTTATTCATATCTAACGAAGCAAGATATTGCAGTTTTTCTTCCGTGGTCATTTTGAAGAATGATTCCGGCAACGGAACTGTAATTATCTTTTCTTTTTCGTATGCAGCTTGCACTGTACGGACAAAATTGTCATGTGCCTTCATACGTTGGGTGTCTTCTTCATCTTGAAGTTTTTCTCTATACGCTTTGCGTGCCTCCCCATCTTCCGCATAAGCTATGCCGTCAACGATTGGTTTTTCTGTAGTGAAAGAGATCGGATAAATTGTTCTTTCAAAAACAAAGAAGTTTGGATAGGTAAAAAATTCGTCACAGTTATTTTCTTCGACAGACATCCATATATCATCCTTAAATAGCCCCGCATATTTAGGGAACAAGCTTTTTATATGGTCTTTTGTATAAGAATCTCCAATTACGCCAAGACCATATATTTTGTTTGACGGAAAAATCTGCTTTATTTGTTCTTTGAAAACGATTTTGCCATTATATAAATCTATTTTCTTTAGTACCTTCTTTACGGTTATACGAGCTACAATCCTGTCAATACCATCAAAAATAGGTTCATGAAGAATAATAAGAAGCGAAATTACTATTCCGGATAGCCCCATAATAAGCAAATAATTACTTTCAAACATTTCCAAATCTCCTAACCGTGAAATCTCTTTTCATTTTCGTAGGCATCCCATACCGTGTGATTGAAATCATTATGCTCCCGCGCTATTTGCGCGGCCTTATATTCTTTGCGCTTCATTTTGTCTGCTGCATAGTCTTCTTCAAATACGATTGGATTTCCCGTCGTAAACGAAATAGGGTAGATCTTCTTCTGAAAGACATAAAAGCTCGGATATAGAAAGAACTTATCCTCTCATTATTCTTGGAAGAAAGCAATCCATTCTTCCAGCTCGATTGCTTTTTCTTCTGCTCTTGCTTCTTTGCTTTTACAATTCCAGCTACGCCGCAACTCATTTGTTACCTTTCGGATCGTGTTCAGTTCACAGCGCTTTTCGTCTGTAGGCTTCGCCTCATATTGTTCGCACAAAGCCTTCCAACAGTTTTCTAATGAACAGAAAAGAAACTCGACCTCATCCTTTTGCTTTTCTATTTCCTCCGGCGTTAAACAAGTATCCATGTATGCACCTAACAACCGGCACACTTCGTCCCAGTTTTTTGGGTCGTAAGATATTTTATTCATAGACAATTTCCCTTTTCGATAAAAGCCGAGTTATTGAACTCGGCTTTTATCTTATTTATTCTACTGTGTTTTACGGCTTGAACACATATTTTACCATCAAAAAGGCTAATAGCACAAACATAAATACCATGCCCAACATCCGTAATTTATATACGCAAGTATTCTGCCGCCACATAGCCCGTTTGGCCTGCATACTGCACTTTATACCACCCAGAATTAGAACGATCCAAAACCGTAACCGTTTTGTTGTACGGAATCGTCAAAATCACGCCATAATTCGTACCGGCTCCGCGGCGCAGATTCAAACCGACATACGGCTTGATCCACCCGGTGACCGTTGTACCCGGATTCGGCTTCGGCGTCGTGCTTGGCGTTTCTGCGGTTGTCTGGCTGACCTTCAGGTATTGCGAAGCCACATAGCCGGTCTGGTTGCCGTACTGCACCTTATACCACGCGGAATTAGAGCGGTCTAAAACCGTCACCGTCATGTTGTACGGAATCGTCAAAATCACACCGTAATTCGTTCCCGCTCCGCGGCGCAGGTTCAGTCCAACGTCTGCCGTAATTCTGCCGGTAACCGTCGTGCTCGGAGTCGGCGCAGGCGCTGCATCTGGCGTAGTGGTCACCGTGCTCACGCTCAAATACTGCGAAGCAACGTAACCGGTACTACTTCCGTATTGCACCTTATACCATGCCGAATTCGAGCGGTCTAAAACCGTCACCGTCTTATTATACGGGATCGTCAAAATCACGCCGTAGCTCGTTCCCGCCCCGCGGCGCAGATTCAAACCGACATCCGCCGTAACCTTGCCGATAACGGTTGTGACCGGCGTAGGCGCAGGGGTCGCTGTGGGAGCCGGTGTCGCCGTTGGTGCGGCGGTCGGCGCAGCTGTGGGCGCTGCCGTCGGCACAGGCGTCGGCTCCGGTGTCTCCGTCGGTACAGCTGCCGTGGTCGTATTATCCACCTTGATCACAATGAAAATAGAGGGGCTCGAAGCCGGTGTGATTTCCGTGATCATGTTACCTCTATTGCCGTTGCTGTCTGCATACGAGGTCAGCAGGCTGTGCCACATTTTGTCCTCGCGCGGGGTATCGCCCCAGAAAAAGCCGATATGCGTATCGCGGTTCGAGGGCGAGCCGCTGCCCGGCAGCATTAAAATCATGTCACCCTTTACAAGCTTGCCGTCCGAGAGCATTTCCTCTTTAGTTTTGTAAACGTAGGTTTTCAAATCGCCGTTGATGATCCAGCTATTGTAGTTGGAAGCACCCGCAAGCAGATCACGGGATTTATACGACGCATACCAATCTGCGCCGCCCGTGACCGAACCGTTCGCGCACATTAAAGCCTGCACGGAGTTTTCCGGCGTTGCATTGTGCGTATTGATGTTCGCCGTACCGGCGTTTAAACCGAGCTTGCAAAGCACATAGCTGACAAAGCCCGCACAGTTTAACCCGGCGCTTCCGTAATTGTAGCTCGTATCGCCGTTTGGAGACTGCCAGTCTGCACCCTTATACGGCGTGCCGAGATAATAATGGTCGTTTTCGTGCGCCGTCAGCTCCTGTACGATGCCTTCACGCGTCACGCCCCAATCTGAAACGGTCTTTGTGCCATTCGGATGGTACAAGTTTCCGTACACCCAGTTCCAATCGAACGCTGCAAGCAGCAAGGAGGTTCCGTATTCCAGCACCGGCTGCGGGTCTTCCTTCCTGCCGGTCTCGCTCATCACCTCAAAGTGCAGGTGTGCGCCCGTGGCATTGCCCGTTGCGCCCACGCGGCCGATGCGCTGCCCACGCACCACTTCGTCGCCCGCCTGCACATTGATTTCCGATAAATGCGCATACAAGGTACTGTTTCCGTCCGGGTGCGCGATCTCGACCATGTTGCCGTAGCTCATCATCCCGTCAGCGTCTTGTGTGCCATCCCAAACCTGCACGTAAGACACCGTGCCTTCTTCGGCTGCCACCACAGCAGAGCCCTGCGCAGCCGCTATGTCCCAAGCAGTGTGCTGCTCGCTGTATTCCTGTGTGATCTCGTCCCCATCGGGAACCGGGAACAAATAGAGACCGCCGGTCTCGTAGTCCGATAAAACTTCATACTCCAGCTTTACCGGGTCTGCCATCGGCTGCGGCGTAGATTCCTGACTAACCTCTGGTGATACACTCAAAGCATCATCCGACTTAGGCGAGCTTGTAAGTTCCGAATCCGGTGATATAGTGGCTTTTGGTACTACATTTTCGGGCGGCAGCTCTGATGCTGAACTTTCTTCTAATGTAGAATCTGCTTCATACGCATCATCCGCAAGCACAAAAGTTGAACCAAATGTAAAAAGCAATGTAATTGCAAGTATTAAAGCTGTTATTCTTTGCATAATCTATCCTTTTAAATGCTTATCTATATTCCCAATGCCCCTGTTCTTCTTGCGCAGGCTCATCAACAACTCAATGCTGACCTGTTTTTACCCAATAAGATTCTCCCGGAACTTCTGTATAACTCCAGCATGTGCTTAAATCGCCCTCATGGACAAATAAAGCATCCTTTGTCGTAAAAGTTTCTCCGCACTGATTACAGCGATAAACAACATCACTCCACCAATACCCATCTTCTTCCCAATGACCAACCTCTTCTTTTGCCGGAACATCTACAACCCAAACTTTTTCCTTAGGCTTCGGCGTCGCGGTAGGCACGGCTGTTGGCGCTGCGGTAGGAGCTGCCGTAGGCTTGGCCGTCGGAGCGGTGGTCGGTTTGGCTGTTGCAGCAGGCTTCGGCGTCGCAGTTGCAGACGGTTTAGAGGTAGGCTTTGCTGTCGGTGCAGCGGTCGGCTTTACAGTAGGCTTCGGCGTTGCAGTAGCCGAGGGCTTCGCGGTCGCGCTGCTGCCGGAAGACGGTTTGCTCACAGCATTGTTGCCGGAGCTGGGCTTCGTTGTCGCCGACGGTTTTGCGGTTGCACTCGGCTTCGATACTGTGCTACCAGTAGAACTTGAAGACGACGGCTTACTCGCTGTGCTGTTCTCCGTTTTAGACGAGGCAGATGAGCTGCTACCCTTTGAACTCTCGGTTTTGCTGCTTTCCGTTTTTGCACTCGGTGTCGCCGTGGGTTTTGCACTCGCGGTGCTCGAGCTTGCAGCTGGTTTGCTGCTCGCATCGTTCTTTTCCGATACCGTGCTCTCCTGTTCTTTTTCTGACACAGAACTGCTTACCGCATTGGACATTTCCGTTGTGCTGTTTTCCGTGTCATTTCCATTTGCGCAAGCTGTTACGCTGACAGCCAATAATGCGCAAAGAATAATCGTTGTGATTCTTTTTTCCATTTTGAATAACGCTTCCTTTTCTGTACTATAATATATGTAGTGAGTCAAATGACCGTATGCTCAGATTGTCCAGATTGCTCCCGACATTTCTTTCATATATTGAGAGGTCGTGTTTTTGAAGCATACCGTTCAAGTTTTGCGCTTATACCCATACAGGTTACAGCACAAATCAAATGCAGGATTATGTCTCTTGAGTGCCATCATCATAGATGTGATATATGTCTTCAACTTTTTCAATTTTGTTTCCATACTTATCGGTTTCCCATGTCTCCGGAAGCTTAATGCCATATTCTTTTTCAAGCTTTTCTGCCTCGCCCGGTGCCAAACGGTCAACTCTAAGCATGATGGAATCATTCTTGTAATGATAGATTTCCAACCCGTTTCCGGTCATTTCCAAGTCGCCGTAAGTACGAACTTTGTCCCAAAATTCTGCTGTAAGCGTGCGTTCGCTTTCCGGAATTTTAACCATAATACTATCCTCCTATTGATGTTTTCCCGTGATTTAAGGTTCTTTCTTGCCTACATAATAACCCTTTCGAACTATTTTGTCAAGATTTTTCTGTTAATGAAAAAATAAAAGTGGGCAATTTTGCCCACTTTTATTTTGCTCATCACTTTCATTCAAAAAGGTACATAAAAAAAGGGCACGCCAAATTCTCTTTAATAAGGCATACCTTTATGGTCAAATTATAGACCTTAATTTGTTTTAGGTCAAGGGCTTTTTCTTCCAAAATTTCACTTTTTTTATATAACAATCACCAAATTGATCTTTTTGAATAATAGGGACCTTTTTGAATTTCTTTTAGAGAATATTACATCAATCTACGCACGCCCGCGCATTGTAAATATTAAACTGCTCTATGTCTCGTAGATCATAAGACGGCTTATGTGCAAACAGATCATACTTCTCGTATTCTTCCAAATCATACGAAGGTGACGATCTATGATCTGAGTCGCCGAAGAACTGCGCATATAAGTCCTCCTTTTGACTATCCGGCTGCATTTGAGCCACATTGTACAATACCGTCTGCATATATGCTTTCGGATTAAGGACGCGCACTCCAACTTTTTGTATTCGATTGAACGCCATTTTGATATGTTCAGCGGTCAGCTGAGAAAAAGTTCTCAAAACATCTTCGTGCTCATAATCGTCCCGGTTAATGCGGATTTTCCCTTTACTCTTCCCAATATTGCCGATCAGGGCCGCACAAGCTTTACTAAACTCATCAGGAACGCTGTCTGATACAAACCTTTTAAGTAAAATCGATTCGTCCACATCAAATGATTCTTGATGATTATTGATTTGTTCTTTCTCAGTATTGTTATTATTATATGTAGTCGGTTTTTCCGACATCATGTATGCGGAAAAACCGACATCACTTGACGGGAAATCCGCACCTTCGTCAAATTCGCTCATAGCAACGGCATCTGTTTCTGGTGGGTTATTTACGGGGTACTCGGTCTGCGGGATTGCACAACTTTCGCTGTGCTTTACGACAGGCTTATATTCCTGCGCATCCGGGTATCGAAGATAAAGACGGTTTGCGTGATACATTCCGCCTTTTTCCAAATCAAGCAAGTTGTTACTTGCCAGCTCACGCAAAACTCTACTCAGCTTGTCCTTTTTACAGTTGAGCAGCTGCATCATCTGTTCGCGCTTGAAGTAGATATACACCTCTCCGTTTTCATTCTGCCATCCATTAGCGCGGGACATCCTTACACGATCCAGCATAATTGTGTAAAGGACGACAGACTCGCAGCAAAGGTATTTATCCGCAGCATATTGCATTAACCATCTCGGCATCTGGTAGTACGTTGCGTTTGTTTCGGCTGTAACGGTGAAGCGTTGTGTTTTCATGGTCATGACCCTTTCTGAAAATAAAAAAATCGTAAGTGTTCCGGTGAACACCTACGACAAGGCCATGTCTCAAGAGAAACTATCTCATTTCACACTATACCTATGAGCAGACAATCTTTTACCACAAAATGAGCGATAAAAGAGCGCAAAAATCACGCGTTTTAACGTTGACAAATAAACCATTTTTAGGTATAATAAGAAGCGAAATAGAGAAGGTTTTGAGGTCAACTGAAAAGTTGAAGGTTCTTCTCTTGAGGTGTGAGCCTATTGTCGTAGGTGTCCACCGAATACAGCAAGTTCTGGTAAAACTTGTTGTATTATTTCGGAATTTAACTTCCTTGGTGTTTAGTTTACCCTAAATTGGTAAAGCTGTCAAGAACATTTTGGAAGAAGCAAAAATGGAAGCAGAAATGCTTCCATTTTTGCTATTCCTTTGATTATAAAAAAGTGGGCAACTTTGCCCACTTTTTTCTTTTGCCAGATTGCTGATGTGTATTTCACGCTGCCCTATGTCAGGTGATACCACATAGTATCAACATATGTGTTTGAGAATCCACTTTAGAAGATCCTTTTCTTTAGCTGTGCCATTGGCGATTGAAATAAACATATCAGCCAGTTCGCCTTGACAGATAGTCAGGTTGTATCCATTCCATTTAAGTAGAAGCTGCATCGTTAGAGCACCGATGCGTTTATTTCCGTCGATGAAGGCATGGTTGGATGCAAGCCCAAAACCAAGCCGAGCAATTTTCTCAATATCTGAAGGATAGAGTTCTTGGCCGTTAAAGGTTTGCATCGGTGCAAAAATAGCGGCTTCTAATCCATCTCGATCTCTAAGTCCGTCCATACCGCCGCTGATTTGAATGACCCGGCCATGAAGCGCGATGACGTCCTCGGCAGTTATCCAAATCATTTGGCCATCCTCTCATAGTCAGAAGCAAACTCTGTCAGCAGTTGATCGGCATCCGCCAACATTTTTTCACGGGAGATTACTGCGGGTTCTTCCGCAATGGTGACAGCAAAGGGCATTCCTTTTGCTCGTACAAATGCATTTGCAAATATATTAAAAGCCGTTGAAGCCGTCATTCCTAATTGGTTACAAATTGCGTTCATTTGTGCTTTAACTTCGGAGTCCATTCTAAAAGTCATATTTGTATCCATAGCACTCGCCTCCTTGCACAACTATTGTAGTACATATCATGTGCAATGTCAAGTGCTCGTTGCTTTTCAATTATGAATAGCCTACACATCAGATGAAATTTTCTTTGCTATTTACTCATGATTTAAAAAAGTGGGCAAGTTTGCCCACTTTTTAGCTTGAGTTGTGTAAAAAATCCACTCAGCCATTTGCGACTGAGTGAAGCCTCATTACTTGTCGCCATAGTGTCCGCGACAGGCAGCAAAAGATGCTGCCGTTAAATATAATCATTCCTCGCTTCATCGAACCAGATTTTTTTATTTATCGTCTACCTCAATCAGTTCGTGAGCAGTGCCTTTTTCTTCATTTGTTCTATTTATCTCATCAAGCAATTCGGTTGCAAGATACTCATCGCTCATACAGTGCAGATCAGATACGCCCTCATGAATTAACCGACACAATTCAGAGGTATAGAATACCTTTAAGGCATCGTCTAAAGAGACAGTTGTTTTATCGGCAAAGCACTTGATGACTCGTGCAATCTTTTTTTGAAGTAGAATCGGATTTGCTGTCATACTTTTTCGCTCCTCAAAAACTGCAAGCAATTCAAAGCCCTCTCTGTACGGAAACACATTTGCAAATTTGGCTGTTCAAACCGGAGACGTTTAAGCGCTTCGGATTTGTCTATCAGTCCATCAAAATAAAGCTCAACTGTATTGAACACCTTATCGTTAGCAACACCACCAACTACGAGATCATAATCCGAAGTGTCATTTCCGCTGCGGCAATTCAAAATGAAGGTCAGCCACGCCTCCGAATATGAATCAAATCGCAGGATTTTCAAAGTTGCATCCTCAAAGTATTCGTACATTGAAACAATGCCTTCTTGACCCCGTCTTTTGAATTTTGAACTCCACTTTTCTGCCTGCTCAAAAATTGGCGTTGCATAAAAGCCTCTTCCAAAATCCACGTTTACTCTTGAGTGTCGTAAATCCGGTGATGATATTTCAATGAACGATCCGTGATACAAAATCACTAAATCACACCCTTCTCTTGCATCAACTCAATAATGTCATTGATGATGTATTCCTTACTTTGCGTGTGTAGCACTCCGTATTCTGAAACAATGTATTCGTTAAGGATGTTGCTGTCAATAGCTAATTTTTTGTATATTGCTTCTGGTAAGCTATTCAATTTTATCGCAATGTTTTCTATACAAAACACAGCAAATTCAAGTTCAGCTAATGTTTTTATACAGCTGCTATTTTCCATAGGAACACTTCTTTCCGTTAGCATTTCTTACATGCACAAAAGTGGGCAAAGTTGCCCACTTTTATTCTTCTGGTATTTGTGAGTATAAGTTTTTAATTTTGTCATGCTCAACTTTAAAAGCATGATCGATACATACCATGGCAACCAAGCTAACACTCGGCTGCTCGAACTTCTTTGCAATTTTATCTATTTGATCCTCATACACACGCGCGCGAAAACGAATTACAGGCAATCTACGTTGCCTATTATATTTGCTCATAGCAATAAGATCAGCATTAGTAATCGAATTCAAATACTGATCTATTAACGTGCGCAGCATAATGGCAGCTGCACATCTATGTGCAACTGCCAGTAAATAAAGCCTGTTCTTGCTGGTTGATGTAAGTGTAAGCAGTTTTGAATTGAGTTTACGACCATTATTTGCAAGTGCCATTGTAGATTAACCTCACAAGTAATTTTTCACTGCACATATAGTAGCGCAGCAATATTATAAAACGTTCCAAATTTGGCATACGCCCGCCACCCTCGTATTGATAGAGTGCCGGAAGGGGTATCTTTACTTCTTTTGATACATCCTTAAGTGCAACTCCTGCGAGCCATCGAACGTAATACAGGCCCTCTCCAAAGTTCTTAGCCTCAGCAATTTTTTTTGTAAATATAATGCCTTTACTATATCCGGCAGTAAACGTCGTTTCATCAAATTGGCATTCACACGTATCTGTATCTAATTCCGCATTCGTATTATAATAACTCATCAGGACATTAACCTCGTCCCATATTTGTGCCTCCCAACCATTTAGCAAATAAACGCAGCCGAGCTTTACAACACATCTGTTGTAAAGCTCCATAACTGCTTGTTTATTTGTTATTGTAGGTGAGGTTTCGACATCGTCCATGAGTGTTTTCATCAGTGCGACGATCACTCCCGATCGGTAACTTACGTCCTCCAATCGGTTACTCATTTTAACCTCCTATAATTATCTTTTTCTTTTCATCAAGGCATTATCGACTATTCGATTTGCCTTATCAGATAACTTCAAAAGTTTGGTAATTACTGCATCCAGCTTATCCTTTACGTCAATGCTAACTTCGACGCCGTATTTAAGGCTTTCGACCAGTGCTTCGACATTGTCATTAACAGCTTCGAGATCATCAACTTCTTCTAATTTGAGGATTACAACCGTATCTTCCTCATTCTCAGAGTTTTCGGAAGTAAGTTGGCTATCATCTTGCACTTGCTTCTCACTCTTTTTTAACTCCGAAATGTCGCCTGTTTCTTTATATGCATCAAGATTTTCAGCGGTCAGATCGAGCTGCTGCGTTGTAATAGCCTCTTCAATTTCTTTTTGCTGTTCTTCCGGCAACTGGGCCAATTTAACCGCAGCGTTAACCGGCACCTGATTTTCAGTAACGGCTTCCTTTAATGCTTCAGGGAGCTTGTTTACTGTCATCAGATTTTGCACGGTACGCGGTGCCATACCAGTTGCCTGCGCAATAAAATCACGCTGACGACCCACCGCCTTTTTTTCTTCGCGTTTGAGAGCAGCATACACTTTTCCGAGTTTCTCTACATCAAGCAATCTATCGCTGTCTGTCTTTTCACGTACAGCATTCGTTGATGCGATGATATACTCCTTTTTAAGGTCGTTGGAAATATCCAATTTAATTCCGTCGAGATCAACCTCGTGACAAGGAACGTTCATGTATGTATCCTTACCATTATCGATCATCTCTTTAATGGCCAAATAGCGGCACTGCCCGGCAAGAATATCATAAACATCGTCACTTGCTTTAACAACAACCAAAGGCTGCTGTAAACCAATATCTTCTATACTCTCCGCTAAGTCGTGAATATATTCCGGGTCTCGAGAGTATGTATTCGCCCCATCTACTCTCAACTTATCATAGGGAATATAACGAACATCTAAGTTATTACCAATAAGTTCTAACGAAACGGGGGCAAAATTGCCCGCACCAAGCGGGATAGATGAAGTATTGTTAGTGGGGCGTCTAAATGCACCAGAAAATTTATTTGGCATCTTAGCTTCTCTCCTTATCTATTCGTAATTTCAACGATTTTTTCAGTCAACTTAATATAGTCTTTTGCAATCGTTGATTCACCTTTTTGATATTCAACGATTGGAATACGCAGGTAGGAGCACTCTTCCGCATTTTTATTTTTACTGATCGAAATATCAAGCAGTTTATCACCAAGCATTTCCTTTACAATTTCCGTTGCTTGAGCATTGATGACTCTTCTTTCGTTTTGTACAAAGAAAGCACCGCCAAAATGGAGCTGGAAGTTAAAGCTGGTTACTGTTTTAATCGTCTCCACAGTATAATTAAGACCGTCAATCGTCCACTTATCAGATTTAAGTGGAATGAAAACTTGGTCGCTTGCAGCCAAGCCGTTAATATTTATCAAAGATTCGGAGACCGGTGAGCAGTCGAAAATCACGTAATCATACTGATTTTCAATGTCTTTGAGAGCGCTTTTCAGTTTGAATTGCTGTGGAACCGTCGTGTTTGCGGTCATCATTTTTTCGGTCCTGCCAAGTAAAATGGTGGACGGGATAAAATCAAGGCCATTATACTTACTGTGATAGATGGCTTTATCCACTTTACAATCTCCAATCAATACATCAGCGATTGTCAACGGATACTCACAGTCATCAAGTTCATAGAAGTCACTTGAATTCGCCTGCGGGTCCAAATCAACCAGCAATACTTTTTTGCCTTCTTTTGCAAGGATGTACGATACATTGATCGCACTTGTGGTTTTGCCACATCCTCCTTTTATGTTGTAAAACGCTATTCCTTTCATGATGTCCTCCTGTTGTATTTTATTGAGCTGTTGTTGTGACTTCATTGTATCGCACACATGGCAAATTGTCAATACTTTTTCGTTAATGAAAAAATAAAAGTGGGCAAACTTGCCCACTTTTGTCAAAATAGAAGAGCGCAGCATCAAGGATGCTACGCTCTGCGGACAATACAACAAACAACAACAGCTATATCCGCATATATATCATACCACAGATGATGAATTCTGACAAGCTTTTCTAAGTGGGCAAAGTTGCCCACTTTGCTGTCTGTCTTAAAAATTAAAAAGTGGGCAAAGTTGCCCACTTTTAATTTCACACTTCTTTCTCTTTGTTTTTCAAATCGTATTGCGCTAACATATCGTACTTTTCAAATTCTTCTAAGTCCAAACTACTTCTTGCAGCAAGCTGTTCTTCCAATTTTTGCCTCTCATCTTCCTTACGCAATTCACTCGCCATCATACTACGCAATAACCCTTCGCGAGACTTGATCTCATGGGTACATTCATAAGCATCATATATTTCGCGCAAATTTTTGAAAAACTCATCTGGGTTAGACCTTCTTAATTCAGCTGACAAATACATTCTTTCCATTAAGGCTATATACTTTGCCGGAAAGTCCATACTGAGGAATGCCTGATAAAAAGACTGAGCGACCGGTGTCATCTTTTTTACTTCTGCTTCTGTATTTTCACCAGGCAGCTTTTCAAATTTTGGCAGATGGCGAACAACAAATGATAAAGCAACTGTTTTTTTACCTGATGCACCACCGCGAACAGGCGTGTAGTCGAAATCATATAATCCGGTCTCTTTTAACGTCGCACATGAAGAATCAATCACACGTCTTTTAAAATCTCGCCACTCGGCGAACATCGGCTCTCCGGTGTTGACATTTGTCGGAACGCCAAGATATTCTCGCAACTCGTCCAATGTTAAAACAAAGCTTGGCCATTCATCATTGCTGCTGCGATACCTATACGTAAATGAGTATAGCATCTCAGCTAATCGTGTCGCATATATCGAATCAATTTTCGATATTGCGCCTAATTGATACTTGGCATACAAGCCATTAAGGTTAAAAATGTATTCCTCAGCAGATTTTGAGCACGTAATTTCAACCATCCACACTCCGCATTCGTTTTTGTACACGCGAAAACTATCGTAGAGGTTAAAGCGCTTATATCCTTGAGAAGATGTTTCGTCCGGCACAACTATTTGTGCTTTAATGTACTCCTCGCTGCTTTCTTTGAGACGCGAAACATTGAGTTTAGTGCCCATAATTTCACAAAACGACTTAAGCGTAAATTTTACTCGAGAGGTGGAGGGATCGCGTGGATTTACTTTAGATAAATATGCTGATAGAAACCGATGTTCGGTTAAGGTAAATTGCGTGGTTTTTAGCTGCATGAGCTTACCGTCTTTTTCAATCCAGTCAAGAGCAGATAGATTATTGTATCTACTTGATTTTCTTTTTTGCATTGACTGTGCCATACATTACTCCTCGTTTGTTACCAAATGTCCACTTTTCAGTGTATGAGTGTTTGATTTGTGGACGTCTGGTATTATAATAACATATAACGAAAAAAAAGCAACCCTCTCATTAAATTTTACTTGTTGGTGCTTGTTATATCTTGTTAATACTTGTTAATACTTGTTAGGATTTTAAAAAGCCGCATATTTACTGGCTTAAACGGCTATATGTGTGGACATGGTGTAATCAAATGTGGACATGGTGTAATTAAACGTGGACATCGAGTAACCAAATGTGGACATCAAAACAGGCGAATGTGGACATGATGTAAAATGAGCGCCGATTATATAAAGAGAAAAATTCTTTTTTGTCCTGAAATGTCGAAATACAGGTAAAGTTGCTTGTATTTGAATTAAGGTTCTGAAAATCGGCGATTTTTTTGTTACACAGTGTCCACATTTGAAATCTGTGATTTTGCAGGACAAACAATATTTAGTTACACGACATCCACAGTTGAAGAATATACTTTGTCCGCTCTGTCGTTTTTTCGTTACATGATGTCCACAGTTAAATGATGCTGTTATGCGAACGAATCAGGTTTTGTTACACGATGTCCACACTTGAAGTTTGGATATTAAGAGAATTAATACTATTTTTTACTTGATGTCCACATTTGCTTTTAGAGGTGATGATCTTTTTCCTTTTTATGATACGGTGCTGCGGCTGAGCAAGACAACAAAGGCATTTTCCTTATAGAATGGTGGCATAGAAAAAGTGGGCAAACTTGCCCACTTTTTTAAACTCAAATATTGACAATATGCCGTTTTTGGCGTATAATATGTTTAGAAGCAAAAGGAGAAATTATAATGGTAAGAGCAGTCGCAACATGCACGTGCAAAACGTGTGATAATCAGTTTGAAAAGATCACTTTTAAGCAAAATAGGAGATTGGCAGATAGCTGGGTAGAATGGGCGGAAGAAACATTAGATGAGTGCCCTCAGTGCTATGGTAAGAGAATGCGAGAATTAGAAGAACAAAAGCCTCTTAAAATTTCTGTGACAGCGCATGTTTATTCGCAACCGTGCTTCTACCTGATTGCATCAGGTAACACCAAGCCATATAAAGAAGCTTTGAAAAAGTTAGGGTATGTGTGGTCGGAGAAACCGGCTGGTGGCATATTTGGTCCGCTTGACATGACTTTTTCGGGGTATACATGGGTAAAGACAATTCCGATTAACTCTGCGGATAGTGCGCAAGAAGCTTTGCTCCAATGTAAAAAGGAATTAGAAAAAGCTAAAGTGATCGGAGCTGAAAAAGTAGTTGTGGAGATGACAGATGTTGATTTAGCAGCACTTTCACAAGTAATTGCAAAAGAAAAGAAAATTCGGACAGAGTATGAGGATGAATTGTCGGGATTGCAGCAACAACTCAGTGAATTTACAAAGCCAAGCAGACCGGCGTTTATGCCGGCAACAGGATATTGGAATCGTATAATATACGGCTCTGAAAAGAGAGGTTGGAGTATTTATGTCGAAAATAAAAAGATCGAGATAAGTACAGATCAGAAATTGCTTATAGAAGAGTACAATAGCGATTTTGATGAATACATGAAGCAGAAAGCGCCAATAGCAGATAAGATCAAGGAAATTAAGCGCAAAATAGAAAACGAGTGCTGGTGAAACAAGAGAAAAAAGAAAGTGGGCAACTTTGCCCACTTTCTTTGGTAACTAAATATAGCATAGGAAAGTGAGGGAAATAGATGAACGGTTTTTTGAGGTATGACTCTGTGAATGGAAGATTTGTTGTTGAGAAGCATTCTGGAAGCGTTGAAGAAAGCAGAGAGCTTCGCTGCGGAGATTGTCTGACACTTAGAGTTAAAAATGGTGATTGGAGAGAAACCAGAATCGAAGTGGATGGTGATGATCCAATATACGGTTGGTACTTTGTTGGTGTTGGACGTGCTGCTTCCTTTGTCGGGCATAGCGTGGAAATTGATTAGCTTTTAGGTGAAAGTGGTTCATGTAAAAAAGTGGGCAAATTTGCCCACTTTTCTGTACAGGAAATGAAGGTGAAATTATGACTTATATTTATAGAGTACATTATAAGAATAGGGAGGTCGCTATATCTTTAGTTAAGCCAGAAGTATCAGACCAAATTGAGCAAGTTGAAGAATTAGAAATGCTTTTACCTACCGATTATACCGTGGGAGAAAACTGGAAAAACGAGAAAATGATCTTTGATGAAAAGGGAAATGGCTGCAAATTGAGTGCTACAAACAGTAAGCATGTAATTGTGGCGGAAAGTATAGCGACGCGCTATCCAAAAAGAAAGGGTATTCGTGTAGATGACAGAAATCAAGAGGTAGGCAAACATCAAGGAATGACTATACGGAGTTTGCGAGAAGAAGCAGGGTTAACGAAGCAGGACGTTATTGATGCAAGTGGCCTATCTTCACGAATTGTGTATCGCTTAGAAGAGGATGGTTATGACATTCGTAGTATCAGTGCTGAAAAGCTTATGAGGCTTGCATATATATTAGACACAGATCCTATGTGCTTATATGAAGCTGGATTGCCAAAAAAGTGAAAGTGGGCAAATTTGCCCACTTTCTTAAAACGGTAGCGTGGAAGACTAAAGATGCTTGACAAAACATAAAAACAGAGTATAATTGAAGATAGAAAGAGTGCTGCCGATGAACGGTTAGCCCTCAGTTTAGCTCAAAGAGATGAGCCGCGACCTTTGGCGTGGGGCGGCTCATCTCTTTTTATGTTCGCGTTTACGAAACAATTCGATCAACGCGATAATGACGAGTGCCAACTGGCACAAATCACTAAAGGTTAGCTCGAAAGTCATAAGCGTCATCCCTCTCTCCGTGTAGGATTGAGGGCTTTTTCATATCAAGAAAATTACCCTCACACGGGTACGAAATTCAAAAAACGTACACTGAGGGCTAAACCGTCCACCGTTATGGCAGCACCCGAACCACATATTGTAGTTCACCAATATTCTACCAAATTTTCTCCAATGGTGCAAGACTAAATTCACAGAAACAAAGGAATTGATTTCATGACCCAAAAAGAACTGCTCATTGAATTATAGAAAGTGGGCAACTTTGCCCACTTTTTTACGCGCCTCCCTTGACCCTCAAATATTTTGAATGACAAGCATTGCTGATTTTATGAGAGCGTGCTAAAATATGGATAAGGAGGTTAAGAATATGGAAGTGCTTGAAAATTTACAGTTTGAAGGTGAAATCTTCTTCAAGCTGCAAGAAGCCGAGCGGGAGGCGCAGTTGACAGGTCAGCGGTATTCCTCTCAAGATGTACTGCAAGCGATGAAAATTACTATTTTGAAAGCAAATATTCCCCATAGTTTAGACAGTTGAAATTTCAAAAAAAGTGGGCAAAGTTGCCCACTTTTTTAATAATCAACATTTTCTTCGGCTTCTCTTTCAAGTTCTTCGTATCGCAGCTGGTTTTTATAGGAAGAGTATTCGTCATTCAGAGCACGTTTCAAAAAGTAAATTGAAGAGTGCAGATCTCGCATAACATCACGATTTTCGGCAGCAGGGTGATAAGAACGGTGGTAGCTCCTTTTGAAAATTGAAGAAGATGCTTTCATTTCTTTCAAAATCCGATTGCCAAAACGCACATGAAGATCTTGCAATTTATTATCTTTATAGTTGCTTTGCTTGCCATAGGCTTCGCCATAAATACTGTCTACGGCATCAAGCTTCCTGATGATATTGGAGAAGTCATCTTTATGATAGTGTTCAATGTAAAGATTTGTAATCTCGTCTATTTTTTCTCTATATGGCTGCATAGCAGCACCGTTATAGTTCCAAAGAGCTGTGTCCTTTGGTAATTCATTATAGAGGTCCCAATATAGTGTAGCTATTTCTTTATCGGCGTTTTGAATGCGGCGAGCATTATTACCAGCAGTGATCGTGCGCAACAAGTCGGTGATTTCTTTAAGAGATTCTTCCTGATGAACAATTTCGTTAACAATAACACGCTTACCAGCTTCTAACGTTTTCTTTTTAAAAGAACCTTTATATTCGGTCTTTGATGTGAGAGTTGCGTAGTCCGGCAAATCATCGGTATTATCCAAATACGAAATAGAGATTGATTTATCGGCATTTATATGAATATACCTGCCGATATGTAGGTAGTAGCCGTCATCTTGCAAGGCCGAACAGATTGACTTATACATTTGCTGGTAATTACCTTTAGTTTCGGTGATCCTTCGTCCGGTATCAAGGTGTGTGTTTTCGTCTAACTTCAATATGCCTTTATTTTGTAGCCACTGGGCCGAAAAGGTGAGTGACTTAACGATTTTTTTTTGGCGCATAGGGATTGGTTCAACCATGGCGACGTGGACGTGAATGTTATCCGTATTATAATGGATTGAAGCAGACCAAATGGCATTTCCCAAATTTTCTTCTTTTTGCATTCTTGCAACACACATTCGCGTAACTTGACGAATTTTCTCTTCATTCAGGCTATGCGTACTTGGATCGTAAATGCCGTACTTATCGAGCCAGCGATTATCGAAGCTAAGTATGCTTTGCCACATGATTGATTTGTTACTCTGAGCTTTGCGAAATGCAGACTTGAGAGCTTTTTTCTGTTCGCCGGTTAAAGAGTCTTGACTTGCAGTAAAAATACCGCCTGTTTTTTCTGGGTTATCCATATAACCGATATAATCAGCAGAGTTTTCGCTTGTGTTATTAAGGTTCGACCCATCTTTTTTTAAGTCCTTAATAACGAATTCGTTGTAATGAGTGTTTCGTGTTGCTTCATTACGGTCGATGTAGTCAATGTAGGCATTATAACTATCGGTACCGCCAGTTGTAAAAGCATTAACCAAGACGATACCGGCTTTAATATCACTTGGCATTATCTTTCCGCTCCTTCATCTTACTGTAAAATAGCTTTGTTTCTTCTGCGGATTTGCGATATGTAGGGGATACTAAGTTATCATATCTATGGGGATCATAATTGCCGTTTGCACGGTCAATCTCCAATTCGTAACGGTGGGTAGGAAAGAATTGCTCTTGGTCTTTGTCAAAAAGATTAAGAAACATACTGTTGAGCATTTCAATCATCTGGAAACAATATCGTTCTGTTTGTCTGGAGGACAGCAACAGTCCTTTTTGCCAGTTTGAATAGCGCTTATCAAACAGTTGTAAAGTTTGCTCGGGAATATTGCCACCAGCTGCAGCAGTAAGAATAAGATCTTCAACGATTGAAGAAGAACTCTGATGTGTTTGCGATTCAAGATAGCTAAGTGCTTCGATAGCCTGATCGGATAACGTAAAGTTTTTTCTGGTTTTCATTCTATAAGCTCCTTAATTCTTTTGAAGAAGAATTTCTATTCCATGCCGGATGTCTTGTAGATCTGAATCAAATTGCTTGATGGTTTGTAATGTTACTTTTGTAAGTGCTTCGTATTTACTGACTTCTGGGTTATCAAAACTCTTATATACATAATTCTCGAGGATTTCCCGAGCGAGCAGAGTGCGGGTAATTCCACGCTCAGCAGCAAGTTCATCAAGTTTTGCAATCACGGCGGAATCACATCCGCGAATGCGCAGCTCAGACGGCGCGGCATTTTTTTTCATTTTTTCTCTCCTTATCTGTAAAGTAGTTAGGCGCACCAAGAGGGTGGCGCGTAGCGTCCCCTCAAATGGTGCAGGGCATAAGGTAAACTGTCCACAAAACAGTGTTTTGTGTCTCGGCAGTGCCGATGTTTACTGAGTTTTTTAAGATTATGCGTGTGGACATTTTTTTAAAAAAGTGTGTATATCGTGTGTATTGAGTATAGCATAACGCAAGAACTTTTTCAATAACATATTTGTATAAAATGACATGTGATTTGGATACTACAGTTTGAGATAGCACAAATGTTCTTTTGCTTAAAAAGTAATTAAGGTGCGATATTGGCTGCCCATTTCACAGATAGTGATATAGATACGATTAAGAAGCCAAGTAGTTTCTTCTGAGTAGATATTTGACACTCCTCACGGCTAAAGCAGGGAGAGTATCAATTTGTCTTGCACTATTGCTGAAAATTTGGTAGAATACTGGTGACACGCTCCCGCCTCTTTAGGCGGCGGGAGCATGTCACCGCTAATCCACTCCACTGTTTTCCTCGCTCTCTACAATATCCTTAACGCTTTCGGGTTGCTCCTTTTTTGGGGGGTTAAATATTGCCCAATGAGTGACATTATTTATCGGTAAATCAGAAAAATCATAAAAACATTTTGTGGATGGCAGATAAAATGCTTTACACAATTCAGTACCATCCCAAACCAAAACCTCGACTTCTCTATCTCCCTGCGCCACCTTTTCCTTTGGAACAGTGGGGAAAGATTCTTGTACGCTAACCCAATTTATTTTCCCTGGGGTTTCGTCGCAAATCGTTTCCTTGATTCGGTCAGTCAGCAACGCAGCCTTTTCGTCTATTCCTGTGTTCATATCTCGAATATCTTGGGATTGGACATCCAATTCCTTGCAAATTTCATAGAAAGCGTTATCCACTCCGTTGTTATATGACTGCCGGAGCATTTGATTTATTCCTTCGCATGTCTTTTTTACATGTTTCATTACTTCTTCGCTGAGCGACTTCGGCTTTCCGTTTTGGGGCAAGAACCCAATTATGTATCTCAGGTTGTCCAAAGCGTCTATGGCACTTCTTTCAAACTCGCTTTCAGTCTTCTCGTAGTTGGAGCAATGCAGCATCGACCGCACATCCTCCAAGCACTGGCAGTACCCTTCATACTGGGCGTTGGCTTTCTCAACGGCGGTCCTCTTCAATTCCTCCTGGTATCTCTTGTGGTTGTCCAAAGCGGATTCAAACTTCTCTGTGTCTATGCGCTCTGCGGTGTAGCTCATTTCATACCTCCAATTCTAAAGTCTCCATACCGCATAAACTTTTCTTCAAATTCTTTGATATCATCTGCGGAAAGCGTCTTATTGCTTTGTATCTGAAAAAACCCTGTGTATCTGTTAGGGCATGCGGAACAATCACAGTTGTTTGCATCACCAAAACTGTTTACCCTAAACAGACAACTGGTATTTAAACAAACCATCTTATTTCTCCTCGACGATCAAAGCGTTCCCGCAAGTAATCCGGTCGGAGTCCTCCTCCTCGGAGGGGACAAACACAATCACATCCCATCCGTGCTCCACAAGCGGCCTCTCGAACTTCTTGTATACGTCATAGTCTGTGTACTCGGTAGTGATGTTGAATCCGTTCTTTACTGCGCTATTTGTGCGGTGGATAGGCGTAATCTTGACAATCCATTTATTTTTGTCAAACAGCCTGTCCAGCTCGTCAGGGTCAATGATGGTGTCTTCGGTCACAGCAAAATTGAGGGTGTATTTCCGGCCAACCGGCATAGGAAGATTGGATGCAATCTCGGAGATTTCCTTCAGTGAAAGGCTCTTCCCGTTGAACTGCTCATCCCTCTGCGCCTCATCCGTGGAGTTGATACTGAACTGCAACCCTGCTTCCCCGTTATATACCTCATTCTTGATTCGGCACCACTCTGTCAAGAACGGGACAAGATTCTTGTCCCGCTTCGGCAACATAGTGGACACCACGGGATGTACAGTCTTTGCCTCAATATACTCCTTCACCAGTTCTTTAAGCCGGTACTTTGTGAACAAAAGCACATCGGGGTTCCATGTAGGCTCTCCCATTCGTGCATAATGCACGTTGAACCGGTTTGTTTGCTTCACATCCTCATTTTCGAGGATAGTCCTTACCTCATATTCAAGCTCGTTATATGGGACATTTCCGTAGAACCCATACTTCGGACAATCGCAGAACTTACAGGCCATCGGGCACCCCTTCTGCGTGGAGATCGTTGCCACCCATTTGTCCCTCAAATCCACCTCGTGGTGCTTTACTCCCTGGATCTCTTTACGAAGTCCAAGAAAGTCCGCCTTTATGTTGTTTTCCTTCCCGTAGTCTCCTACGGTCAAAAACTCCAAACGCTTATCAGTGTCCACATAAATCTTCCCAGTATGGGTGCGGTAAATCTTCATATTTGCTTCCTCCAATTATTCAGAAAGGATTTCGTCCAGTTTCTTGATTTGCACCGGTGTAAGGATAGAATCATGAGCGTTCCATGCTCTTTTTGCTTCCCGCTCCAGTTCTTCTTCTGTGCGTACATCCTTCTTGATGCGTTCCGGTATTTTCCCTTTAAATTCGGATGGGAACACAATTCCACTTACTACTGGTCCTCTTGCATGGCAGACATTACACCTAACGGAATATTTTCTGTACTCAATACGAGAAACAGGGGACAGCCTTTTTATAATCCCGCTAGTTTTATCTACTTTCAGCTTTTCAGACCCGCAGTTACACGGCAACATTTCTCCACGCTCGGTAAACCTTCTCTGCGCCTCTCTATCTCCCAGGAGTGCCCTAGTCTTTTCGTCAATCATTGATTTGCTCCTCATCATGTATATTTCTTATCACGATCAAATCCCTATCTGTTAAGTAAGTTAAGGACCCGTAGCAGTAAAAACTTCTCAACCCTGAAAACCACCCAAAACTCACCGCTCCAGTGTTTCCGCTCTTATCCGCCAAAATGTCCCCTTCAAATACTTTTACACCATAATCGTCTACCATCCCGATCTCCTGGCACACAGTTTCCGGTCTGACTTGCACGATAGCGTTGAGCGGCTTTCCCTCTGGAAGAATGTAGGGCACACCTCCCACTTCCAGGTAGTACCCAAATACCCAATCACCGTTGTGGTCGGCTTTGGCTTTGTATAGGCGCTGGCTCATGTCTCTTCCTCCGTTCTATCAAAGACGTTTCCAACCACTTCGCAGTGGTACTCGTTGATCCAGTAAATGACATCGTTTCTTACTCCATACTCTAGGCACTTTTTTGTCTCTTCGTTGTGCCCATCCAAATAAAAGCCTATGTAGCCAACTTCGTGTTCTACATTTTGCAGGCCCCCACATACCCCGTACCGCACAACGAAACGATAAACTTCGCCTGATTCATTTTTTACTGACAGTATATCGCTCTCAAAAATCTTTTCCCCTGTGCTGTCAGTCCTTCCAATGTACTGGCACACAGTATCAGGGTCAACCACAACCTCATCTACATTTCCGCAGGGAGAGGTGACACCGATAGTTCTCTCACTCCACAGGTATCCTTGCACCCACTTTTTTGTTTCGGCGTCCTTCGCCTTAAACAGATGTTCGCTCACGCTTTTCCGCACCCCACAATCTCATCCAGAGTCACCGTCTCCCCAGGCTTCAGAGAAGGGAACATATCCTTTTCCATGCCGATAGAGCACCATCCAACGTTTGGGTCCTTCCCGTCCCCGTCCATCAAACTGGGCCACCCGTCCTCGTCCTTCCGAATATGGGTGAAATTGCCCTTCCCAAACATCCGCTGTATGGCCTTTGCGTCCTCGATCTCCTGCGGAGCCCACTTACCTTTTCGGATGATAGTTGTTGGCTTATTTATCATGTCTGCAATAATCCATGCAGGCACTTTGTTTTGAGGATAGTCTGGGAATTGAGGAAGTCCGCACTTATCAATACAAATGTCTGCCCCATCAAAAGGAGACTGAAACCGCTCTCCGATTTCTACACTAAGCAATTCACAAATCTTTGGGATGTTTTTCTCATCATCCTTTTCTTTCTGCTTCATGGTTTCGACAAACCTCCATTCGTAAATATCCTGTACCCCATACAGTTCCTTGTAGCACAGTTGCCCACCATAGACATCGCCAGGGACATGGCTGCACGATTCTGCCCCACAAATAGAACAAATCTTACGCTCAACAGAACATCCTACTGAAACAGGGTTCTTCTCCCCATGTTCAATTTCATATATAAGGGCAGAAGTTTCATCGTTAAGCTCTATGTTCACTCTGGCCTTTACCCAACAATAAGGATCTCCAGCTTTGGTCAATTTTCCCCTGTCAACCGCAACCTTCGCTTCCATAACCTCCGCAACCAATTTTCCTCCTAAACGCCCCTTCATCCCACTGGACATCGTTGCAAGTTGCTTTAACGTAGAGAACGGAAATCGCTCATAACTTTTGTCAATCTCGTTGTCGCACAATTTCATGTCAAAAGTGTATGTCATAGTCATTGCCCCTCTATTCATTTCTGTTGTTCGGTTGATCCACGGAGCTTTTTCTTCGCTCTGCGTTCTCTGGCCTTTCGGTTAATTTCCTCTTTATGCTTTTCCCTATATCTCCGACGTTCTTCACGGACTTTTTCTGGGTTTTGTTTTTTCCACAATTTATTTGCAGCCTTAACTTTTTCCCGGTTATTTTCTCTGTATTTTTTCCTCTGCTCCTTAACGGCTTCTGCATGATCTTTTTTCCATCTATTTGACCGATCTATTACTGACTGCATATGAGAAGCCTGCCAATGCTTCCCTTTTTCCCTCAATTCTGACCGGTGTTCTAAATAATATCGAGCATTATATTTTTTGATCTTTTCTTTGTGAGAAAGGTAATATCTACGTTGCCGATCAAGCGCTCGTCTTTTCGTTTCTTCTTGTGGGACTAAACGTCTACAAAAAAGATCTAGTTCTTCAGAAAACGTGTATTCCTCTTCTGTAATATGAAATTCTTCCTCTATATCCCGGTCTGCCAGTTCGATTTCTTTAAGCTCTTCCGGTGTAAATTTAATGTTCTCCACTCCCTATAAAGAGATTGTGTTAATCTTTTGTTCCATGCGTTTCCAAACGCTCAATCACCCGCTGGAACACCGCCAGTACGTCCATGAAGTCCTGACGAGAAAAACCGTTCAGCAGAGTGGAGTTTATCAGCTCACAGAGTTG
>ERZ826242.678-NODE-678-length-46155-cov-5.328980_pt1 | contig 46155 bp, 68 predicted proteins | sample MGYA00519871_ERZ826242 | MGnify/ENA primary metagenome ERZ826242 (study PRJEB31778, sample SAMEA3449226) | human gut metagenome | biome: human gut; feature: human-associated habitat; material: faeces | place: United Kingdom | collected 2010/2012 ... | reverse complement strand
AGACAGGATATTTGCCGATTTAAAAGCCGTAAAGGAAAACATCAATAATTTATCCGTAGCAAAAGAAAAAACAGCTCAGACGGCCGAAAAAGGGGGTAAAAAGTGATGAATAATCCGCTCGGGATGCTTAGTCAGTTCTTAGGAGCACAAAATGGAATGAATCCAATTTCAATTATGACTCAACTTCAAAAAAGTGGCAATCCGATGCAGCTAATTCAACAGATGTTTGGTAATGACCCAAAAATGCAGCGAGCTATAGCAATGGTACAAGGCAAAAGCCCGCAAGAAGTGCAACAGGTTGCGTTAAATTTATGTCAACAACGCGGAATAGATATAAATCAAGCTATACAACAGGCTCGTCAAATGGGTATACAAGTACCCGAAATTGAAAAACGGTAGCACGCCAATAGGCTACAATAAATTTAAGAAAGGTGGTAAATAATATGATGATGGAAAATTGCGGAATCACACCAGTTTATGACATTAACGATGGCAACAAAAATAACAATTATGGCTGGGCTGATGGCGGCTGGGTGTGGATAATCTTCTTATTCTTCCTTATGGCTTGGGGAGGTAATGGATGGGGAGGCTTTGGAAATGGCGGCGCCAATGGCGCACTCACAAGAGCTGACCTTTGTCAGGATATGAACTTCCAGTCAGTAGAAAACGGTGTAAGAGGAATTCAGCAGGGACTTTGCGACGGTTTCTATGCACAGAACACAACGATGCTTCAGGGATTTGCTGGTGTAGATAGTGCACTTTGCAATGGCTTCAACAATGTTAATAACAACATTACACAAGCACGCTTTGACTCTCAGCAGTGTTGTTGCGAAACTAATCGCAATATTGATGCGGTTAGATACGAAAATGCAAGAAATACTTGCGACATCGTAAACGCTATAAGAGAAGATGGAGCACTTACAAGAGCTCAGATGACTGCAAATGAAATGCAGAACCTCAGAGACCAGCTTAACACAGCAAATCTCCAGCTTTCGCAGCAGGCTCAGAGCGCAAACCTTATTAACCAGCTTAGACCTTGCCCGATTCCGGCATATCTTTCGTGCTCGCCTTATACGAGCTATGATCCATTTGGTTATAATGGCTACAATGGATTTGGTAGAAGTGGTTGCGGATGTGGCTGCGGTTGCTAATTGAATAATTCCGCTTCAAGCGTGAAATTCACAAAAGGCGGACAATTTGTCCGCCTTTTTTATAAGAAAGGAGAATAAAATGCCTTGTAAAGATTATTGTAACAACGGTTACTTTTGCGGCGGGTGTAAACATTTTACCCGTAGCACAACAATTGCAGTAACAGACGGTCAGGTAGTTATAACAATTCCATCTGAAACTGTTAGAAATCATGAAAAATTCTGTATTTGTCTTGCACAAAATATTCCAGCAGGTGCAACAGCTGACACTCCGGTTGTTATTCAGGTAACAGGAAATACAACCTTATATTCATTATTAACAAAATGCGGTAATCGTGTATGGAGCGACCAATTGAGAAGCCGCAAAGTATTACATACAATTGCACTTACGGATGTACCCGCTATGAAACTTTGTGACGATAATGGAATTTGTTGCACAGACCACGCGTTTCCAACATTAGTTCCAACAACTGTAGCAGTAGCCTCTGAAAATGAAACAGGAGGAGAATAAATGAGAGGATATTCCCCGGTTACAGAGAATGACTGCAAGTGCTTTGATGACGATTATATCGCGTTATTGCAAGTATTATCGGTTGCACTTGAAGTTTATGGATTAGAACAATCCTCTGACCAAAAAAGACAAAACAATTATATTGTTCGATTGCTTGAAAGGGTGGATGATAAGTTAGATAAACTTGAAAACCGTATCAATACAATTGAGCGTTCAGTAGAAAGGAGTGTTTATAATGACAGATAATAGAAGGCTACCAATGAATGAAGATGGTAGAATGGATAATACTGTAAGAGATGGAAATAACATTATTCCTCGCAATAACAATATGCCTGCTATGAATACTGGTAATGTTCCAACACATTATACAGGCGCATATCGTGATGACTATCGTGATATATACCGCGGTTATAGGTATGACCGTAGAAACAACAAAGAAATGAACATATTTAAGTCTGAAGAAAATTATAAACCATATAATGATGCAGATGAAATTTTTGAAACTATTGTTGCTCACTTAACCAAAGGTGTAAAATTTCATGACCGTATGATGGATTTGTATGCATTTCTCGGTTTATATGGCTTTAAAAAGATGCACGAATACCAATATCTTTCAGAATCTATGGAACGCAGGCAGACTAAATGTTATATTATAGACCATATGAATATATTGGTAGAAGATAAGTGCGATGAAAAAGGGTTGGACTTTATACCGAAAGCTTGGCACAATTATTCCAGACAGGACATTCCGCCTGAATCACGCCAGCAGTATATTGAACCATCTTTTCAAGGTTATAAACAGTGGGAAGAAGAGACAAAAGAACTGCTCTCATATTGTGCAAATGAGTTGATGTATATGGGTAAAATGGCAGATTTTAACGAAGTAATGGAGATGATAGAAGATGTCGATAAAGAACTTGAACATCTTGAAAAACTCATGTTAAAATTAAAATCTGTTGACTACAATATTGAATATGTAATGGATATGCAAGAGCAGCTTTGCGATGAATATAATGAAAAAATTGAGCAGCTTTTTGTTGAAAAACTTGAAGAAGATAAAATCAAACGCAAACATAAAACTAAGTATTCAATGGAAGAGCAATATCAAAGGCGTTCAGCACGTACAGGTAGATACATTCGCGGTTAAAGATTTTGCCCCCTGCAACGGGGGCTTTTTAACTATGTTAACAAAACCAGAACTTGAATATTTTGATAGTCTTCAAAATTATATAAAGAAAACTCTTGGTATAGGTGTTAAAATCCTACCTTGTAGCCATTCTTTCATAATAGGTGATAGTGATATTTTAGGCTGTTGTCATAAGTTTAAAGATGGTAAAGGAAATCCCGTAAAATACTTAATAACTATTGACGATGATTATATTCACAGATGTCTTCAGCGTGGATTCCTGCGGTATTCTCCTTATAATATATACAGTCTCATAGAAACTATCTGTCACGAACTTGCACACTTGTTCATTTGGGAACACGGCGAAGAACACACGCAACTAACGCAAGAACTTACAAATATATTTGTACAACAAACAAGCTAAACCTTTTTCAGTAAATACTCAGCTACATCTTGTTTATTTTCCAAGGCTGTAATGATATCTTCATCAACTGTTCTAATTTTCGGAATTTTAGCAACAAGACTGATGTATGTGACAGGTCGAGTTTGTCCGGGGCGATGAACTCTTTTGATAGATTGCCTATATAAACCATAAGAATGGCTGAGAGAATAATATATGCAATACCGCGCACGGGTTAAGTCTATGGATTCTGACCCTGTTTTGTATTGTACTGCTAAAACATCTGCGTCTCCGTTCTTCCATTTTGCTTCTTCGTCAACAATTCCAGACAGCTCTGCATATCTCCGTCCATTTTTCTCACAGGCTTCTTTTATCCTTTCAAAATCATATCTGAATTTTGTAAATACGACAATAGGTTCATTCTTGTTAATTTCTTCAAGAATTTCTATAAAAGCTTGTTGTCGTGAATTATCTAATACCTTTATACTTTCTTGAGTAAAATCTTCGGATTCCATCGGTAGATACCCACTAAGAATTTGCTGTTGTCGTAGAATTTTTACAAGTGCATTGTTTGTCTCCATTATTCCGTCTTTGTCCACAAATACCCCTTCTTTTTTGACTTCTTTGTAAACGTCTATTAAGATTTTAGTTGGTGTAAATTCGCGAACTAAGAATGTTTGCTGTGGAAGCTTGATTGTAGATTTAACATAAAATGCGCAACTGAACATTTTTTCCCGCAACTCATCTAAATTCTTGTATGGCTGCTTTTTGTCTAAAACCCTATATCCACAGTAGGTTGTAGCCCTGACATCAAGATTTTCATACTGGTCCCGAAATTTGTTCAAATTTGTACCAAATATTGCAGGCTGTAAAAATTTGTATTGAGCATATACATCTACAGGAGTTTCTGTTGTTGGAGTACCTGTCATCAGATATCTATACTTAACACATTTTCCAAGTCTGGCAAGGTACATTGAACATTTGCTTGATGGTGTTTTTATGCGATGAGACTCATCACAAATCACACAATCAATTCGAGTTTTGATGAGGTTTTCATTAAACGGTCTACGCCATATACTGTCATAATTAACTATAAGAACAATTTTTACACCATTTTTTGCTTGGTAGGCAAGAATTTCTTGCAATTTTAATATCTTATTTGATGTGGAATAATTCGACAGGTTAAAAACACATATATTGCGCCGATTGAGGTCACAGTGTTTAATAAATTCGCTTTCCCATACACCACAAGACTTTTTTGTGCCAACAATGACTGTTAAGTTAAAACCCTTATTAACAATCAAATCAATTCCTACTTTGGTCTTGCCAGTTCCCATGTCAGTGTATAGTGCACCATATGTGCCAGTCATTAAGTAATCTAATGCCATAACTTGGTGCATCCACGGTTTTGTTTTCATGGTGTACATAGTCTAACTTCCTTTTCAACTTTATCGATTAAGTGTATCAATTTAACTACATCATTTACTGTATAAGCAACACAACAAAAAGCGCCAGCAGCTTGCCAACGCTTTAAGTTTACAAGTTGCTTTTTTGAAGCCTTATTACCATTATCAGCAGTTTTAACTTCTATTCGTAAGGAATACCCTTTGTAGCAACCGTTTATATCGGCTTTTCCTGATGACAAAGCTGTACCTTGTACTTTTTCTGCAACACAACAAGGCAAGCTGTTTAAATATTTTAAAATTGCGTTTACAATGGTTTGTTCTCTTGGCATGCTAAAATTTCCTCATCCTTTATTTCATCTTCAATAGCCAGTAAATTTTGAAAAGTAATGCCTACACGATATGACCAGTACAATCTATCAGTTGCAGCATTGATACTATGGTCGTCTAAATACACATCAGCATAAACCTTACGAGTATCTCCGCCAGTAAGTTTTTTAACTTCCGATATGTTTTCATTTATAGCATCAAATTTAAGTCCAAAATGTTCACAAGCTTCAATTGCATTAGTAAGCAATGTCCCCATTTCACAACTATTATTTCTACTTGTCCAAAGTATTAGTTTTACACCTTTACGTTGCATAGCCCGTAATGTGCGAATCAATCCATAATTAGGTTTTCCGATTTTTGGGAATTCGTCTGAAACAATTGTCCCATCAAAATCCACCGCAATAATTTTTGGTAAAGTGCTAAAATCTTTCATATCTGCCTCTTTTCAATTCTCTTTCCATGTGTTCGCTCAACCAAACGCGAATCCAACCGCTAACGTTTTTTACATTTCCACGAAAAATTTGCGGGTATAGAGTTTTATATTTGTCTACAATCAGCTGTCGAAAAATAATGAGATGTTTTTTTGTAGTCATTGGTAGTTCAATATTAAAATCATGGTGTATCCAATCAGTCACATCGTTTGCAATTTCATTCCGAAAACGAAATCCACGGAATCTCATATAATAGTCCAATAGTCTTTTTTCAATGTAGCAAAAATGAGTGTATTCCAACTCATCTTTTTCTTCGTTCAAAAGTCTAAATACCAGCTTAACTGTTTTTTTGCTCATTTTCGTCACACTTATCCTCAGGATTAAAATTTCTTTCATAAAGATGTAAAGACCCAGCGATATGTGTGTAAGTACCAACTTTCACGTCAAGTTCCATCGCTGTTTTTATAAGTAACGAACAAAACGTCAGGCAATCATATGGAAACCCCATCCATATATCGTTACTACGCATATTTGTCAAAAGGTGTAATTTATTGTCTCTCAAAATAAACTGCAATGTCAAAGTACAGGGCATATCTTTCGTTGGATATTTAACATAGTCAACCGCAGGTCTAATCTGTACAACTGCTTGTCTTGAAAAACTGTCTTTTTTCAAGCACTCCTTCACGTATTCCATCTGGTCAAAACCATAATATTTGTGAATTTTATGCCCATAGTTTGAATTAACAATTTCACCGTCATCACTCATCCTATCCCATGCACTTGTTATCGTCTGAATTGCCGATAGATTATTATTTTTTGATGAATACCACATAAGCTCGCCAATAGCATAACGCATACTTAGCTTTCTCATTGGAGAAGTAACAATCATTCTTGTTGGGTCATCAATTATGGTTATAGCGTTTATGAATTCTCCAACCACACTACCGTCTCGAGATGGTGCTTGCATCCCGCTTTTTGCTTGATTGCAGAGCTCAGTATACCAATATTCCCACGCTTCGTTGACGGTTTTGCAATGACATTTTGCACCTATGCTCAAATTCTCAGTCCCATTATTTATATTCATTTTCCATCTCCTATTTCTCTAATTCTTTCACTTCAACGCATACTTTTTTAACAAAAATATGTGCAAGCTCCTTTAATGCATTTAAATCACTGTAATTTCTAATATAGTCAGTATAGGCATATTCGCTTATCCCCCAAAAATCTTTTTCTGGTGGTGAGGACAACTCCTGCTGTTTCCGCATAATTAAAACACTATATACATACGCAACACTTTCAAAATGCTGCATAACTTGTTCAATTATTCTGGTATCGCGTATGTGTGCAAAAATTATAGGGCACTCCCCACAAATTTGCATAAATGTCTTTATTTTGTTCTCCAAAGCAGTTACTGTACCAACATTCTCTTCGTACACATCAACCATATATTTCAACGCCGTTCTTGCAGCAGCATTTTTCTCGCCGTCCCAGCCAAGTTGTTTCAGCAATTCTTTCGGTTTATCTGAACGGTGGTAATTCACGCAGAAGTCTTTGCCGTTTTCTAGCTCAAACTCTTTGCGACAAAACTTTACAAATTCGTCTTTGCCTGATTGAGCCAATCCGTTAATTGCAATGATTATAGGTTTATCCATCTTGCTCCTCCTGATATTTATTACACAACTTTAAAAAATTCGTCAACATTTGGTCTTTCGGCGTTTTTGATGTGTCTATCTTTTTTACGCAAAACCCATCATGCTTGAATTTTTCAAAATTTCGAGACACCATGCCATATTTGGCTTTGATTGCATCCTCTTTTACAGGTTTTCCGCCGTTTCTTTCATACACCCTTTGGATACTTGTTTCCAATGGCGGTATGAAAAACAGCAAAACAATTTTTGTATCAGAATATTCCTCCTGAATCTCATTAAACAAATCGCGATATGTTGAGTAAATTGTTGATGCAATAATACCTTCCATCAAAATGTGGTAATCTGAATATTTCTTTAACACCCATTTCAGGGTCTTAAATGTCAATTCATTGTTTGGAAAAGTGTCCAAGCCGCCTGTTTTATTGAGATAAGACCCAAGAGCAATCCAACCAAATGAGGGAAATACTGTTGCTATTTTATATGTCTTTCCTTTATACGGTTTTTGGATTACCTTCAATTGCGGGTCGCTCATCATGGATATAGGTATTGTGGATTTTCCAGCTCCGTTTGTTCCTCTAATATTTACGAGTAGTCTACTCACAATCTTCAACTCCTGTTAGCCCTTTTGTCAAAAACAACTTCTTTCGTTCTTTTCGTATACCATCCCAACCTCCAATTTCTCCAAGAAATCTTGGTTCAAACATGTCACGTCTTAATTTATACACCCGTTCCCATAACTCTTGGTAATCTGGCAAGGACTTTTCATATTCTTTCAGCACCCCCAACTCTCGGTCGTGATGGAATCCGCCATACCGCGAAGATTTAAACAGATTTCTAAAACTACAAATTTTACCAATAAAAAGATTTATGTCGTTGTCTTGTTCAGGATATACTTTTTTAACATAATCTTGAACATAAAGCAGATTTTTGTTTAAGACCTCTTCAGAAACCGTTAATTTGCCTGTCTTATCAAATTCATTAGCTTCTTCATCCATGTAGAATATGTTACACAATCCAGAAGTTAGATTGCTACATTTCTTCCAATCTAATTTAGACGGAGCGATAAAACTTGTATCAAAATAGTCATTAAGGTACAAAATACTTTCCATAAATAAATCGCATGAAAATCTTCCTGTAAAACTAATGGAAGACACGGTTTTATACATATCTGAATAGGAATTCTTAAAATGTTTTAACCATTTATATGGTTTCTTTTTTGTAAGCCTTATGAATTCGTCCATGAGTGTTGGAAACCAATCCATATTCTTTGCATATTTTCGAGATGAACCAAAATCAAGATTTTCTTTGTTGTCCTTCCAAAATTTCTTGCAGTATTTTGAAATTGTTTTCGGCGTCTGAGACTCCCAATCAAAAATTTTCTGAAGCAAAATACATGTCACTTCATTATATGTGGCAGACATATACCAACACATCATTACAGCCACATCTTTGTCATGTATGTATCTTTTTATATATTCCCCTAAAACACGGTAATGAATACTTGGTACCTCATGTTGATATTCTACAAATTTATTGAGCCTCCAGTCTCCACCCGTATCGTTAGGTATGTTATACAAATCCATCAACTTTTCCTTTCTCAGAAGAATAGGCGTGCACGCCTATTCTTCATCATCCCAGTCATCTTCATCCCAGTCATCTTCATCCTCTTCAAGCTCTTCTGCTTTCTTAGCGGACTTTTTCGTTGACTTGGTTTCTTTCTCAGCAGACTTCTTTTCAGACTTCTTTTCCGCCTTTTTTGGCGTCTTTTTTGGCTTCTCTTCCTCTTCTATTTCTTCATCTTCTATCTCTTCATCGAGGTCTTCATCATCCTCGTCGTCTGCATCCTCAGCCGCGGCTTTTGGTGTGAGCTTGTTGACTTCCTGAATCCTTGCACGCAATTGACCATTGTACTCTTCGTGGTTTACTGTAATTTCAACAGCTTTACCGATAAGCTTATCGATATCAACCGAAATTCTTCCATTAGCTCTGATTCCACAAGCCTCAAAAAATGCCTTGAGTTTCCACATTGCAGCGTCTACAAAAGGATAGTTTTCAATAACTCGTGCACCTTTGCCTGCACCCGCAGTAATCTCAAATGTTATTTTAAAACCAACATTTCCGCCTTGAAAAGTTACCTCATCAATCTTGGTAACTTTCGCTGAATGTACACCTTCTGGCGCCCTCTGAAATGTTTCTACACCAGTAAAATCAAATGTCTTTTTCATAATTTATTCCTCCTCTATCAATTTCATAATCTTTTCATATGATGGGTTTATCATGCGATTTGGTAGTTTAATTTTTGGGTCAACCTGAAATTTAGTCCAATAGTATGGGTTTGGTCCGATATCTGCTGCATATTTTACAACTTCCTTGACCTCTCCTGTTGTTTTGTCAACGGATTCTTTCTGAATTTTTACCGTATGAATTCCAAAATTTGCCATACCCTCAATATATGTTCGTGCGCCTTTTGATATAGAGATACGAACATCTGGAAGCAATTCATCCTCCATGCCCTCTATACTATCTGTAACTTCATGACCTGATAGAATCACCCATTTTTTCTTAGACAACTTATGCGCAAGTCTAATAAGTTCTTCTGTTTCGGTCAAAAGGTCTCCCCACAATTGTTGGGTCATCTTCTTTCCCTTTTGTATGACATTTTCATTTTTCCATTCGTTTACGAGTAATGAGAATGTATCAACGAAAACACTTTTATATGTTTTATCTTTTTCAAGCTCTTCAAAAACTTGCTTCAACTCAGCGGTCGTCCTTGGCTCAACAATTGAAATTCCTGAAACCCTTTTAATGGTGTTAACTCCGTCATCACCTATTTTCACATAAAGCATGGGTTTTGGAAATGTGCTTCCAACTTTTGTTTTGCCGCTCGCCGATTTACCGTATAAAACAACCAACTTTCCACTGCTAACTTCGGATATATCGACTGCGGTATTCAATATTGATGCTGCCATATTATTCTTTCTCCTTGAAATCGTGTTCTATGATGTGATTTACACTGTCTGGATTGCTTGTAGTCATTTCTGCATAACATATTGGATAGAAATCACACCAAGAGCAATCCCGCGTCATATTCATTGTTGTGTTATTTTCACCGTATTCGCAAATTTCTGCTGCCGTTCTCAAGAAGTCATTCCATATCTTGTCTACCATTTCAGGAATAAAATCAAGAATAACCCGAAAGAAGAAATTTTGAATGTTCGGTTTGTATAATCGCAACAAGTCCTTGACATCATTTTTGTCCAAACCGTGCTTGTATGCAGCTCGCAAAACACTATATGGGGTGATTTGCTCACTCTTTGCCGTTGAAAATCTCTGCGATTTTTCAAGCCATATTGGTTCATTAGCTGGAGTGGACTTGATATAATCCCACATGACATTTTTTGGCAACTCTCCGTAAAGAACGTGTACTGCGTGTGCATACAGGCATTTTTGAGTATTCATAACCAATGTTGAATAATCAGGCTTACGGCTGAATGTCTTATGTTCTTCAACCGTTATTCCGTTATCAGTGTAGTACAATCCGTCAATTACTCCAACAAATATCACATCTTCCTTACCGTTCTTGAATATAGGTATTTCAAATCTTTGCTCAGTTACATCAGGCAAAGGATGTTTTTTATAAACTCTCAAATAGTCTCGAAAGATTGTCTCTATGTCCTGAGGGTAGTTTTCCCCAAGGTCATTTTGCCAATTCGCAGGCATATCATAGAATTTGTCTGAAATGTTTTTCAACTCTTTCTTGATTTGAGCTTTGTCCCCACGATATTCAAGCAATTTATGGAAGTCTGTTCCAAAATGAAGAGGTCTCGACGGTCTTTTTGGGGTCAGCTTACGCACATACCCTAAAAAATGGTTGTATGGACAGCGAAGATACGCAGACACGCGTGAGTAACTAATATGCATTATTCTTCCTCGAAGTCTTCAAAATCATCGTCCATTGGCTCTTCATCAAATTCTTCTTCAATTCCCATCAATTTATTGAACTCAATAGCTGGCTTTGTTTTTGTCTTTTTCTTTCTCTTAGGTCTTACATAGCTGCCGTCATCTTCTACAATACTGTTTGCCCATTTTTCCTTGCCCTCTTCAACATTGAGCTGCTTTCCTGTAGCTCTGCTGAAAATCAATTTGTTGCCGCTCTTTGTAAGAATAGTAATGTTCTTTTCAGTTGCCTTTTCAACTTCAAACACCCCAATCTGGATTCCTGTAAACCCTTTTAAGATTACTGTGTCACCTTTTGTTACGTTTTTTAAACTCATTGTTTCCTCCTTTTTGAAAATTATTATAGTTTTATTATAAACGCATTACTTTAAAAAGTAAAGCTGCATTTATTGAAATTATTTTGTAGAAATGTATAGGTACCCTCTTTTTATTACAAGTGGATATCGTTTTTTCGCGCTTTCTCGTTATTTACTACCCCATGGGCCAACTCCAACGTCTGCTTCCAAAGCTACATCCAACTCAACCCCGAAAACATCAAGTAGCTTCGGATGTGCCATTATTCTCTGAATTTCAGGGACAATCCAGTCAATATCTTTTTCGTAGAATTCTCCAAGAATTGAATCATGAACCGTGCCTACGATTCTCAAGCCATATTCGGATAACGTCTGATGAACTTCTAAAGCTGCTGAAAGTAGTATATCTGAGCCTGTACCTTGTACAGGCGTGTTTATAGCTCTTCGTACAGCTTCTAATCGCTCATAGTATTTGTCACTGTAAATTTTTGGGAGTTTTCTAAATCTACCAAACATATTAGACACCCCGCCTAACATTTCACAAATTTCTTCCTGCTCTTTATGCCACGGAAGTAATCTGCTGTATTTTGCAAAAAACGCATTGCGGTATGCTTCTGCTTCTGCCTGAGTAAATGTCTGACCGTATGAATTATAGGCGTACTCAACGAATTTCTTGGCCATCATTCCATATAAGAATCCAAAATTTACAGCTTTGGCTTTGCTTCTTTCATCTTTTGTTGGTTCTCTTCCTCCTGTCATTACTCGCGCTGTTTCCGTATGTATATCCCCGCCCTCACGATATATTTTTAACATTGTAGGCTCTTTAGCATAATGTGCAGCAATTCTTAACTCTAATTGTGAATAATCAGCCTCAAAAAACACTTTACCCTCTGGTGCGGTAAACAGTGCACGAACGTCTTTTGTTCGCGGAACCTGTTGTAAGTTTGGATTTTGGCATGATGTACGTCCGCTTATAACATTTGTGAGATTAAAAGACGGGTGAATTCTGCCATCAAAACTCGCATCCTCTCCCCAACGATTGAGAAACATCTTGTTAAGCGTATTCGCCGCTGAATAGTCTAAAATCATTTGCGGTATTTCATAGCCTTGAGCAGCTAATCGTTTGCATACACTTGCATCAGCCGACGGCTTACCCGCAGGTGTCGTCTTGAGTATAGGCAACTTTTCACCTTTGTCTCCGAACAATACATCTGCCTTTTGTTGTGAACTATTCCAATTTATGTTGTAGCGGTCTTTGAGGTCTTTGAGGTTCTTTTCCTCCAACTTCTTGTACTTTTTCTTGACCTTCTTATAAGCCTCTAAGTCAATGTATATTCCTGTTTTTTCAACATCTCTATACATCAAATACGCAGGTAGAAGTAGTTTTTTATATATCTTTTTTTGGGATGGACTCATATGTTTTCTGAAAAACTTATAGAGCATCCAAGTATATTTCAAATCTAATTGCAAATAGGGTTCAACAATTTCACTATTTCCGGACAATTTTTCTTTCTTTGGTATATCCCAATCAAGCACTTTTAGATACATCTGTGCCATCGCTTTCAAGCCGTGTTTTTCCGCAAGGTCATACGCTGTACCCATAAGCATAACATCTTCCGTTATAGGTAGTTTTATTTTCATTTTTTGATATATAAAAAGCGTATCAAATTTTCCGTTCTGCCAAATAAATTTGGCTTTTTTCTCTTTTAAATTTTTAACAAGTACACGGAATTCATCTCTGTCTAATTTTTCTTTATAATCAAAAGTAAAAACAGTTGGCTTTGTGTTATCCTCGTTAATTTGTACGCCTATCCATGTAATATCATCCTTAAAACGGTCAAGACCTGTGGTTTCAATGTCTACTGTTGCGAATAACATTACAACCTCCTTTTAAAGTTTTTGGCAAAGACAATAGAGCCTATCGGCTAATTCATCAATAATTACTATGTATTCTTTATACACTGGATCAGTTTCTTTAAGATGGGGGTCAATACGACTTATTATCTTTTTATAATTACCTCTTTTGAACCTTCTTAATAAGTAATACAACACAATTATACCTCCATAACTTCTACAAGCATAGTAATAGCTTCTGCATACTCTTCAGCACTTAAATTCAAATCCATAAGTTCTTGTTTATATATGTTGTATATTCGATAATCTTCTTTGGTATCGTGGCTTGCACGATTTATTATATCTTTTATATCACTTCTCATTTTCCATATCCTCCATAAACAGTTCAGGGTATGCTTCTATCAAAAGCGTTTTTATAGGTTTTCTCGCTCTTTGTCCATTTCCATACAAGTCAACCACTTTTAAATCCCCATCTAATGTTGTTTGTGCAAGAATTTTTCCATGTACATTTCTTACATCACCTTTAGAATTTATCCAATATAAACCTTCAAAACCTTTAATTGTCTTCCAATCCAATATTCTTATCCTCCTTGTTTTTAAATTGTAGGCCTTTCCAAGCAGCTTGTCTGTCTTTGTCTCTTGTTTCTTTATATCCAAGCGAACGAAGATTGCGCATAAAAGCATGTTTTTTGTGAGCTTCTCTTCCGTTCTGTAAGCAAAAATTAACGTAATCTTGATACAATTCATCTTTTCCAACAGTACCTTTCTTGTCATTTTCGCAACAAGAAGATAGAAAAGCATGAATACTGTCTGAATCCTGACGCAACGATTCAACACAGCTATTAGACAATGTTGTTCTTGGAATCTCTTTTATAGGTAACAAGCTCAGCAGGTATGGGATAATTTCCTCCACAGATTCTTCACTACATAGGTTATCAACATATTCGTTATTTAAAAACAGCTCATTGTTCATAAACAACACCCTCATACGTTTGTAAAAAGCATTTGACTTTTCCTCCAACTGAAGTGGCAGCTGATTGAATGAAAATATTAGCTTCGCAAATGACGTGAAGAAAAATGGCTCTTTTCCTTTTTTCTCATGCATTATTTGGTCTCCGCCTGTTATTTTCTTCAAATTCTCTATGCTTGAGAGTGGTAAAGTCTTGTTATCTGCACAAGCGTTGAGCAACTTACCGTATAACTGCGATGGGTAAAAGCGCGCGTTGAGGTCGTGCATCGACAGAGCAGAAATGTTTTGCTTCCCAATTAAAGTTTCAAAAAACCGTATAAGTACAGACTTTCCAGTATTTGATTGTCCTACCAAAACCATAAAAGTCTTTAAGCCATAATCCGTTGTTAAACTATAAGCCATATATTTTACAATCATTTTTATGTCTTCTTTAGGTAGCTTTGTCTTTTTGAAAAACTCATACAAGCGTGTCTGTGTAAACGGTACAAACTCTTTAACTTCGTGAGGAATTTGTATGGTTTGTAAATACTTGCTATCATGAGGAATGAGTTTGGCTTGTTCGATATCCCAAATACCATTTTTAAAATTTATCAAATTTTTATCTGCATTGACTTCATTTGCTCTTCGCTGAATTCTCGTATCGTCGCATAACAATTTATAAGCTTCCATGATTTTCGAGTATGTAATGAGATTATCATAGACTACCATGTTTTTTATTGTGTTTCTAACAAAACTACTTGATTCTATGTATACACCATTGTGGTATTGATAGCACTCCGAACCAATAACAAACATGTTGCCTTCATTCACAAAATAATCACATATTGCTCGACTGTTAATTTGACTTGGTTTCCCTTTCTCTGTATATATAATGTATGGATTCTCAAATTCAGCTTTGGCTTCATACTTTTGCGTATTCTTAACAATCTGTTCAAGTTCTTTTTTGTCCATTGGCTCTTTAAAAACATAGGTGTTTATGAGCTCTGCAACTTCAGAAATTTCACTATCGCTCGCCCCACGATTCTTAAACGCCATAAGATGAGCAAATAAAGTTGAATTTCTGCCATCTCCCTCTTTTAAATTGAGCAAGCTGTCTTTCCGATTGATGAGCGGTGTAAATATGCGCGGTAGCTCAGAAATTTGGTGATAATTGTTAAAAGCTCTGTCAGGTTCTCCGAACGGCAAAAGCACATAACCTTTATTTGCACACCTAAAATCACATTTCAACCCAAACGGCAAAATCATACCAACTTTTTGCGGGAATTCTTTTTGTGATTTAAAATACAGATGTAAGCCTTTTGGAGTTTTACACATAAGAGTTTTGAGCTTTAATTTTTTCACAATTTTAAGTGCTTCTTCTTTGCCCTCGTCAATATCTACAATCACATAGCCGTCACGCACCCACCAACCAATTTGCCCACCATTAAATAAGTGTATACTTGCTTGTTCTTCGTTAACAATACTTGAGTCAATTCGTTTTTTTCCTATACATCGCACATAGCTGTCTTGACCTATTAACTTATTGAATTCGTTTAATTTCATCTGTACTCCTCTGATTTTGGGCAATGTCTACAAGCATTCTCTCTGTCTGGGTCATCAAAATGGTCATAATAAAAACACCCCTCACAATTACGTTCTTTTATAGGTATCTCTCTATACTCAACTGTATACTCAGATTTATTAGAATGCTCTAACCAAGATTTAAGCCTTAGGATTTTTTGCGACGCTATTCTATCAATTTCTGGTGTAGAAAAATTGTATAGTGCATCAATATGATTTAGCATTATCTCCACATCAGCTCGTTCTTCAAGTACCCTCTCACGCGTATTCACTATGCCTTCTTCAACATTGTCGTACCGAAAAAGTTTTAATAGAGCTTGGGATAATTCACAGCATTCTTCTGCAGCAACAGCAAGTTGTTTTTTAGTCCCATAAATAAATCGGGCTTTTTCTAATATTTGTACTTGTGTTTTATTTAGCATATTTGTATACACCTCCTGTTTCTTCGTTGTACCATCCTATTTTTTCAATAGAAACTACATCTCCATAAAAACTATTATTACTACAATCCCCTGTCCAGCGGCATTTTGAAGATAGTTTTTCAATTTCAACAATAAATTCTACAATAGACCCGTCTACACACTGTACCCCTTCATTATTATACGTATGACTGTCATTTTTTTGGTCTGATTTAATAGCGCAAATTGTTACACCCTCACTAAATTTTATGTTAAATACATCCCCCACATTTCCAAAGGCAGAGCCAAGGGCAACGAGATAACACCCATTAAGTTTACAAAAACCTGCCTCATCTACACGAGCAGAGTCAACAATTTTATACTGCTTAGAGGTTTTATTTGTAATAGCACTTCTGTCCATATAACTTTTAAATGCTGAATTTGGATATGCGTGGGTGTCATAGACAACTTGTTCATTTAAGTGGATTTGTTGTGCTACGAATAATTGTATCTTTGCGAGCTCTTCTTCAAATTGTTTTTGTACTTCTTGTATTTTACACTCAAAATGATATGCTTGTAGTAACATAATAAGTATCGCAGCTACTATAATTAAAACAGTAGACTTATCTATCATATTATCACCTTTCTGTATCTTCATATTCCCAATCGTTTATCCATATCACTGGTATTCTTGCAGTTTCAAATAAATGTTTTGTCTCTTTGGATATTTCTTGTTTTCTACCATATATAACAATACCTATCTCAGCATCAATCAATGCTCTTGCACATGCTTCACAAGGATATCTTGTGACCATTGCAATTGCACCTTTTGTACTTATACCGTCTTTAGCACACTTACATAAAGCATCTATTTCACTATGTATTGCTCTGCAATCTTCAGGGTTTCTGTGATTTTTAGAATCTTCACCATATTTTTCTATCCTATGACAACCCCGTTCTTTGCATTCATTAAACAACACCTTGTTTGCTCCATAAACCTTATGCATTTTCCCTTTATCTTCCTTTATTATAGCTGTTCCAACAGCCACCTTTCTACACCCTGTAGCAAAATCTGCATATTGTTGTACTTTGTCCAATTCAATTTTCATATTTTCATATGCTTCATCCATCAATGAATTCATTTCTTGCAACCAACGTATAAGTATTTTCAAAGTTAATCCTCCCACGCCTATTCATCTCCTTTTCTTTTTATCATCTCTAACAAAATTTTATCAGGTAAAACAATGTATAATGCACGATAAGTGCGAATTACTCTATAAGCTTTCTTATCTCTTGTATAATCCTCTACAATACCTTGCTCATAACGATATCCTTTTTTAGAATTGCGCTTATAAACTACCTGTTTAAATTTTTTCTTACAATCAGGACAAAAAAATCCTGCTTTTATGGTACCATTTTCTTCATTGACTTCCTCATGTATACTCCAAAGTTTCTTCTTACAATCAGGACAAGTTCCATAAAAAAGTCTATATGGGGGGTCAGGTTTATTGATAAGTGTGTAAAGCTTTTCTATATATTTATTTACCATCGTTTTCCTCTTTCCATTGTTTAAACAATAAATCCCCATTTTCAAGGATAGTGAAACGCATACTTACATCATCGTCAATATATGTTCCAATTTCCAGCAGCACACTATCACCTGCTAAGCAACAACTTGTGTATTTACTTTCTGCTTTTTTATTGTAATACCTTATTGTAAATAACCCAACATCTGATTTTTTCATTATAAAACTGTGTTCATTTCTATAAACATCTACACGGTCTCCCGGTCTTATATCAAGTTGGGTACAAAGTTCTTCTGAAAATATCAGCTGTTTCCTTTTTCTGCTAAACCATATGGCAGCTTTTGTGTATTTTCTATACTTTGGTATAATTTTTTTAAAATCTTTCATGATTATATCCATTGCCCTCTGTTCCTTTCTATTATTCTATAATATACTTTTTACGCGGCGTTCCCTCTCCACGTTGTGCTTTTGTGTACTTAAACAGTTCGCAGAAACAATTTTCAAGACTCATCACGTTCATATACCTTTCGTTTATAGGTACATCAATCATCAGGTTTTCCAAGTCCAACTTGTTTTCAGGTCTTACACATTCATTCAAATCTTTCCAATTATCCCTCAGCCAAAACAGGCATTCTTCCCAGCTCATTTCATCACGGTTTTTAAACAAACGTCTCAAACCATTTACACATCCTGGCCCAGCTACAGTAAACTCATTTTCTGAAAACGGAAAATCTTCTATATAAGTTAGGTCAACAAATATTTGATACCCCAAAAAATCTCCAAGACCTTTTATGCTTGCAAATGTTTGAAAAACCTGCTGTTGAGTGTCTGCTTGCTCTATTTTTTCAAAGATACCCTGATTGTTCATCCAGCGTAAGAATTCCATCACAGCACTAAACGCATTCAGTGCTTCAGGAAATCTTCGCTTGCACACCCGAATAAATCCTGAACTCATGAATGACCCCGTGAATGGGCTGTAACCTGGGTGTTGCACAATATAAATATTACCCGCGCGAATGGCATTGTCTATGACTTTTTTGTTGTAGAAATCCAGCGGAGCCTGGACTATTTCCATAGTTTTGTACTTGCTGAAAAGTCTGAAAAGAATCGTGTTCATGACTTTATCGTAATAAGACAAATTCTCATTATTCGATACATTCTGTATTAACCAACATGTGTTCTTGTCGTGTTCTCTTCGCACATTTGTAAAGCGATAGGAAGCAAGTATTGGGTCTTCAGTCAACTTTCCTCTCTTTCCTTGCAAGTCTTTCTTAATGTGAATTGTGTAGCGTTCGCGAATCCAGTAGAAAAGTGTATTCAAAATTTCCTCATCCAGCTCAGGTTTTGCTCTTTTTATCCTTCTTACGCTTACACCGCAGTATAAGGTATCTTTTGGTTTTGTTTGCATTTTGTGCACTCTCCTTTCTCTTCCTTATTATAAGGGCAGAACGGTAAAAAGTCTAATTTCATCTCACCAAGTCAATTAGAGCATTTCACAATTTGCCTCTGCTCTTTCCTCTTTATTTCGTCGCTTTACACACCTAAGCTCACTTTTTAGATATATATGAGTTATTCATTCTATTGGATAAAGTATCAGGCAAAGTTGACGATAACACAATTTTACCTGTCCTAAGCACAATGACACTTTTCGTTCTTCTACCATAGGTCATGTCTATACAAGTTCCATTATCCTTTGCTGCTATGACCATGCGTTTTATTGGTGCAGATTCAGGAGGCAGCACAGCTTCAACCTCATTTAAATTAATAAACCCATAATTTCCAATAGCAACTAACATTCTGTATCTCCTATTTATTCTGTGTATAAGATTTGGTAACATCGGCGGCCACAGTGCCAAACTTCTACATCAGTGGTCTTCGCCGTTTTCATTTAAATAATCTTTGGTGATGTCAACCGCTTCTACGTATTTCTCGGAATCCCAATTGTTATCCCAATTATCAGTGCAGTAGGTTTCATCTGTTGTAATTTCTACAATATATTTTTTCATTATTTTTCCTTTAAACTTAATTTTTACTTGAAATTGTTGTCTTTGAAAGGTAAATTTTATTTTGTTACATCCAGTAAATGTAATTTTCTGATATGAGCGTAAATTCTCTGTCAACCCTGTTTTCATCTTTTATGAATAAAAATTCATGTCTTTCGCCCGGTTTACCTGTTATTGCAGAAAATATTACAGGTGTTTTACTTTCTTCGGCACTGTAGTATAACTCTCCGTTTTTGTTATTCAGATACAGTCTTGATGCATTTAATCTTTTTAAACTTTTCATTTTTTAAACCTCTTTTCTTGTATTTTATTACTTTTAAAAGTAATTTACAATTATATTGTATACTATTATTGATAAAAAGTCAAGTGTTTTTTGTAAAAAACTTTAAAATTTACAATTTTATTTTTATTTTCTACATATTGTACTTTTTCAGCCCAAGAAATTTCATTGTTTCTTCTACGTTCAAATTCTCATTGAGTTCAGTTACAAAATCACGGTTGAGAAAACTATCTAAATACTTGTACACATGTTTTATTGTATTTTCCTCAGAATTTACAATTATATAATTCAAATTATCCAATAATTCATTTCCAACTATAATAAGTTGTCTTGTGCTCAAAGAATGGATACAATACAATTCATTCTCAAAATAGATTTTCAATACCGGTTCATTGTCTGATTCAATGTTACAACTAAGAATCAATTCAATTTCAATGCCATTTTTGTTAAGTTTTCCCTGCCATTCATTGTTTGTAAATTCCTTCATATATTTTTTCATTTTTATTCCTCCTGTAAATTTACGTTTTATTTAGTTCGTAATTATATTATAAACCGTGTAAATGTAAAAGTCAAGTATTTATTGTAAAATTTTTATACTTTTACAACAAATTTTTTCAAAATTCACAAGAAATGTTGTAAAATATTACTTTTTGAGGTAATTCATTACTTATAGAAGTAGTAAAAAAGTGAATTTTTCGTAAAAAATGAGAAAAATAGTGGAAAATTTTACAATTCATTTTCGGCAAAAAATCGAAAAAGCCGATTTTTAAATGAAAAACGCCGATTTTAGTTACAATAAAATGATGAAAAAGTGCCATTTTTACGATTTTTTAAGAGCAAAAATCGGCGTTTTTTACAAGGAATTTTAGGGATTTACAAGAAAAACGCCGATTTTTCGCGGCTATTTCTTTTATATATAAAATTTAAAAATACACCGCTCTATTCTATACTTATTATATATTATTATATATATTTTTCTATATATAAAGAAAAAATTAAAAATCGGTAAAATGTTGTAAATAAAATACAACTCATTGTTGATTTGTTGTAAAAAAACGCCGTTTTTTAAAACCCAAAAATCGGTATATTTTCTTGTATTTATTGTATAAAAAAGTTTACCAAACGCCGATTTTTAAACAGTTTTCGCCGATTTTTAATCGGTGTGTGTAGAAAAACGTGCGTCCAATGTATGAGGTTACCTGTATGATGCGGAAGTTTTCTTGTATAAACCCCCGAATATGCCAGATTTTTGGTAAAATATAACTAATATGTAAAATTAGTAGCGTGTAAAATTAATAAGGCGTAAAGTAAAGAAAAATAGAGTGAGAGAAAGTAAAATGGAAAAGCGAGGGGATAAAGCGAGAAGAAAAACGAAAAATAAAAAGTGAAAAATAAAAAGTGAGGGGTAGAAAAAGATAAACGAATGACTCACGAAAATGCGTGACGAAAAATTTTGCGTTTTTACGGTTAAAAGAGAGGTGATGAGGAAATATCGAGGAAATACTAAAAAACGCGGGAAATCGAAAAATAGCGGGGTAAAAACGTGGAAAAAATTCTCTTTACTTTTTTCGGATAATAGTATATACTATAAGTGGAGGTTAGAAGATGAAGTGCGAAGAAAAAACTGTAGTGTTGAAAATTCCCAAAAAGACCACAAAAAGGTACAAAAGAAAACGCGGAAGTTCCACAATTTTCTTGTTTGATTTTCGTGGAATTAGAACAGGCGGAGGGGTTCAAAAATCCAAAAGGTCTTATCGAGGAATGAAACCCACGCTAACTTCTGTGGAGCACACAAAAAGATTGTGCAAAGAATATTTTGAAAGCTGTTACCAACCTTTGTTCGATAAAAATGGAGAGTTAAGACGGGATGCGAATGGAGATGTGATAAAAAGACAAGTTAGACCATTTTCAGTTACAGGATTGGCTTTGAAACTTGGTATGGACAATGACACACTTCTAAGATGGTGTGCTGGCGTGTTTGATGATTTTAGCGAAGAGGATGAGTTGTACCTCATTTCCACGGTTTTAAAACAAGCTAAGCAACGTATTGAGCAATACGCAGAAGAACGATTGTATGATAGGGAGGGTTTTAACGGCGCACGGTTTAATCTTGATACAAATTTCGGGTGGAAAACGCAGAAAGAAGCTGCAGAAATTGAAAAAATGCGATTTGAACAATGGAGGGCTAAACAAGAACTTGAACTCAAAAAACAGATGATGGCTGCAAGTGATAACGAAAACAGCAATATTACGGTTAATATTGTACGTAAAACTGCGGATGATTAGTATATTTTACCCTTGGCAGACAAAAAGAACAAAGAAACTGATATTGAGAATGCGTTTATTGAGGGTCACGATGAATAAAGCTGGGAATAATCGTGCATTTTGATTTTTGTTGCGATTGAGTATGATGGGCGCTCTGAGCCCCATCCCATTGACAGGCGGGACGTTCCTTTTGTGCAAATAGATTTTCATTTAAAATCCTCTGTTCTTTTCATACATGTGTTGGGTGGTAACAACAGCTTGTTCATTTCCCGCCTGTTTTATAAAACTTGTATTTTTATGTGAATTATATTACAATATAATATTTAAATTTTTACTGTAGGCTGTGCGCAAAATCCGCAAGCAAAAGAACTATTCAAGCAAGGTTATGCAGAGATGAAAAAGCAACTTATGCCATCACAAATAATTCTATACGGTAAAAAACCGACTTGGTTGGAAGATGATGTAGTTGAAATAGAGCCTGACTATGAAAAAAGGTTTAGAAAGTAATTGGTGCGAAATTTTAGGAGGATTAGCTTGAAAGTACAATTATTTAAAAATGGCAGGGCTGAAATTGATATTCTCGGTTCAAAATGGCAGATTATCGAAGAAGATGAACTGAGAGTAGCTAATGCGGATGGTTTTGCTGATAACAGTGTAAGAGAAATTCATCTGCAATCAGTATTTAGTGATGAAAAAAACTCTGTTGCAGATATGGAAGAGTACAAAATGCGTGTACTTAGGCACGAAATCTTACACGCATTTATTTTTGAATGTGGACTTGACACAGAGAACAGCTGGGCACGCAACGAAGAAATGATTGAATTTTTTGCTTTGCAATCTTATAAGATTGCAACTGTTTTCAGTGCTGCTAATATAATACATCTGGGTGACAAACTGAACGAAGTTGAAAAAGATTTAGACGAATTGGAATTTTGTTGTTCTAATGATAATTGATAAAGAGGTTAACCCGCGTTTTGAAAATTTCATGTTTGACTGGTACTACAAGACATATCTGTTATTTGGCGGGTATGGTAGCAGCAAAAGTTACCATATTGCGTTGAAATTGATACTAAAATGTCTGTCCGAAAAACGAAAAGTGCTTGTAGTACGGCAAGTTTATGAAACTATGCGGGAATCATGTTTTGATTTATTTAAAGAAATACTGGAAGATATGGAATTGCTTGCTGACGGTACACGTCGCAACAGTAAAACAAAAATTGTAGCCAAAGAATCTCCAATGTCGCTGGTGTTTCCGAACGGGAGTAGGATAATCTTTAAGGGTTTGGATAAGCCTGAAAAGCTGAAATCTATAAACGATGTAAGCATAATTTGGATAGAAGAAGCAAGCGAAATAACATATTCAGCCTACAAAGAACTTGTTGGACGACTTAGACATCCGAAACTATCACTTCACATGATTCTAAGTTGGAATCCGGTAGCGGAGGAAAATTGGACTTTTAAGCACTTTTTTATTAACAGGGAACGGGAAAGAGTTATTCTTGACCCTGAAAAACTGTATGAAAAAGGCACATTAGTAAAACGTGGTGTATACTATCATCATTCTTTACCAACAGACAATTTATTTTTACCAAAATCTTATATAGATGAACTTGACGCAATGGAAGACTATGACCCTGACTTGTGGCGTGTTGCACGTTGGGGCAGGTATGGGGCTAATGGCATACGGGTATTGCCACAAATACGGCAAATGGATGCAAGCGATATGTTAAATATTCTCGTACAAATCCCTGAACACCTACATTTTACAGGTATGGATTTTGGTTTTGAGACATCTTATAATGCTATAACAAGGGTTGCAGTGGACGAGGAAACAGAAAGCTTGCTCATATATCATGAATATTACAAGAATAAAATGACTGATGACCAAACTGCGCAGGAAATCGCATATTTGAAAAATACCCTTATCACAGCCGATTGTGAAGACCCGAAAGCCATTCAATACTACAATTTACACGGTTTTAGAATGCGCGGTTGTCATAAATTTGCAGGCTCAAGACTTGCAAATACACGTAAAATCAAGCGTTTTAAACGCATATATGTTTCGTCTGAATGTCCGAATACTTGGCGAGAACTCAAAGACTTAACTTACAAAAAAGACCCAAGGACTGACGAAATTATTTATGACCAATTTAATATTGACCCGCATACATTTTCAGCAATTTGGTACGCGTTAGATACATATGAACTTGCTGATTTAAAAGCAAGAAAGAGAAACAGTCGAGAGGGGGCGAAAATATAAGCTATGGGTATAATCCACAACGAAGATTTATACAGTGATTTTTTAGCACAACAGATTCAAGGATTCAATCTTACAAAAGTTATAATCAATCAAGAACTTACAGGGGTGTTTAATACAGCAACCTTGCAGGATATGCGGGATATACTGAAAATGTATAAAATTTATGCAGATGGTGCTGAATTTGCAACAGATACATCCAGTAGCGATTACAGCCCCGCACGTTGGCATTCAAGGCAGATAAAACAACTAATCGATAAAGAAGCCCGATTTATGTTCAGCATTATGCCAGAATTTACATTAAATGACATTTCGGGGAGCGATGACAATACCCGATTAAACCCAAATCAGAAGTTATTAAAGAAAGTTTTGCAAGCAAATCGCGTTAGCGGCAAATTGGTTCGCGCAGCTAAAGACTGTTTAATCGGTAAACGTATTGCAATTGCTGTAAATTTCAATGATGAATCGGGTGTTACAATTAGTTTCATACCGTCTTTAGAGTTTGTCTATGAAACTGACCCTGCAAATGTGGATAAAATCACGAAATTTATACAGTTCTATTCAACTGTTGAAAATGACGAGAAGAATCAGCAAAGAATTTATAAAAAGAAATGGGAATTGGGTGAAGATGGATTCTGCTATGTTACAGAGGGAATTTATGATGGCAATGGCGTTTTACAAGAGGAAATTTTAACAAATGAGAAAACGCTATTTGAATATATCCCTGTTTCAGTTGTAGTAAATGAGGGCTTGACAGGTGACCCATTTGGGGCAAGTGATGTTTTAGCATTAGAAGATTCTGAAAGTTGGTATAGTAAATTGTCAAGCAAAGACATAGACAGTCTTAGAAAAGGGGCTGACCAGATAACATATTTAATGGACGTTGACCCGCAAGCCACTAAAGACTTATCACGCGCACCGGGAGCCTTATGGGATTTACAAACAGACCCCGCCCACCCAGATAAGACAGGTTCAATTGGTTCTTTAGATAACTCGATGGCATATAGCACAGCTCTTGACACAACGCTTGGTCGTATACGGTCGTCAATGTATGCAATGCTGGATGTTCCCGACACAAGTAACGAAGCCTTACAGGGTATTATCACATCAGGCAAGACGATGCAGGCCATATATTGGGGTTTAATGACACGATGCAATGAAAAAATGCTTGACTGGACACCTGCTTTTGAAAATATGGTTTACACAATAATCGAGGGTTGTAAGTTGTACTCGAATATTTACAAGCAGTATGGTACAGAACCGTTAGTTGATGAATATTCGGTAACAGTTGAAAACAATTACCCTATAATGCAAGATGACATTGAGGAAAAATCTTCAGATATGATGGAGGTTAATGCCAAAGTCATGAGCCGTAAGAGTTATATGAAAAAATGGCGTAATTTGACCGATGAGGAAGTTGATATAGAGCTTGAACAAATTTTAGAAGAACAGCAGATGCTTGAGCAAGAAAATTACCCTGCCGAAAATATAGAATTTGAAGACCTCGATGAAGGAATAGAAGAGGAAGAAGAATTCAATCCAGAAGAAACTGAACTTTTTAAGGCTATTGAAGAGATTGAAAGGAGCCTAAGCTAATGGCATATGCGAGTAAATATTATGACCCGGTAAAAGCTCATAACTACTACATGGAACATAGAAAGCTTAAAGGAAGGCGCGGAACTCTGAATGATACAGGAAAAGAAGCTCTCAGTTATGTTAAACAACAACTAAAAGAGCAGAGAGACAAAGAACTTGAAGCTGCTAAAAAGGCAAAAGAACAAGCTTTAAATGTTTTGCAGTCTGCACTTAATTCTATTGTCCAAAATATACAAAAAAGATTAGAATCGGGTAATTTATCAGCAGAGCAGAAAAAAGCTCTTAAATCGAGGATTTCAGGCCTCAAAACCATATATACGAGAGATAAACGTGCTGTGAATGAGACTTACCGAACAAAAGTAAAAACAGCACGCGAAAAATACAAAAAAGAAGTTGAAGCTGAAACTGATAAAGTTTATGCAAACTACACCAAAGCAAAAAGCAAGAGGGGGTAGAAAAAAGAGTAGTTAGTTATGGCAAAAACAAAAGAATTTGCGTTGGCACATGCTGAAAAAACTTGGCAGTCTAAAGAAACACAGAAGAAAATTGCAAAATTGTATATGGATGTGGCAAAGTCTGTTGAACAGGAAATGGCAAGTCTGCCTGAGCAAGGCAAGGTGTCCGAAACATTGCGGAAGGAATACTTATATAATTATTCAAAGCAATTACAAAATGAAATTAAACGTTTACAATCCAGTATTTCCGAAGCTACAACGCAGGGTATGTACGGTGCAGCTGAAGCGGTTGTTAATACAAATAACGAGTTCATGAATCAAGCAGGTCTCAAAGTAGAAGGGGCTTTTTCATATGTACCAACACAAGTTATTGAATCATTAGTATCAGGTAAAGTTTACAAGGGCGATTGGAGTTTTTCAAAGGCTTTATGGCAAAATACTAAAAAAACACAACGCGATATTCAAACTGTAGTAGCTCGTGGTCTTGCAGAACAAAAGCCAACTTATGACATAGCTAAAGACCTTGAAAAATACCTAAATCCATCAGCAAAGAAAGAGTGGGATTGGAGCAAAGTATATCCGGGAACAAATAAAAAAGTTGATTATAATGCGCAGAGACTGGCGAGAACGCTAATTCAACACAGTTATCAGCTCAGTTATAGGCGAGTAGTTGCTGATAATCCGTTTGTTGAGGGTACAATCTGGCATTCAGCATTTTCAAGCCGCAGTTGCGAACTCTGTATGGAACGAGACGGCACAATTTACGAAAAAGGCAGCGAGCCGCTTGACCATCCGCAGGGGTTGTGCTATTTAGAGGCTTATATTCCAAAAAGTATGGAACAAATTGCGGATGAACTGATTGCATGGGAAAACAATGAACCTGTTTCAGAATCTGTAGAAAAAGGCATGAATAAATATTACAGAAGTGCTTTTGGAGTTACGTTGAAACCAGACACCTTAAAAACAGTGGAAATTAACCAGCAGAATTTTTTATATGAATATCGTAGTGCTCTTGATAAAGTAACAAATTATGCAACTTTACACAATTTACCGGAAGATTTTATTGACACAGGAATTTCAAAAATTATTCAAAACAACTCTTTTCGTATGCGTCAAAATGCTAATGCACTAACGCAAATTTTAGAGAATCCAGAGATAGGTGTTATGAATCAATTGGAATCGATGACTTCTTCAGGTACTTTTAATATAGAAAAGCGTAAACAAATATCTGCTTACTTATTCGGCACAAAAAATGTAGATAAACTCAAAAACTTTGAGTTCGAAAAATACGGATATCTTGGGTCAAAAGATGCAGAAAAAGATATCTTCGATTTTAAATCAGTTAATCAATATGGACTGTTTTCAATTGAATTCAAAAAAGACAAAATTTTTAATAATACGACAATAACTTTAGGTGATAGCGGAGCATTCTTTCAGCTTAAAGATGGCGTGGCATGCAATGTAAGTAACCCAACGATTGCTTGTACAGGTTTAATGAAAGGCTTGAGCAAAAATGTAGACGAAACGAACATCCTGCGGTTTTATGAAAATTTGTACAAAAAAGGAGACAAACAAGACATTGTCGATTTAATGTCTGGAGAGTATAAAAATTCTTTATACAGGTATGTTGAATTACAGTATCACGGTAATATTACACCAGACTTAATCAAAAGTATAAGTTATCCAGAAGGCGAAGAAGTACCTGAAAGACTAATTGATTTGTGTAAAAAGCATAGAATTCCTTTGAAAGCTGTAGAAGAATAATACTTTACTTTTTAAGTATCATCATTTATAATTGTTTTAGGAGGTATTGAGGTGAAAAAACGCGATTTCTGGCATAAATGTATTTACTGCAACCGAGACATTTTCTTATCTTCTGATATGATTATTACACACCAAGTGGAAAACGAAGAAAATGGGGAGATTTTGAAAGGTACATTTTTTCAATGTCCAGCTTGCGGAAATTTAGAATTGCAATTTATTGATAATGAAAGGTCATTAGGCATAAAATCGCCTCTCATACAGCTTGAAAAAAAGATATTGAAAAGTCAATCCCACGGTAAGGCAGTTCACAAGAAACAAATGGAGAAATATCACATACTTACAAGAGAACTTAACCGTGTGAGGAATAAATTAACCTGTGAAAATCAGGAGCGTTTTATCAGTTTTATCGAAAAAACTGAAATTGAATAGACCAGACTATCTAAATTCTGGAAAGGAGAATGGGAATGAACGATTTTTTACACAAGTTAATGAATCTTTGCAGTTTTGCACCTGATGGAAGCGGTTCTGGCGATGGGGGCAACGACCCCGATGGGGGCAACGACCCCGATGGGGGCAACGAACCGGGTAAAACTTTTACGCAAGAAGACCTCAATCGCATTGCGGCGCAAGAGAAAAGACAAGGCGCGGCTTCAACACTAAAAGAGCTTGGTTTTGACAAATTAGAAGATGCAAAAGCAGCTATCGAGGCATATAACCAGCAAAAGCAAGCTAATATGACTGAGATTGAAAGAGTACAACAGGAGAAAGCAGAAGAAGCGAAAAAGGCAAAAGCAGCTGAAGAAAAAGCTGAATTTGTGGAACAAAAATTTGCTGCTGTTTCCGCTGGTTGTTCAGCGAATAATGCCGCTGATGTAGTTATGCTGGCAAAATCAAGAATGACTGATGCAAAAACATTTGAAGATGCACTTAAAGAAATAAAGGAGCAGTACCCACAAATGTTTGAAAAATCAAACGACGGTAGTAATAGTGGAGGAACAGGTGGAACAGGTAATCCACCAAGAAAGCCTATGAAGCCTGGAGAAGAAGGTAGCAGAGCGAAGAGACTTGCCGAAAATAGAAAACTCGCAAATTCTCAAAAATCATCATATTTTGTAAAATAGGAGGAAAATATGGCAAATAAAATCGTGAAAGAAACATACGGCGCACCAGAAAATCAGATTTTATTTATGACGCGTCCTATGGCTGCGGTTGGCGCAGTAATTGGTGACACTGGAGTAACAGCCGACCCCGAGGGTAACAAGATTCTCAAAGCTGGTACACCAGTAAGCGGAGATTTAACAAACAGAACAACAGCATTTACAAAAGCAACAACTTCTGGAGAGCCAGCCGCTTCTAATGCTATTGGAGTTTTGGAGCATGATGTTGATGTGACGAATGGAGCTGAAAATGGTTCTGTAATTATTTTCGGGTTTGTGAATCTTGAAAGACTTGATTCAGCGACAGCAGCGCTAATTACAACTGAGGTAATTGCAGCACTGGATGGCAAAGTTACATTTTTGAAGTAGGAGGTTAGAGATGAGTATATTTGATTTAATTACAGCACCAGAACTTACTACATATTGGGAGGAGATGTCTCAGAATAGAGAGCCTTATATTGGTGAGGAGCTTTTCCCGAACAGACAGAAGCTTGGACTTGATTTAAGCTGGATAAAAGGCTCGAAAGGTCTGCCTGTTGAGCTGAAACTTTCTGCGCTTGATGTGCAGGCTGTACCAAGAGCAAGAATAGGTTTTGACAGAATATCAACAAGTATGCCGTTCTTCAAGGAATCTATGTATGTAGATGAAGAACTTAGACAGGAGCTCAACAAGGTACTTGAATCTACTAATCAAGCATATATTGATGCGATTATTAATAGAATTTTCGATGATGAAATGACACTTATCGAATCCGCCGCAGTCTCCAGAGAAAGAATGCGTATGATGTTACTTACAACAGGCGTAATTTCTCTGGAATCAAACGGGCAGGCATATACATATGATTACGGTTTAAGCGCAGGCCAGAAACCAACGGTTACAAAATCTTGGAGCGACCCGACCGCGCCTATTATAGACGATATTAGAACTTGGCAGGACGGAAGAGAGGATGAAACTGGTGAGAGACCAACACGCGCTATAGTATCAAGAAAAACTTGGGGGTATCTCCTTAAAAATACAGAAATTCGTAACGCTATTTGGGGCAACAATTCAGCAGCACCAGTTAATGACACAAGATTAAAGCAGTATCTTTTAGATGAGCTTGACCTTGATGTTGTTATAAACAGCAAGAGATACAGAAGCGTCGATGGTACTTCAAGAGCATATGTACCAGATGATGTATTTGTTTTATTCCCTACTGGCGAACTTGGAAATACCTGGTTTGGTACAACGCCTGAACAATCTGATTTGCTTAGCGGTTCAGCAGCAAACGTAAGAATTGTAGACACAGGCGTTGCTGTTACTACAATGAAAATTGCTGACCCTGTTACAGTAGAAACGAAAGTTACACAGATTTGCTTGCCATCATTTGAAAGAGCTGACCAGATTGTAATTGCTGATGTAATAGCTGGTTAGGGTATAAAGGGGGTATAAGCTGTGAAAATTACCAAGATGGGGGAAATTCTTGATGTGCCTAAGGGAGCATTTCGAGCGACATTTGAAAAGGATGGATGGAGTGTTTTAGGCACAGAAGTTGATACCCCTTCTAAGAGAAAGTATAGACAGTCTTCAAGTATAAAAGATGTTCCATTTTCGCAGTTGTCAAATTCATTTAAAGAAGAGGCAGAAGATTTAGAAATTGAGGACGAGGAAATTGAAGAAGAAATACCTATATCAGAGATGACAGTTAATGAACTAATTGAATTCGCAGAGGAACATAATATTGATATTTCTAATGCTAAGGGTAAAGCTAATATTAGACAGATTATTCTCGATAATTTAGAGAGGTAGAAGAACAATGAAGGATACTATCGCCGCTGATTTGGAAAAAATGAAAATTGTCTTGCGTGAATATGCTATGCCGATGTTTTCAGATGAAGAGCTGGAATATTTTTTAGAAAGCAGTAGTTCATACAATGAAGCTGTATATACAGCAGCGTTATTAAAATCTGAAAATACCACGCTTCAAGTTAGCGGCGTAAGTACAGCAGATAGTTCAGCATATTTTTTACGTATAGCACAGATGCATAAACCTAATAACACAGGAATTTTAAAAGGTGTGTAAAATGTTTGAATTAGCAACATCTTTAAGCATAGTTAGACGACAAATAATGTGGAGGGGTAGAACTATAATTATTTGCCGGCAAAAACTTAATGAGTATAAAGAGGCAACAAAAGAATTTGAAGACTTTCAGTTTAAAGGTTTGTTCTTTATTAGTTCAAGTGAGCACAAAAGTTTAATAAATGCTGATGGTTCAACTCTTCCATCTAAAAGTGTTCCTTATGTGTTAGCCTTATTTGAAGACTGCAGTCATATTGAGCCTGAAAATTTAATCTTGATAAATGACAAAAGATACGCTGTTACAGGTATTGAAAACGTGCAGGAACAAAACTTAATTGGCCTAATATCGTTGGAGGAATTATATGAGAATAGATTCAAAGGGTCTTGAAAAAGGCTTAGAGAGCCTTTCCAATAAAAGCGATATTAAGATAAAAAATTATCTTAGTACAACTGAACGTAAATTAGACAACTATGCCAAGAAGAATGCTCCTTGGAAAAATCGTTCAGGACGGGCAAGATTAGGGTTACACTCTTACACAGAAAAAACACCCTTTGGATATCGGCTTATTATCGCTCATGGTGTTGACTATGGTATTTGGCTTGAACTTGCGCATGAAAAAAAGTATGCTATTTTAAATGAGACTATACAGCAAAACACTAATGATATCATGAAGGGTTTTACTAAGCTGATAGAGAGGGCATAAAATGGAAACAAGATGGGAAGATATATTCAAGCATTTAGAAAAAGCGGGATTTGATGTGTATCCGCCAGCAACGAAGAAAAGCGAATGTACAAAAATGTATATTGTTGTAAGACACGCTGGAACTTCGAGTGTTCTGACGGTATCTTCAAATCGCGCTTTATTTGATTTGTTAGTATATGTTCCAAAACACGAATATAGTAAAATCGAGAGCTACTTAAACGAAGTTAAAAATGTTATGGATGAACTTTTTCCACTTTTTAGGCCTGTACACACAATAGATACTCCATTTTTTGACGATGATGTCAAAGGCTGGATGGTATCTATACAATATGAAAATTATCAAAAGCAAAGGAGGAGATAAGAATGAAAAAAGCGACAGAAATTCCAACTATCGATGTTAATTTGATAACTGTAACGTCGAACAGTGACCCTACAACAGAAATTGCGCTTGATACAGCATCACAAATAGCGGTTGAATCCCAGATTGAAACTATAGATTCTGTTAAGCTTATCGTAAAAGGTATATTAAAAGCACAAAAACCTGAAACTTCTACAATAACTGGTACACAGATAACATTAACCGACAATGTTTTTACACCAGAACTTGTTAAAATTTTACAGGGTGGAACTGTAACAATGGACACAGATGGAAGTACTGTGACAGGTTACACCCCGCCAACAGTAGGAAGTAAGGAGCGCGGCGAAACATTCACACTTTCTGCATATTCCGCTCAATATGATACGGCTGGTGAAATTGTAAGGTATGAAAAAATTACATACCCAAATTGTAAAGGTGTTCCAGTTGCTTTTAGTTCAGAAGATGGAGTTTTCAGAGTGTCTACATATACAATTAACAGCGCACCGAAAACAAGTGAAGCACCATATGTAATAACTTATGTTGACGAATTACCTTTATAGGAGGATATCTTGATGGCAGGATTAAAAATTACTCCAGTAGAAACTTTAAAAACATATGCAGAAGGTGAAATCATAGAACTTCCACCGTTTGCAGAAGGTCAACCTTTTATCGCACGAATCAAAAGACCCTCTTTAATGATACTGATGAAATCAGGTAAAATCCCGAATTCATTGTTATCAACAGCGAGTGCGCTGTTTAACGGTACAACGAATAAAGCATTTGAAGAGAACGACCATTTTATGACAGACTTATTAGATGTATTAACAGCAGTTGCAGAAGCTTCTCTCATAGCACCTACATTAAAAGAAATCAATGAAGCAGGACTTGAGCTAACCGATGAGCAGTATATGTTCATTTTTAATTATAGTCAGGAAGGTATCAAAGCTTTAGAGTCCTTTCGTAAGTAGTAAACAAATTTTAGGGGTAATAAATTTATCAAAAATGTATAATTGTAGACCATCAGAGTTAATGGGCATTCATGATGAGTATGAAGCGTTCTGTTTTGATGAGGCTTGCGGTTATATACGGATGAAACTTGAGAACCCTGAAGATGAGGATAAACTAAAGTTTAGAACAAAATACAATTCATTTGCTGAAATGTATCAAAATATTGAAAGACAGGAGGGGATGTAATGGCGATAAATGCAGGAACAGCAATGGCGTATTTAGACCTTGATACATCTGGATTTAGACGTGGCCTTTCTTCTGCCTTAAAAGAGTTTCAGGTATTCAATAATAGAGCAAACGATGCATCTAAAAGACTCACAGCTTTAGGGCAAGCTGCAACAACTACTGGAAAAACTTTAACAACCGGACTTACACTCCCTTTAACTGCGATTGGTGGCGCGGCTGTAAATTCTGCGATACAGTTTGAATCAGCTTTTGCTGGCGTGCGTAAAACTGTAGATGGGACTGAAGAAGATTTTGCAAAATTAGAGCAAGGCATACAGGATATGGCAAAAACTATGCCACAATCAGCAAGTGATATAGCAGGTGTTGCTGAAGCTGCGGGACAATTAGGTATTCAAACTGATAGCATACTTGATTTCACTAAAACAATGATAATGCTGGGTGACGCAACAAATTTGTCATCGGAAGAAGCGGCGACACAGTTAGCGCGATTTGCAAACATTGTACAGATGTCACAAGATAATTTTGATAGGCTTGGCTCATCGGTTGTTGCTTTGGGCAATAACTTAGCTACTACCGAAGCAGAGATTGTGGCGATGGGTATGAGACTTGCAGGTGCAGGCAATCAAATCGGTCTTACTGAAGCTCAAATTATGTCTTTTGCCGGTGCTTTATCTTCTGTTGGTATAGAAGCTGAAGCAGGCGGTACAGCGTTTTCTAAAGTAATGATAGAGCTTCAATCAGCAGTAGAAAACGGCGGAAAAACTCTTGAGGATTTTGCTAATGTTGCGAATATGACTTCTGAACAATTTGCCAAAGCGTTTAAAGAGGATGCCGCTGGTGCAATTGTTGCATTTATTTCAGGTTTAAATGACACTGAAAGACTTGGTAAGTCTACCCTTGGAGTTATCGAAAGCTTAGGAATGACCGAGATAAGACTTAGAGACACTTTGCTCAGAGCTGCGGGCGCGGGTGATTTACTTAGTCAGTCCTTAGAAATTGGTACAACCGCATGGGAAGAAAACAACGCTCTTGCAAATGAGGCTGAACAAAGATATGCAACAATGGCGAGTAGACTTGCAATGCTAAAAAATCGCTTAAATGATGTTGCGATGCAAGTTGGTGAAATACTTATGCCATATTTTGAAGATTTTGTTGGTGTTTTAGAGAACTTGTTTAGTTGGCTTGATACTTTAGACCCACAAACAAAAGAATTCGTGGTAAAATTAGGTCTATTAGCTGCTTCTCTTGGGCCAATACTTTTAATTTTTGGCAAATTGATACAAGCTTTTCTACAGATTAAATCAGTGTTAAGTGCTCTAAGTCCTGTTATAAAGTTTGTAATCGGTTTATTTACTGGTACAAGCGGATTAGGGGCTGTCATAAGTGCATTAACTGGTCCAATTGGAATTTTAGTTGCTGTTATAGCGGCTCTTGCCCTTGCATGGAAGAATGATTTTGCTGGTATTCGTGAATTTACAAGTGAAGTTATAGACAGGCTAAAGGAACTATTTAGTATCTTTGTAGAACACTTTCAAGGAACTTTTGGAGATAGAATTTCACAAATAATAGAAACGGTAAAAGAAGTATTTAAAGCTCTTGAACCTGTTGTAGGCACAATTTTTGATTTAGTACTTGATGCACTTGATATTTTTATCTCATTGTTTTCTGGCGATTGGGACAGTTTGAAAGATGCTATTGATAACTGGGTTGAAGATAGTGTGAAATTGCTTGAAGACTTCGCAAAAGCGCTCTTTTACATCGGTAAAACACTTGTACAAAATTTATGGGACGGTATGAAAGAAGATATTGACAAAGTAAGTGACTGGGTACGTGAAAAAATCGGAGCAATAAAAGAATTTTTTGGTTTTGAAAATGACTATGTTAGCAGTAGTACACAGGATAATGCACGAAACGCATTGTCAACAGGCTTGAGCGGGGCTCAAAGAGCTATATCTACAAGCAATAGTAATAGCGCGCAACAAGCTGCAACAAGCCGAGCAGGGAATACTTATATATTTAATTCGCCTAAGGCACAAACGCCAGCAGAACAAAAACAAAGTTATGAAAAACTTGCACAGCGTTCCGCGCTTGGTTTTTAAGGAGGTGAGAGTATGGAAGTATTATTGAAAAACTTAGTACAGAATACTGAATTATTCTTATCTCAAGAAAATACTGACTTTGTCCTTGAAACAATAGACTGGGGGAGTGTTCAATCTTTAACTAATTCAATCCAATATATAAATCTTATCGGTTCAGAAATACAAAGCACACTTTTACAGCCCAGAAGTATCGCAATTGTTGCTTGGCTTGTTTCAGATAACGAAACAGATATGACCTCTAAAAAACAGGTTGTAAATAGCTTTATCAATCCTCTACAAGACATTGAATGTCAGTATAAAAAATACAGTATTGTGTTCAGACCGGATACATCAGTACAATATAACAACACAGAAATTAGATATAATAATCAGGTGTTATGCCGTTTTCTTATCCAAGGCACAGCATATATGCCTTTATTCGGTTTAATACAAAAGGAAGAAAAACGTAAAGGCACAAATTCATTGCCTATGTTTCCACTAATTATACCAAAAACAAAAGGCAGACCATTTGGGATAATTCCAGAAGAAAATTTTGCTAAAGCAACGAATATAGGTGATGTGGATGTGGGCTTTACAATGGAAATGCAAGCATCACTTGGTAAGGTGTCAAACCCTAAAATTATTGACAATAAAACAGGTGAATTTATTGAAGTAGTTGTTGACCTTGATGTGGGAGACAGTTTAATTGTATCTACTGTTAGCGGCAATAAATATGTGACGCTAATCAGAGATGGTTCCGAAATAGATATGTTAAAAGCGGTCACTAAACAAAGTACAATGAGCTTTATGCTACATGTAGGAAGCAATGATTTTACAGTCACAGCCGCTTCTAATCCAACAAATCTTGAATCAGTTTTAACATTTAGTCCGTTATGGGTAGAGATTCAAGAAGCGGAGGTGTATTAAAATGGTTGTATACCCTGAAATATACATACTCAATGAAACTTTTGAAAGATTCGACAGGCCAATAGACATTTTTAGTAGTCTACAGTGGATGCCGGCATATAATGATGTCGGAAGCTGGGAGATACAAATACCTATACGCTTCTTTAATCTTGTAACAACAGGTACTTTCATTGAAAATACTGCTGATAAAGACCATTTTGGTGTTATTGAATACATTGAAAAAATAACTAACGATGATGGAAGCGAAGATTTGACAGTGCGCGGGCGTATGGCGGAATCTATACTGGACAGAAGGATTCTTGGAGATATCGCAATACAACAAACTTTTCCAGAAAATGTTATTGCAGACCTTGTAGACAAAAATATGATTACTACTACACAGAATCGAATTGTGCCTGAATTTCAGATTGGTACGATTGCTGAATCGAACGTTGGAAATATAGACTATGCTTCAATCGGTCAAAACTTATTGGATGAAGTTATTGGAATTGCAAAATCTTCCCAACTTGGATTTAAAGTTTACTTAGAAGATGATGAAAATGCAGATACACATGCAGTATTTAGTGTATATAAGGGTGTAAATCGTACAGAAGAAGATAATACACAAGTTATTATAACCACAAATTCTATCCCTAATTTAATTTCAAACGGAAGATTTATAAATCAACTTTCCGGTTGGCGAGCACGAAATTATGGGATAACGGCTGAACGATACACACTGACGGGAGAGGCTCAATACAGAGTAAAGAAGACGAAGCTCTGGGATAGATACTGGTGGCCGGAAGACCCAGAAGAAGGAGAAGAGAGAGAATACATTGAAGAACCTTTGTACGCTGGGTATGTGTATCAAGCCGTAAATTTAAATAAAAATCATTTGTACTATATGGCTGCAAGTGTTCAAAATCCGACAAATACAGTTTTAAGTTGTGGAATAGAGCTTGATGGCGGGTATCAGATGAATTTTTCTAATACAAAAAATACAACTGTAAGAATGTCTACACTTTTTGTGCCAAAAGCAAATGGACAACAAAATTTTGTCTTGGGTATAGGCGATTTTCCTGATGATGAAGCGTCGGAAGGTATGACGGCATACATTTATGAGGGTTTAATGGTAGACTTAACAGAAGAATTTGGCGCAGGATATGAACCGACACTTGATTGGTGTGACCGTTTTATTGTATGGAATGGCAGCAATTTGCAATATCACTGGGAAACGATAGAAAAGATACCAAATACAGTTGACCCGCTTGTTTTTAGCCGTGACAGAGACAATGTATTGCAATTAGAATACCAAAAGAATACAGTTACTGAATTAACAGAAATAACTGTAAAAGGTGAAGGAGATATTGTTGTTAAAGTACAAAGTGATGAGAGTGTAAGCGGGCTTAAACTAAAAGAGGGTTATGTGGACGTTTCAAGTGATATTCCAAGAACAGTAAATGACGTTGAATTGCCATATCAAAGCTATGTGAATATGCTTAATATTCGCGCACAAGCTCTATTATCAGAGTCAACTGTTAATGAATGTATCAACATTTCATTATACCTATTAAGTAATTTTCAGTATAAAAAAGACTTTTTCTTGGGCGATATTGTCAGTTGTACAGATAAACGTACAGGCATAAGTATAAACTTGCGAATTACTCAAGTCAATGAGGTTTGGGACATTAACGGTTATACCATAGGTTTAACGCTGGGTGAACCTGTCCCACAAATATTCGATAGAGTTAAATTTTTGGCGAAAGGAGTAAGATGATATGGCAGCAGAAATTATATTGCCAGCAGTGCCATTTGATAGCAATGAATTTGTCGACGATCAAGGTACCATAACTTATGATCGTGTGGCATATTCAGCGGATTACGCTAAATGGTGGAAAACTTATTTTAGTAATGGAATACTTGTAGATGGTGGGGGGAATCTGACTACAGAATTTCAGACAACAGTAAAATCTGGTACTACAATTACTGTAGGAGCTGGAAATGCTGTTATAAATGGTAGGACGGCGTGGATGGAAGAAGACACAGATATAACTCTTACTGCTAATACCACATCAAGTGTTCGTTATGATTTGATTTGCTTAGAGTTAAATATACCAAATGACAGGCAAATTGCTCTAAAAGTTTATGAGGGGGTTGATTATACTGCGCTCGTAACAAATGGCACAGGCTTAACGCAGACAGACGATGTATTTCAAATACCTCTTTCTGTAGTTCGTGTTACTACAGCAAATGCTCTAACTATATATGATATGCGTACTCGTCACAAAAATTGGATAAGTAATGTAAATATCGGTGTAAATGTACCTAACGATATTTCAGATTTACCTTTAACTACAGAAACCGCTCAGGTGTACCATTTATCTGGTGCTAATGCTACTTATGATAAGGCGCTTTATAAAAATCAGGCTGCGTACAACAAAGTTGTACGCATAATCTCTTCTCAAACTTGGTCTGTGCCCGATAATGTAAATGAAATTTTTGTTGTTGCTGTTGGAGGCGGCGGCGGAGGTGGATATGGAGACACAGTCGCTACAGACTATTCATCCTCTGGAGGCGGTAGCGGCTTTGTTGCAAGTGCAATTTTAAGAGTACATCCGGGTGATAAATATCCATGTGTTGTCGGTGCAGGTGGTCAAGGAGGTAAAGGAAGTCTCAGTGATACAACTGCAACTGCCGGCGGTACTACTTCTTTTGGTAATGTTCTTTTTGCAGCAGGCGGAAACCCCGGAGCCCTAGCGTCTAAATCTGATTCGAGTGCATCCAGAGGTTCAAATTCAGGTGGCGCTGGCGGTGCCGCGAGGCGGCATTATAACTCAACCTCTATTGGCAATGGTGGAACTTATGGAAACGATGGAGAGCAGTGTACAAGCGGTTCAGGTTCTACGAAGGGAGGGTACGGCCTACAAACTATTCTCTTCAACAACCGATCAACAAACCCTACATACAATAGTTTAATGATAGGTCGAACAATTAAAAATTTTAACGGAATGTATAGATATATACTACCGGGCGGAGGTGGCTCAGGAGCAATATTAGGCTCAGATACAGCTTCTACTACAAGTTATGGAGGGTACGCCAGCGACCTTTATGGTCGGACTTTATCGTCCTATCACGGAGGCAATGGAGGAACACAAGACAGTCCAAACGGAAAAACAGCCAATGTACCCGGTGGAGGAGGCGGCGGCGGCGCAGCTGGTGTCTCGCCAGCTCCTACAGGTGGTGAAGGGAGTGATGGTGCAATATACATCTATTATTATTTACCAGATTAAGGAGGATTTTATATGGACGAAGGCTTACAATTTGCTGTAATAGAGCATAATATTTGTACAAATATTGTTGTCGGAGATTCAATAGCGTCTCTTCAAGCACTTCTTCCCCATGCAACAATTGTAGAGCTTGAAGCTGGATTTGGAATAGGTGACACATATGAAAACGGTGTATGGAAAAACAGAGAAGAAGTTGAACCAATAGAAGAAACTGCTTTAAGACTTTCAAGCATTACTTTTGTTGCTTTGGCAGAGAAAGGACTTATTGATGAAACTACTTCTGTTGAAAATATGAGCTTTTTTGCAAAATGGGGATACCCTATAAACTACAAAGTAGGGGATATGCGTACATATAATGATATGTTGTACACGTGTATACAAGTTCATACCTCACAGGAAGATTGGACACCTGATACAGCTTCATCGCTTTGGAGACCTTGTGCTAATCCTAATGAAGAATACCCGCAATGGTCACAGCCAATAGGAGCTCACGATGCTTATATGGTGGACGATAAAGTAACACATAATGAAAAACATTATATAAGTCTTTTAGATAACAATGTATGGGAGCCTGAAGTATACGGATGGGAAGAAATAGAATAAATTTACTTTACTTTTTCACTAAAATAACTTATAATTAACTTTAAGGGGGTGCTTTAATGGCTATTAAAACCGTATCTGTACTTATTAACGGTACAACTACAACACTAACATATAATAGTGGTTCGGGTAAATACGAGGGCACTATTACTGCCCCATCGAAATCGTCATATGATGAGCCGAATGGAAGTTATCCTGTATCGGTGACAGCGGAGGACACAGCAGGCAATAAGACCACTAAATCATCAACGGATGGCGATAGTGTTGTACCTGCTCTTTACGTACGGTCAACAAATAAACCAGTTATTGAAATTGTTTCCCCTACTGCGGGAGCTATACTTAGCAATAACGTTCCTAATATTGTATTTAAGGTAACAGGAACAGATGCCGGAGTAAATGTTGAGGAAACAGTACTGAAAGTAGATGGGCAGGTTGCTTCAGGCGTTACTCACACATCAAAAGAGAATGTATTTACTTTCACTTATACACCGTCTACAGCTCTTGCAGATGGAAGTCATACTATTGAAATTACAGCAAAAGATAACGACGGCAATGCAGCAGAAACGGCAACAGCATCGTTCACAGTTGATACAGTACCGCCTACACTTAATATCACTCAGCCTACACAAAATCTGGTAACAAAGAATGCGTCCTTAATTGTAGCAGGTACAACAAATGATGTAACATCATCTCCGGTAACTGTAACAGTAAATGGAAGTACTGTAGCAGTAAATCCGGATGGTACATTCAGTACTACAATTACACTGACTGAAGGAACCAACAATATAACCGTTATTGCAACAGATAAGGCTGGTAAACAGTCTACAGTAACAAGAACTGTTACACTTGATAGCGTAGCGCCAAATATAACAGCAGTTACAATTGAGCCAAATCCAGTAGACGTTGGGCAGACCTTTGTAATCTCTGTAACAGTAACAGACTAAGTAAAATGGTAAGTAAGGTTTATGGAACGTGTGGTAATATAGACATAATATTTCAGAAAGTAAGCGAGGAACAGTGGGAAACTACTGTTCCCTTCGCTGAAACTGGGCAGTATATTGTTTCGGTTACAGCTGAGGATATGGCTGGAAATTTGGCTTATGCTGCGAGCATTTTAGTTGTTATTGAACCTGGTACCGGCGGAATTCGCATTAGAATTTTACCTACTGAGTTTGTTGTGGAGTTGTTACCAGTATATGTGTAGTTTTGGAGATTAGCTATGAAACTTGTAAAATTTCAGCTTGGAGAGAGAAAAGCGGTGCGAATAAGGGTTTGGAGTATAAACAATAAGTCTTTTCTTATTCAGAAACCTTCATATGAGCTTTGGCACGGGAAAACCTTGGAAGACACTGGTAATGCGAACATTATTGAGTCTGACGAAAATAATGCTAAAATTATAGAGGCGGTAATTGAACCGAAATCAATATTTACTTCTTATAAACTCCTGATTTGTTATACAATTGGACACGAAGAGTTTAAAACTCCGGTAATGATTGAGGTGGTGAAATAATGATTATAATTGATGATTGTAGTTTAACACCTAATCCAGCAAATATTAACAGCGCAGTTAGCGCAAAAGTTGGTGTAACAGAGTTTCCAGATGTTTTAAATCAAGCTTCGTGGGCACAAATAGCGCGAGCTTCTGAGTTAGGTATCGCTTCATCACTTTGGAACGTAGGGGATGAAAAAACAATCTATTTAGCACCAGAAGGTGGCGGAATTCCAGAATTACCAGATGACTACAATACTTTAACGCTTGTTATTTATGGATTCAATCACGACGATAAGGCAGATGGAACTGGTAAAGCTGGTATCACTTTTGGAACAAAGAACCTTATGGGTTATAGGCGTGCTATGAATAGTACAGCTACAAATGCAGGCGGCTTTACCGGCTCGGCTATGTATACATATTTACAGAATACTCTTTTTTCTCAATTTGCTACTGACTTACAGTCTGCAATTAAGCCAGTTTTAAAGAAAACTTCAGCTGGGAATCAAAGTACAACTATTAACACGAACGCAATGAAGCTCTTCCTCTTCTCTGAGATTGAGATTTTCGGTAAAGCTGGTCACTCAGTTTCTGGTGAAGGTTCACAGTACAACTGGTCTACGACGCGAGAGAACAGAATCAAGCGTTTAGCCAATGGCGCAGATACGGCTCAGTCCTGGTGGTTACGTTCCCCGCGTTCGGGGAACAGCACCAGCTTCTGCCTTACAGACCCCTATGGTTATCATAGTAACTTGGGCGAAGCTAATAACGTTTGGGGCGTTTGTTTTGGATTTTGTGTATAAGGTATAAGCAATGATTAAAATAACTAAAGCTGAATTCTCTAAAAATCCAGCTAATATAAATGAGAATATATATATATATATAACAGTTAAAGAAATTGACCAGCAAGCAAAATTTCCGCTTAGAATACTAAGAAATCTTGGTGTGTATTTTGGATTAGATACAAATAAATAGTTTGTATAAATATTAAAATTGAAAGGAGATAAAGTTATGGCAAATGATGTAAGACAGAATTTAATTGAAAAGTACAAGGAAAATGGTACTTTTGCTTCGATGGAAGCAGCAGGCGAAATGGGTGATATGGGTGTGCTTTTTGATAAACTCATATACACTTATAAAGTAAAAACAGAGATGATTCCGGCAGAGGGCGCAGATGTTTACGCAGGAATACCGGAAGATTTTAACTGGGAAGAATTTGCGGAAGACTATGAAACACTGGGATAAAAATGAAAAAGACGGTAACAACAATTAAAAAGTATGGCGCTGAAGGAAAATTAGTTGAGGAAACTGTAACAGAAATTACAGAATCAAATGAAATTACCCCTCAAGTTTTAAAATCAGCAACTTATGTACCTTACATATGGAGTGTTCATAAGATTACCTGCTTAACGGAGGACTTAAATGACCTTTAAATTTGACAGTTTACCTTGTGAACCACTTAGAATTACCTCAAAATTTGGTAAACGTAATACAGGAATCGCCGGAGCATCTACATATCATCAGGGTGTAGACCTTGGCAGGGATTTTACAAAGTCAAAAACTGAAATAACTTCTGTAAAAGGCGGCATTGTTACAAGTAATTACTGGAATGATTACCGCGGCTGGGTTGTTACGATAAAGCACGACGGTACATACACTACCCTTTATCAACATTTAGCAAAAAGGTCATCTTTTCCAGTAGGTAGTAAGGTTGTAGCAGGGGAAGCAATTGGTATTATGGGCAATTCTTCAAATAGGGCTGTTTTAAAGGTTGCAACACACTTACATTTTGAACTGCGAGAAAAAGGAATACCTATAGACCCAGAGAAATATTTGAAGGAGGTAAAGCCCGTGGATGAAAACAGAGTAAGACAAATTATCAAAGAAGAGCTACAAAATGCATCTGTCACAGAACCTTCAAAAGTCTTAAAATCAACTTGGGATGAGGCAAAAACAAAAGGTATAACAGACGGCAGTAGGCCACAAGGATATGCAACGCGAGAACAAGTTATTGCTATGGTAATTCGAGCTGTAAAAGCTTTTATTGAAAAGTAGGTGAGGCAACATGAAGAAGAAATTGCAAAGCCGTAAATTTTGGGTTGCTATTGCCGTAATTGTTGCGGGGGTACTGATGATGTTTGGGTATTCGGAAACTTCAGCAGAAACTGTAGCAGGTTCAATTGTAACAATTGGCGGAGCACTTGGATATCTATTCGCAGAGGCAAAAGCTGATGCAGCTCATGTTGACAAAAATACTTACGATGTAGACATAGAAATGGTTGAAAAAGTTGTAAAAGCTATAAGCGAGGCAGGAGACAAAAAATGATGACACCAACAGCAACAATAACTTTTGTTACAGGCATTATTGCATGTCTTATCGGAGTGGCTACTTTTGCTGTTGGTATGATATCGCGTGCTAAAGAATCCGGTGTTCTGTCCCATAAAGTAGATACCGCTTTACAAGGAATTGAAGAAATTAAAAGAACGCTAAATGAACAACGCTCTTGGCGGGAGTCTATAATTATTGAGATGGAATCTCACGACCAAAAAATTAAAACACTTTTTCAACGCGTACAGGTTTTGGAACAAGAGATAGCAGTGTTGAAAGAGCATGATGTTAAATTTCACACCTCATAAGTATCTGAAAGGTAAAATAAAACAATGATAAACGATACAATGATAGACGATTTTGAAAAGGGCATCAAAGAGCTTAAAGACAATGATGCTATTGAGCAAAGTTTAGCATTAGTTGAGATAGTTAAAGACTTGTTAGACACTACTAAAAAGCACCTAAACCGTGTATATTTATTATTAGGAATAAGTTTAGTGGTAAATTTTTTAACAGTTGGCTCATTTTTATTGTATGAATCTCAATTTGAATATGAAGCTACTACCGAAGAAGTTATTACAACTGAAACTACAGATAATAGTGTGATAACGCAGGAAGTTAATGGGGAGAATTCAGAAATAAACGATGTTGAAGACGATATGTATCGCGATAATTCAACACATAATGAGTAAGGAGATATAAGTTATGGCAGCTAAACAAACTATCAACCGGACTACTAAGACCAAAACAACGACGAAGAGAAAAACGACTGTAAAACGAACGAAATCAAGTAACGGTTCAAAGCGTTGCCCAACTTGTGGAAAATTGATGTAAACTATGAGTGAACACATAGATACACGAAGAAAAATTCAGGACATAAGCTCTGTTAAAACTTTTGAAGAGTTGCTTGAAAATTGTATCCTAACAGATGAAGATAAAATGTTAATGCGATTGCACTATTTAAATGGCAAAGATTTTCGTTTTATTGGTGATTCGCTTGGATTTTCAGAATCTACAATTAAACGCAGGCATAAGAAAATTTTACAAAAATTGAATAAAATGTTTTAAACTTTTTAGATACTTTTTAGATATTTTTAAGACCTATCGAAGCTACTTTCGATAGGTCTTTTTATTTTAGAATTAAGGTAAGAAAAGGAGGTGTTAAGATGCCTGAAACAATTTTGCTAAAAGAGCTAATGTGGGAATATAACTGTCCGAAATCTAAAGCACAAAAAACGATAGACATTTATAAAAAGAAAAACAAATATGATAAACTTTGCGAAATTGTAATGAGCAAGAGACAACTCCCGCAGTTTACGGAATAAAGGAGGAGTAATATGAATCCTATATATGGCGGAGGGTTTTCACCGTATAACCCAATGATAGCAGCCCAACAGCGACTTGCAGAACTGGAAGCTCAATATGCGCAGTATGGAGGGAATCAACCAATGAATAACCCGATGAATAACCCTATAAACAACCCAGTTTTTACACAAAATCCGCAATCGCAAGTACAAATGACACAGCAGCCACAGAATTTTTTAAAGTGCCGTGCAGTAACTTCTATAGATGAGGCAAAAGCTGCAATGATTGATTTAGATGGTTCGATATTTGTATTTACAGACTTTGGAAACAAACACATCTACACAAAACAGATAAATCTTGACGGTACAGCCACACTTAACACTTATACTCTTGAAGAAACCCCGGTTTCTTCACCCGTTTCACCAACAGTAAAAACAGAAAACACAACAAAATTTGTTGAGCAGCAAGAATTTATAGACAAGTACAATGAGTTGTATGACGATATAGACAGG
>ERZ826242.674-NODE-674-length-46323-cov-6.749719_pt1 | contig 46323 bp, 53 predicted proteins | sample MGYA00519871_ERZ826242 | MGnify/ENA primary metagenome ERZ826242 (study PRJEB31778, sample SAMEA3449226) | human gut metagenome | biome: human gut; feature: human-associated habitat; material: faeces | place: United Kingdom | collected 2010/2012 ... | reverse complement strand
GGACCCACCGGTTATGAGCCGGTTGCTCTGACCAACTGAGCTAAGGGAGCCTGTCACTTAACGAATTTTAGTATACTAAATTTTTTCCTATCTGTCAATAGTTTTTTCCGCTTTTCGTGACTTTATTTTTTACTTATTTAACTATTTTGTATCATAAAAATGATTTCATACAAAACAAATGCAATTACCATTATACTATGAATCATGATATCAAATTTGATCAACTGATTAGTTACTGCCTTTTTTCTTATCTTATATAAACAATAAATTCGAAAAATAATTTCAAATATAACACATAATACCATAATCCCAAATGGATGAAATAAATATGTAACATCTTCAAAAACATTCGACAAATTTCGAATATACCTTGTCCCACCACATAGTGGACAGTTTTTTCCCGTTATTTTTAAATAAGTACATTGAGTTAAGGTTTCTGAAAAACGATTTAAAAAATCAGATATTACAGGAAAAAGAATTATATATATTCCTAATCCTAAAGCAGTAATGGATAAATATATATAATTCTTTTTTATAAAATCTATTATTTTCATGCTACTACAATCCTATTTTAATAATCGTAATCATAATTATCTAATGAATCTTGATATTCTTGTATTTGCTTTTCAGCATCTTTTAATGAATCTAATGTAGAATCTGCTGTTGAACTAAGAACTCCACCTGCAATGAATATCCACCATATAATTACAATAACTGCAATTGATGATAAAATAAGTCCTGCAATTCCCATTCCTTTTGGCTCAGATGCTTTACTCTTTTTTACAATTTCTACAATTCCTAAAATAATACCTATAATTGCTGGCACAAAAGCAATTACTCCACAAAGTGGTATAAATCCAATAATTAATGATATAATTCCTAGTACTAATGCTGCTACTCCCATTTTATTCCTCCTCTTATTTCTTTTTATAATCTATATATTACTAATTTTAAAAACATTTTTAGTTTTCTGTTTTTCCTTCTGGTAATGCCGGTAAATCTAATACAACACGAATGCTCATAACATATTTTATTGCTCTTACAAATTTACTATTTTTAAATCTTTGCCATAAGGATGGTTTTACTTCGAATGTTTCTGGTACATATTCTTCTGCAACTTCTTCTACGGCTTGAACTGGTGCTTCTTTTACTTCTTCTGCTGGAACTGGTATTTCCTTTAATGCATCTGCAATCTCAATACCAATATAACTTAATGCTTTTGAACGATCTTCAATTCTTTCCATATCAATTTCAATATGTAAATTAGATTCTAAGTTTCCTATTCTTGCATTAATTAATTTTTGAGCACTTTGGTAATTTTCTGATTTTTTACTTCTACATCTACCAATAATACTTAAAGACTCGATAATATCTTCTCCAAAGTTTTCTTGTGCATCTTTTATTTTTTCTTTCCAGTTCTTTTCTTTATTTTGAACTATTTCCAAGTATCCTTTTAATTCTGCTCCTAGACTAATATTTTTTTCTCTTTGTCTAATCAATTCTTCAATTTGTTTTGTGTTTTCTTCAAATTGATTTGTAGCAAACTCAACTAGCCCATAAGCTGCGTTATATACACTTGATGGGAAATTTTTCTTTTTTGGATATTCTTGTAAATATGTTTTAATTGATTCTACTAAATCTTTAAAATAACTATCCTCATCTAATTGAACGATTTGTTTCTTACTTTTTGGATTTATCATTTTCTGAACTTTATCGATATTAGATAAGATTTTTTCTTCCGTGATTACCATTCTCACGTTTACAATGCCAGATCTAGACATAGTAAACTCCCCTCCTTCATCCTACGTAATATTACTTATACATTTATAATTATACATCTTTCTACAAAAAACTACAATAGAGATAACCGAAAATTGTATTACATTTAAATTACAATAATATTACATTTTTATTACTTTTTTTTAATCCTTCTACAATAGATGTCTCGAATTCTTTATATACCTTTTGAATATCAATCTTTTTATTTTCTTTTAATTTATAAATCAAGCAAGAACATGTCATTCCGAATAAATTCGATGCAATAATGTTTGGATCTCCTTCTCTAATTTCTCCTTTTTTTATTCCTGCTTGCACGATTTCTTCAATCATATCAATATATTCTAATACATACTTTCTGCATCTACTATTTCGCTGTTCCGTTCCCCAAATTTGACTAAGCACAATTGTTATGAGATTTTCGTATTTGGCTATTACTTTTATTTGAATCAAGATAATTGCTTTTAGCTTATCAACATAATTGCTTACACGATCTGTTTTTATTTGAATACTATTTTTTAAAAGCTTCATTCCTTCTTCAATTAGGAAATTAAAAATCTCTTCTTTACTTGTAAAATGATAATATAATGTTCCCTTTGCAACCCCTACTGTAGCTGTAATTTCTTCGATACTAGTTGCTTCATACCCTTTTTCCGCAAATAATTTCATCGAAGTCTCAAAAATCTTTCTTTTTGTTTTGTTCATTCTACTTCTCCCATACAATTTTAATTCATTATATAATTGTCAAATGAAATATGCAAGGCTTTTCTCCCAAGTCTTCTTTATTTTTCTATTTTTATTTTTACTGGCTCAGCTTCTTGTCCTTTTATTTTTAATAACATTTGATCAATTTTATTCCAAATTGTTGTTTTTTCCTGTTTTGGTATCCAATTTATTTTTTGTAATATGTAATTTCTCATTTTCGTCCAGATACTTACTCTTACTACTAAATAAAATTTGGTGCCATCTTCTTTTTTCTCTTGTGCTTCTTCTATTAGCTCTTTGTTTTCGTCCATAAATTTCCTCCTTTGTATATCTTTTTTATACTATATTTTTTTCTATTATGCAAGAAATTTACCATGGAAAAAGATTTTATTTTTCATCCTATTTCTATATTTTAATAAAAATTTAATATACAATTATACTTTTCTATACGCTATTATTCCTTTTCTTCTTTCATACATCCTATTAATTCTAGTCCATCTTCCCCTATAATTTCTACTTCCTTTATTTCATTTTCTATTTTTATATCTTCTGTTTTTACTTTTACTACTTTATAATTTGTTGTATGTCCTTTTATGTATTCTCCATCTTTTTCTTCAAATAAGACGAATAACTTCTTTCCTAAATATTTTTCATTATCATCTTTCTCGTTTTTATTTGACATTTCAATTAACTTATTACTTCTTATTTCTTTTCTATTTCCATCCACTTGATCTTCCATAATTGCTGCTTTTGTCCCTTCTCTTGGTGAATACTTAAAAACATGCATTTTATAAAAATGGATATCTTGCAAAAATTCATAAGTCTTTTTAAATTCTTCTTCTGTTTCCCCTGGAAAACCTACAATAATATCTGTTGTTAAAGCAACTTCTTTATAATTTTCTCTTAATCTATTTACGATTATCCTAAAATCTTCTGTACTATATTTTCGATTCATCCTTTTTAAAGTTTCATCACATCCGCTTTGTAATGATAAATGAAAATGATCGCAAATCTTTTCCAATTTTCTTAAACGCTTCACAAATTCTTCTGTAAGTAATGTTGGTTCTAAAGACCCTAGACGAATTCTTTCAATTCCTTCTATTTGATTTATTTCTTCTAATAAATCAATCAAATGATATTCTTCTTTAAAATCTTTTCCATAGGAAGCCAAATGAATTCCTGTCAAAACCACTTCTTTTATATTTTTCTTTGCAATTTTTCTAATTTCTTTTACTACATTTTCTGGTTTTCTGCTTCTTACTCTCCCTCTTGCATATGGAATAATACAATAGCTACAAAATCGATCACAACCATCTTGAATTTTAATGACAGCTCTCGTTTTTTCGGAATATTCTACCTCTCCAAAATCAGAATATTCTATCTGTTTCATTACATCTGAAATTTTTTCTATCTTTTTCTTCTCTTGCAAATATTCCTCTATATAATCTACAATTTTATTTTTTTCATTCACTCCTAATATTAAATCGATTTCTTTCATTTCTTCCAATTTTTCTCTTGCTACTTGAGCATAACAACCTACCGCCACTACAATTGATTCTGAATTTAGTTCTTTTGTTCTACGAATCATTTGTCTTGACTTTTTATCCGACATATTGGTTACCGTACAAGTATTAATAATATATACATCTGCCTTTTCATGAAATAAAACAATTTCATAATTCCTTTTTAAGAACTCCTGTATCATTCCATTTGTTTCATATTGATTTACTTTACATCCTAGTGTATAAAATGCTACTTTCATTGTACTCCTCTTTCTCTTTTTTTGCGTCTTATTATATCAATTTTTCTTATATATTTCAACCAGTTAAACATTCTCAAAACAAAAAAAGACATCTTAGAAGATTACTTAATTTCTTTCTTCTTGACGTCTTTTCTATTCTTAACATTATTCAGCTGTTGGTTTTTCTTTTACTTCTTCTACTTTTTCTTCTTTTACTGTATCAACAACTTCTTCTTTTACAACTTCTTGAGTTTCTACTGCTGGAGCTTCTTCCTTAGCTTCTTCTACTGGTGTTTCGTCAGCTTCTGCTTTTACAATAATTTCTCTATTCTCGATTCTTGCACCGATTTGTTCCTTTGTTTTTGCAGCTTTACCAACACGATCTCTTAAGTAATATAATTTTGCTCTTCTTGCTTTACCAACTCTTACTAACTCTACTTTTTCCATTAATGGAGAGTGTACTAAAAATGTTTTTTCAACACCTACACCAGAAGCAATTCTTCTTACTGTAAATGTAGCATTTACTCCTCCACCTTGTTTTTTTATAATAATTCCTTCGAATACTTGGATTCTTTCTCTGTTTCCTTCTTTAATCCTTTGGTGTACTTTTACTGTATCGCCAACTTTAAGTTCTGGAATCTTTGCTTTCAATTGTTCATGTTCAATTGATTTAATGATATCCATTCTTTTCTCCTCCTTCTTTTCTATTTTTATATTTCAATTCACTTTATTCTTCCTTCTTTGAATTATTTTCTTTTAATAATTCTGGCCTTTTCCTACGTGTAATTTCTACTGCTTGTTCTTTTCTCCATTCTTCAATTTTCTGATGATTTCCAGATAACAAAACCTCTGGAACTTTTCTTCCTAAAAACATTTCTGGTCTTGTATATTGCGGATATTCTAAAAGACCATTTGAAAAAGATTCTTCATTAACTGAATCTTGATTTATAACTCCTTCTACATATCGGCTAACACTATCAATTAGCACCATAGCAGGAATCTCTCCTCCAGTTAATACATAATTACCAATTGAAATTTCTTCATCTACAATTTCATCGATGACTCTTTGATCAATTCCTTCATAATGACCACACAATAAGATAATATGTTCTTCCTCTGCAAGTTCTTGTACCTTATTTTGAGTTAGTACTTTTCCTTGAGGAGATAAATAGATTACTTTTGCTTTTTCTGTTTTAACGGATTGATATGCATCGTATACTACTGTTGGATTAATTACCATGCCAGCTCCTCCTCCATAAGGAGTATCGTCTACCTTTTTATGTTTGTTTTTAGAAAAATCTCGAATATTAATTAGATTAATATCTAATAGTCCTTTTTCTTGACTTCTTCCTATAATACTTTCTTTTAAAGCATCAAACATATTTGGGAAAAGCGTAAGCACATCGAATTTCATATTACCTCCTATAATAGTCCGTTTATCAATTCTACCGTTATTTTTTTATTTTTTAGATCAATTTGTTTTATTACTTCTTTAATCGCTGGTAATAATATTTGTTTTCCATTCTGATCTTTTACTACATAAACATCATTACTACCAGTAGAAAACACATCGTCTAATTTTCCTAATAATTCATTTTGATTTGTATACACTTCTAACCCAATTAGATCTGCAATAAAATACATATCTTCTTCTAAGTTTCGTGCATCTTTTCTATGAATTTTCAAATAACAATTTCGATAATTCTCTGCTTCTTCAATCGAGTTAATTCCTTCTAGCTTTAGTAATACTTGATTTTTTTGATATCTTACTTGTTCGATCTTTACTTTTTTTAGATTACCTTTATATTGAATATAAAGATCTTCTAATTCTTCAAATCGCATCATATCATCTGTAAAAGGATTTACCTTAACCATTCCTTTTAACCCATTCGTATTTACGATTTGACCTATTTCTAAATACTCATCCATATGCCACCTATCCGATGAATTCTATGGTAACTCTTTTTTTATTTTTAGCTGCTACTGCTTTCATTACAGTTCTTACTGATTTAGCTACTCGTCCTTGTTTTCCAATTACTTTTCCCATATCAGTTTCCGCAACTTTTACTTCAAATACAATTGATTTTTCACCATCTAATTCGTTAATTGATACCTCTTCTGGAGAATCTACTAAATTCTTAACAATGACTTCTAGTGTTTCTTTCATCTTTTTGCCTCCTTCTTAACTGCTCTTTTTATTTTGCTACTTCAATCAACTTTTTAACTGTTTCTGTTGGTTTTGCACCATTTTTTATCCATTTTTCAACTGCTTCTTTATCAAGAACGATTGTAGATGGTTTTGTCATAGGATCATAAGTTCCAATTTGTTCAATTATTTTTCCATCTCTAGAAGCTCTTGAATCAGCAACTACTATATGATAGAAAGGAGCTTTTTTCTTTCCTTGTCTTTGTAATCTAATTTTTACCATATCTTTCACCTCCTACGAATACAGATATATTTATATTAATTTACATTAATAACAACTTAAAACACACTACATTTTTAAATCTTTTATATCATCAATATTTAAATTCTTCATCATCTTTCTCATGCCTTTTCCATTTTGCATTTTTTTCATCATTTTTTGAGACATTTCGAATGAATTCATGAATTTATTAATTGCCTGTACACTTGTTCCACTTCCTAGGGCGATTCTTTTTCTTCTATTTGCATTTAATAATTTAGGATTTCTTTTTTCTTCTGTCGTCATAGAGCAAATAATTGCTTCAATTTTATCTAGTTCTTTATCATCAACCTTTAAATCTTTGATTTGATTCATTCCAGGTATCATCTTTAATAATGAAGAAAATGATCCCATCTTTTTCACTTGTCTTAGTTGCATTAAGTAATCATCTAGATCAAATTCCTTTTTACGCAATTGTTTTTCTAGTTTTTCTGCTTCCTCTTCATTAAATGCTTCTTCCGCTTTTTCGATAATAGAAAGCACATCTCCCATGCCTAAAATTCTAGATGCCATTCTTTCTGGATGAAACTCTTCAATATCACTTAATTTTTCTCCTGTTGCTACATATTTTATTGGTCTTTGTGTTACCTTCTTTACAGATAAAGCAGCACCACCACGAGTATCTCCATCTAATTTTGTTAAAACAACACCATCAATTCCTAATTCTTCATTAAAAGATGTGGCAACATTTACTGCATCTTGCCCTGTCATTGCATCTACCACTAATAAAATTTCGTGTGGCTTGATTTGAGACTTTAAGTTTTTCAATTCATTCATAAGTTCTTCGTCAATATGCAATCTTCCGGCAGTGTCTATGATTACAACATCATTTAATTTTGACATTGCTGCATTTAACGCTTGCTTTGCAATATGTACAACATCTTTTGAGTTTTCGTTACTAAAGACTGGTATGTTCAATTGACTTCCTACCACTTGTAATTGCTTAATTGCGGCTGGCCTATATACGTCACAGGCAACAAGAATTGGTTTTTTTCCTTTTTTTCTTAAAATATTAGCAAGCTTTCCTGCTGTTGTTGTTTTTCCAGAACCTTGAAGTCCAACTAACATAATAATTGTTGGTGGATTTGGTGTAAAATTAATTTTACTTTCCGTCCCTCCAAGTAATTCTACCAATTCATCTTTTACAATTTTAACAACTTGTTGTCCTGGTGTTAACGATTTTAGTACGTCTTGTCCGAAGCGCTTTTTCTTGTATTGACACAGTGAATTCTTTTACAATTTTATAATTGACATCTGCCTCTAAAAGTGCTAATTTAACTTCTCTTAACATTTCTTTTAGATCAGACTCCGTAATTCTTGCTTTTCCTTTTAATTTTCTTGTTATCTCCTGTAATTTTGAAGATAATCCTTCAAAAGCCATACAAGTGCCCCCTTCGCTTTATTAAACTAAACAGTTTAATTCTTTTTTTACGTTATCTAAAATCTTTGAAATCCTTTTATCGGAATCTTCTGTTGTGATTTTATTTAGTTCTGATAAAATATGTTCAATTGCTTTTTCTTGATTTAACATCCTTTTCATAACGCCTAACTTTTCTTCTAGTTCGAAAAGCTTATTTTCCCCCTTCTTTATGTTATCTCTTACAGCTTGCCTTGTAATTTGATGATTTTCTGCAATTTCTGAAAGAGTATAGTCATTATTATAGTAATCATTTAAAATTGTTATTTGTTTTTCAGTTAATAGCTTACCATATATTTCACAAAGCATACTAATCTCAACATTTTTTTCCATAATTACTACCTCTTTTTTTGTAATGCTAATATACTTTACAACTTTTTTTAGGATTTGTCAAGTACTTTTGCTTTATTCTTTAAAAATAGTCTAGGATTTTCACTTTTATTTTTAATATATTTCTCTTTGTTATTTTCTATTTTTTGACTTTCCCTTCATTTTATGCTACAATAATATTGTCACAAAATAACATTTTCATTTTTATATCGTCAGTTTTTGACGAAGAAAGAGAGGCTTTATGTTTACATCAAGAGAATGCGAAAATTATTCAAAATGCAACGGAACACAGCGGAAGATAAACGGTGTTGTGCTTAACGAATGCGCTTTTTGCTCCAAAGCGAAAAAGCGTATCTTGGAAAGCACCGAGAACCGCCTCCGTGGCCTCCGTGAGAGCGGCAAATAAGCCTTAAAAAGCACACCGGTAGGATTTATGCAGTCTGCATCCTATCGGTGTGTTTTCTTTTAAAAAATATTTTGTATATGAATGGCATCTTTCTGTTTTATATGCTCCAAAATAAATTTACATTTTTCAATACCAGGAATTGCCTCGGCATATTGTTTTACTTCCACATTTCCTTTTAGTTCTTTTAATTGAGTTTCTATTTTTTCTAGTTCATCATGTTCAATAAAATAAGCCAGCTTCCCATATATTTCCTCCCAGTCAATTTCTAGTTTTTTTACTTCTTCCTCTAGATTTTTTTCTTCTTTTTCTTTTTCAATTTCTTCTTTTAAATCCTCTTGCATAATGGATAGTTTTTCGCTAAAAGATTCCATACTTTCTTTTGTATACCTTTGTGTAATTTGATCTAATGTTATAATTCCAATTAAAATGATAATACTAATAATGATCTCTTTGTACATGATTATTTTCCTTTCTTTTTTGCTTGACAAAAAATCTGCCCTTGTCCGTCAATTGTAGCAATTAAGGCTTCTTCTGGTTTTATTTTAAATTTTTGCATTTCTTTTTGAAGCCAAGTAGTATCTTTTCCTAATTTTTTTAAATTTTCTTTCATTATGACACCATCCACAATTAAATCATATGAAATTCCTTCATATTTCACATCTAAATTAAAGTCCTCTGGAGTCGTTGTTCTTTTATTTGGCTTTGGAATAACAGTAACTTGTCCACTAGTTTCTAATATAGCATATTCTACGTCACTTAAATTAAATATATTATTCGCTCTCAATCTTTCCTCTAATTCATTAATTGTAAACCTTTCTTTTTTTAATATTTTTTCATCTATTTCTCCACGATAAATTAAAATGGAAGGTTTTCCGCACATGATTTGTCGAAACTTAATACTTTTCATATTTAAAATCGATATCACTAAATGCATAACTAGTAATCCTAAAATTGGAACAATGCCGTTTGAAATAGGAATTCCAATTTCCGTCATTGGAATAGAAGCTAAATCTGCAATCATAATTGAAATTGCAAGCTCAAATGGCTGTAATTGTCCAATTTCTCTCTTTCCCATTAATCTCATTACAATTAATACCAATATGTATAAAATAATTGCTCTAAAAAAAGTAATTAACATAGTATTTCTCCTAAGTTTCTTCATCATTTTTTACTTTTATTCTCTTCATTATTTTGGAATTTATGCATTTTTGAATAATTTTTTTTCTTACGTTAATAATAACAATATGAAACCAAATACATGATAAAAATAAACTGAAATTTTAAGGAGGGTTTTATATTATGTCAGATGGTCAATTAAATGTACAAGAAAAAAATGGATCTAGTACACTTGGACAAATTGTATGGAGATTAGTAACTTCTGCAGTTGTCTTAGCAATTACGGCATTTTTTACACCTGGTTTCAGTATTAATAATATATGGACATTAGCAATTGCTGCTATTGTTTTAACTGCTATGGACTATTTAATAACAAAATTCACTGGTCTTCATGCTAGTAGCTTTGGAAGAGGTTTTGTAGGATTTGTATTAGCAGTTGCAACTTTATATATCACACAATTCTTCGTTGCAGGATATACAATTTCTTGGGTTGCCGCAATTGTAGGTGCTTTAATTTATGGAGTTGTAGATTATTTTATACCTGGAAATCAAAGTGTATAGTTTCGTAATTACAAAATATGAAATTGATATTTTGTAACAAAAAAAGAGTAGAGTTTAAAGTATCCTAATATAGATAAATTTCTACTATTAGAATAAAAACTTTAAAACTACTCTTTTTTATGCTTTAAAATCTCTTCTTATTGTTTTATAACAATATCATTTTGTTTTTTATAAATACTTCTTGCTGGAATGACTCCTCTTACACAAGATAATGGATAGATATTCGTATTTCTTCCAACAACTGTTCCTGGATTTAATACACTATTACATCCGACTTCTACTTCATCTCCAAGCATAGCCCCAAACTTCTTTAAACCTGTTTCTATTTTTTCTTCTCCATTTTTTACAACTACTAATTTTTTATCTGATTTCACATTAGAAGTAATGGATCCTGCTCCCATATGGGCTTTATATCCTAAAATAGAATCTCCTACATAATTATAATGAGGTACTTGTACTTTATTAAATAAAATAACATTTTTTAGTTCTGTTGAATTTCCCACAACAGCTCTTTCTCCAACAATTGCATTTCCTCTAATAAATGCACAATGACGAACTTCTGCATCTTTTCCAATAATTGCTGGTCCTTTTATAAGCGCTGTTTCTGCTACTTTTGCAGACTTTGCAATCCAAATATTTTCTCCAACTTTTTCATATTCCTCTTTGCTTAATGTATTTCCTAATTCTAGTATAAATTCTCCTATTTTAGGAAGAACTTCCCAAGGATAAGTAAGATTTTCAAATATTTGTTTTGCAATTGTTTCTTCTAAATTATATAATTCTTCTATTTTACAATCCTTCATATTACTCTTCCTTTCCAAACCAAAAATCATTATACAATTTTGCAGCTGTTTCTGGACTATCTACACCTTCTTTATTTTTAACTGGCGCAAAGTCTTCTTCTCTTTTTCCTCTTAAAATAGAAATTTGATTAAAATATTCAAAGGAATCAAATATAAAATATTCAAATTTATAAGCATTTGGTTCTTCTGGCACAATTACTTTTCCATTTTCATCCTTATAAGAATATTTTTTAAATGCACTATGGTATGGTAATTGTTTGGTACTAATTTTCTCTAATGCGTCTATATGAAATAAATTACACATAACATGGGATTCTCCATATAATAGCTCTCCCTCTTCATCTGTTGCCTCTATCATTTCTTCTGGCAATTCAGAATATTCAATTACTTTTATTTTTCCATTTTGACTACATAAAGACCCTATTCTCTCTCTTGGATTGTTTTTAAAAATAGATCTTGTTGCAATTTGAGATCCTTCATCAATTGCAATTCCCATTAACAAAACATCTACCATCTTTAATAAAACATTATCAATTGAACCTATGTAAACCCATTCTATTTTCTTTTCTCTCATATCTTCTAAAATACCTTTTTGTTTCATAGATTCAAAAATACTACCATTTCCATTCGATGCTACACGAATTTTATCTTCTTCATCTACTAATAACTTTCCTTCTGGAGTAATTAGTGGTAGTTCTCCTTGTGTAAAAAATTTTACTTGCTCTTTTGGATAAGCAAAATAATTATGTTCTTCCATGAAGTGAATAATTTCATCATTATTTTCTTCACTTGTCATAATATACCATGGGATCATTACTTGGTATTTTTCGTTTGCTCTTTTTAATGTGTCTACAATGATTTCAAATAAATATTTAGGTTGTGGTTTAACATTAATTTTAAAAGTACCCTTTGGTCCATTATATCCAAGTCTTGTTCCTTGGCCTCCTGACATCGTAACTACCGCAAAAGCATTCTTTTTAATGATCTCTTCTCCTTTTTGTTCATACGCTTTTTTCTGTTCTTGTGATAGTTTATCTGGATTAATCGATTTTATTGGTTTTAATTCGCTTACCTCTACATTAATTCCTTTTTTCGTGTCTTCGTATAATTTCTCTATTTGTTCAAAATCAATTGTTAACACTTGTTCTATTAATTTCTTTTGCTTTTGTTCTTCTAACATTTCTAATATATTTATAATATGCTCTTGATGATATTTTTTTAGCTTTTCTATTGCTTCTTGTTTTTGATCCATAGCTTTATCAACCTCACTATATTTTTAATTAAACATTGTTTATTTTATCATATGTTTTTTTTATTTGCAACTAATCCAATTTTTCTTATTTTTTCCATCTTTTACTTCGTATTTTTTCTATTCACTCCTTGCTGACTTTAATAACTTTTCATAAACTTCTAGCAATTCTGATATCTCATCTAAATCATAATATTCATCTATATTATAAATGTTACGAATCGTATTTTTAAATTTATATTGATATTTGTCACAAGTCTGTATTAAATCAAATATTGTTGTAAATTCATAATCTGGTTCTTTTTTTTGTATATCTTTTACCACCAGTTTTATAATTTGTTTTCTAATTTCTACAATTGCCTTCTCATATTTTTTCTCTCTTACCCATTTTTTTAGCTGATTTGCCACATTATTCTCTTCCGTTACCACTATTATGTCCCTCCGTTTCCTCTATTACAATATAATGTCCTGTTTTATCTTTTTGATATCTTGTTTCCTCAAGTAGATCATAATATTTTCTTACTCTCTCTATTGTTTTCACACCAGTTTTCGAGATGTTAACCTGTTTTAAATGAGATGCAATTTGTCCTCTTGCGTTTGCCGCCATATGTTCTATCATCTTCTTATTTTTATCTGTTTCACTTGTTTCTCTTGCTTTCTTTTGTAAAATTGCTTTTTGGCTTTCTGTCAATGGCATTAATATATTTGTTGGAAAGTATTTTTCTCCTTGTTTCATATCCGAATTTCCTTCATAAATGGGAAGAATATAATCTTCCTGCTTTAAAACCTTTGTCGTTTTAAAACAGCCTAAACCAGTAATTAAAATATCCTTTGGTATATGAAGAGCAATTGGCATATTATACCCAGGTAAATCAATTGCAATCAGCGCATTTGTCTCTGTCGTTTCTTCTGGTACGATTCCCCAATTTGGTATTTCTGAACTTTGTTTTAACATTTCTAATAAATAGCAAATACTTCTATGCTTCATCAAATACATATTTTCCTTTATAATATGTTCTACACAATCTATTTCTACCTCATCTTGCAAATCACTATCATATTTTTTGTTATATTTTCCTGCATATTGCTTTTCTTTTCTTTCTATTTCATCTTCCTCATGACTTAGAAAGTCCATATTACGAAGTCTTGCTGTTGCTAATCGATTTACAAATCTCTTTCGAACCATAAACTCTTCTATTTGTTCATCCGATATGCTTCCACAATTTCTTTCATCTACTTCTTTTTCATATAATTTTAAATGATCAACCATAAACATTGCTAAAAAAAAGATTTTGCAATCCTTAGCCATACGGTTTTGCCAAAATGCATTAATTGCTATCAATTCTTCCATTGATTTTGTTTCCAAATGTTCTCTTGAAAAAGATTCTTCCAAACTTAAATTCCCCGTTCCGTCTGGATGTATTGGATAAGAGATTTCCTCTAAAGATTCTCTTTTCATATTACTTTTAAATTCCTCTGCATGCTTTTCTAATAAGTGGCTTCTTTTAAAAAATTCTCCTGTAATTCCAATTAAAGATATATAATTTTCTCTTAATTTTCGATCAAAGAAAGAATTACTTTCTTCTAAAAATCGATATAAATTTTGTTGCGTCTTTGGAATTCCCTGTACATTCATTGCATTCACAATTTCTCTTACAAATAATCTACTTGCTTTTTTTATTTCATCCGGATAAGGTTCTCCTATATATTCTTTACTTGTTTCTTTTTTATATTTTTCAAACAATCGATTTAAATCTCGTGGATTTTTTTGTAAATATTGTCTTGTAAAATACTGTATTTGTGTTCCTAGAATTTTACTTCCTATGTTAGCATAATCTCCCATCTTCTCCATTAATTCACATTTTACTTGTTCCCAACAATCTAATTTCGTTTCCTCTATTCTGTCATTTTCTTTTTCATCATATTGTTTTAAAAGTTCCTCTACAGCACTTCTTATTTGTCTTATTTTTTTATATGATTCTTTTTTTACCTCTGTTTCTAATTTCTTCATTATCGTTTCATATCTTGTAATCATAATCTTTCCTCTCTATTTCCTGTTTATCATACCACTTCTTTATGTAAATTACAAGATACGCTATCCTTAGGCCTGTTATTTTTCCATTTTCTATTTTTCTTATTTAATTCTTTTTAAGTTATTCATATTTTTGGAATATCTTCCCCTTTCATCTAATATACATTTATTAAAGCAATTTTGTACAAACATTTCTATTTTGAGGAGGTAAAGAATAAATGGAAAATCGAAACGTTTATGAGGATATTGCCAAACGTACCGATGGCGATATTTATGTGGGAGTGGTGGGACCTGTTAGGACTGGAAAGTCTACATTTATTAAAAAATTTATGGATTTACTGGTTATTCCCAATATTGAAAATGAATATAAAAAAGAACGTGCAAAAGATGAATTACCACAGAGTGCAGCTGGTCGCACCATTATGACCACAGAACCAAAATTTATTCCAAATGAGGCTGTTGAAATTACTGTTGGAGAAAATATTCGTTTAAAAACTAGATTAGTTGACTGTGTTGGGTATTTAGTAAATAACGCGATTGGCTATTTAGAAGATGATATGCCTCGTATGGTAAAAACACCTTGGTCAGAAGAAGAAATTCCTTTTGAGCAAGCAGCTGAAATTGGTACAAAAAAAGTAATTGAAGAACATTCTACAATTGGAATTGTAATGACAACAGATGGTAGCATTACAGATATTCCTCGAGAAGACTATATTGAAGCAGAAGAAAGAGTCATCAAAGAATTAAAACAGTTTCATAAACCATTTGTGATTGTTCTTAATTCAGAAGATCCTTATTCTGAATACACCACAAGTCTTGCAAAAAAATTAGAAGATAAATACGAAACCCCAGTACTTGCTTTAAATTGTATCGATCTTACAATTGATGATATCAACTCTATTTTTGAAAGAATTTTATACGAATTTCCAATTGATCGTATTAATATTAATTTTCCTAAATGGGTAGATGGTCTTGAAAACACACATCCATTAAGAATGGAACTTTTAAAAGAAATTCAAACCGCTTTTCAAGATGCTAATATTTTGAAACAAATTGATTCTTGTGTATCTCGTATTTCTCAAACAGAAATTATTACAAAAACAAGAATTGAGCAAATTCAACTTGGTAGTGGCTCTGTTGATATTAGTATTGAACTAAAGGAAAATCTATTTTATTCTATTTTAACAGAAATATCAGGAGTAGAAATTAATAATGAAGGAGATTTATTCTCTACCATTACTACTCTTGCTCAAACACAAAAAGAATATAATAAGATTGCATATGCATTGGAAGAAGTGAAAGCAAAGGGCTATGGTATTGTAACTCCATCTATGGATGAACTTATTTTAGAAGAACCTGAAATGGTAAAACAAGGATCTCGTTTTGGGGTAAAATTAAAAGCGAAAGCCCCTAGTATTCATATGATTCGCACAAATGTAGAAACCGAAGTATCTCCAATCGTTGGTAGTGAAAAACAATCTGAAGAATTAGTGAATTATCTTTTATCCGAATTTGAATCTGATCCAAAGAAAATATGGGAATCGAATATTTTTGGAAAAAGTTTACATGAACTCGTAAATGAAGGATTACAAAATAAACTTTCTAAAATGCCAGAAGATGCACAAGGAAAGCTTCAAGAAACATTAGAAAGAATTGTAAATGAAGGTAGCGGAGGTTTGATTTGCATTATATTATAATAAATTATGAAATAACTCAAATACAGGATAGAATATTGCTATTCTATCCTGTATTTGAGTTTTATTTATAATCTTCTTCACTTAGCTTTGGATATGTAAATACTTTACCACTATCGGATACTTTTCCCGTTTCTTGATGGTTTTTATTAAATGTTTCTGATCCCTTTAATAAATGTTTTTGTCTCTCTCTTTTAGGAAGTTTTCCACCTCCTATTACTACTGGATCATCCCATGTAACATCTACCGCATACCATGAACCTTCTATTTCTACATAATTCCATGCATGCGCCTCTGTTTGTCCAGAAGAATTGGTGCCTGTGCCTACTGCAATTACATTTGGAATTCCAAGTCCGTCTAATAAATATTTATAAGCTTTTGCATAGCCTTCACATACAACTTCTCTTTCTATTAATGCTCCGTAAATGTTTCTTGTATTTGTTCTTGTGAGTGTTTGATCATATTCTAAACTATCAATTAAACAATCATGCATTTGTTCTACTTTATCTGGAATATCTCCACTTAATTTTTCATATAAGTTCTGTCTAACCCACTCAAGCTGATTTTCCGCTTCTTCTACTTGTTCCTTTGATGAAAATCCATCTGCAAAATAAGTTCCACCTTCTTCTGCCTTTATGCTAACTGTGTAAGTTGTTTTTAAAATTGTGGTTTTAGAATAAATCATAAGTAACATCTTACTTGTATCAATATAAAATACTTCTGGTTTATCTAATACAAAAGCATCTAAAGCTGCTTGATACGCATCGTTTAATAATTGTGATCCATTTTCTTGATTTAATAAAGTATTATAAGCTTCTCCTAGTTCAATTGTATAATTTCCTGTTTTTAAATTTTCAATATTAGATTCTAATGCATCATATATAATTCTTGCTTTATTATCAATTTGATTATAATAATATTTTTCAACAGAAGCTGTTTCAGATCCATTATTACTAATTTGCTCTATTGATTCAATTGGATTTTGTGCTAAACTTAAACTAATTTCATTCTTTTCTTCTTTCTTCTCATCATTCCAAAATTGACTTAAATTTTCACTTACTCCTGCTATCGTTTCTTCTACTCCATAGCTCATACAGAAGTAAATAAACACTCCTAATCCAGTAATTAGAAGAAGCATTATTATCGTTACAATAAAACTCGCAAAATCTCTTTTCTTTTTATATTTTTTCATAATTCTCTCCTATTTTCATCTATTAGTACTATTATAGCATCGATTCTCGTTTGTTGTATATACCAATTTTTAGAAAATCTTTTCTAGCATATATTTTAGTGCTTCTATGTTTTTTTGAATGGTCGGAAGATAATTTCCTTTTATATCACCATATGGTCCAATTGGATTTCCTCCCATTGGAGATAATTCAATTTTAATGTGCCCATCTACTAAATTTCGCATAATTACTTCATTACAATTTTCCTTCTCTTCTTCCATAATCGTATAATCTGTTTTTTCTTGGTAACCAAGTGCCAATTTTCGATTAAATTCTTGCTTTTTCTGTTTTTCACAATGAGAACGATAATAAATCAACCCTCCTGTACTATGGTAACTAATATAAATAATTGTTCCTTCTTGTTTTTGTAGTTCTTGTATAAATTGATAGATCGCTTTATTTTCTGGTTCTAATTCAAATTTTTTCTTATTTTTATTTGGACAACCAATTGGACCTACTTGATTTATATTAATATTTTCATAACGAAGTTTTGCATACTCCTCTTTTGTTAAATAGTATCTTTTATTCTCTTCACAATTTTCTTCCAAATCTACTCCATTACCATTTGAACTCCAAATTTGTAAACTTCCCTTTGGAATTTTGTTTTTTTCATAAATTTTTTTAACATTTTCTTTTAGTTCTTGGTATTCATCTGGAATACAAGTATAATCAATCTCTTTAAAAATTTCTTGGTAATATTTTAATTGCCTTCTCATAAGAGCTAAAGATTGCATTCTTTCCTCTTCTTGTTCAATTTCATTAATCTCTTGCATTACTTTTTTAGAGTCTAGATCATCTTGCCTATATTTAATATAATAATTTTTACAAATTTTTTCTAATGTCATAAAATCTGCATCTTTTGGAAATAATGCTTGTATTGCAGATGTACTAATAATATATCCTTCTGGATTCATCAATGGAAAAAAATGAAATTTATATTCTTTTGTATTCCACTTTTTGTCATCCTTTCCATTAGACATTTCTTCCATTAGCTGTAATAAAAAGTCCACAGTTATAATCTCACATCCGTGAACCCCTGCTTCTAATATAATATGTTTTTTCCCTTCTCCTAATGAATAATGTTCTATTGGAAATCCAAAAGTTGTATATCCAATTGACTCTTCTTTTTTTACTTTTTCTAAACTCACAATTTTCTTTAATTTTTCCTGAACTTGCTTATAATTTTTTATCAAATTTTCCATTTTATCACCCATTTCTCTTTTCTCCTATTTTCTTTTATCTTAACATTTTTTATACATATTTTCTAGGTGTTTTGGCAAATACTATAAAATATGAATGAAAATAAAAAAGGGATGAATAAAAAATGATGAATTCTATAAAAAGTTCGATTAAAAATTGGTTTAAGCAAATATTTGCTTATAAAAATCCTGATATAAATTATAATTTTTATCTTGCAGAAACCCAAAAAGAACAAGAACTTTCTCATAGCTCCTTTGAAAATGAAATTTCAAATACTAATTCAAATTTGCAGTTTGAAAAAGAAGAAATTTCTTGCCATTTAAAAGAAAATTTAGACTATATGAAATTAAAATATAATGCTCTAATTAATAGTGATGTTGTCATAAGAGAATTTACAATTACTGCTAAAGGCAAAGAATTTCCTGCATTCTTGTTTTATATTGATGGAATGTCTGACTCTAATTTAATTAATGATTTTATTTTAGAGCCACTAATGCTAAAAAATGAAGATAATCTATATACAGAAGATAGTACTTACTTCCTTCCTAGCAAAGAAAATAAACAAGTTCCTATTAAAAAAATTAAAAAATTCAATTTAACAGAATACATTAATAATTGTTTGCTTCCACAAAATGCTTTAAAAAAAGAAACAAAGTTTTCTAGTATCATTTCTGGCATAAATATGGGAAATTGTGCACTTTTCGTAGAAAGTCTCAACATTGCATTTAATTTAGATGTAAAGGGATTTAAACAAAGAAGTGTTAGCGCTCCTAATAATGAAATCATTATTAAAGGTCCCCATGAAGCATTTGTAGAAGCAATTAGAACCAATACTTCTTTATTAAGACGTATCGTGAATAACGAAAATCTAATTATTGAAAATGTTAATGTAGGTGATATTAGTAAAACTGCTTGTGCTATTTGTTATATGAAAGACATTACGAATAATGATCTTGTAGCAGAAGTTCGTTATCGTTTAAATAATTTAAAAGTGGATACTCTACTTTCTTCCGGAGAATTAGAGCAATTAATTGAAGAGACAAATAAATACAGTATTCCACAAATCTTGTCTACTGAAAGACCGGATAAAGCTGCCAAGCATCTTTTCGCTGGAAAAGTAGTTGTTATTATTAATGGCAATCCTTATTGTTTAATCATGCCAGCTACTTTTATTGATTTTTTAGGCTCACCAGAAGATACTAACTTAAAATTTCAATTTGCTAATTTTTTAAAATTTTTACGTATCATTGCTATGTTGATTACTTTACTCCTTCCTGGACTTTATATTGCCATTACCAATTTTCACCAAGAATTAATCCCGACAGAGCTACTGTTCTCAATTATCGCTTCTAGAGAAAATGTTCCGTTTCCCGTTATCTTTGAAATTCTAGTAATGGAAATTTCTTTTGAATTAATACGTGAAGCGGGTCTTCGCGTTCCCTCCCCTATTGGACCTACTATTGGAATCGTAGGAGCTTTGGTGTTACGGGCAAGCAGCAGTAAGTGCTAGTATCGTAAGTCCGATTTTAATTATTATTGTAGCAATTACAGGTATTGCATCTTTTTCGATTCCTGATTTTTCTTTTGGTTTTCATCTGAGATTTTTGCGCTTTTTATTTATTCTTTTTGGATATCTTGCAGGATTTTTAGGAATTGGTTTAGGTCTATTTGTATATTTAACAATTCTTTGTAATTTAAAATCATTTGGTGTTCCATACATGGTTCCTTACTCTCCTATTACAAAATCAAAAGGAAGTGGATATTTTGTAAGTCCTACTTGGAAAAAAGAGCAAAGACCAGATTATTTAAATACGAAAAAAAGGCAATCCCAAGAGCACATTAGCATGAAATGGCGTTATAATACCAATCAAAAAGGAGGTTAAGTATAAATATGAGTGAAACAAAAATTGGAAAATTTGAAGCAATTGCTTTAATTGTTTCCATCCTTGTAAATCATCTTATTTTAAATTTGCCAAAAGGATTTATCGCTTCTACTGGCTCTGCATCTTCTCTTAATATTTTATTTGTTACAATTATTGCCCTTCTTTTTACTCTCTTAATTGTAAAATTATTGCATAAATTTCCTAATCTAGATATTTTAGATATTTCAAAATTCCTAGGTGGTAATTTATTAAAAAATATGATTGGAATATTATTTTTATTATACTTTTTATTTTTCTCTAGTACTTTTTTACGCAATTTTAGTGAAGATCTAAAAATTATTTATTTACAGCAAAAGCCTCTCATTTTTATTTTAGCTATTTTTACTCTTGCTATTATTATTGTAAATAAACTTGGATTCAAATCCATGTGTAAATCCAATTTAATTTTCATGCCTCTCGTTCTTTGTAGTATTTTTATTATTTTTATTGCAAATGCTCAAAACTTTACTCCACAAGGTCTACTTCCCGTATTAGGATATGGTATTATTCCTACTTTTTTTAGTGGAATTAGCAATCTCTTTGCTTTTTCTGGTATTGCTTTTTTATATTTTCTTCCTCCTAAAGTAGAAAGTAAGGATTTTAAGAAAATTGCAATTATTTCTGTAATTATATCTGGCACCTTTTTACTTTTAAGCATTACTTCCTTACTATTTCTTTTTCCTATTATAGAGAATACAGAAGATGTCATGTCTTTATATATCGCTTCTAGACATATTTCTTTTGGAAGATTCTTTCAAAGATTAGATGCGTTCTTTTTATTAACTTGGATTATTTCAATTGTAAGTTACTTAAGTATTGTTTTGTCTTTATCGATTCACATTTTTAAGAAACTTACTCATATTGAGCATGAAACCTCTATGGTTTATTGTTTTGGATTTTTAATGTTTTGTATTAGTTTAATTCCATCTAGTTTTGCACAGCTTGATTTTTTAGAAAACACTCTTTTTAAATATATGGTTCTCGGAATTGTTTTTGTTATTAGTTTTATTGTACTCCTTTTAGCTTATATGAAATACAAAAGACTTCATAAAAAAGAAGGTGATGTTCTTGTTTAAAAAAAGGTTATTTCAATCTTTTTTACTACTTATTCTATTTTCCTTTTTAATTTTTTCACTTGCTGGTTGTTATAGTATACAAAGTATCGATGATATAGCTTACGCTACTTCCATAGGATTAGATGTACGGAAAAGATAATCGTTTAAATCTCACTTTGCAGTTTACTAAGCCAAATTCATCCGGTGAAGGTGGAAGTAGTGGAGAAACTGCACCATCTGTTATCGATAGTGTAGAATGTTCTTCTATTGATAGTGGTCTAACTCTTTTAAATAGTTATGTTAGTAAAGAAATAAATTTATCACATTGTAAAGTAATTGTTATTTCATCTGAATTAGCTGCACGTGGAATCTCAAAAGAGATATATAGTTTAATGAATAATGTTCAGGTTAGACCTGATAGTAATATCATTATTAGTCGATCTCTAGCTAAGGATTATATTGAAAATGCCATTCCTTCTTTAGAAAATTTAGTAGCAAAATTTTATGAAGTTTACACACAAGCAAGTGAATATACAGGATATAGTGTAAATACTACAATTGGAGAGTTTTTTAATAATTTAACAGATAGTTATTATGAACCAAGTGCTATTTTGGGTGGCGTAAACTCCCCTTCTACTCAACTTTCTAATTCTTCTTCTAATTCAGGAAATAATGATTCTACTTATAAAGCAGAAGATACTCCTTTTGATGTAAAAAATACTGCTGAAAATATGGGAATTGCTGTGTTTCATTCGGATAAATTAGTAGGAGAATTAAATGCAATTGATTCTGTAGCTCACTTAATAACCACCAACAAGTTGGATTATACTACGATTAGTATTGATAATCCTTATAAAGACTCAGATACAATCGATCTTCGTATCGAACCACAACGAAAAACGAAAATTAAAGTCGATTTAGTAAATGGATCTCCCTATATTACATTAGATTATTCCTTAACTGCAAAAATTATATCTGCTAACGAAGATTTTAAATTTTTGTCAGCAGATGAAAATACTAATATCACTCGCGTTGCTAATCAATACCTAGAAACAATCTTTCTAGAATATTTATATAAAACTTCTATGGAATTAAACTCTGATATTTCTGGAATTGGAAGATATTTAGTTGGACAATATGCAACAGTAAAAGATTGGACTAATTATAATTGGTCAGAAAATTTTAAAAACTCTATTTTTCATGTTAATGTTGATACGAATATTACCTCAAGTTATATTGTAAAAGAAACTTAAAAAGGAAAGGGTGAAATATATTATGGTTTTTATTGCTTTTATTTTAGCTTCTTTTGTATTTGTTAAAACAGTTTCCTATGGGATTTATGAGTGGAAACAAAATCAAAATAAAGTCGCTTCTATTATTATTTTTATCCTTTCTTTTGTTGTATTGTTTTTTACCCCTTTTCTCGTTTATTTACGTTAAAACTTGAATGGAAAAAGAGCTTAGCATAAAACTTAATTAAAAAGTATCTAACTTTTTAACATTTATTCCTCTAAGCTCTTTTTTATTGTAGGATAAATCAAATTGGTAAGCAGAAAAGATTCCAAAGTACATTTTTTACTTATATTTTTATTTATTTTTCATTTGAAGTATTTAAGCAAATTCCTCTTTTTCCAACTTCTTTATTTTTTGAAAAATAACTTTGCCCCCCATATGTTAATAAATTCGTTTTTGTATAATCAATTTTTCCTTTTTCATCTAAATATTTTTCTTCACAACGAATTCCAACAACCTCTGCAATAAACATATCGTGGGATCCTAAATGTTTTATTTCAGTCAATTTACATTCTAATTGAATTGGACATTCTTTAATCGCTGGTGCACTTACATTTTCGCATTTTTCTTTTGTTAAATTTGCTTCTTTAAATTTATCTATTTCTTTTCCAGACTTTGTTCCGCAAAAATCTGCCTCCCACACTAAGTTTTCATCTGGTATATTCATTACAAATTCTTTTTTCTCTTTAATGATATGATAAGATTTTCTTGTTGGTCTTATCGATACATATACCAAAGGTGGTTCTGAATTTAATATTCCTGTCCATGCAATGGTGGTAATGTTACTTTCTTTTTCATCTCCACAAGATACCATAACAGCTGGTACTGCTCCCATACTTGTTTCTGGATTTAATAATTTTTTCATTTTCTTCATCCTTTCTTTTTTATTCTTCTTTTTGATTTTCCTCTATCCATTGGAAAGAAATTCTTCTTAATGTTTTGTTTGCCTCTATTAGTCTTACTTTTATTTTATCTCCTATTCTAAATATGTTACCGGTTCTTTCTCCTATTAAAATTTTATGCTGATCGTCATAATTATAGTAGTCATCTCCTAGATTTTCGAATCGAATTAATCCTTCTATCGTATTTTCTAATTCTACAAACATACCAAAAGAAGTTACATTCGATACCATTCCTTCGAATTCTTCTCCTATCTTTTTACTCATATATTCGGCTTTCTTTATATCAATACTATCACGCTCTACTTTTGTTGCAATTTTTTCTCTTTCCGAAGATTGTTTTGCATATTCTTCTGCTTCGTGATCATATTTTTCCTTTTCCTCTTCTTTTAAATTATATTCTGAAGATAGATATTTTGATATGATTCTGTGAATAAATAAATCTGGATATCTACGAATTGGAGAAGTAAAATGACAATAATAATTGCTTGCAATTCCAAAGTGTCCTTTGTTTTCTGCTTCATATCTTGCTACTTTTAGTGTATGCAAAATAAAGTTAGAGATAATCTTTTCTTGCTCTGTTCCTTTTACTTCCTCTAATATTTTTGCGAATTCTTTTGGATATACCTTATCTTCTTTCACCTTTATTTTATACCCAAAATTGTATAAAAATTTATTTAATTCTTCTACCTTTTCTATGTCAGGATCTTCATGAACACGATAAATAAATGGAGCTTCTAACCAATAAAATCTTTCTGCTACTGTTTCATTAGCAAGTAACATAAATTGTTCGATAATCTCATGAGCAAAAGTAGTTTCATATTGCATTACATCTATGGCATACCCTTTATCATCTAAAACAACTTGACTTTCTGGAATATCTAAATTTAGATATCCTTTTTCTTGTCTTTTTTCTTTTAAGATTTGTGCAAGTTCTGCCATCAGTTTAAAGTTCCCGATATCTTCTTTGTACTCAGTTAAAATTTCTGCATCTTCCTCATCTAATATTTTCTGCACTTGTGTATAACTCATTCTCTTTTTTACACAAATCACTGCTTTATAAATGTCGGAAGAAATAACATTTCCTTTTGGATCAATTTCCATACTACAAGATAATGTTAATCGATCTTCTCCCGCATTTAAACTACAAATTCCATTTGATAATTCTTTTGGAAGCATTGGAATCACACGATCTAACATATAGATACTAGTTCCTCGTTGTAATGCTTCTTTGTCTAAAAGAGAGTCTTCTTTTACATAATGGCTAACATCGGCAATGTGTACATCCAATAAATAATTTCCATTTTCACTTTTTCCTACCCAAATAGCATCATCTAAGTCTTTTGCTGTTTCTCCATCTATTGTATAAATTGCTTTCTTTCTAAAATCCACTCTCTTTTCTATTTCTTCTTTACTAGGTTTGCTTTCTATTTTTCTTGCTTCTTCTAATACTGGTTCTGGAAATTCATATGGCAATTTATATTCTTTTACAAGAGAAAGCATGTCCACACCTGCTTGGTTAATATTTCCTAAAACTTCTATAATCTTTCCTTCTGCTTTTTTGTTTTTCTCGGGATATTTGGTAATCTTTACAACAACCTTATCTTGATTTTTGGCTCCTCCAAAGTTCTTTTTCGAAATAAAGATATCTTCTGCTATCTTTTTATCATCTGCTACTACAAACCCAAAATTTCTACTCTTTTCAAAAGTTCCTACTAGAGTATCTTTTTCATGCTTTTTAATTTTTACAACTCTACCTTCTGCATGAAATCCATCTTGCTTTTCTTTTATAATTTGAACTAAAACAACATCATTTGAAAAACAATTTTTACTATTTTCTTTTGCAATATAGATTTCTTCTAATTCTGAATGAATCGGAAGCACAAAGCCAAATCCATTTGCCTGAGATTTATAAATTCCTTCAATATATTTTTCTTCTACTAATATATATTGGTTTTTCCTATTTTTTTGTATCTTCATATCACTTTCTAGTTTACTTAATACTTCTTGAAACTTCATGTGATCATTTTTAGGCACCATTAATACAGATGCCATTTCTTTTGCTTTCATTGGCACGTAATTTTCGTCTCTCATAAAATTAAGTATTTTTTCTATTTTCTCTTCCATTTGCTTTTCCTCTATATCATTAAAAAAGTGGCATCGTCACATGCACAGATTGCTTCGCAATTGCATAAACTTAACCTTGTTACTTAAGAAATTTCTTACGAAATTTCCTACGTAATAAAAAGAACAGTATTTTTATTACTGTCCTTTTCTTACTTATTATTTCCTTAAACTACATATATAATTCCTAATGCGATTGTTAAAATTCCAAAAAGTATACCTAAACGAATTGTCCATTTTTTTAGTTTACCTTCTTTTGTTCTACCTTTATTCTTCTCATAGAAATTATTGGTAGAAGAACCTGTAATTGCTCCTGATGCTCCTGTATCTTCTTTTGATTGTAACATCGCAATAATAATTAACGCTAGACAGTTAATAATATAAATTCCCATTAAAACATACTTTACGATTTCCATTTATGCTTCCTCCTTAGGTTTCGTTTTTCAACTTTGAATATTGTAACATAACTGGTAAAAAAAAGCAAATAAAAAGTTCACAAATGTGAACTTTATTTCTCTCTTTATTTATTAACTTGATCTTTTTGCTCTATTTCTTCTTTTTTAGGCATTTTCTTTTTTAATTGATTGAAAAAATTCTTGTTTTTTGGTTTATGCTCTCCAAAACGTTTTGTTACAATATTGGTTATTAATATTTTCTTTAATACATCTTCTCTTACATCTGCAATTAATGTTCCATCTTTTGCAACAGATACTTTTCCAGTTTCTTCTGAAACAATCACTGCAATTGCATCTGATTCTTTTGATATTCCAATTCCAGCTCTATGTCTTGTTCCTAATTCTCTTGCAATATCATTATCTCCAGCAAGTGGAAGCATACATGCTGCCGCTGCTATTTTGTTATTGCTAATTACAACAGCTCCATCATGTAATGGTGTTTTCGGTACGAAAATATTGGTTAATAATTGTGGTGATACATCTGCTTCCATCGCAATTCCAGTATTTATAATATCTTTTATTTCAATATCTCTTTCAATAACAATAAGAGCTCCTATTTTTGCTTTTGATAATTCTTGTGCTGCAATTACAATTTTATATATATCTTCTTTTGTTTTAGTTGCAATATCTTTATCCATTCCGAAGAACTTAGTGAATTTATTGGTTCCTAACTGCTCTAATGCTCTTCTTATTTCTGGTTGGAAGATCACAATTAATGCAAGTACTCCCCAATTCATAATTGCATCCAAGATCCAGTGCAAAATTTTTAATCCGATAATATCACTAACAAAAGTTGCTACAATTAATAGTACAATTCCTTTTAATAACTGCCATGCTCTAGAGTTTTTTGCTACTTTTACTAATTTACATGCTAAAAAGATAACGATTGCAAGGTCTATTAATAGTAATATTAAACTTAATGGATTATCATATAAATTGTTTAAATATGCTCCTATATTGCTTGTAAAAAATTCTTTTACGTTTTCTATAAAATCATCTACCATTTTTTTCTCCTATTTTTACATTGCTACTACATAATATAGAAGGGTTCCTCCTACACTAAAGATCATAAGCGCTGCTAATATTCCTGCCATAACTTTTACAAATACTTCTGATTTACTTCCTTTTTTTACTTTTTCTTTTTTGATCTTTTCTGTTTTGATTTTCTTTTCTTTTTTCATTTTTATGGCCTCCTATGTTTTTTCTCTATGTATTAGTGTAACACATGCTCTCGGTTTTTTCAAGGTGTAAAATTTGTAAGGAGAAAATTATTTATAATTATGTTAAAGATCCATATCTCTTTAATTATACATATGCTAATTTACAATATCGGATTTAAATACATAGCATGTTAATTTTAAACATAAAGATTTAAAATATAACGTAACATATAATACCAAATTTAAATACCTCTTATGTTAAAGTTAAACACTTTTACAATAAAATTTGGATCACTATGGCAATAATTTAAATACATTCTCATGTAAAGGTTAAACCTCTAAAACAGCATAGAGAGTGCAAAGCACCATGCTGGATTTAAATACATCTTACGTTAAAGTTAAACTTTCATACGAAAAAAGAGTATCTTCGCCGTTATTATAATTTAAATACATCTCATGTTAAAGTTAAACATTTGTAGAAGAATTAAATAAAAAGAAGGAGAAGGAATTTAAATACATCTCATGTTAAAGTTAAACAAATGTCGAAAAACAAAAAGTGAAAAAAATTTTATGATTTAAATACATCTCATGTTAAAGTTAAACATGTCCGACTTCAAAGTATTCAATTAAATGTCCTTAATTTAAATACATCTCATGTTAAAGTTAAACGACGTGCTGTACTTTCTTCACTTTCATTAAATTCAAATTTAAATACATCTCATGTTAAAGTTAAACTTTAGTTGTTTGTGTTGACAAAAAAATTTGCATCAAATTTAAATACATCTCATGTTAAAGTTAAACGAAGCTTACAAAAAGCAGAGACGCAAGTAGAAGAATATTTAAATACATCTCATGTTAAAGTTAAACATGCAATATTATATAATATAAGACAATTTATAAAATTTAAATACATCTCATGTTAAAGTTAAACCACAAAAAGAATTAAATAATATAGATATAAATAAGTATTTAAATACATCTCATGTTAAAGTTAAACACTATTTATAAATGCAAGGACACATGGGAATACAAAATTTAAATACATCTCATGTTAAAGTTAAACAATCACCTCTTTATGTTAATTATAGCATTTTACTTTATTTAAATACATCTCATGTTAAAGTTAAACAAAACAATCTGCACTAAACACTTTACAAGGATACTAATTTAAATACATCTCATGTTAAAGTTAAACTTACGTGGATTCCGATTTTGACGCTATAACCACGTAATTTAAATACATCTCATGTTAAAGTTAAACCCAATTGGAATTACAATAGGACAATATACTAATAAATTTAAATACATCTCATGTTAAAGTTAAACAAGAAAAAAATGCAAAAAATAGAAGAATAGACCCAGTATTTAAATACATCTCATGTTAAAGTTAAACGTCAAGCAGTTGCAAATTTTATATATACACCAAAATTTAAATACATCTCATGTTAAAGTTAAACCTTTTATAATATTAAGTGCTAAATCATTTGCAATATTTAAATACATCTCATGTTAAAGTTAAACATTTCGGATAATTTTGTGTTTTCTTCATCTAATAAGATTTAAATACATCTCATGTTAAAGTTAAACGCAACAAGATATAGGAATCATCCTAGTAATCCACAAATTTAAATACATCTCATGTTAAAGTTAAACGTATATTTCTGAAAATAGTGAATTAGACATTAATAAATTTAAATACATCTCATGTTAAAGTTAAACTGCACTGTTTTCTGCAAAGTTTTGTGTTACTGCTGTAATTTAAATACATCTCATGTTAAAGTTAAACCATGAGAATTGGAGAAATATTAGCTTTAACTCCAAAATTTAAATACATCTCATGTTAAAGTTAAACTCTTGCTTCAATTAAGTCTTTAAAAGCTTTTACACAATTTAAATACATCTCATGTTAAAGTTAAACGAAAGGAGAAACAAATGAGTGTACATGGACATACCTAATTTAAATACATCTCATGTTAAAGTTAAACTTATCCATTAGTGCTTTTACCGCTCTTATACTCTCATTTAAATACATCTCATGTTAAAGTTAAACATTAGCAGATAAAAGAGCGGTATGGCTTTATGACAATTTAAATACATCTCATGTTAAAGTTAAACAAATTATAAATATAAAGTAACAATTACTTTAATAGAATTTAAATACATCTCATGTTAAAGTTAAACATAACATAAAAAGACCTTATTCCAAGGCTTTTATAAAATTTAAATACATCTCATGTTAAAGTTAAACTTTGAGCAATATAAGAATTTAGGTGGAAATGGAACAGATTTAAATACATCTCATGTTAAAGTTAAACTAGGTCAATACCCATAGCTTTTAGATTTTCTAATAAATTTAAATACATCTCATGTTAAAGTTAAACCCTTTGTTTTATAACTCTTTCATTATGCTCCCATTGATTTAAATACATCTCATGTTAAAGTTAAACGTTAGAACGTTTTATAATAGAAAATGGCTTTTTATTATTTAAATACATCTCATGTTAAAGTTAAACCAGGAAGAAATGGATAGTTTAACGAATGTGGAAATATTTAAATACATCTCATGTTAAAGTTAAACAACTTATAAATTTGTAAGTAATTTAGGAAGTTACCCATTTAAATACATCTCATGTTAAAGTTAAACATAGGCTGTTTGTTCTACTCCAGAAGAAAGACCATAATTTAAATACATCTCATGTTAAAGTTAAACGGAAATGACAGTATAGATGATACAAAAGGAATTATAGAATTTAAATACATCTCATGTTAAAGTTAAACGCACTAGAGAGAAAGAAGAGTGTTTAAAAAGGGGATTTAAATACATCTCATGTTAAAGTTAAACCCTCCCTTTTCACTTGTATTTTATTTTAATGTAGCAATTTAAATACATCTCATGTTAAAGTTAAACTAGTTCTAATTCAAAAGGAACATCAAATACTCAAAAATTTAAATACATCTCATGTTAAAGTTAAACATAGTATTTAATTGTTTTCCATTTAAAACTAAATAATTTAAATACATCTCATGTTAAAGTTAAACAAATAACAACAGATGGTGCAATTATGTTTCCGAATTAATTTAAATACATCTCATGTTAAAGTTAAACTTACTAGGAAATTTATGTGTAACCATTACGTATGGATAATTTAAATACATCTCATGTTAAAGTTAAACACAACGAAAATATGAATAACCCTACACATTTTCTATTTAAATACATCTCATGTTAAAGTTAAACCAAAACGTAAGTTCTATGAAAGAATATTCTAATAATAATTTAAATACATCTCATGTTAAAGTTAAACTTGTTACAAAATTAAATGCTATACCCATTATTATAAATTTAAATACATCTCATGTTAAAGTTAAACATTGCAGCAAATCAAAAGGCAAAAGAAATATATGAATTTAAATACATCTCATGTTAAAGTTAAACATTTTATTGGTTACAACTAAAAGAAGATTTTTTTGAATTTAAATACATCTCATGTTAAAGTTAAACACAAGGAAATAATGGTATACAAACTTCTATTCAACCATTTAAATACATCTCATGTTAAAGTTAAACCTTGCCCCCCAACATTTGCTGTATATTGTTTCAATATTTAAATACATCTCATGTTAAAGTTAAACTTTTGAAACGAGTGATTTATTAGAATCGACTCAGAATTTAAATACATCTCATGTTAAAGTTAAACAGGGAAAGTAGTTACTGCAATAGGAACTGTTATAGAAGATTTAAATACATCTCATGTTAAAGTTAAACGCACAAGAAAGACCAACATTAAGATTTGCATGCTGATTTAAATACATCTCATGTTAAAGTTAAACGAGATGCAGTAAAAGAGTTTTCTATAAGAGCAATATTTAAATACATCTCATGTTAAAGTTAAACTCTAAATTTTTTAATTGCTTTGTCACTGCTGACATATTTAAATACATCTCATGTTAAAGTTAAACATTGTATCAAAAGAATATATTAGAGAATAAATTTAAATTTAAATACATCTCATGTTAAAGTTAAACCTAGAACTTATTATTTCTGTATATCCATATAATTCTTATTTAAATACATCTCATGTTAAAGTTAAACAAGATTAAATACGGCTTTCTATTATTTAGAATACTATAAACCGTATTATTTTTCAACTTTTTTTCAGCTTCTTTCCAAGTTCATCCTATTTTCATGCTCCAATAATAGCAAGCATTTCGTGGATCGGCTGGAAAATTATAAGAAAATCTCCTCAGTGTTTTTATTATTACTTCCTAAAGTAGTTTCTCCTATCGTTTTAAAATCCATTATCTTAATTATTGATATAAAATCTTTGTTTTTATTAATTATCGATTTTAATTCACTTTCTAATTCTAATATTTGCGAATTAGTAAGAGCCCCACGAAATACTGATTTTTGCCAATGATTTAAATATTTTTTGCACTTCTTAAAAACTTTATTTACTCTTTTCTCTCCTACATCATAAAATAAAAATACATAATTATAATTAATTTGTTTTTTCATTCATTACTCCTTCTTCTCAAAATCAAACGGTATATATTCCTTGTCTTCTAATATATATTTTATCAACTTATATCCATCTAATTTTATCGCTTGCTTATATGTTATTTTTCTATTTAACTTTGGATGTTCAAAAGTTTGATTAATTCTATTTTCAAAAGCTTCTATAAAGATCTTTTTTCCTTCTTCATTTAGCAATGAATAATTCAATTTTTCTTCAAAATGTTTTTCTACTGTTATTTTTTTATTATTTACTAGATCAAAAATCGTTCTAAATACAATAATTGGCTTAAATGCTTCACTTAAATCCAAACTTAAAGAAAATCTAGCTTCACTTGGCTCATGCAAAAAGGAAATTGATTGATTCAAATGTGTATTGTAAATTTGAGCAATTGTTTTTGTATATAATAATGTATTTCCAAAAGATATCATTGCGTTCATTGGATTATCTGGCGGTCTTTTTACTCTTTTGTTTATAACAAATTCTTTTGGAAGAAAATACTTAAAATTTGAATAAAATGTTGCCCATATCTTTCCTTCTATAGATAAAATCTGTTTAATATCATTTGCCTTTTCTAATAACGCTTTAACATCTTTATTATAAAAATCAATTGACGTTTTTAATTCTTTTGTTCCATGTCTATAATAATGATATATAACTGTTTTTATATTTTTGGCAATACCATTAACGATTGCTTTAGCAATAATTAATCTATGTTTTTCAAAAGTTAAAGCTTGTTTTACTGTTAGATTTCCACTTATTAATGAATTTTTAGGATAAAAGGTTCCAACATAATTTTCATAATAATTAAAAAAATGTACTATAATACCAGCTGTTGCCAAAATATCCAGTAATTTAGTAGAAATTGTAATATCATTAAAACAATATAATTCTTTTATTTTTTCTATAGGTAAATAAAAATTTCCCATATCATTTTTATATTTTATGCTAAAATCTTGCCTTGACAAATCACCTTTTGAAAAAATATATTTACTCTCACTTTTCATATTATATCTCCTTATTACAAATAGCAAAATTCATAGTAAGCACATTTCTTGCATTTTTTGTCTTTTTCTACCTCAGGCACTTTATCTTGTTCTATTAATTTAGTTATTTGCTCCATACAATTATTTAACTTTTTTATATTTATTTCATCTAATTTTACTATTTCCGATTTTCTACCTTCCTTTTTATTTTTTTCATCATATATTAATTTTCCTGCTTTTTCGATTCCCTTATCCTGCAATTGTTTTAAATAAAATATCAATTGCATTTTCGCTGCTTCTGGATCTGCATCACTTTTCTTATATTCTTCCACATATTTTGAAGTAATTTTATCTAACACTATATGTTCGTATTTCACTTCTGAATCTTTATTTTCTTTCGCTCTAATTTCATGTAGTACTCTACCAATTCTTACATCTTCAGAATTATCTTCTAAATTAATTCTATTAGCAAATAGATAACACTGTCTTTTACAATGAAAATAATAATTTATAATCGTCCCTGTAATTTTCATAAAAATAACTCTTCTCCCTTTCCTAAATATTTACTTCTATTAAATCTTCCATCTACTATATATTTTTTTCCATTCTCTATATAATAGAAACCTAAAATCTTTTCTCCTTCGATTAAATTTATCTGGTTTTTATGTATAGAATAAGTAAATAAATTTAATTTTTCAGAAAGTTGTGAAAGTTTTACTTTTCTTTCTGCATAAGATAATTCCTGATCTTGACAAATCTCTCTATATTGATCAAATACTTTTTTTCCGCTTATTTCTTCTCCATTTATGTTAATAGCATAGTTAATATAGATATCTACCGTATCATTCTTTATTAATTTCATTTTATCTTCTATTTTTTTGAAATTAATGTATAAACAATTTTTTCTAAATTCTTCTATATTATTTTCCGTATAGCTTTCTGATTCTTCTTGTATTCTCTTTAAAATTCTATTATAAAATAAATCAAAACTTTTATCTTCTAGCCACTTTCTACTTTCTTCTTTTTCTAAATTGTATCCTATTCTTTTATCCTTTTTATAAATTATTCTTGCATCATCAAAATGAAAAAAATATACCATACAATTATTCTTTTTATTTGATCTATTAATTCTTCCAATAAATTGTTCTTCTCCATCTAAAAACGATATATCTTTAAAACCAATATCCATATCTATATCAACACCTGCTTCTATTGTCTGTGTTGCAACTAAAATAATGGAACTCCTCTCTTTTGTTTTTTCTATTATTTTTTGTCTTGAATATCGATTGTCATCTCCTGTCATGATATATACATTTTCATTTCTTTTCTTTAATAATTCATATAAATTTTCGGCAGTATCCTTTTTTATACATTCTATTAATATCTTCTTATCCTGTTTTTTCAATATTTCATCCATTAGATCTTCTATCGTAATTTTTCTATCTAACAGTTCATAATTCAAAATTACTCTATTTTTAAAGCATTCATTTTCATAATATTCTTTTACATCGTTAATTAAGGAACAAAAGCTGGATATTTTCTTTTCTAATAATGTATCTAGTCTAGGCAACGTAGCTGACATTATAATAAATTTTATATTTAATAGCTTTGCATATTTATCTAACATTTCTATCATTTCTCGCCAAATACCATTAGAATATGCTTGTATCTCATCTAAAATAACAACACTATTTATGTAGTTATATAAGCTATAATTTCCTTCTTTTCTTGTTCCAAATAAAGTAGCAAATAAATTAATATGTGAAGTTATTATCATAGGATATTGATTGAATATCGTTTTAGTATAAACCCTCTCATAATCTAAATTCTCCTTTTCATCGCTTGCCATTGAAGAAATCGAATTTATTACTACATAATCTTTATATTTACGAAAATAGTTTTGAAATGTTTTATCCGTCTGTTCTATTATATTATTAAATGGAAAAATATAATGTATTGAAGTAATATCTTTATTCTTTTCATATAATTCTTTCGCTAAATTTATTGCCATATTGGTTTTCCCTGCTCCTGTTGGAGCTTCTAAATAAAATATGTTTTTATCTAAATTTCTCATTAAATTTTCTTCTGTTTCTAAAAACATATCACTTCTTAATTTATTTATTCCTTCTAATTTTATTTGTTTATTCTGATATTTTCTAATATTTTTTATCAATTCTGATTCTGTATACATTTGAAATAAAGCTTTCTCTTTTTCTACTTCAAATTGAATCTTTTGATCATACATATAATCATAAGTAGCATAAAAATCTGCTGTTATCATACAAGAATACAAAGTTTTACATAAAATATACATTTCGATTGGATGTATGGATAATCGTTTTATAAATTTGTGCATTATCTCCTGATTTAATTGATTCTCATAGAATTCCTTTTGTGGAACTGGTATTTCTGGAATCTCTTTATTTTTTATACTTTCTAATAAATTACTTAGTTTCTCTAAGCTTGTATGATGTCTAGATATTATATATCCAAAATAATATCCTATATATAAAACTAAAAGTCTTTTATCCTTATCTTTTTCGTCATTAAAATTTTCCTGTGTAAAACTAATGATAGAGTCAATATAAATTCTGGCGGATAGTGCAGCATGCGAATCATCTGTATTCTCTACTTGTATATTCAAATTATGATCCATTTTATTTCTTTGAAATAATGGATTGATTTTTCCTATATCATGATAATATATCGCCTGCTTAAAAAGCTCATAAATTATACTAACTAATTCTTCATCACAGTTACAAGCTTCTTTTATCATATTCTTTATTATGTTTTCTAATCCTTTATCTTTTTCCATTCTTCTATAATATTCAAATGTTAGCTCAAGATGTGAAGCCAGTAGCTCTTTAGGGCCACTGGCTTTTGTATGTGCATAATATGTATGATTCAAATTTTTTAAAATACGATTTATATACTTATTTTCCATATAAAAATTCCTTCTTCTAAAAATAATAAATATTCTTATTTTCTACCGTATAAAGATTTGAAATGTCTTTTACTTCTAACTCTTCATTTGTATAAATGAACTTAGAAAATTTACTGTATCCTATTTTTTCATTTAATTCTATCGGTAACAATTCTGTATAAGAGTACTTCTCTTTTTGATTTCCAAAACCAAATATTTCTTCAAATAAGTCATCTTTCTTTTCTGCTATTTTTTCTTCATAGATACTATCTATCTTTCCAGGTATAGAATTCGTTCTATCAACTTTAGCTATTGTTACGTTTTTTATATCTGCAAAATGATCATTTTTCCCTATATATGGAATATATTCACATTTTTGATTTAATAAATAGTCCTTTATTTTCTGATACTCCTCACTGTCATCTTCTAAAATATATAATGTCCAGCTTGGATTTTCTAACCACTGTTCTTTTACAATTAAATTATTTCCAACTTCTTTGGAAGCATATCCAACAGAATTGTTAAATGATTGAATTTTTTTTGAAAACCCTTTTTCATATACGTTAGGAATTATTCCTATCTTTAAATTCTTTAGCTTATGATAGAATTCTGGAATCTCGCTTACCTTTTTTCCTAAATTTTTTTGAAGTGAATAATAATTATAGCCATTTAGTCCTATAATCGCACCTAATAAACCTAAAATCATAATTTTATGGGGAAAACTATATGTATAATATGTTTCATTACTATCTGGCTTTCTTATGATTGCCATACTAGCTGATAAATCAAATTTTATTGTTTCCATTTTTCCCTCCTCATTTTAAAACAACTCTTTTATTTCATCACTATCTTTCGTTCCAACTAATTTTGTTGTATATGAATTATAATAAATTTCTACTTTTTCAATTTCTCCTTTCACTTTATCTTGTTCTAATATTTCTTCCAATTCACTTACATCGATAATATCTTTTTCATTTTCTTGTTTTTCAAATTTTATATATTGGTCTAAATTAGCTAAATATAATTTACTTCCCTCTTTACATTCTACAAAAAGAGCAAATTCATTTTCGCATCCCATTTTACTATTTGTATTATAAGCTGTTGCTGCAACCAAGCATCCTCTTTTGAATTTTTCATAATCTTCTCTGCTATATCCTTTTAGATCTTCTATTTCTTTTGTATAGATATCATAATTTTCAGGATTTACTGAAAATGGATAGAAATAATGTGCCTCATTGGATACGATTTTTTTACCAATAGAAGTATTTTGCGCAGTCTCCTTTTTCGTTGCATCAACAAATGGAGATAATATTTCTTGAGTTTCTACAGATGTATCCTCATATTTATTTAATCCTTGTCCTATCTGTACTACACCTGTAATGCTTATATTATTTGATCCTTCTGCAAATGTCGCTCCAAAATTTTTTACATCGATTGCTGAGAATAAATTTTTTAATATTTCCTTTTTATCTTTTATTTCTTTTACTTGTTTTCCAAATAATTGTTCAAATCTTTCTGCTAATGTCCTTGCTTGAAAATTTCCCTTACTATCTACTTTATATGATTTTACATATAATACCTTTTCTTTTTCGTTTTCCCACATTTTCTTTATTGGATATTTAAAAGCCTTATCACTTCCAAATACTATACCATCCGATGTTGTTTTTGGTCTTCCTGTAAAATCAGCATTCCAATTACTCATCCTGCTTTTTATTCCGATTACTCCATATACTCTATTCATTCTCATTACCTCCATTTTCTAATTCTTCTTTACTGCTATAAAATAAATTTTCTGCTAACAATCCTGCTAATAAAACATCTTTATTGTATTTAATTTTTTCCTCCGGATTCTGTAACATTAATTGTGAAAATATATTATTAAATTTAGGATATTTTAAATATACATCATATTTATACTTTTCATGTAAAAATCCTAACTCTTTTTTTAATTTTTCTACTGTATTTGCTTTTATAAATGGTTCTGTCACATCTTGCATTAATTTATCTGCTTTGCTTCTACTTAGTAAATAATAGGCAACTTGTCCAGCTAAAAAATAATATTGTTCATCTGTTGTAATCTTACCTTTTTCATTTACTATTTTTTCACATTGCTCTGGAAGATTATTTATTTTCATTTCTCCATCCTCTCTTTCTTCTCTAAAATATTCTTTATATGCCATCCATAAATTAAAAGCTTTTCTTGGGTTATATAAATATGTTTTCTTTTGCTTCAAATTATCAATATACATATTTTCTATAATTTCAACTGCAATTTTATCTAAATTTTTTATAAAAGCTTTTGAATTTTCTTCTTCAAATAACATTAAAAATAAGTCATTATATTGTTTTAACAATTCCTTCTTCCAATTCGCCAACATTGATTTTGCTATTTTTAAATCATAGTCATAATAAGCATCTTTGATATAATTTCTAGTAGATTTTTCATTCTCTGCTATCCATATGTTATTTGTGTACCTATTTAAATCATAAATATTTTCTGTACGAAAAACAATTTCTTGCCTTTTATTTAGATAATCTTTGCAAATAAATTCTCTTATTCTACTAGTATAATTACTTACATACCTAAAATCATCAATTCTTGCTGTTCCATTATTTCCTGCCACCTTTATCACATATGTATTTTTATCCATAATGGCTTCTTCCTCTTTTGGTATTCCATGAAATTCCCAATCATAGGGTAGTTTTAAAAAGTTCTTACCAGCTGCATTATTATATAACCAAATATACATTTTGTTCATTGTTTCTATATCTGTCGCATCTATAAATGAACCTACTTTATATGGTGTTGATTTTAATTCCAAATATGGTTTTTTACTATTTAATCCATAATTATAGTTATTGGCACCATATATTTTTTCGTCTATTTTGATATTATTATCGTTCGTATTAAAAAGTTTAAGTCTAAAATAAATATTGGCCACTCTTTTATATTCTTCAATATCCTTCTTTCGAAATATTTTTATCCATATTTCTTTTGGCATTTCTTCCTTTTTTAAATCTTCAAAAACGATTTCAAATGCTTTTAGCATTTGTGCTTTATTTTCATTAATTTCACTTTCTGTATATCTTTCTTTTAACAAAATTTCTTCTTTTTTAGTTTCTCCTAATTTTAGTAATGCTTCGTAATATTTCTCCATTCCTTTTTCAAAAACGTCTATAGGAACAGCATCATTTGCTGCATCTTCATTACATAAACCTTGCACATATTTATTTTTAAAGAAGAGTGTATAAATATTATTACTACAAATCTTTTTAAGCATTGTATATTTTTTCCCATCTATTTCTTCTGTATAACTTGTATCCAACGCCTTGTTTGAACTAAGATATTTACTATAAAAATCTCGAATTTTAATATACTGCTCTAATTCGTAATTGTCCGACTCATTTCTTAAAACTTGTAATTTTTCTATATCACCATTTTCATCTACAATATAATAGTATCCATCTGCTAATTCATATGTATCTAATATTACTTTATCGTCTTGAAAATATTTTTTAAACGTATTTAACAAATCATATGTCACTGTTTTTCACCTCCCTATCTTGCTACGCAAAAGCCGAAACCTAATGAGTTCTTCTCTAGAGCTCCTATTGATAACATTATATAAGCTAAATTTTGTGACATTGGATCTTCTTTTATTTCAATCTCAAATTTGTTTCCTAACATATGCATATTTTTATAGGGTATTTTAATTGGTTTCTCATTTATTTTTTTTACACTTTTAATAAAATCAATATCCACAGTCGTTTCATAAATACTTTTGTACTTTTTTTGTGTATTTGCTAATATTCTAGTCTTTACTAGATCCATATTTTCTTTTATATCATAGTCTCCCTCTGGAGTTGTAATAATAGCTGGAGTTAAGGTTATTAATTTTTTTATCGTAGTTTGAGTATAGGTTTGGAAATTAATTTGTATTACTTTGAAATAATCATTTTCTAAATCTGACATAACTTGTTTTAATTTTATTATTTTATTGAATTCAATACCTCTAAGATCAAAGAAATAAATATTATTTTGTTTATATATCCCATCTTTTTGTACGGGATATAGATTACAAAATACATAGTTTTTATATGCATTCTTTTCATGCAAGCACTTTAATGATTCATCACGTAACATAGCATATGCAACCAAATTACTGATTTTTTCATATGCTTCCATACTCTTAAGATCACATTTTAATAATACGGTTATCTTTAGATTAAAATAATTCATTTTTTCACCTCCAAAATTGTTTTCTTTACACTTATATATCATAATATTCCAAAATATTCCATATTTTTTGTAAAATTTTGTAATATTTTATTTTTTATACTTACATCATTATTATAACAAAAAACTAAAATATGTTCCTCTATTAAGCTACATTCTTGATTTATATTATAAAATATTTTATAATATAGTAGGAGAGATTTTTTCTCTCCTACATGTTATATTTTGAAATAGCTATAACTATTTCAATTTTAGAGCGTCTATCTAAGTAGTTATCGATTAGTTTGTCCACTATCTTAGTACTTAGTAGCGCTCTTATTATTTTTAATAACATATCATCACCTCCTTATTTTTTAGTATGATATTCCTTTATAAACTATAAAATTTTACTTACATCATATGTAATAGTTCAACAGTTTAAAATATTTAAAATACTTAAACCATTTAAATACATTTCATGTTTTAAAATACTTAAACCTGAATGTATATTATAATAATTCTATTTACATGTCAAGTTTTATTCGTAAAAACTTTTTCAATTCCATTATAAATAATTATAATAAGAAAAAAACAAAATAATCATGTATTGTTTACATTCATATTTTGTTTTTCTTTTGTTATTTATTCACATTTATATTCTTCTCCTTCTTCAGCAATTATCATTGTATAATTTTCTTCATTTTCGGCTACTGAATAAGTAATTCCTGTATTATCTGGAGAATATTTTTCTATATATTTGCTTAGATATTCTTTTAATTTTGGATCACAAACATATAAATACGTCCCTCTCATTCCTCTTGTACACATTGTAATGTATATATGTAAAATATACTTAAGTAATTCTTCATCAGATGTATCAGCTTTTCCTTTTACATCATAATATTCTTTTCTATCTATGTAAATTTTGTTTTCAACATCATCATATTTTAGTTCATTTCCTATTATTAAACCTGTATAATTTAAATCAAATCCTTGCGTTGTATGTATACTTCCTATCTCGTTTATTGAATTTTCAGAATTTATCCAGTCAACAGGTTGACTATTCCAGATGTATTTATGACCATCTATCTCAATATCATATAAATTATTATCTTTCATTTCTTTAACTTCTTTTTTAGTTATATGCATTGGTAACTTTTTCCCTTTACTATTCCATTTCCATGCATAACCAGCAATATTTCTACATAATCCATATACATTGTTTTTAGATTTAATATTATTTACCATTTCATCTACATCATCAAATATTTTAAATTCATATTGATTAAATGATTTTCTTTCTTTAGGTGGATTATTACTAAAGATCTCTTTTACATATTTAATATATTCATCCCCACCTAACAAGCATCTTAATTGTGTTTTCAAAATATATTTGTGAGTATTTTCTTCAGCTTCTATCTCTTCGAATCTTTCTTTATCTATATCAGTTGGTTTTATACTTTGTTCTTCATCATAAAGGAAAATTTGATACTTACTTTGTAGCCTAATCCAATCTAGTTCAGTCCCCTGATCACCTAGATTGAATTTTTTATTATTTTGATCAAATGCAGCATACTGAGTTAAATTCTTTCTTTTTCTTAATCTATGAGCTTCATCTACTATTAATAAATCATATTTTTCTGAACTTTTAGCTACATCATTTGGACTAAGGACCATACTTGAATTTAAGCCACCAACATTTCTAAATACCTTTTTTAAAGTTTTTCTTAAATTATCCATAGGAATTACTAAACCTATTTTTAATTTATTAATTGAATCATGTATTTTTAATACTTCCTGAATATTATCATCAATGATTTCATCTTCTATATTAATATTATTTTCTTTAATTTCCATTAATAATTTTACTAAATATACACCTAAAATAGTTTTTCCTGTTCCTGCTCCACCATGAACAACAAAAGTTGATTCTCTATTGTTTTTTACATCATCTGCTAAAGTTTTAAGAATATTCGTAACAATTTCATATTGATCATCTGTCAAAGATTTATATGGAGAATATTTAAATAAATCTGAATTTTCTATAACAAGCAAATCATTTTGTACTATTCCTTTTTCTTTTAACTTATTCCAAATATCTTTGAATTTACTTTCATATAATTCTTTTTGATAATAGTTATGATTTTGCAAACCACCATTTCCATTTTGCAATTTGAACTTGTTATCTGCAGCCATATATTTTATTAAAAAAGCTTCTAAATCAAGGATAACTGATTTATTAAACTTTTCACTGCTTATAATATTTATTAAATTCAACATTCTTCTTTTAGGATTATCCAAATGTTGACTAGCTCTCACATATGCATTTACTGTTTCCCCTATATATGCTTCTTTATCATTATTTATAATATATACAATAGGCCATTTATTTCCGAACCTTGTATTTTCTAATTTTTCTACGACTTTTGTATCAAACCTATATGTTTCCACATTTATCATAATAATTGCCCCCACTAATTATTACTTAACTATCTCTTCTATAATTTGTTATATTTTGTACTAACCCCTTTTGCTTTTTCAATTGGATATTTCTTTCTAGTTTTTTCTAATTTTTTCAATATTATTTCTTCTGGAGTTACGCCTAATTTCATTGCCATTTGAATACAATACGTAAATACATCTGCTAATTCTTCGTACACTTCTTCTTGATTATAATTATCATTATCCCATTGAAAACATTCTAATAATTCACCAGCTTCAATTGATATTGATTTTGCTAAATTTGCAGGTGAATGAAATTTATCCCAATCTCTTTCTTCATTGAATTGTTTTATTTCTTTCATTAATTTTTCCATGTTTTACTCCTTTTCAATCCATCTATTTTTCTTATTATGATTTATATCATAATTTCCAATTTTTCTCAACAATTATGTAGAAACCTCATTGAAAATCCTTCTTCTTTAGTTTTTTACATATACTTTTCATCATAATTTAAATACACATCTAATTCCAATATCTTTCTTTCATTAACTCTTTGCTTTAGCTTCTATTTCAAATAAGTACTCTACTAACCTATTCTTCCATTAATAATTTTTGATAAAATAGTTTCATTTTATATTTAATAAATTTTAATCTTAGCTTTGCATATCTTCCTAATTTTATACTTTTTTCTCTTTTAATTTTAAATCTGGTATTAAATAAGCTCCTTTTACAAATCTCCAAGTTTTTTACTGATATACATAGGCTTTTGAGGAATTAAAAAGTAAAAATACTTCCCAAAAGTTCCCCAATTTAACATAAAAGAGTGATTTTTACCTATTATTTCAACCAATAATTTTCAAGCAATAAAAAATCACTAAAACCGTTACAGTTCTAGTGATATATTTTTTGGTTGCGGGGGTAAGACTCGAACTTACGACCTTCGGGTTATGAGGGCGAAAATTTGTTTTTATTGTTTAATATTGAATTGCTTTTAATGTTAGTGTTATCAATACTTTTAAAGATTTTATTTAGTGAATAATTTGGTTGAAATTGTACCCTTTTTGAAAAATTGATCCCCAATTTCTCCCCAATTTTTTAATAAGAATTTTGGAAGTATTTGGATATTTTTTATAATTTGGAGGTTTATTTTATGGAAAATAATTTTAGAGAAAATAAAGAAGATTTATTAAAAGAATGGTTAGATTTTAGAGAAGAAACTGAACTAGCTTACTTAACGGAAGAAGATAAGAAACATATTATTGATTTCGATACTATTAGTGAACGTATTTTAAAGAATGTTCCTAAACAGAATCAAAAATATGTTAAAAAACAACTTGAATTGCTTGATAGAAATTTCTTGGATTATGTTTGTTATTATAATGAGAAGTATTATAGAAATGGATTTGTGGATGGTGTGCAGTTGATTAGTGGATGTTTGAATTCATAGAATAGGCAAATAGAGAATTTGAATAATCAAATTCTCTATTTATTTAATAAATCTTTAAAATTCTTTTCAAAATAAATCAGTATCGTATCAAACTCTTTCTGTAAAATATAGTTGTCTAAATATTCTTTTAAAATCACTTCTATAGCTATTGTAATTATACTTAATATCCAAGCTATTGATGTTTTAAATTCTTCTAATCTTAAGTCACCATCAATATATATTCCTTTATCTGTTTTACTACCTATTCCTAAAACGTAGCCACCATCTCCTCTTATATCTATGCCATCATAAAGATTAACACGATTACTGATTGTCTTATTAACATGGTAATAAAGATGATATCCTCCCGAAGGAGTTTTAATAATTGCTGTGGTAGGTAATCCTTTTCCATGTTTTTTTATGCTTTGTAATCCATCTTTTCCATTTTTAACATCAATATCAATTACCAACAAACCATTACCAGTAACTAAACCAATGTTATAGTTTGGATTTTTATTCCACCAATAATCTATTTGATTCAAATTCGTAGTAGACTCGTATTTCCACGATTCTAACACTTGTTCTCCTTTTGTATTTGGCTTTAAAGGAAAAATCTTAAATCCTTTTTTTGCATAATTTAATGCATTATTTTTTAATTCACTCATTACTTGCACCATACCATTTCTCATTAAAGTATGCTCTGGAAACTTTTCCAGCTATTGTAAGATAACCATCTTCTCTCAAATCATCATTCATCTTTTTTATGATTTGATACGCTTTACTTTGGCTTACTCCCAATAACTGAGATACTTCATGAGCATTTACATACGCACTTTTATTTTCCATAATTATTTCTCCTCCAATATTTCATAAATTTTTACACCTAAAGCTTGTGCAATTTTTTCTACTGTACGTAAATTACCTATTCTCTCTTTGTTCATTAAGCCTATTACTGTACTGTAAGCTAGGTTGTTTATTTTGCAAAACTGTCTTAAACTCATTTGTTGTTTTGCTAGAATAATCTTTATTTTAACTGAACTAATATACATCTTTTTCCACCTCCATCTCTTATGTAAACAACCTATTTCAAGTCACCTTACACTCAAATATTACCATATTTAGGTTAATATTCAACATATTTTTATTTATTTTGAGTAATTTATTACTTATTTTAGGTAAATCATATTTACATAAACCCTAAATTTACCTATAATGTGTAATGAAAGGAGGAAATATGAGTACGTTTTCTGAAATACTTAAACGCGAAAGAGAGAATAAAGGTTATAGTAAGGCTGAATTAGCAAGAAAACTTAACATACCCTATACCACTTATCAAAATTACGAAAATTGATGTTATCAAACAAATATCTGAAGAATTAGGAATCAATCCATCTGTATTCTTTGACTTAGAAAATAGGGATCCATTATATGAACGAAATTTTCATCCAATTGATCACTCAGAAATAGAGTGCATCATGCTTTATGATTCTGGAAAATTTGAGTATATGAAAGACACATTCGATAATCATCGTAAGGAGTTATATAGACAAAGTTGGAAGGTTCATGACATGTTTGATAATTTTTATAATGCACTTATTGAACTACGTGCTAAAACTTTTGTTGAAGTTGATCACGAAAAGCTCAAGTATATTCGTTGGGATATTTTAGATATACTTGAAAGAACTGACATAGATACTAGATTTCAATATGAAAAAACCATCTATGAGTCACAATATATGAACGAAGAATGTATCAACGAGTTTAAGGAAAGAAATCCTGATTATAAAAAACAAATTATTAATAAAATTCTTTTTCCTAATAATGATTTTAATTTCGAATTCGAAACTGAAGAATCTATTGATGGTATGTACAAAGTTGCTTTGGCTTACTATTTCAAAAATAAGTATAAGATTACATAATAAAAAAACACCCTAGCGCCAACTAGAGTGTAAAGCATGAAAAAGAATTACCTACCACAGCAATCATTTTTCATGCTCCAATTTTACCACGAAAAGGAGCGAATAACAATGCCAACGTATTATGACGAAAAGACCAAAACATGGTTTTGTCAATTTAGATATACCGATAGTAACGGTAATAAAAAGCAAAAAAGAAAAAGAGGATTTAAAACAAAAGAGGAAGCTAAAGAGTTTGAAAGAGATTTTTTAGCCACACAACAACAAT
>ERZ826242.666-NODE-666-length-46709-cov-5.815428_pt1 | contig 46709 bp, 29 predicted proteins | sample MGYA00519871_ERZ826242 | MGnify/ENA primary metagenome ERZ826242 (study PRJEB31778, sample SAMEA3449226) | human gut metagenome | biome: human gut; feature: human-associated habitat; material: faeces | place: United Kingdom | collected 2010/2012 ... | reverse complement strand
GGCCGGTGTGTCCATCTACGACGCCATGATGTCCTTCGTCACCGACACCCTGCCCCAGTACAAGAACGACCCCGTCATTGTTACCGCCATGCGCGAGGCCTGCCACCACAACCTGTACGCCATCGCCAACTCCTGCGGTATGAACGGCGTCGGCGCTGACACCACCATCAAGGTCAAGGAGCTGGGTCTGGTTAGCCTGCTCAAGAACATTGCCCGCATCTCCGTGGCGCTGTTCGTTGTCTTTACCGTGCTGTGGGTGCTGGGCGGCAAGAAGTTCCGCAAGACCGAAGAATACAAGGCTTATAAAGATTTCAAAAAATCCCTGAAAGCCGCTAAGAAAGCCTAACCCCCCCCTACAGGATCCCGCAAGCTCCCCGCCGCCCCGGCGGGGACTTTTGAGTAAATTCTCCCCCACAACAAGGAGCAGCCCATGAGTGAAAATGCAAAGGCAGCGGGTGTCAACCGCGCCAAACTCTATCAGCTGGTGCTTTTCCCGCTGAATAACGGTGCCACCAACGTATACTATGTACTGGTGCTTTCCTACATTGCTACCTTTGGCAGCAATGTGCTGGCGCTGGGTACCCTGTTTGCCTCGGTCATGGTTACGGCCATGCGCCTGTGCGATGCCATTACTGACCCCATCATCGGCGCACTGATGGACCGCACCAACGGCAGGTTCGGCAAGTTCCGCCCGTTCATGGCCATCGGCAACCTGATTATGGCCGTCAGCATCCTGATTCTGTACGGCATCACCCCCATGATTCCCGACACCATGATGTGGGCCCGCTATGCTGCCTTTGTAGGGCTGTATTTCGTCTGGGTCATCGGCTACACCTTCCAGACCAGCTGCACCCGCTCCGGCCAGACGGTGCTGACCAACGACCCCAAGCAGCGCCCGCTGTTCACCATCTTCAACACGGTCGGCTCTCTGTTGGGCATGGGCGTCATGCAGTTCTTTGCCCCTATCCTGGCCAAGAACTTTGAGGGCGGCTATTCCTCCGCCGGGTTCTTCCGTACCCTGGCCCCGGTAGGCATCATCATGTCCATCGTGCTGACCATCCTGGCCATCATCGGCATCTGGGAGAAGGACCAGCCCAAGTACTTTGGCATCGGCGGCGAAAAGACCGAGAAGGTCAAAGTCTCCGAGTATCTCCAGATCATCAAAGAGAACAAGCCCATGCAGCGCCTGATGGTCGCCGGCGCCGGCACCAAGCTGGCCCTGTCCATCGCCAACAATACCACCGTGCTGTGCATGCTGTATGGCTGCATGATGGGCGCTTACGATGGGCTCTACCTGCCCATGATGGTGCTGGGCTATGTGTTCAGCGTGCCGTTCTTCCTGCTGTCGGTCCGTACCAGCCAGAAAAAGGGCCAGAAAGCCAGTCTGACCAAATATGTCAGTGTGGCGCTGGTCTGCTACATTGGCGTTTTTGTGCTGCTGGCACTGTGGGGCCGCGGTGATGCGTTCCACCTGTCCCTGATGGGGGAGAACGGTCTGTCCATCAACTTGTACACCGTACTGTTCATCCTCTTCTTCGGCATCGGCTATGGCGCCTACTACGCCACCGCCGATATGCCCATCCCCATGGTGGCCGACTGCTCGGACTACGAGACTTACCGCTCCGGCAAGTATATCCCCGGCATCATGGGCACTCTGTTCAGCTTGGTGGATAAGCTGGTTTCCAGCCTGTCGGCCACGGTTGTCGGCATTGCCGTCACCTTCATCGGCCTGAACAATCTGCCCACCCAGTATGACCCCTATACCCCCGGTATGAACGTGGTGGTCATCGTGCTGTTCTGTGTGATTCCCATGCTGGCCTGGGCGGCGACCTTGATTGCCATGAAGGGCTACAGCCTGACCGGCGAAAAGATGAAAGAGATCCAGGCCATCAACGCCTGCCGCCGCGACGCTGTTGCGGGCGGCATGAAGCTGGAAGATGCCATGGCCAAGTGGCAGACCATCGACCAGCTGCCTGCTGAGTACAAGGCCAACTAACTTCGCTGTATCCTATCTTCTCCATTGCCCCGGGCACCGCAAGGCCCGGGGCCTTTGTGTTTGTGCAGAACACAAAATGCGAAAACTGCAAAACCTTATTGACAGCCTGGGCTTCCCGTTCTCGGACCCTACCGCCGAGGGGCCGGTCATCCAGGGGGCCAACCTGCGCGCTTTGCAGGGCGGTGTGACCACCGATAAAATCTTTGATTTCGTCCGCGAACTGCGCAAGGATGTCATCATCCCGATGGTGTTCATGACCTACGCCAACGTGGTTTTCTCCTACGGCACCGCCGCCCCGGAACACATCGGCGCGTATGTGAAAAGCATGAAGGACGCGCTGCGCTAAAACTTGCCATTTTCCCATTCATATAAAATGCCCCCGTCCAGGTCCCTCAACCTGGCGGGGGCATACTTGCTTATTCAGAGCAGCCTAGGGGAAATACTGCCAAGGGGGTCAGGCATTTTGGCTGCGCCCCCGCTCTGCAAACCACCAGACAAGGGCGGCGGCCAATGCGGCCAGGCTGGCTGCAGCGCCCGGCACCACGCCGGGGTGGGTGTAGCGCAGGGTAACGGTGCAATCGCCCTGGGGCAGCGATACGCCGAGTAACCCGCCAAACAGCGCCGAGGGCTGCACCTCCTCACCGTTGACGGTGACGACCCAATTGTCATCGTAGGCAAAGCTCAGTGCCAGCAGGTCGTTGTCACCGCTGACGGCGCAGTGCACATCGATGCGCCCGCCCTCCCGGATATCGGCATCCACATCCTGCACCTGCTGCCGAGCGGTGGCCAGGGCGGCGCTGTCCAGCTGGTAGATTTGGGTGTTGGTATGGAAAATTTCGTCGTCGGCAATGCCCAGCACCATTGTCACGTGCTGCCCGGCGGTAAAGCTGGGCAGGCAGATGACACCGCCCAGGCTTTCCGGCTCAAAATATTGGGCGTAGAGTTTGCCATCCACCACTACGTCGATGGGCAGCTGCTCCTCGGTGCCGGGGATGGCCATGTAGGCAGGCCCGGTGAGGGGCGCGGTAAAGTCCACCTGCACGGTGCCTTTGTCGGTCACGCTAAAGGTAGGCTCCACGCTGACCAGCGCGGTGTCCGTGCAGCCTGTCAGGCTTTGCAGCATGGCGTTCTGCATGGTAAAGGTGTTGTCGGCTAGTGCGTCCACGTCCACGGACAGGGCATCCTGCCGGGCCAGGTAGGCCAGCGGGAAGGCCGCGTCATTCTTATATAAAGTATAGGCAGAGTCGCAGTCCACCGGCTGCCAGTGCCCGGCCACCGGGCGGCTGCCATCGCTGTACAGCCAGCGGATGCCCAGCAGGCTGTCGGCCACGCCGGTGCTGCCCCAGCCGTAGGTGGAGTAACCCACGTAGCCCAGCTGCTCCAGCAGCTCCTTGGCGGTGCTGGCTTTGGTGCTGGAATAGTGGCTGATGCCCCAATAGCCCAGCAGGAAAGGGTCGTTCAGCGTGTGCAGAAAGTTCTTCTCGATGCGGCAATCGCCGTCGGTCTCGGCCTTGGCAGTGGCCACGGCAGCGGCAGCGTTATCGTAAAAGGTGGTAAAGGCGGCCAGGTCGAACTGCTCAAACTTGCGCAGGGCCAAAACCGTGTTGGCGCCCAGGTCGGCGGCGGTCAGCAGGGCCGCCGTACCGCAGAGCAGCCGCCGCTTGTTTACAGGCAAAGCGGGCTTTTCAATCAGCAGCCACGCCAGAATCAGAGATAACGTACACAGCCCCGCCGCGGCAACCAGTTTGGTCTTGCTGAACAGCTCCGCCCCGGCGGCCAGGGGATACCCCGCCAGCCAGACCAGCGTCAGCCCGGCGGCCAGCCCCCAGGCGCGGCGGCGCTGGGGCCCCGCCGTCAGCACCCGCGCGGCCAGCAGAATGACCACCGCGCTGAACAAAAAGCTGTACCGGTAGGGGAACCACACCGGCTGCTTCATGCCGTGCCAGATTTGGTCTACACCTTTTACCCAAAAGCTGCCCGCCAGCGCCGCCAGCAGCGCGGCAAAGCCCAGCTTTTCCCGGCGGGGCGCATTGCCGCAAAAGTACAGCAGCACCAGCGGCACCAGCACCACGCCGCAGTAAATATTGGGCAGACCGTTGGTGACATCGTTCCAGAAAAAGTTGCCGAAGAACAGCCGGTAGGGGAGTTGTAATAAATTAAACTGGGGCGTCAGGCTGAAGGTGAAGTCAAACAGCCCGCCTTTGCTTTCCTGCACTTCCAAAAGCACCGGCAGCAAAAAGAAGAAACTCAGCCCCGCCGCCAGCACGCCGCTGGCCGCAAAGGCAACGAAGCGGCGGCCAAACCGTCCCTGCCCCCGGCTGGGCCACAGGCACAAAAAGTACAGGATGCTGAACAGACACACCGGCCAGGCAATATAAAAGTTGAGCAAAATGCAAAGGAAGACCAGCACCGTAAAGCCCCAGTGGCGGCCCTGGCGCATCAGGTCGTCCAGTGCAGCCAGCACCAGCGGCAGCAGCCAGACCACATCCATCCAGATGATGTTCTGGTTGTACACGATGCAGAACGCGCAGAAGGCATAGCACTGCCCCAGCACTGCAAACAATGGGTCTGCCTTGGCAAAGTGGCGCTGCAAATACCAGCAGAACGCCGCCGCGGTAACGCCGGTGCGCAATAAAAAGATAAGCCCTGCCGCCTGCGGCACCATGCGGGTGGGCAGCAGCAGAAACAGCAGGTTAAAGGGACTGTTCATGTAGTAGGCGAACAGCCCCAGGGTGCTGCCACCCGCCAGCTTGCCGAAACTGTAAAAGAAGCCGCCCTGTTTGACCCGCGCCCACATATCGGTGATGTAGTTTACGTACAGCCCGCGCAGGTCGCCGGTAAGCACGGTGCCGGTGCCAAAGGGCCACCAGCCCAGACAAAAATAGACCGCCGCCATCAACAGGCAGCCGCCCCCAAATGCCGCCAAAGTCAGCGGCCAGTATTTTTTCTTTTCCATGGTGTATCCTCTACTATAAAAATGTCGCAGCTTGCAATAGCCCCCTCCCAGAGGGAGACTTTCGATTAACCTACCGATTATAGCACGCCTGCCGCTGCAAAACATGAAATATTGGTGAACACCCTGTAAAAAATGCGGATGACCTTTTCAACCTTGCGGAACAACGTTGAAAGCCTGGAATAAATGCTGTATAATGACTTTATAAAAAATTAGCAGCAAAAGCGATGAAGGCTATCCTTATATAGAGAAATGGAGAAAACCCTATGGCAACGATGGAAGATGTGGCAAAGGCGGCAAAAGTTTCTCGCGCGACAGTATCGAGAGTGCTTTCCAATTACCCATCTATAAAGCCGGAAACCCGCCAGCAGGTCATGTACTGGGTACGAGAGCTGCATTATGAGCCAAACCAGGTGGCGCAAAACCTTGCGGGACACCACACCAATCTAATCGGTGTGCTATTTTCGGACCTGTCCAACCCGTTGTATGCGGCACTTTCTACAGCAATCATCCGGGAAGCGGAGCGCGAGGGATACAGCGTGATTGTGGGGGATGCCCAGCGCGAACGTGCCCGGGAAGTGAACATCATCAACAGCTTCAAGCGCCGAAAAGTGGACGGCATTATTGTGCGTGCCATCGGCCGCCCCAATGAGAAACTGTATAAAGAACTGTCAATCCCAATGGTCAGCCTGTATAAGGTGATTGGGCATAAAAACATCATCATCAGCTCCGAAGAAGGCGGTGCCCAGGTGGCGCGTCATTTTTACGGCACAGGCCGGGTGCGTGTGGGGTATTTGGGGCCTACCAGTGCCCTCTATGGTAACGACAAGCTGGCAGGTTTGCAGGCAGGGCTGGATTCTTGTGGGCTGCAGATCGAAAAAATCTTGCCCTGCAACCAGCATGAAACCGCCGAGAACCAGAAAGCTTATCAGATTTTTACAGAATATCTGCAGGGAAATGACCCCCGCGCAGTGAATGCCTGGTTTGCGCACAGTGATATTGCCGCCAGTGATATTATCCGCGCGCTGATGGAACATGGTGTACAGGTCCCCCAGGAGGTGAGCGTCTGTGGATACAATGATACCCTGCTGGCCCGCAAAATGATTCCATCGCTTACTTCCGTTGCATCGCCTGTTGATGAAATGGCACGCAATGCCATTGCTTTACTCTTGAAAGAAATCCGCGGTGATGACGGGACGGAAAACGTTTACCTGGCCCCGCACCTGCTGATTCGGGAGTCATCCCTTGTCAAAATAGACAAATGAACGCTCGCGTTCATGGCCAAAAGAGAGAAAACAACGTGGATTGGTTGACAAAGCACAAAAATGGTGCTATGTTGTGAACGAAATGAACGCGCGTTCATAATTGCAAGGCTACGTTCATGAACCGGAAATGCACGCAGCGAAAAAATGGACACAACCAAAAATGGGAGGAAACCATGAGTAAAGAAAGAGATGTTGCAGAACAGATCCTGCAGCACATCGGCGGAAAAGAAAATGTTGTCAGTGCAGAACATTGCGCAACGCGTCTGCGCCTGATCCTGAAAGATGATTCTCGCTTTGATAAAAAGCAGATCGAGGCCATTGATGGGGTGAAGGGCAGCTTTAAGGCTGCTGGCCAGCATCAGATCATCCTGGGCACCGGCTTTGTTGATAAGGTCTATGCACAGTTCATGGAGATTGCTAACTTCCAGGAGGGTGAGCTGAAGACTAAGGCAGAAGCCACCGCAGGAAACATGAACTGGTTCCAGAAGGCATCCCGTCTGCTGGGTGATGTGTTCCTGCCCATTATTCCCATCCTGGTTGCTACCGGCTTGTTTATGGGCGTACGCAGCCTGATCACCAACCTAGGCGTAACGTTGGACCCCACGGCATTGACCCTTTCCCAGGTGCTGATCGATACGGCATTCGCCTTCCTACCAGCCCTGGTCACCTACTCGGTCATGAAAAAGTTTGGCGGTTCCCCGGCACTGGGCATTGTCATCGGCCTGATGCTGGTTGCTCCGCAGCTGCCCAACGCCAACCAGGTGGCTGCCGGTAATGTAGAACCAATCTACCTGTCCCTCGGCGCGCTGTCTGTGCCAATCGTTGGTTATCAGGGGTCGGTTCTGCCCGCCCTGGTGCTGGGTATCATCGCAGCCAAGATTGAAAAGGCTTTGAAAAAAGTCGTGCCGGATGTCCTGGATCTGATCGTTACTCCTTTCGTCACGCTGCTTTGCAGCATGGTCATTGGCCTGATCGTGATCGGCCCCATCATGCACGTTGTGGAGCAGGGCCTGCTCATCGGCGTACAGGCACTTATGAACATTCCCTTCGGAGTAGGCGGCTTCATCGTGGGTGCCCTGCAGCAGGTAGTTGTTATCACCGGCCTGCATCATACCTTCAAAACGCTGGAAATTGAGTTGCTGGCCAACACCGGTGCAAACCCCTTCAACACGCTGACCTGCGGTGCTATCGTGGCACAGTGCGGTGCTGCAGTAGCTGCTGCCCTGAAGCTGAAGGATAAGAAGCAGAAGTCCCTCTACCTGTCCGAGGTCCTGCCTGCTTCCCTTGGCATCACCGAGCCGCTGATCTTCGGCGGCAACCTGCCTCGCCTGACTCCCTTCGTCTGCGCCTGCGTGGGCGGCGGCTGTGCTGGTGCGTTCTCCTCCATCATGGGCCTTGCTGCAACGGGCATGTCCATCACGGCAATCCCCGGTATGCTGCTTTACCTGAACGGCCAGCTGCCCCAGTATCTCATTGCCTGTGCAATCGGCTTTGTGGTTGCCTTTGTGCTGACCACGGTATTTTACAAGCCGAAAGAAAATTGAAAACTTACGAAAGTGAGCGTGCATAAGGATGGAACGCTTATACAACAACATTCAGCTGCCGGATGTCTGGCCACCGAAAAATAAGGAGACGACCCTGGACCAACCGCTGGAAGTGCCCTATCTCTCCCAGAAGCCGGATACCATTGATATTCGGGTGGGCCGTCAGCTCTTTGTGGATGACTTTCTGATTGCGGAAACCGACCTTGTCCGGGTAGAAGGCAAGCCGGAGACCCAGCCCCAGCCGCTTTTGCAGCCGGAGACCGAGATGGAACTGAACAGCGGGTACTGCACCTGCGCCTGTCCCTTCAACGGCGGTGTCTTTTATGATCCCCAAAGTGCAGCCTACAAAATGTGGTATCAGGCAGGCTGGTTCGATGGCAGCGCCTATGCGGAAAGCAAGGATGGCCTGCACTGGAAACGTTTGCATGAGTTGGACCCCAGCTGCAGCAGTGACCGTGTTCTGCCCCGCGTATCGGGCCAGATGCGCGATGGTGATGCTGTGTGGCTGGATCTGCAAACTGCCAATGAAGCAGAGCGCTATAAGATGCTGGCGTTTTACCGTTGCTTTGATAAGGACTATCGGTATTATCCGTTTAAACCTAAGCATGCCCACGATGACCCGACCTCGGTCCCGCCGAAAGAGATCACGATGCTCTATGCCTCGCCCGACGGCCTGCATTGGACCCCGAAAGGGGAGACCGGCCCCAGCGGCGATAACACGACCTTCTTTTACAATCCGTTCCGCAAAAAGTGGATCTACAGTATGCGCACCTTCTCCACACTGGACAGCCGTGTGCGTGTGCGTGGTTACTATGAGACCGATGACCTCTTTGCGGGAAAGGATTGGAAAGCGGAGGATGTAAGCTTCTGGTCCCGTACAGACATCTATGACCGCCCGGACCCGGATCTGGGTTACTACACACAATTGTATAACCTGGATGCGGTTGGGTACGAAAGTGTCATGCTTGGCATGTACTCGGTCTTTATGGGGCCGCCTAACTTCGTAGCGGAAAAGACCGGCCTGCCCAAGATCAATGACTTGAAACTGGGATTCAGCCGGGACGGCTTCCATTTTTCTCGTGGCTCCTACAGCAATTTCCTGTCATCCTCCCGCCAGAAAGGCAGCTGGGACTACGGCTACCTGCACCCGGCCAATGGCATCTGCACGGTAGCAGGGGATAAGCTGCATTTCTACTACTCTGCTTTTTCGGGTGCATCACCGCATTTTGGCAGCCACAAATATTCCGGCGGTGCGGTGGGCGTTGCCACTTTGCGCCGGGACGGTTTTGCCGCGATGGTGACAGAAAACGGCAGCGGTACATTGCTGACGGAAAAATTGACCTATGCAGGCAATCATTTCTTTGTTAACGCGGATTGCAGCCAGGGTGAGCTGTGGGCGGAACTGCTGGATGCGGAAGAACATCCGCTGCCGGGCTATACCCGTGCGGAATGCTGCACCCTGCGCGGCAAGGACAGCACCCGCTGGGAACTGCACTGGAATGCTAAGGGTGAGCAGACTCCTTGGCCGCAGGTGATAAGAGTCCGGTTTGGCTTGCAAAATGCCAAGCTGTACGCCTTCTGGATCACCGACAGCGCCGAGGGCAAGAGCCATGGTTACCTTGCGGCAGGTTCCCCCGAAGCCAATGCCCGGGGCAAAGACGAATAACCCTAAATACAAAGCGGTATGCGGATACGCATACCGCTTTTGCTGTAGCAGGCAAAATTGAAGATTGAATCTACCCACCCAATATGCTATACTACTATCATGGTGTGCCCTGGTTTAGGGGCGTTTTGGGTTGTAGATAGGGAAAGGAATCATCGATGAAAATAGGATTTGACAACAACAAATACCTTACCATGCAGTCGGCGCATATCCGGGAGCGGATCGCCCAGTTTGACAACAAGCTCTACCTGGAGTTTGGCGGCAAGCTGTTTGACGACTACCACGCTTCCCGCGTGCTGCCGGGCTTTCAGCCGGACTCCAAGCTGCAGATGCTGCTGCAATTGAAAGACCAGGCCGAGATCGTCGTCGTCATCAGCGCCGAGGACATCGTGAACAACAAAGTCCGCGGTGACTACGGCATCACCTACGATATGGACGTGCTGCGCCTGATCGACGCCTTCCAGGGTGTGGGACTGTTTGTGGGCAGCGTTTGCGTGACGATGTACACCGCCCACCCCGATGTGGAAAACTTCGAGGCCAAGCTCAACAGCCTGGGCATCCGCACCTTCCGCCACTACAAGATCGCCGGTTATCCCAACGATGTAGCCCATATCGTCAGCGATGACGGCTACGGCAAAAACGATTACATCGAGACCCAGCGCCCGCTGGTGGTCATCACCGCGCCCGGCCCCGGCTCCGGCAAGATGGCGGTCTGCCTGTCCCAGCTGTACCACGAGTACAAGCGCGGCGTGCGGGCCGGTTACGCCAAGTTTGAGACCTTCCCCATCTGGAACCTGCCCCTCAAGCACCCGGTCAACCTTGCGTATGAGGCCGCAACCGCCGACCTGAACGACGTGAACATGATCGACCCGTTCCATCTGGAAGCCTACGGCGAGACCACCGTCAACTACAACCGCGATATTGAAATTTTCCCGGTGGTCAACGCCATGTTTGAGCTGATCGCCGGCAAAAGTCCCTACCGTTCGCCCACAGATATGGGCGTGAATATGGCGGGCAACTGCATCATTGACGATGAAGTCTGCCGTGAAGCCTCGCTGAAAGAGATCGTCCGCCGCTACTACAAATGTATGTGCGACCAGAAAGTCAGCGGCGTGGTCAAGCAGGACCGCTTCAAGCTGGAACTGCTGATGAACCAGGCGGGCATCGCCCCCGGCGACCGTGAGGTGGAGAAAAAAGCCGCCGCCTGTTCCGAGGCCATCGACGGTGCCCCGGCGGCTGCCATTGAGCTGGCCGACGGCAGCATCGTCACCGGCAAAACCGGCCCGCTGCTGGGCGCGGCATCCTCGGCCCTGCTGAATGCGCTGAAGCGGCTGGCAGGCATCGACCAGGAGATCGACCTGGTATCCTCCAAGGCAATCGAGCCCATCCAGCAGTTGAAGACCACTTACCTGGGCAGCAAGAACCCCCGCCTGCACACGGACGAGATTTTGATTGCCCTGTCCAGCTCGGCCTACGAGAACCCCATCGCCGCCGCGGCTATGCGGGAACTGCCCAAACTGCGCGGCTGTGACATCCACACCACGGTCATCCTGTCCGGCGTGGACATCGACACGCTGAAAAAGTTAGGGCTGAACCTGACCAGCACCCCCCATTACGAGGAAGAGGACCGCATGTATCATAAGCGGTAAGATAAAAGGCTCCCTTTGAGGGGAGCTGTCACCGAAGGTGACTGAGGGGTGGCTCTCGTGCCGCTCGTGGCTAAAGTAACCACCCCTCACCCGCTGCGCGGGAGCGCTCCCCTTCTGGCACTTCGTGCCACCTCCCCCGTATCGGGGGAGTCTGTCCTCGAGGGGAGCCTTTTGCAGTTATCATTATTACTATTATCACCATCCTATTCATTATATTCATCCTATTCATTACATTCATCCTATTCATTACATCACAGTGGCAACGAATATAACGAATATAACGAATATAATGAATAAGATGAATAGGATAGTAAATTTACATTAGGATACTATCTACATCCAACCCCCTCCCCACGAGGGGGCTGTTTTTATCGTAACTTTATTTCACTTACCTGTTTTGCGGCTGAAAATCTGAATGTTCTTTGTGCAAAAAAGCAAAAAAACATAAGTAAAACCGTCATTTTGCCGTTTTATCTAAAATTTTGTTTCAAACACTTGACGTTTTGGTGAAAAAAGAGTACAATCCAAAACATAAGATCACCGGCGAGGAAACGGTGACCACAAAACCACAAAATCGAAGGGAGAACACAACACATGAAAAAGCTTGTTGCACTTACCATGGCTACGGCTATGACCCTCTCTCTGGCAGCATGCGGCGGCGCATCTTCCAGCAGCGCAGCAGCATCCACCGCCACGACGGACACGGCATCCTCTGCCGCCGAATCCACGGCCTCTGAAGCCGAGGACACCATCACCGTTATGGTGCCCCCCGTCACCGGCGACTATCTGGATAAGATGACCGAGTGGGCAGACGAGTTCCACGAGATGTATCCCAACCTGACCATGGAAGTCATCGGCACCTCCTGGGACGACCACACCACCAAGCTGTCCACCATGGCCCAGGCCGGCGAGGCTCCGGACATCTCCGAGATCTCCTACGCAGGCCTGGCAACCTACGTCGAAAACGGCACCGCCCTGAACCTGAGCGAGTACATGGACAAAGATCAGCTGGCTGACTTTGACCAGAACGCCCTTGACTACATGACCGTCGAGAATAACGTCTACGGCCTGCCCCTCTACATCACCATCCAGGCACTGGGCGCCAACAAGGATATGCTGGAAGCCGCCGGTGTGGATGTTGCCAAGGTACAGGAGAGCGGCTGGACTTACGATGAGTTCATGGAAGCCATCAAGAACGGCACCAAGGACGACACCTTCGGCTTCGTCTTCGCCAACTCCGGCGCAACCGCTTCTGACTTCCTGAACATCTTCGGTGTCAGCGCCGGCCTGAACAACGCTTTCAACTCCGACCTGAAGTATGAGTACACCAGCACCAAGATGCTGAACCTGCTGACCGCCGTTGAGGAAATGACCAAGTCCAGCTACATGCCCAACTACGGTGTCGAGGCTTCCCAGCGTATGGTCATGTGCGAGACCGGCAATGCCATGATCTTCGGCAAGGCCATGCCTCTGTTCGAGAACAACATCAACAAGAACAACGCCGCGATCGAGGCAAACGACGGCACCGCTGTTGAGAACTCTATCCCCGTTACCTACGCGTTCCTGCCGGTTCCCACCATGGACGGCGTGGAGGAAAGCTGCTACGGCACCGTCGACGGTCTGGTCGCTTTCCGCAACAGCAACTCCACCGATGAGCACATCCAGAACGTTATGAAGGCCCTGTACTTCCTGTCCTCCGGCGAACGTGCCGCTTACGTTGATGCTACCACCTGCCTGGACGGTGTCTGCGCTTCCGCCCGTGAGGCTCTCGCTTCCATGGATACCGGCGACCGTGACCAGGGCAACATCGACTGCGCTGCCCGCCTGATCAAGACCGTTGTCGCTCCTCCGACCGGCATCACCGCTGAGCAGACCGCAAGCGCCAAGCAGCTGATGGACGAGGTCATCGTGCCCAAGTTCCAGGCTCTGATCGCTGGCGAGACCACCGCACAGGCCATGTACGACGAGATCGTCAAGCAGGCTACCGCCGTCTTTGGCGAGGATGGCTGCGACCTGACCTGATTTTGCCGCTGCCCCAACTGAATCCGCACTGAATGGGAGTTGCGCATAACCCCCGTTCAGCTATGGCGGCTCCCCCCGGCTTACTGGTGGCGAGCCGCCATTTCTATAGGATATTATAGCGCAAAAACAACGTTGGCACGCTGTGTATCCAGAACACCGCAGGAGGTTCCCGAATGTCGAAATCCACCCAACCGGCGGCCGCGAAGCCGCGCAAAAAGCCCTTTTTCACCAACGATGATCTGTGGGGCTATGCGTTCATCGGCGTTGCCGTCATCTTCTTTTTGATGTTTACCATCTACCCGCTGATCTCGGCTGTCATCACCAGCTTGGAGGATTACAAACCCTTCGGCTCTGACTTTGTCGGCCTGAAGAACTACCAGACCACCTTTACCAACGCTCTGTTCTGGAAGTCCCTCAAAAATACGCTGGTCTACACCGCCGTGGTCGTGCCGCTTTCGCTGCTGATCTCCTTCGCGGTGGCCATCCTTATCATGCCCTTTAAAAAGAAGCTGCAGTCTGTCTTTAAGGCCATGTACTACCTGCCCGCCGTTGCCTCCGGCATCGCGCTTTCGGTGGTGTGGCTGTGGATCTACGATTCCTCGCCCTCCGGCCTGTTCAACCAGCTGCTCACCTTCTTCCATCTGCCCATCCAGAACTGGCTGGGTTCCAGCAAGACCTCGATGCTGTCCCTGATGATCATGGCGCTGCTTTCCGGCCAGGGCCAGAACATCATCATCTACACCGCCGCCCTACTGGGTATCGATAACACCTACTTCGAGGCGGCCGAGCTGGACGGCGCGACCTTCATGCAGAAGGTCACCCGCATCGTATTCCCGCTGGTCAAGCCCACCACCCTGTTCCTGCTGGTTACCGGCGTCATCGGCTCCTTCCAGGTGTTCATGAACGCTTACATGATGACCGGCGGCGGCCCGGACAACGCCACCACGATGATCGGCCTGCTGATCTACAACAACGCCTTTACCTATAATAAGTACGGTCTGGCGTGCGCACAGGCGGTCATCCTTACCATCGTCATTGCGGCTATCTCGTTCCTGCAGTTCAAGATGGCCGGCAGCGATGTCGAATACTGAGAAAGGGGGAGAGATAAATGGCAAGTGGTCTGTATTCCCAGCATGTCAACAACAAAAAGATGCTGTATCTGCGCAACACCATCATCATTCTGGTGCTGGTCACCCTGGCAGTGTGCTGCCTGTTCCCGCTGTTTTACATGATCGTCAACTCCTTCGGCCCTGCGGTCGAGGCTGCCTCCTCCAACCGCTCGGTGTTCCCGACGTCCTGGAGTCTGGATTCCTACAAGGCGTTCTTCTCTTTCAGTGAGTACAGCGTCAAATGGCTGACCAACACCTTTGTGGTGTCCGCCTGTCAGGTGCTGGGCAATGTTGTGTTCGCCAGTCTGGCCGGTTATGCCTTTGCCAAGCTGAAGTTCAAGGGCAAGAACTTCCTGTTCAACCTGATTCTGATCGGCATGATGATCCCGTACCAGGTCACCCAGGTGCCCCTGTACATCCTGATCGTCAACAAGTTCCATCTGTCCAACTCCTACGCGGCGCTGGTGCTGCCGGGCCTGGTCACGTCGTATAACATCTTCCTGACCAAGCAGTTCTTCTCCAGCATCCCGACCTCGCTGCTGGAGAGTGCCAAGCTGGACGGCTGTAGCCAGCCCAAGATCTTTACCCATATCGTGCTGCCCCTGTCCAAGACCATTCTGGCGGTGCTGTCCATCAACACCTTCCTTTCCAGCTGGAACAACTTCTTCTGGCCCTTCCTGGTCACCTCCAAAGAGGCGATGTATACCATTCAGGTCGGCCTGAAGCAGTTCAAGTTTGCCAACACCACCCTGTTTGGCCCCATGATGGCCGGTGCCACCATCTCCGCTCTGCCCATGTTCATCCTGTTCTTCTGCCTGCAGAAGTACTTCCTCGAGGGCGTTACGGTCGGTGCTGTCAAGGGCTGATACCATGATACGTAATGCTGCCCCGGCGGACCACGCTGCCCTATTGGCCCTGTGGCAGGCAAACGCGCCCCGGCAGGGGTATGCGTCCCGCCCGGACGCTGAAGTGGACCGGCTGCTGTTCCGCCACCCGTATTTTTCCTATGAATATACCTTTGTAAGGGCAGAACAGGGGAGAGCGGTCGCCTTTATCTGCGGCTGTGTGGGAAACGACATCCCCCATGGGCGCGAGCGCGGCTGCTTCACCTGCCTTGCGGCAGACCCCGCCTGGGATACGCCCGAAACCACGGTGCAGTTGTTGGATGCGCTGGAAGAAGCTTTCCGTGTCGCGGGCAAAACCGCCAGCGCCGTGACCTTCTTCAACCCCATGCACCTGCCCTGGGTCATTCCCGGCTCGCCGGGGCATGAACACAACAACATGCCCGGCATTGCCACCGACCTGCCCCTGCATGAAAGAATGCTGGCCCACGGTTACACCGAAACCACCCAGGAAACTGCGATGTACCGAACTTTGACGGACTTTGCGATTCCGCCGGAGGTCCGCGCACTGGAACACCGCACAGCCGCCGAAGGCTGCACCCTCGCCCTGTATGACCCCAACCGCCACCACGGGCTGGACGCCATGCTGCAAGCGCTGGATAACCCGGACTGGACGGCCCGGGTCACAGCCGCCGCCCGCGACGGTCTCTGCCTGCCGGTGGCTTTGGCAGGGAACACGGTGGCCGGTTTCGCAGGCCCGGTTTACCCGGAGCCTACCGGCCGGGGCTACTTCGCGGGCATCGGCATCGCGCCGCAGTACCAGCACCGCCATCTGGGCAAGCTGCTTTTCTTTCGCCTGTGTGCGGAGGAAAAACGCGCCGGGGCAGTCTATATGTCACTGTTCACCGGCGTGGCCAACCCGGCACGTCGCATCTATGAAAGCGCTGGTTTTACCTCGGTGCGCACCTTTGGCGTACTGCTAAAAACGCTATGATGTACACAAACAAACAGCTTTTACAGCTGACGCTCCCGCTTTTTGCGGAGCAATTCCTCATCGTCTTTGTCGGTGTGGCCGATACCTTTATGGTGTCCTACGCGGGCGAGGCCGCCGTCTCCGGCGTGGCGCTGGTGGATACCATCAGCTTCCTGATCACTGCCGTGCTGGGTGCTTTGTGCACCGGCGGCGCGGTGGTGGCCAGCCAGTACCTTGGCAGCGGCGACCGGCAAAAGGTCGCGCTGACAGGCCGCTTATTGCTGGGTGGTGCCCTGCTCATCGGACTTGTTATCTTAGCAGGTGTTGAGTTGCTGGGTGCCCCGGCCCTGCGGCTGATCTTCGGCAATGTGGAGGCGGACGTCATGCAAAGTGCCCGCGACTACTTCCGCATCGTGGGGTTCAGCTACCCGTTTTTGGCGGTGTACAGCGCTATTACCGCGCTCTACCGCAGCCAGGGCAACAGCATGATCTCGATGGTCTCCAGCCTGGTCGTCAACCTCATCAATGTGGCGGGTAACTTCTGGTTCATCCGCATTATGGGGCTGGGTGCAGGCGGTGCAGCGCTGGCAACGGCGCTCTCCCGCGGGGTGGTGTGTTTGCTGCTCTGCGCGCTGGTGGCCCACAGCGGCATGCTGCACGACCCCGGCACCGTAATGCTGGCGGATTGCCGCAGCCTGACCGGCAAGATGCTGCGTATCGGTGTGCCCACAGGCGTCGAAAGCTCGCTGTTCAGTTTGGGCAAGCTGCTGGTCCAGCAGCTCTACGCCTCGCTGGGCACAGTGGCGCTGGCGGCCAATGCCGCCGCAGGGGCGCTCTCCTGTATTGCAACGCTGCCGGGCGGTGCTATCAGTCTGGCCATGCTGCCCGTCATCGGGCAGGCCATCGGCGCGGGCAAGCCTGACGAAGCCCGCCGCCTGGGCCGCAAGCTGCTGGCCATCGCCTACGTGCTGATGCTGGGCACCAACCTTCTCGTTTACATCTTCCTGCCGCAGCTTTCGGGCCTGTATGGCCTGACCGCCGAGACCACCGCCGTGGTCCACGACCTGCTGCTGTGGCACTGCATTTTTGCCTCGCTGTTCTACCCGGCCGGGTTCTGCATCCCTGCGGCGCTGCGCGCTGCCGGAGATGTGCGCTACCCCATGGTCATCAGCGTGGCGTCGATGCTGGTCTTTCGCGTCGGGCTAAGCTTCGTCTTTGTGCGGGGCTTCGGCCTGGGTGTGGTCAGCATCTGGATGGCAATTTTCGTGGATTGGGGCTTTAGGGCCGTACTGTTCGGCCTGCGCTTCCACTCCAATATCTGGCAAAAGAAAAAACTACTATAGGGCAACATCACACAATTCCCGCCCTTCGGGCTTAAGCACCGCTCCGGCGGCTGCGGCACGCCATCTGCGTTGCAAAAATGCTCGAGAATACACAAAGTATTCTCTGCGCTTTTTGCTTAGCAGCTGGCGCACCTCGCTCGCCGTATCGGCACTTAGAATTGTGTTCTGCCGCCCGAAAATACTACTGCAAAAGAAATCAAGGGGGACCGTTATGGTTGAACTCAAACGAATCCCGACCGAACAACGCAACGAAGCTACGGCCCATATCGACCGCATGTCCACGTTGGAGATGGTACGGCTGATCAATCAGGAGGATCACAAGGTGGCCGACGCTGTCGGCCGCGAGGCACAGCACATCGCCCGGGCCGTGGACATCATCACCGGCCATATGAAGCAGGGCGGACGGCTCATCTACGTAGGCGCCGGCACCTCCGGCCGGTTGGGTATCCTCGATGCTGTCGAGTGCCCGCCCACCTACTCCACCGAGCCGGAGCTGGTGCAGGGCCTCATCGCAGGCGGCACTCCGGCCATCTTCCGTGCCGTCGAAGGGGCCGAGGATGACCCCGATCTGGGCCGCAAGGATCTGGAAGAGATCCACTATACCAAACAGGATGTGCTGGTGGGCATCGCCGCCAGCGGCCGCACGCCCTATGTCATCGGCGCTATGGAGTACGCCAAGTCCCTGGGCGGCGTGACCATCGGTGTGACCTGCTGCCCCGGCAGCGAGATCGACACTCTGGCCGAGGTGGGCATCGCACCGATGCCCGGCCCCGAGGTCGTGACCGGCTCCACCCGCATGAAAAGCGGCACAGCCCAGAAAATGGTGCTGAACATGCTCTCCACCTGCACGATGATCCGCTTGGGCAAGGTGTACGGCAACCTGATGGTAGACGTCAAGCCCTCCAACGAGAAGCTGATCCGCCGCTGCGTGTCCATCGTCTGCGCGGCTGCCGAGTGCGACGAAGCCGCCGCTACCGCTGCGCTGGAGCAGTGCGGCTATCATCCCAAGATCGCCATCGTCATGCTGCTGTGCGGCTGCACCGCCGAGGAAGCCGAAAAACGCCTGACGGAAAAAGACGGCTATATCGCCCGGGTGGTGGGCTGATGCCCGCCCTGCGCTGCGGCGCGGACAGACTGGGAGAGTATAAACACCTGTTTAAAGATGCCCGCGTGGGTCTGGTCACTACGCCCACGGGCCGCACAAGTGACGGCCGCTCCACCATTGCCGCCTTGCAGCAGGCCGCTGACCTGCGTGTCCTGCTTGGCCCCGAACATGGTGTGCGGGGCGACGGCGCGGCAGGGGCGTTCATCCCCCAGTATACCGACGCCGCCACAGGCCTGCCGGTGTTCAGCCTCTATGGCAAAGACTCCAAGCGGCTGACCCCCGCCATGCTGGAAACTTTTGATGTGTTGGTGTATGATATACAGGATGTAGGCAGCCGGTACTACACCTTCCTCTCCACGCTGGCCTACCTCATCGAGGATTGCGCCGGGGCGGGCAAGCGGCTGGTGGTGCTGGACCGCCCCGACCCGCTGGGCGGAGAGATCATCGAGGGTACAACTTTGCGCCCCGGTATGGAGAGCTTTGTGGGCTGCTATCCGCTCCCCACTCGCTACGCCCTGACCATCGGCGAGTTTGCCCAAATGGTCAACGCCGAGCAGCACTTTGGCTGCGACCTTACCGTCGTACCCTGCACCGGCTGGCAGCGCGGCCAAAGCGCCCCGGCCTGGGGCACGCCGTGGATCATGCCCAGCCCCAACATCCCCAACTACGAAACGGCTCTGCTCTACGTAGGCACCTGCCTGTTTGAGGGCACCAATGTCTCCGAGGGCCGCGGCACCGCCGCTCCCTTCGCCGTCATCGGTGCGCCCTATATCCATGATGCCGAGGCGCTGGCGGCGGCTTTTAACGCCTGCGGCCTGCCCGGTATCTGCGCTACGCCGTACTATTTTACCCCGACGTTCTCCAAACATCAGGGCCAATTGTGCGGCGGTGTGCACCTGCACGTGCTGGATGCCGACGCCGTGCGCCCGCTTTCGGCAGGCCTGACCCTGCTGGAACTCATCCGGGATACCTGCCCCAATGACTTCGCCCTGCTGCCCCCGCATACCGAGGGCGGCCGCCCCTTTATCAGCCTGCTGGCAGGCCATCGGGAACTGGAACGCCCGGACTGGACGGTGGCGGAGCTTATCAAAGCCCAGGCCCCGGACGAAGCCGCCTTTGCCGCCCGCAAAGCGGCCTACCACTTGTATTGACGAGGTGCTTTTATGCGTACATTGCAAGAAATGACCCTGCAGGAAAAACTGGGCCAGCGATTGGCCGCGGGCTTTCAGGGGTTAGAGCCGCCGGAAGAATTTCTGCGGCTTATCAAAGAATATAAGGTCGGCAACATCATCCTTTTCCGCCGCAATATCCAGGATGGCCCCCAGCTGAAAAAGCTCTGCGCCACCCTGCGCAAAGTGGTGGAGGAAGAAACCGGCGTGACGCCCTTCATCACCATCGACCAGGAGGGCGGCGTTGTCACCCGCCTGCCGGAGAGTGAGGTCAACATCCCCGGCGCCATGGCGGTAGCCGCCACCGGCAACCCCCGCAACGCCTACGATATGGGCCTGCTGACCGCCCAGGAACTGCGCAGCTGCGGCGTGGATTTCAATCTGGCCCCGGTCATGGACATCAACTGCAACCCGGATAACCCGGTCATCGGCGTGCGCAGCTACGGCGATACGCCGGAGCGTGTGGCCGAATACGGCAGCCAGATGGTGCGCGGCCTGCTGGACGGCGGCGTCTACTGCTCGCTCAAGCATTTCCCCGGCCATGGCGATACGGCGGTGGACTCCCACCTTGGCCTGCCCTGCATCGACCGCAGCTTTGACGAGCTGATGCAGCGGGAACTGAAACCGTTTATTGCGGGCATCGAAGCCGGTGCACCCGCCGTGATGACCACCCACATCCTCTTTCCGCAGATCGAGCCGGAGCACATCCCCGCCACCATGTCCCGCCGCATCATGACGGGCCTCCTGCGGGAAAAGCTGGGCTTTGGCGGCATCATCATTTCCGACTGCATGGAGATGGACGCCATCAAAAAGTTCTACGGCACGGTCAACGGCGTGCTGGCTGCCATGAAAGCCGGTGTCGACCTGGTGTTCGTCTCCCAGACACCCGCCCTGGCCGCCGAAGCAATGCAAAATGCCCGCCGTGCCGCCGAAAACGGCGAGCTGGACCTGGCCGAACTGGACGTCAGCGTGCAGCGTATGCTGGAGGCCAAGGCCCAGTGCGCTGCCATGCAGCCCAAAACGCTGGGCGATGAAGCCGCTTGCCGCGCCCGCGCCGAGGAAGTGCGCGCCGCGTCCATCACCGCCGTACACCTGCCCCAGGGCGGCATGCCTGCCCTGGGCGACAACCCCTTGTTCCTGGGCTGCGCCGACTACCGCAGCACCATTGCCTCCAACGGCGAATCCAGCGGCTTCACTTTTCCTGAAGAAATGCGCCGCCACGCGGACAAAGGCACCGCGCTGGTTACCGACAAAGACCCCGGCGACGCTGAAATTGCCGAGGTCGTATCCCAGGCTGCGGCTCACAGCTGCATCGTGCTGGGCACCTACAACGGTCACATCCTGCAAGGCCAGCTGCGCCTGGCTAAGGCCCTGGCCGCCACCGGCCTGCCGATGATCTTAGTTGCGCTGCGCAACCCCTACGATTTGCGTAATATGCCCAACCATGTGGCCGCGCTGGCCGGGTGGGAGTACACCCGCCCGCTGTTTGACGCCCTGTGGCCGGTGCTGAACGGCACCGTCCGGCCCACGGGCAAACTGCCGCTGCTTACCCTGACAAAGGCGGCAAAATAATGGCACACCTGCAAATTGAGCAGCGGCTCGAAACACTGGGCGGGCAAAGCATCTTCCACGTCGTCCTGCCCGAGGCCGGCGACCTGCACGAAGCCCCGGTCGTCTACCTGCTCCACGGGGCAGGGGACAACGGCACAGGCTGGCTGCGCTACACCGCCGCCGAGCGCTGTGCCACCGAGAAGGGCTTGGTCCTCATCATCCCCGGCGTAGGCAACAGCTGGTACACGGATATGGCCAGCGGTGTACAGGCGTTTACCTGCGTCACGCAGGAATTGCCCGCCGTATGCCGCCGTATGTTTGGCCTGACGCAGAAGCGCGAAAAAACGCATGTCATCGGCCTTTCCATGGGTGGCTATGCGGCGCTGAAACTGGCATTGACCAATCCGTATAGTTATACGACCTGTACTGCACTTTCTGCTGCGGTCCGCCCGGAGCAGGTAGTCAAAAGCCCCGATTGGCCCTTGCCGCCTGCCGCCGCCCGTGCGGTGTTTGGCACCGGCATTGACCACGGCGAACTGCCGCCCCAGGCCGACCTGTGGCAGCTGGCCGCCAGTGCCGACCCTGCCGCCCTGCCTGCCATCCGCATGGTCTGCGGCGAACAGGATGCCCTGCTGCCCGCCAACCGGGAATTCCACGCGCTGCTGCAAAGCAAAGGCATCGCCCACACGTTTGAAACAGCCCCCGGTGCCCACACCTGGCCGTTCTGGGATGCCCAGCTCAAACGCGTCCTTGATCAGATTTTCCCATAACAAAAGGCTCCCCGCAAGGGGAGCCTGAATAGGTTACGCGCTTTTTTGCCCCCTCTGGCACTTCGTGCCACCTCCCCCGTATCGGGGGGCTGTCTCGCAGAGGGAGCCTTTTGGAGTTACCGATGATCCACCCTGTGCGACATACAAATCTGGTAGCTGCTCTCCAGCGTGCCCTGTATCGCCGCGTAATCCTGGCTGGCCAGCACGGTGAACAGCGCATCCACCACCATCAGCTGCGCCAACCGGCTGCTCATCGCGCCGCTGCGCACATACACTTCTTTCGACGATGTGTACAGCAGCAGCTTGCACCCCGCACTCAGCGGGGACTTGCTGTAATGGGTAATGCCAATGGTATGGCACCCGCTGGCCTGCACAGCCTCCAATGCCTGCAAGATCTCCTGCGTCTTGCCGGTGTTGGAAATAAACACCGCTGTATCGTCCTTTGTCAGCGTAGCACTGTAGCTTAGCTGCACATGGCTGTTAAAATTGAAAATGGCGTTTTTGCCAATGCGCAGCAGCTTGTCGCACAGGTCCGAGGCCACCAGCCCAGAGGCCCCCATACCAAACAGCTTGATGGATTTGGATTGCAGCAGCCAATCTGAGGCCGTCTGGTAGGCGGCGGGGTCCATCAGCTTGGAGGTCCGCTGCAGCGCCTGCAAACTGGCCGCCGTCACGTTCTGCAAAATTTCCTGGGCGCTTTTGCCCTCTCGCAGGTCAGAAAAATGCACGGTCGGGTCCACTTCCACCTGGGGCTCAGCGCTGTATTGCAGGTAGAGCTGCTGGCGCATGTCCTTCAACCCGGTGTAGCCGATCTCCTTGCACAGCCGCACCCAGGCCGCCGAGCTTACGCCGGATTGCCGCGCCAACTCGGCAATGGGGATGCTGTACAGCTCCCGCGTGTGGGCCAGCAGATAATCGGCCGCTTTCTGGCAGGTGGGGCTCAGTGCGCTGTAGCTGCTGCGCACCCGTACTTCTACATTAGTCATGCAGGGTCTCTCCTTCTTATGCCTTTACAGGCTCAGCTTGCCCATCACAACAGGGTGGGCCGCGCCAGTGGCGCTGGGGGCGTTGTTGCAGCGGCCGTGCAGCATCTCGTTGGCCAAAATCGCAAAGGCAACGGCCTCCTTGGCGTCGCTGTCCAGGCCCAGGGCCTCGTTGGTCACCACTTCGCAGCCGGGCAGGCCCGCCTGCAGCAGTTCCATCAATACAGGGTTGTGGCTTCCGCCGCCGCCCACGATCAACCGCTCCGGCCTCTGCGGGCAGTGGTGCTCCACCGCCAGGCAGATGCTCTCGGCGGTAAAGGCCGTGGCCGTGGCGATCTTATCGTACCCGGTCAGCCCCAGCTCCTCGCCCTTGCGCCACAGCGCATCCACAAAGGCGGCGCTGTAATGCTCACGGCCGGTAGTCTTGGGCGGGGCCAGCCGCAGGTAATCGTCGCTGTCCACTAAATACCGCAGCAGTTCGGCACTTACCTGCCCCTGCCGTGCCAGCTTGCCGCCGTCGTCGTAGCGCAGCGCGCCGTTCGTTACCCGTGCGGCCAGTGCATCGATGACCATGTTGCCCGGGCCGGTGTCAAAAGCCAGCGTGTCCGCCAGCGCACCGCCCGCAGGCAGCACGGTAATGTTGCCAATGCCGCCAATGTTTTGCAGCGCCACGGTGCGGTGCTCCTCGCGGTATAAAAGGTACTCGGTGTAGGGGACAAGGGGGGCACCCAGCCCGCCGGCGGCCATGTCCCGCACGCGGAAGTCACTCACCACCGGGCAGCCCAGCCGCTCGGCGATCAGGCTTGGCTCGCCAATTTGCAGCGTGGCCCGCACCTTGCGGCCCAGGTAGTCTGCGCCCACAGGCTCGTGCCAGATGGTCTGCCCATGGCTGCCCACAAAGTCCACGTCGCCGGGCTGGATACCCGCCGCGCGGCAGGCTTCCAGGCAGGCATCGGCGGACAGGCCACCCAGGTAAAAGTTCAGCAGGCAGATCTCCCGGCTGTCCAGCGGCGCACCGCCCGCCACCTGCAAAATTTTCTGCCGCGCCTCATCGCTGAACGGCAGCGTGATGAACCCCAGCTGCCGCACCCTGGTATCGGTGCCGCAGCCCCGCAGCTCCACCACGGCGGCGTCGATGCCGTCGGCGCTGGTGCCGCTCATCAGCCCAATGGCGATGCAGGCATCCTTTTGTAAAAAAGAAAGTTCCATCGTAGGACCTCCTGAAATAATAAAACATCTGCTTAAAATAAAGTTTCAACCTGATTCTATTATGTTCGTTTTAGGGCACTTTGTCAAGAGAAAATTTGCGTGTAAACGTAATAACTGAACAATAAGGAGCAAATGTATGCAAACACAGTATTACGCCGGGTGGGACGGCGGCGGCACCAAGACCCTTTGCCGCGTTTTGTATCAGGATGGCGCCGCGCCGCAGCCCTTTACCGCCGGTGCGCTCAACCCCAATGGCACCGTGGCGGGTCAGTGCGAGGCCACCGTGGCCGACCTGCTGCGCAATATGGCCGCGCTGCCGGGCGGGCTGGACGCCTGCCGCATGCTGTGCATCGGCGCGGCGGGCATCAGCAACCCGGCCACCCGGGTCCACCTGCAAAATGCCCTGCAGGCAGGCGGCTACCACGGCCCGGTCACCTTCACCGGCGACCAGCAGACCGCCCTGTACGGGGCCCTCGGCGGGCCGGGCGGCATCGTGCTCATCGCGGGCACCGGCTCCATCTGCTACGGCCAAAGCACTGATGGCCGCGAAGCCCGCAGCGGCGGCTGGGGCAGCCTGATGGACGACGAGGGCGGCGGCTTCGCCCTGGGCCGGGACGCCCTGGCGGCGGTCGTCCGTGCCGAGGATGGCCGCATGGCCCCCACCGTGCTGCACGATGCAGTGTTCGAGGCGCTGCAGGTCGGCGCCGTCCAGGAGCTGATCGGCAAGATCTACGCGCCGGGTTTCGGCAAGCGGGAGGTGGCCGCACTGGCCCCGCTGGTGGGGGCCGCCGCCGAACAGGGCGACGCCGCCGCCCTGCAAATTGTGGAAAAGGCAGGCCGCGAGCTGGCCCTGCTGGTGCGCCCGGTGGCCGAAAAGCTGGGGCTGCAATCGGCGCGTATCGCTTTTGCGGGCAGCGTGCTGCAAAAGTGCGCCCCGGTGCGCAGCGCCGCCCAAACGCAGCTGCAAACCCTGCTGCCGCAGCTCACCCTGGCCGAGCCGCAGGGCGACGCCGCTGCCGGTGCCGTTCTGCTGGCACGTTGTAAGGCAGAAGAATAAAAGTGCATAGACCCGGCTGAGAGGAGTGTATTAGGCACTCCTCTATTTTTTGTCCAAATTTTGCGCTGCGTTTGGCCATATAACAGGTTGAATTTGCGCAATTCATTTGCGCGAATGGATTGCACAAAACGCAAAAAAACGACAAAAAATGTGCAGGAATTCCGTGAAAAAGAAAGAATACGCAAAGAATGACGCAAAAATGTGTTGAGCAAATTTACCAAATTCCACATTGTAGACTTAGCACAATGACGAAAAATAAGGTGCAACGCCCATAAATCGCCCATAAATATTGAAATTTGAAGCAAAAAGTGTTATAACATTATTTGAAATCCTTATAAGTGTAACGAATAAAAAGTGAGCGGCGCAAGAAACCCAAAAAAATTGCTCAAAAACGCAACGGTTGCGCATAATATCCCCAGGGGATATATTTCACAGGTAGACCTGTGAAATAATGCGTACTGTCAGCAGGCGATGTATCCGGCCGCCGCGGCACGCAAGATCCAGCCAACATTACAGACATACATAGAGCCACCGAAAGGAACAGAAAGGAAGGGAGCAGATGTATAAGCACAGCACCACCCACCGTACCCTGAGCCGCCGCCTGGCGGCCCTCCTGGCCGTCCTGGCCCTGCTCGCCGCCCTGGCCCTGCCCGTTTATGCCGAGGCCCTTGATGGCGCCACGCAGATGCAGGAGACCGTTGAGACGGACAACAACGGTGAGACAGATAATAACGAGACGGGCAGTGACGTTGAGACGGACGATAAGTCCGAAACCAATGAGGGCACTGACACGGGCACAGGCACCGAATCCGAAGATACGAACGATAACGCCTCGCAAAACCCCGGCGCAAACTCCACCACCCCGGCAGACAATGCCACTGCGGACACCCCCGACGGGCAGGACCCCACCGCCCCCGACACGGCTGCTGCGCCAAACCCTGCCGCCGACGCGGAGGAACCTGCGGCGGAAACAACCACCGCAGAGCAAGGTGTCCTTTTCGCCGACGGGGGCAACACCGATGTAACCGCACCTGCCACAAGCGGGTATACGCTGTATTTTGTTGCGCCTACGGCTTGGGAAGAAAATTTAAGCAAAACAGACGCGCATCTTTACCTTAACGTCAATTTTCATGATAAAGAATGGCAACAAGTGGATATGACCCAAATCGGCAATACCGCCACGGATTGCCGCCTTTATGCGATAAACTTTGTGCCAAGAATCGACTATGCAACGATTTGTACGTGCCAGTTCCAATGTTATGTAGGTAAGGATCATAAGGCGCAATTTCAACCAATCTCAAATACAACGACTGAGCTTACCTCTTTGGTGGGCCGTGTTTTTGACGGTACAACAGATGCCTGGTCTGACTACCAAAAAGAGTACGCCGGAAAGACACTGTATTTCAAGAACGATTCCGCAGCAGACCTGGCAACCGTAAAAGCGGTTTTCTATGCCTGGGACTGGCAAAATAGTGAGTATCAACAGGTTGCAGAACAAGAAGTCGGAACGGTTGCGGCGGGCACACAGTCCGAGGTACAGATTCCGCAGACGGCAAGTGGCTTTGTACGGTTCACATGGACGGGCGGGCAGAGCGTGCTGTATAAGTACAGCAATATCCAATATACCGACGAAAATGAATCAACGCCGTTAAACATCACCACCCAAAATCGCTTTATCTATGGCGCAGATGGTAACGTGGCATGGGATAAGGTCAGCAACAATGTTTTAGCGGCAGGCAAAACGATTTATTTCGATTCCACATTTTCTTCCTATACCTATGAGGGTGAGGAGTCGGCAATTCATCAAAATGCCATGCCGGAAAGCCGCAACGGCGGCAGCGGTAAGATCTATTGTTTCCTGCAAACAGCGGATGGTTCGGTTGATACAGTGGAAATGAAGTTATCAGACACCGACCCCACCGCCCCCGGCCGTCAGCTTTGGTATTACCCCATCCCGCAGGGCAAATCCTATACGGCGGTTCAGTTCTCGGCGTGGGAAAACCAGCAAGCCGCGAAGGACGACATGACCGACGTGTTGTTGGAGGATGATATCCCCGCAAACCTGAAAGAACCCTGCTTTTTTGCGGATAACGGCGACCCGTCGGCCTACAAGGATGGCAATCCTATCTACCGTGAAGGCTACTGGGGCGAGAAATCCGCTGTCCGCGATGCCGAAAGCGGCAAAAACAAAACCGGCAAAAACAACCCCGTTGTGGATATTAAAGAAGGCACGTTCACGCAAGAGTCGGGCACAAAGTATATCACAAGTACCCTGTACGATTACTACACCGACTATGAGCTGAACGGCTTTAACCGCGACACGTACCCGGACAATAACACGATTTCCCAGCGCTGGTTCGTCACTTTTGAGCAGTTCAACCGCGCACTAAGCAGTGCTTACACAAGCGGTAATGTCAAATACCCGCTTTATACTGGGCATTTCCAACCATCAATAAATGGCTGGGGCAACTTCTTTGCAGCTGTTGCCCCAGGGATGGGTCTATATGGCTGGGATGAGGTAGGTACCCCAGCTTACACTACTTTTATGGCCGTGAACAACTCGGCACTGGATACCAAGGCTTATGAAACCGATGGCAACTACGCCAGAACCTTCCAAGGTCTTGTGGAAGACAAGACCTCTGACGGCACGAAAGACGGACTGCCGCTGTTAAAACGCAAAGATGAACAAAACAGCGCTGCGTTGGTTGACCCGCACTTTGACAAAGACTTCCTGCAAGGCAAAAACGCCTTTAACACCGTGCTGGGCAAGGTGTATGAGGATGTTTCTTTCCCTCTTAGGAAAGAAAAAGTTTTTGCAAATACTCAGGATAATTCGGGCAATAACGCGATAAACGATGCTGAATATTGGTACTTTGACAGCAACGAAACCTCGCTGTACCTCAAACAGGACAGCACCGAAGGCTACTATCTGGCGGGGAATGGCACAAACGAAGCCTCACGTAACCGTGGTTCCGACAACGGAAAGAGCGAAACTACGAACAAAAAGTATGGTTTCTTCCCGTTTAACCAAACAGTTGGCAACAACGACAGTGCCACCCGATACAACTACGGCTTTGGTGCCAAGCTGCAATTTGACTTTACGCTTACAGAGAACGGCCGAGTGACTGTGGGGCAGAATGGGAAGACAGTCCCCATCCAGTTCTTCTTCTCCGGCGACGATGACGTGTGGGTCTACATTGACGGCGAGTTGGTGCTGGATGTCGGCGGTGCGCACGACCGGGCGGCCGGTCTGCTGGAATTTAGTTCAGACGAAAATGGCAACACGGTCACATCCTGGGTCAGCGACACCAAGGTCAGCGGCCGGGTTTATGAAGAGCAGAAACAACCGAAAACGGTAAAATTCACAAACAAACACAATATCTCCAATGACTACACCTTCAAGTATAAGACCGAAAAAACGAAATCCCTGAAAGACAAACCCATCCACACCCTGACCATGTACTACATGGAGCGCGGCATGTGGGAATCCAACATGGCGCTGGCGTTCAACTTCCCCGACCATAACGAATTGCAGGTCGAAAAGAAGGTCGATGTTTCGGGCGTGAACGAGTTGTTCCAAAAGAGTTTCCTGGACCAGAAGATTTTCACCTTCAACATCCAAAATCTGGCCACCCACTACGGAACGAAAGAAACTACCACGCCGAGGATTGAAACCGAGACACTTCCGGACACTGCATACAGTTCGGCCACGAAACCATTAAAGCATGTGACGACCCCGCCGGTGGATGCAAACAAAGACAGAGCCGTGCTGTGGGAATCGGATAAAGATGACCCAACCAGCGAACACCGCGACAAGCGCCGCGGCACATTGGCATGGGACACAGCCATAGATATAAGGCAGTACAGCTACCTGACCTTTGATGTCTATGTGAAGGGCGACAAGAGCGAGACCTGCGCCCTAAGCAACCTGTATGTAGAACTTTGGGACAACACAGGCAACAATAAAATGGGCTGCCTTGGAACCAAGGGGCTGCGAAGCAGCGATGTCTACGGCGCGGCGACCGCGCTGCACCCGGGAACGTGGTACACCGTGCGGCTGATGTTGAACTCCCTGCAAAAAGATGCAAAGTTCAACAATCAGGTTACAAAAATAACGGTGGGCGATAACTATGCGCGCAGCATTTACCTGCGCAACTTTACATTCAGCAGTGCGCCGGCCATGCCGGAACAAAAAGGCTTTACCACCGCGCAGTACGACATCCCCGACTATGGCTCTGCCGCAAGCGGAAAGCTGGCAAACGCGGCCTTTGCGGTGTATTCCTCCAACTTTGGCAACGGCGACGTTGTGGATGAAAACGGACAGTTCCTGCTGCAGGCCGATGAGATCGTTACCTTTAATGACCAGTTCCGCCGCGGCAGCTACATAGCCCTGAAAGAGGAAATCGACACCGACCTGTACGAGCCAAGCTGGACAGTATATGAAAACAACGTACCTGTTACAAAGGTAAACGGCAACACAAGCATTGTTACAACGGGCAATGTTCCCACTTTGCAAGGTGTCAAGGGCACCACCCCGAACGATGGCCGAACGGAAAAGGTGGTTGGGGAAAGCCTTGACGGACATCCCATCCAGAACAAGTACACAGACGCCAAAAAGCCGGAAGCTGACACACTGGTTTTTCGCTCTTACAGCGACAAGGCTGACCCGAACGAGTTGACCAAGCTGAAGGTGGTTTTCACCAACAAGGTCAAGACCGGCAAGCTGGTCATACGCAAGGTCCCCGCCGCGGGCGAGACACTGAAAGATCAGGAATTTACCTTTACCGTACAATTCGGCGATGTCGGCGGGCAAAGCCTCGGAGATGAAATCCCGCTGCAAACGCGCACCTGTAAGGTGGTAGAACACGCTGATGGGTACTACGGCCAGATGGTGATTGACAAAATCCCTGTCGGCACACGGTTTGTTGTGTCGGAAAATAAACAGACGGGCACAAGCCTGAAATCGGTGGACATCAAGGGCGGCAAAGACTGCGCCACTACCGCGGACGGCATGGCGTACGGCGCCATTGCGGAGGGCGATGACAAAGCTGTAACGGCAACGTTTGTCAATACAAGTCGCCAGCTGATCGACATAGAGGTTACAAAGCAGTGGAAAAAGCAGAACGGCACAACGGATATTCCGAGCAATGAACTGCCTAAGGCCATTTACCTGAAATTGCAGCGCACCGAAACACCGAACGATGAAACCAGCTGGAAGACGGTTTCGGAGTATGAATGCGTAGAGCTGAAATCCGTAGGCTACGAAGGCTGGACCAAACTGTTTACCGGGTTAGACAAGTACGATGCAAACAAGGAGGGGAATAAGCATGTCTATTACTCCTACCGCGTACTGGAAAGTGCGTCGGAAACCGGAGACTGGCACGGCGGAGCGGATGACAATGTGATTGAGATTGACGGCAAGAAATACACGATTCTCAATAACACAGTACAAGTTAAAAAGGACAGTAAATCCCCCTTGGCACTGAACTTGACCAACAAGCAGCAAGACCCGAAGTTTACGTTGGACATCACCAAAAAGGATGCGGAAAACGGTAAAACGCTTTTGGAGAACGTTGAGTTTACGCTGGAGAAGCTGACGAAGGACGACAACGGGAATACGGTCGCTGACGATAGTTTTGGCACGCTTAAAGGCAAGACCAACGGCCAAGGCAAGTTGGTGTGGAAAAAGGATGACAACAGCGAGGTTGAAGGCTTTACGGAGTTGAAGGCTGGAACGTATCGGCTGACCGAAACCAAGGCGGCGAAGGATTACAACCTGCTTTCGGCGCCGATTCTGGTGACGTTTGACAAGGACGGAACCTGTACGCTGAACGGCAGCAAGATTGAGGTTTCGACCAGCGAAACCAAGACCGATTTTACCAAAGACGGGAATGACAGATACACGCTGAAGTTGACCGTTTTGAATCGGAAGACACCTGCGCTGCCGCATACGGGTGCGGATGCGCCTAGCTTGTGGCTGCTGATCGGGCTGCCGCTGGCAGTGGCGGGGTTGTTGATACTGGTATTCCGTTACAACAAGAAAGGGGGACGGACGCGTTAATTGTTCCCCAATACAAACCATAAACAAATGAAGAGAGGTAAAGTCATGAAAAAGAAAAGCAGATTCTTAACAGGCTTGTTAAGCGCCGTCATGGCCCTCAGCCTGTGCGCCCTGCCCGCCGCAGCGGAAGAAAGTACATGGACTCCTGATACAAATAAGACGGTGATTGACATCGACGAAACTCGTAAAGGTTCACTCACAATTTACAAGTATCTTCAGGAGACGACTAACGAGAAAAATGATGGCACCGGTGAGGGTGGCCAGGAAGAACAAGTAAAAGACCTTGATAAAGGTAGAGGTGTTGGCTTCACAATCTATCAGGTTATGGATGCCAAAAAACTGATTGCTTACTATAATGGTACTGGTAAAGATTCCGAGGGCAATCCGATTAACTCGGTTTCTGTAAGTACCTATGTTGATATGGGCAAAAAAACCATTAAAAGCGAGTACGAGAGTAATAAGGTTGGAGAACAGAAATTCACGAATGATAATGGTGAAGTGTCTTTTGAAGGACTGGACGTTGGCCTTTATGTGGTAATTGAAACCCAGCGCCCTGCGAATGTCATAGAAGCTGTTACTCCGTTCTTGGTGTCGATTCCGATGACCAGAAAGACTGAGAACAATCAGACGGATTGGTTGTACAACGTTGTTGTGTATCCCAAGAATAGCACGAAAAAGGGCAATGTAGACCTTGTGAAGAAAGGCGTTATTGGTAAAAACAAAGATGCTACAGTAGACCTTTCTGGTGTGAAATTTGAATTGGAGCACAAGAAAGAAAATGTTACGCCGGATACTTGGGAACAGATTAGCTCGGAAGAAGCTGACGGTCTTTTTACAACTGTAGATGGAAAGATTACTGCTACGGATTTGATGCCGGGTACTTATCGCTTTACTGAGGTAAGCTATGCTGAAGGCACAAAAGATAAAAAGTACATTCTCAATGCGGGCGATTCCTATGTGTTTGTAGTCAATGCGGATGGTACTATTGGAAAACCGGAGGAAACTCCCGAGCATAATAGCGATTATGAGGCAAATGATAAGACCGTAACCGTTTACAACTACGCACCTGATCTTGAGAAGCAGGTGCAGAAGAATGGTGCAGAAGGTACTTGGCAGGTAGGTGCCGATTACAGCGTTGATGATAAAGTTCCTTACAAGATTACTGTTACTGTTCCGAGCAATATTGCCCGCCTGAAGACGTTTGAAGTTACTGATACGCCCGTGAATCTGCATGACAATATTGACGATACCTTTACGATTGGCGTTGATGGCACGAATCAGGTTCTTACAAAAAAGACTGTTGATAATGTTGCGTACGACTACGAGGTAATCAAAGACGGTACAAATGGTTTTAAAGTTGCATTTAATATTGATGCGATTAAAAAATTTGGCGGCGAAAAGCTGATTATCAGCTATAATGCAACCTTGCTGAAAGATTCCGCCGTGACTTCTACCGATGGAAACAAGAATACTGCAACTTTGATTTATTCTAATAAAGTAAAAACCGACGATGCCGAGGAAACGGATAACGACCACAACAAGATTACGGATGAGACTGTTGTTTACACCTTTAAAATTAAGATTGTGAAGCAGTCTGATGTAGAAGTTGATGGCACGAAGGCAATGCAGGGCGTCAAGTTTGATCTGTACAAGTCGATTCCGAACGATGCGGCGGTGCCTGCTGGTGCAACTGAAGTGACTCCGGCAGATGCAGTAAAGCTGAAATTGCCGACCACCGGAGACGAAAAATGGGTTAGAATTGCAAGCAACTTGACGACTAATGGACAGGGTGAAATCGAAGTTTCTGGTTTGGCCAATGGCACTTATTACCTTGTTGAAACGCAGACAAATAAGGGCTATAACCTGCTGAGCGGTCCTGTTGAAGCAAAACTGGACATTGCCTATAAGACTTCTTGGAAAGAAACGAATGACTATATCGGCGGTGTCCTGGTCAAGCATGAAGTGACAAAGGCTGAAGAAAAGTTTGATAAAGATCAAGCGGAAACCGAATTCATTAAGGTGAATGGTGGCGCGCAGAACGGTACGACGGATGAAAAAGGCAAGACACACGGCGTACTGACGACGACTGTCATCAACCGCATGGGCTTCAAACTGCCCACCACCGGTGGTTTCGGCACTCTGCTGTTCAGCGGCATTGGTGCTCTGCTGGTCGTCGGCGGTGTCGGCGTGCTGATGTCCACCAAGAAAAAGAAGGGCAATGGCTGATTGACACCCCTCTTTTAGCAAACAAAACAAATCAAACCATACACCAAAAGGGGAAGGGCCGGTTCCGGCTCTTCCCCTATGGTGGGTTTTGAAAGGATTTTTGCCATGGATACCTCCACCAGACTGAAATTGGGCTTTGCGGCGCTGATGATCCTGTCAGGCATCGGCGTGGCGTCCTACCCGGTCATCAGCAACATGGTGGCCCAGCGCCACGCCAGTACGGCTATCCAAAATTACGACGAGACCGTGCATAGCATGGACACCGAAAAGCTGGACGCCGCCAAAGAGGCCGCCCGCCGCTACAATGAACAGTTGGGCAGCGCGCTGGACCGCGATGCCGCCGGTGAAGCCGAGGACACCGGCACCAGCTATGTGGACCTGATCGACGTGGGGGAAAGCCTTGGCTACATTACCATCCCGAAAATCGACGTCAACCTGCCCATTTACGAGGGCACCAGCGACGACGTCCTGCTGAAAGGCGTCGGCCATCTGGAAGGCTCCAGCTACCCGCTGGGCGGCGAAAGCACCCACAGCGTGCTGACAGGCCATCGCGGCCTGGCCGAGGCTGTGCTGTTTACCGACCTGGACAAGCTGGAAACCGGCGACAAATTTTACCTGCACATCATGGACGAGGTGCTGGCCTACCAGGTCGACCAGGTCAAGGTCGTTCTGCCCGAGGAGACCGATGACCTTACGATCGTGCAGGGGCAGGACTACTGCACCCTGGTGACCTGCACGCCCTACGCCATAAATACTCACCGCATGCTTGTGCGCGGCATCCGCGTGCCATATAATGGAGAGGAAGAAACCGGCGATACCCCGCAGGTCGTGCAATATCAGGCCCTGCACACCGGCACGGTGGTCAAGCGCATCGTGGATGCCTGGCCGTGGATCTCGGTGACCGGCAGCGTGATTATTGGCGGCGAAGCACTGCTGCTGCTTCTGCTGCTGCATCGCTGCAAAAAACGGGAGGAGGACGACTAAATGCGGCGTCTGCTTGTAAAAATCGGCGCGTGGCTGGCCATTCTGCTGGGCCTTGCCATGATGCTGCAGCCCACCGCCGCTGATTGGCTGACCCGCCAGCGCAACAGCAAAACGGCACAGCAGTTTGCCGCCAACACAGCCACCGCCGCCGATGCGGCAAACACTGACAGCGCCAGCCAAACCGCCGAGGAAAGCCGCCCCTACCCGAAACTGTACGCCGCCATGCAGGCCTACAACGCGCAGATTTACGCCGACGGCCAAAGCGGCCTGACCGACGCCTTCGCCTACGAGAACCCGCCGCTGGATCTGACCGATTACGGCTATGACGAGGAGGTCCTCGCCATGCTGTGGATCCCGCGGCTGGATCTGGAGCTGCCCGTTTACCTGGGCGCCAGCCGGGAAAATATGGCCAAGGGCGCGGCGCTGCTGGGGCAGACCTCGATGCCGCTGGGCGGCGAAAACACCAACACCGTGCTGGCCGCCCACCGCGGCTATTATGGCGCGGAAATGCTGCGCAACGTGCAGCAGATCCAAGTAGGGGACAAGATCCAGCTGACCACCCCGTGGGACACTTTAATTTACCGCGTGGCAGAGCTGAAAATTATCGACCCTGCGGATATTTCCTCGGTGCTGATCCAGCCGGGGCGGGATCTGCTGACGCTTTCCACCTGCCACCCCTACACCCAGAATTACCAGCGCTACCTTGTGATAGCCGAACGCGACCCCGATGCCGCCGTGACCGATAAGGACACCGACCTGCAGGAAAGCGAGGCCACCTGGGATGCCTCGCCCCGGCAGGTGACGATGGAAACAGACGGTACAACGTCTATCGCTGAGGTGGAACCCCAAAGCATCACCCCGCTGCCGCAGGAGGGCAGCACAGAATCCGAAGGCAGCGCGGTCTCCAACCTAATGATCTGGCTGGAAAACAACGCCCTTTGGGCCGGGTTCGTCTTTATTGCCGCCTGTGTCGGCGTGCTGGCGATCTGGCAAAAACACCGGGAGGAATGACCATGCAATACAACCAAAAGGCCGCTGACGTAGCGGCGGAAGTTTCCAAAGCCGTGTTTGGCAAGCCGCAGACCATCCGCACCATCTGGATGGCCATGCTGGCGGGCGGCCATGTGCTGATCGAGGACATCCCCGGTGTGGGCAAAACGACGCTGGCGCTGGCCTTTGCCCGCGCGCTGGAGCTGAACGAGAGCCGCGTGCAGTTTACCCCGGACGTGCTGCCCTCGGACATTGTGGGCTTTACCGTGTTCCAGAAGGAGACCGGGCGGCTGGTGTACCACCCCGGCAGCGTAATGTGCAACCTGTTTTTGGGTGATGAGATCAACCGTACCTCGAGCCGTACCCAATCGGCGCTGTTGGAGGTCATGGAGGAGGGCACCGTCACCGTGGACGGCGTGACCCACCCCGTGCCCGCGCCCTTTACCGTTATTGCCACCGAAAACCCCGTGGGTGCCGCCGGTACCCAGATGCTGCCGCAGTCCCAGTTGGACCGTTTTACCGTGTGCGTTGTCATGGGCTACCCGGACACCGAGGCCGAGATGCAGATGCTGGCGGGCCGTGGCCAGCGCACCCTGCTGGAGCAGGTGCACCCCGTGGCCAACCAGGCCGACCTGCTGACCATGCAAAAAGAGGTAGCCGGGGTGTTTATCCATGAGCTGATGTATCGCTATATCGTGGATCTGGCACAGGCCAGCCGCAAGGAACCGCGCCTGGCGCTGGGGCTCAGCCCCCGTGCGTCGCTGGCGCTGGCCGGCATGGCACGGGCAGCGGCCTACCTGGCCGGGCGGGATTTTGTGGCCCCGCAGGATGTGACCGCCGTGTTTGCCGATGTGGCCCGCCACCGTCTGGTGCTGGCTGACCAGGCCAAGGCAGGCGGCGAGACGGTGGATGTGGTCATCGACGATCTGCTGCGCACCGTGCCGCGTCCCCGCCCGGAAAAGGCCGACCGCCATGGCAGGTAAACTGTGCTGGGCGCTGGGCCTGGTGCTGCTGTTTGCCGCTGCGGTGCTGACGCAGGCCCCGTTGGCTGTGGGGCTGCTGGGATTTTTCCTGCTGCTGACCCTGCTGCTGGTACTGGAAGTGCGGTACTTGCGCGGCAAGGTGGAGGCCGAACTGATCGTGCCCGACCAGCCTGCCGTGCAGGGCCGGCCCTTTGTGCTGACCGTGCGGCTGACCAACCACAGCCCGCTGCCTATCCCCCAATTGCTGACACTGGTGCAGGCCACCGATGAATGGGGCGGCAATACCATAACTTTACGCTGCAGCGGCATGTTGGGCAGCAAGGCCCGCGCTGAGCAGCGGTTGACGCTGCAGGCCAACAAAAGCGGCGTGTGGCAATTGCGGCTGCAAAGCGTGACGCTGTGGGACCATCTGGGGCTGTTCAAAGCCCAATGCGGCCTGCCGCAGACCGCACAAAGCCTGTGCGTGCTGCCCCAAAGTGCCCGCCTGGGCAGCGATACCCAGCCCGACCCTGACGCCGACGGCATGCAGGAGAGCGACCGCAGTGTGCTGGGCGGCAACTACGATGTGCGAGAGTACCGCGAAGGGGACTCGCTGAAACAAGTCCATTGGAAGTTGAGTGCCAAGCTGAACCGGCTGTTGATCCGTGAACCGCTGGCCGCCGGTACGATGGCGGGGCAGGGGAGCGGTGACGGCCCCGGCGAGGGTGAGGGTGACATGTGGGGGGATTTCCCCGCCGAAGCCGCCCTGCACCGGGAAGCACCGCCCACCAAGAAAAAAGCAGTGGCGCTTTCCAAACGCGGCGGCACCGATGCCGACAGCGGCCTGGTGTTTCTGGACCGTGTGCTCATCAGCCCCGCCGTACCCGCGCGGGATACCCTGTGGCTGGTGGTGGACCTCTGCCTGCTGCTGGCGCTGGCCTTTGGGCTGGTGTCCGCCGCCGTGACGGCCTTTGCCGTGCACCCGCCCGTTTGGGTGTGGCTGGCGCTGGCCGCGTGGTGTGCCGGGTGGTGCCTGTTTGGACGGCTGCCCCGGCGTGTGCAACGGTTGGGCCTGCTGGCTGGCAGCCTTGTCTATTTGGTGGGGCTGTTTTTGTGCCAGCGCAGCTTTTTGGCCGGGGCACGCCAGTTTGGCGCTGCCGTGGCCGCAAGCTTAAATCAACGTTTTAACGCAAATCTTGCCGCCACAGCGGGCGGCACCCCGGCCCAGCTGGGGCTGTTTCTGGCGCTGGCCGCCCTGCCTTTGGCGGGCCTGCTGGCGCTGGCCGCGCTGCGCCGGGCCGACATTTTGCTGTTGAATCTGCTGCTGCTGCCGGCGACGGTGTTCCTGCTGCTGGCGGGCAGCAACGTTTCCACGCCCTGCTGGCTGCTGCTGGCCATGGGCTGGCTGGGGGCGCTGGCAGGCTCCCGCGCCGTGCGCCGCCGTGCCCTGTGGGGGGCGGCGGAGTCAGAAACCTGCCGCCGCAATCAGGCACAGCACAGGGCCATCCAAAAAGGCTCGGCGGCGGCCACTGTGCTGGTATGCGCTGCGCTGTTGGTGCCCGCCTTTGTGCTGCGGCCTGTGGTAGGTTTGCCCTTGCAGGCATTGCAGCCCGCGGCCCAGGTGATGGAATCGGCGGCCATAAGCGCCGCTGTGACCTGGCTGCCCCGCGTCAGCGGCGGGCGGCTGAACCTGCATGTAGAAGCTGCCGCCGGCGGTGTGGCCGATGGTGCCATAGCCCAGGGCGGCGGCTTGCAGCTGCGCGGGGTCGAGGACCTGGCCCTGACCGCCAGTGACCAGCCTGAGGAAACCGTCTACCTGCGGGGGTTTATCGGTGGCAGCTACGACGGCACCGCCTGGCAGGCCCCCGATGCAAACGCCTTTGACAGCGCTGCCATGAACTGGAAGACCGAGGACGACGCCCGCCTGACGATTGCCAGCCTGCCGTTTTTGCGTGCCGCCTACGATGGCGCCGCCGAGCCGCAATCCCTTACGGTGGAGCGGCTGAACGCGGGGGACGCCTACACCTACGCCCCCTACAACGCCTACTGGAATGACTACTACACCCTAAACGGCGACGGCGCGGCGGACGGCCAGACCGCACAGGACGATGTGTTTTTGTATTATCCGCGCAGCATCGCCAAAGAACTGTTGGCCGCCCGCGCCGAGGGTGACCCCAGCGTGCTGGACCGCATGGAGAGCTCCTACGCGGCCTACGCCAACAGCCACTACACCGCTGTGCCCGATGGCTACGACGACTTGCAGGCCCAGTGCGAAACGGCTGCCAAAGAGCAAAAGCTGACCGATCCGGACGACATCGCAGCCTACATCCGCACCTGGCTGAACACCAACTGCCGGTATGACACCAACGCCTCCCAGACACCGGACGGCACCGACCCGATCCACTACTTTTTGTACGAGTCCAAGTCCGGCTACAGCGTGCAGTTTGCCTCGGCGGCCACGCTGATGTTCCGCATGTTCGGCCTGCCCGCCCGCTATGTGGTAGGGTATGCTGCGCCGCAAAGCTTGTTCACCCAGCAGGCGGACGGCAGCTGGCACGCCGTTTTGCAGGACGATAATGCCCATGCCTGGGCCGAGGTCTACATCGACGGCCAGGGCTGGACCCCCATGGAGATGACCCCCGGTGTGCTGGTAACAGCTGAAAAGGCCGACTACAAGAGCAGCCTGCCGGAGACCACCCCTGCCGAGAGTGGGGCAGCAGCCAACACCGACAGCGCCGATACCCGGCAGGACTTGCAGCTTTCCACCGCCCCGCGCCGTGCCCTGTGGCTGGTGGCTGTGCCGGCGGTGATGCTGGCTGCAGCTACAGCTGCTTTTATCCTGCACCGCCGCCGTGTGCTGGGGCTGGATACCCGCCGCCCCTGTGCAGAGCGGGTGCTGGCAATCTTTGCTGCAATCTACGCGCAGCTGGTGCGCCGCGGCCTGCCTGCGGGTACGTCCTCGGACGAGCAGGCGTTCCCCCAGTTTTTGCTGAAAGAGGTACATGAGCTTTCGGGCAGGGAAATCGAGGCGATGGTATCGCTTGCGCAGCGTGCCGCCTTTGCCGCCGATACCCTGACCGAAGAAGACGTAGCCGCTATGCGCGGCTGGTACAACCGCATCAAAAACAACAAAAAGACATAATTCCACATAAAAATTGCGAAAAAATTGCGAAATTTTTTCCCAAAACACTCCAAAACCGTTGAAACCTACGCACTGCGTATGGTATACTAACCTAAACACCATTGAACAAGGAGTCGATTCTGAGATGCCGCGTCGCAAAAAATCGGATGAAGGCATTATGGATATCACCCGCATGGCAGAGGATCTGGGCGTATCAAAAACGACGGTATCCCGTGCTTTGTCCGGCAATGGCCGTGTAAGCGAAGCAACCCGCCAGCGTGTGGTGGACTATGCCCGTGAGAAAAATTATGTCCCGAACATGATGGCGAAAAGCCTCGTCACCAAAAAGTCGTATAATGTTGCGCTGGTGTTTTCGCGCCAGTTTTCTAACTTCGAGGGTCAATTCCTGCGCAAAACTATCACCGCCGTCTGCGATGTGATGGCCCGCAACGATTACGATGTGCTGCTGGCCATGGTGGGTGAGCAGGAGTCCCAGCCCATGCAGCGCCTGCTGGTCAACCACAAGATCGATGGCGTCATCCTGGCCCGCTCGCTGGAGCGTGACCCCCTGATCCCGTTGCTGCAGCAAAGCAAACTGCCCTTTATCGCCATCGGCCGCCCGGCCGACCCCACGGTGCTTTACGTCGACCACGACCAGGTGGGCGGCTGCCGTGAGATGACCAACCTGCTGCTGATGAAAGGTCTGCACCGCATCGCCCTGTTGGGCGGCTCCATGCTGTACACCGTCAATCAGACCCGTCTCGAGGGCTTCCGCCAGGCGCACGAGCACAGCCGTTGTAAGATCGATGAAACCTTGCTTTTTTTGGAGTTGGAGACCGACGATCTGCGCATCGACGCCATCCAACAGGCTGTGGCACGCAAGGCGGACTGCCTGCTGTGCATGGACGACCACGTGGCCATGCTGGCACTGAACACCGTGCGCCAGATGGGCCTGAAAGTGCCCAATGACATCCGTATTGCTTCGCTGTATGACGGCGAGGCCCTGCTGGATTGCACGCCGCAGATCACGGCGGTGTCTTTCGACCCCGAATTGCTGGGCAAACGCGCCGCACAGCAATTGTTGGCCGTCACCCGCCGCCAGCCCGTCGAGACCGGCGCCCTGCTTGGCTACCAGGTGGGCCTGCGCACCTCGACACAGACCTGATTTTGCCCCCATTATTCAATAATAAACAAAGCCGCCCGGCCTGAAATTCTCTTCAGGCCGGGCGGCATTTTCTATGGATGCCTAAATTTATTCAGCGTTGTTCAGATAAATACGTGCCTCATACGGGCGGAAATGTGCCGCATCCGCGGGGGTGCCATAGTTGCCCAGCAGCAGGGTATCCAACGGCAAGGGAGCCACTGCGTCGGCGGGCAGGGTGAGCGGCTCCTCGTAGAAATTGCACAGCACGGTCATCACCTGGTCACCCAGGCGGCGCTGGTAGGCAAACAGAGCCGGATGGTCTGCAAACAGCAGGGTAAAGTCGCCCTCACTGAAAATGGGATACTGTTTGCGCAGACGGATGAGCGCCTGGTAATAGTGGAACACCGAGCCGGCATCCGCCACCTCGTCCGCCGCATTGATGGCGGTATAGTTGGGGTTCACCTGCAGCCAGGGCGTGCCATCGGTAAAGCCCGCGTTGGTGGTGGCGTCCCACTGCATGGGGGTGCGGGCGTTGTCGCGGCTCTTGGCGTGGAGAGAGCGCAGGATATCTGCCTCGCTGTACCCGGCCTGGGTACGCTCGCGGTACATGTTCAGCGTTTCAATGTCGCGGTAGTCGTCGATGGTGGGGAAGGCGACGTTCGTCATGCCCAGCTCCTCGCCCTGGTAGATGTAGGGCGTGCCCTGCATGCCGTGCAGCAGGGTGGCCAGCATCTTGGCGGATTCCTGCCGGTAAGCGCCATCGTTGCCCCAGCGGGAGACGATGCGCGGCAGGTCGTGGTTGTTCCAGAACAGGCTGTTCCAGCCTTTGCCGTGCAGGCCAACCTGCCACTTGGTCAGCACCTCTTTCAGCGCCGAAAGCTGCAGCGGAGCCAAGTCCCACTTCGCCTTGCCGGGAATCTGATCCAGGCCGATGTGCTCAAACTGGAACACCATCGAGAATTCCTTGCCCCGCGGGTCACTGAAGATGGGGGCGTTCTGCACATTGGCGCCCCAGGCCTCACCCACGGTCACCAGATCGGTGCTGCCAAAGGTGTTGGCGTTCAACTCCCGGATATAGGCATGCAGCATCGGGCCGTTGGAGGTAATTCCCAGGTCCGGATCCTTGGCGATCTGGTCGATGACATCCAGCCGGAAACCGCCCACGCCCTTGTCCATCCAAAAGCGGATAGCCTTGTACAACTCCTGCCGCAGGGCGGGGTTGTCCCAGTTCAGGTCAGGCTGTTTGATGGAAAACTGGTGGAAATAATACTGCCCCACCTCGGGCACCCAGGTCCAGGCCGAGCCGCCAAAGGTGGCCCGCATCTTGTTGGGCGGCGTGCCCTCCACGCCGTCGCGCCAGACGTAATAGTCGTGGTAGGGGTTGTCGCGGCTCTTTTTTGCCTCCTGGAACCAGCGGTGCTCGTCCGAGGAGTGGTTCAGCACCAGATCCATGATGATGCGGATGTGGTGTTTTTTGGCTTCGGTGATGAGGTTGTCCATGTCGGCCAGCGTGCCGAACATGGGGTCAATATCGCAGTAGTCGGAAATGTCGTAGCCGTTGTCATCCTGCGGGCTGCGGTAGACGGGGCTGAGCCAGATGGCGTCGATGCCCAAGCTCTCCAGATAGCCAAGCCGCTGGATGATGCCGGCCAGGTCGCCAATGCCGTCGCCGTTGCTGTCCTGAAAGCTGCGGGGATAGATCTGGTAGATCACAGCATTTTTCCACCAGGGCTGCGGGTTTGCCATAGTTTTTCTCCTTATTGATACCTTAGATAAATGTCGGAATTTGAAATCGTTTGCGCCGTTACAATCATAACCGAATCAAACCCAATTTGCAAGATGCCGGGGCTGCTGATGCCCTACGATTTTTGCGGGGTGGAAGATGTAAATTTTGTATCTTCTGCAAAATACGTCACGCGCCCCTCGTTATAGTAAGCAGAGATTACCAATAACTGGGAGGCAACGACCATGAAAATACTGCTTACGACCGATACCTGGGTTCCTACCATAAACGGCGTTGTAACGTCCACTGCCACCCTGCGTGCCGCACTGACGGCCCAGGGGCACGAGGTGCGGGTGCTGACCCTTTCCGGCGACTGCCATACCTATACAAAGGACGGTGTGACCAGCCTCGGTTCACTGGATGCCGGGCTGGTCTACCCCGGGGCCCGGCTGCGCGCCCCGGCATTGAATCGTGCCATCCGTGATCTGATCGACTGGCGCCCGGATATTGTACACTCCCAGTGCGAGTTCAGCACTTTTGCCCCGGCACGCCGGATTGCGCACGCTGCGGGCGCACCGCTTATCCACACCTATCACACGGTGTACGAGGATTACACCCACTACTTTTCCCCCAGCCGCAGCATGGGGCGTAAGATGGCGGCGCTGTTCACCCGCATGATCTGCGCCGACTGCGACGCAGTCATCGCACCCACGCCAAAGATCAGCCGCCTGTTGGCGGGCTACGGCGTGCACTGCCCGGTGCGTATCATCCCCACGGGGCTGGACCTGCAGCGCTTTGCTGTGCCCCGGGATGATGCCCTGCGCAGCCGCCTGGGCCTGCCGCCGAAAGAGGCAAACAAGACGGTCCTGCTCAGCCTGGGACGGCTGGCCAAGGGAAAAAACACAACAGAACTTGTCGATTCTATGCAGAATTTGCCGGACGCCGTTCTGCTCATCGTCGGCGACGGCCCAGAGCGCGCCGTGCTGGAACAGCAGGCGCAAAGCCTCGGCGTGGCTGACCGCGTGATTTTCGTAGGGGCCGTCCCGCCTGCCGAGGTGCCCCGCTACTACGCGCTGGGGGATGTATTTGTCAGTGCCTCCACCAGCGAGGCCCAGGGCTTGACCTACATCGAGGCTATGGCCGCAGGATTGCCGCTGCTTTGCCATGCAGACCCCTGTCTGGACGCGCTGGTGCGGGAAGGGGAGACCGGCTGGGCCTACCACACGCCTGCCGAGCTGGCTGCCCGTGCCGCTGCTCTGCCCAAAGGTCACCAACTGGCTGCCATGAGGCAAAACGCCCGCCGCGCCGTGCAGCCTTACACGAAGGAACAGTTCGGTCTTAGCGTAGTGCGGCTTTACGCGGCGGCGCTGGGCCGTAAACACGCCGCCCGCAGTGCGGCAGGGGGGAATGTGGCATGATCAAAAAAATCAACCAGGCAGCGTCTATCCTGGGGCTGGTGCTCTGCGCCGTGCTGGCATATGTCTTTTGGAAAGCCGGGCTGTTTGACTCCAAGGAAGCGCTGACCAGTTGCATCAGCCGGTTCGGCTGGGCAGGTCCGGCGGTGTTCATCACATTCCAGGCCGTGCAGGTGGTCGTCCCCATCCTGCCCGGCGGGCTGGGGTGTCTGGCCGGGGTCATCCTGTTCGGCGTGTGGAAAGGCTTCTGGTACAACTATATCGGCATCTGCGCCGGGTCGATGGCGGCGTTTGCCATCGCCCGCGCCTGCGGCCGCCCGCTGCTGGAAAGCGTTTTCCCCGCCAAAATGATTGAAAAATATGACCGCTGGATGGGCAGCGGCAGCCGGTTTGCCAAGTGGTTCGCATTCCTTATTTTCATCCCGGTTGCGCCGGATGATTATCTCTGCTTTCTTGCAGGCACCACGCGCATCGGCTGGCGGCTGTACGCGGCCATCATCCTGCTGTGCAAACCGGCGTCCATTGCGCTGTACAGCCTGGGCCTGACCGTAGTTGCGCAAAATTTGCTGGGTCTTTGGAGGTGAACGCCATGCGCACCGTACATATTTATAGCGGCTCGCTGGCGCTGGTCAGCAAAAGTGGGGTAGGGCAGGCAGCCAAACACCAGCGGGCGGCGCTGGAAAGCGTCGGCGTACACGTCGTCACCGATTGGGACTGTCGTGCCGAGGTGGTACACATCAACACCGTGCTGCCGGTATCACTTTGGGCGGCACGCCATGCCCGCCGCCGGGGGAAAAAGGTCATATGGTACGGCCATTCTACCGAGAAGGACTTCCGCAACTCCTTCACCGGCTCCAACTTGCTGGCGCCGCTTTTCAAACAATGGCTGCGGCTGTGCTATAATCAGGCGGACCTCATCATTACACCCACGCCCTACTCAGCCAAAGAACTGGCAGGTTACCGTTTGCGCCCGACCATCGTGCCGCTTTCCAACGGCGTGGATACCCGGTTTTTTGCCCCCAACCCCGCCAGCCGGTCCATCCTGCGGGAAAAGTACCGCCTGGCGGCGGATAAGTCCGTGGTCATCAGCGTAGGGCATTATATGCAGCGCAAAGGGATACTGGATTTTATTGCGCTGGCTCGCAAAATGCCGCAGGTGCAGTTTTTGTGGTTCGGCTACACCGACCCGCACCTTGTGCCGCATAACGTCAAAGCCGCCATGGCAGATGCACCGGAAAACCTGCGGTTTCCGGGCTTTCTCTCCCAGGCAGAGCTGCGCACGGCCTACTGCGGGGCGGACGCCTTTTTGTTTTGCAGCTATGAGGAGACCGAGGGCATCGTGATATTAGAAGCCCTGGCCTGCGCAACGCCTACGCTGGTGCGGGACATCCCGGCCTATCGCGGCTGGCTGCGGGACAGCGTAAACGTCCACACCTACCGCACCACGCAGGACCTGCCCACCCGCTTGCAGGCACTTTTGCAGCACAAACTCCCCGATACTGCCGCAGCCGCCCGCCAAACCGCAGAGGAGCGGGCACTACCCCGTATTGGAGCGCAGTTATTGGAATTATATAAAACATTATAGATCCTTTTTCCGCCCCGGAACAGCATCGATCTCGGCTGCTCCGGGGTTTTGTGCCTGTCGAAACCTGCCGCACGCGCAACTTGCGCAATGGCCTATGACATAAAATGCGCAAATATGGAGTAAATGTGCACAATTGTGGCGCGCCAGTTTCATAACAACTTACAAACTTGGGCAATATCGACAAAAACGGGTTGATTTTTGAAAAGACACCATGTATAATATAGGCAATCCGAACGGAAAATGTATTCGAATTGCGCAAACGAATTCACTCACTTGGATCTAACTTGTTTTCTTAAGGAGGAAAACGACCATGAATGCAAAAAAGACCCTTTCTTTGAGCCTGGCCTCCGCCATGGCCCTCGGCCTGCTGGCAGGCTGCGGCAGCAGCGCTTCTTCCGCCGCTGCTTCCACTGCTGACAGCACCGCATCCGCTGCTGACTCCACCTCTACCGCTGCTACTTCTGATGCAGCCGGCAAGGTCTACTACCTGAACTTCAAGCCCGAACAGGATGAAGCCTGGCAGGATCTGGCCGCCAAGTACACCGAGGAGACCGGCGTTCCTGTCACCGTCGTGACCGCTGCTTCCGGCCAGTACGAGACCACCCTGATGAGCGAGATGGCCAAGAGCGATGCGCCCACCCTGTTCCAGGTCAACGGACCTGTCGGCCTGGCCAACTGGAAGGACTACTGCTACGACCTGTCCGGCACCAAGATCGCCGGTGATCTGACCAGCGACACCTACGCCCTGAAAGACGGCGACCAGATGCTGGGCATCGGTTACGTTATCGAGAGCTACGGCTTGATCACCAATAAGACCCTGCTGGAGAAGGCCGGCTACACCGTTGACGACATCAAGAGCTTCGACGACCTGAAGAAGGTGGCCGAGGACATCACCGCCCGCAAGGACGAGCTGGGCTTCTCTGCCTTCACCTCCGCCGGTATGGACGGCTCCTCTGACTGGCGCTACAAGACCCATCTGGCCAACCTGCCCATCTACTTCGAGTATCAGGAGGACGGCATCGACAACACCGACGCCATCAAGGGCACCTATCTCGACAACTACAAGAATATCTTCGACCTGTACATCAACAACTCCACCTGCGATCCTACTGAACTGGCTGGCAAGACCGGCGACGACAGCCGCAACGAGTTCCTGAACGATGAGGCTGTCTTCTTCCAGAATGGTTCTTGGGAGTACACCAACCTCGTCGGCGACGGCAAGCCCTTCACCGATGACGATCTGACCATGCTGCCCATCTACATTGGCGTCGGCGATGAAGCCAACCAGGGCCTGT